>Ga0115026_10000004_pt1 | contig 83785 bp, 89 predicted proteins | sample Mud_0915_D1_FD_83878 | JGI IMG/M metagenome (GOLD analysis project Ga0115026, IMG submission 83878) | Wetland microbial communities from Old Woman Creek Reserve in Ohio, USA - Mud_0915_D1 | ecosystem: Environmental > Aquatic > Freshwater > Wetlands > Sediment ...
CCGAGGAAAGCCTGGAAGCTGCCATCGGAGAATTGTGCTCACCAGACCCGAAAAGCCGAACACCAGACAAGGAAGGACGCCGCCTGGAGAAACTCAGCACATTCAAATTCCTAGTCGTCACGCACGAGAAATATTTATTCGCCAACGACCGCGAGCGGCGCAAAGCCATGCGCCTCTTCCAGCGCCAGTCACGCGACCGCCAAAAGCTGGCACAAGCGGTCGCCGCAGCAGGCAAACAGGAAAACAACGGCAGCCTGACCGGCGACGCCAGTATTCCAACGTGGGAAGAAGTTAAAACAGCCGCGGACATGAGCGCCGTGCCGGAAGCCATCGCCAAGAACTTCTTCGACTACCACCAGGGCAACAACCTTTGGCTGAATAAATTTCAGAAGCTCATCGACTGGCGCCACAAGCTGGTGACCTGGAGCGCGAAGGACCGCGTCGCCACACCCGGCACAACCAGCCGCTACGGCATCGTGCCGCAGCATATCCAGTTGCGCGCCATCCAGCAGGAGATTGAGAAACACGTGGCCAACCCCGACAGCGTGTTTTACAAGCCGGACTGCACCGATTTGGAGAAGAGCGCCTACAAAGCGCTCAAGAAACGCCGCGACGGCATCAACCGGGAAATCGCGGCGGCAGCAGTAAACCAGCAGGAACAACAGCAGCAACCCCAAGTCTGAGCTGCCGTGTCCAACCAGCCCTCAGAAGGCGCATCCGATCTGCGATCCACGCGTCGGCGCCGACAAACAGCCGACGCGCCCAACATAGATCGTCTGCCCCCGTCTTCGCCTGAATGCGAGCAGTGTTTGCTTGGGTGCTGTCTCCTCGACAACGCAGCCATTGGGCGCGTGATCGAAGCGTTCAAAGGCCAGGACGATTTCCTGTACGATCTTCGGAACCAGACGATCTGGGAAACGATGGAGGCGATGTATTCCGACCGGGAAGCTGTGGACACGGTCACTCTTTGCGAACGGCTGATGGCCTTCGGCCTCATCGACCAAGTCGGCGGCATGAGCTACATTTCCACGCTGCCGGATGCGCCGCCGTCCGCGGCCAACCTGGATTTCTACATCGAGATCGTCCGGGACAAGGCGCTCCGCCGGAAAATGATTCGGGCGGCTGCCGACGTGGTCACCCGGATGTACGACGGTGAAGGGGAAGACCTGGACGTTCTGCTGGACGGGGCTGAGCGCGATCTGCTCCGCGTGCGCGAGTCACGCCTCAGACAAAGCGAGGTTACCATCCGGACCTTTGTGACGCAGGCCATGGCGGAGCTTGAAGCTTCCCGGCTGAATAAAGGCAAAATCTCGGGTATCGCCACCGGCTTCGTCGATTTCGACCAGATGACCGACGGCATGCATCCGGCGGAGATGATCGTGATTGCGGCGCGGCCCAGCCTCGGGAAAACGAGTGTCGCTATGAACATCGCTGAACGCGTGGCCATTATCGACACGATTCCAACAGCCATATTCAGCCTGGAGATGACTGGCACTTCGCTGAGCAAGCGGATGGTGTCCTCACTTTCCAGGGTGAGTGTGCGTTCGATCCGCGACGGCACCTGCACCAAAGAAGACTATCAAAGGCTCACCAGCGCGGCAGCCCAGGTCATGGGGGCGCCGCTTTACATCGATGAGACTGGAGGCATTTCGATCCTGGAATTACGCGCCAAGGCGCGACGGCTGTTCCAGAAGTACGGCATCAAGCTTTTCATCATCGACTACGTCGGGCTCCTCCTCGCGGCCGCTGGACGCAAATACGATTCGCGCCAGCAGGAAGTGGCCGAGATCTCTACCGGGATCAAAAACCTCGCCAAAGAACTCAACGTGCCCATCATCACTCTCAGTCAGTTGAACCGCGAGATCGAACGCGACAAAAACCGGAGGCCGAAGCTGGCTGATTTGAGAGACAGCGGCCAGTTGGAGAACGACGCGGACGTCGTGTCGTTCCTCTACAAACCGAGGAAAAAGGGCGAGGAAGAGGAAGATGATTCCGCGAAGGAACTCATCCCCGTAAACTGGCTCGTGGCCAAGCAAAGAAACGGGAGGACAGGCGACGTACGGTTGCTGTTTCGGAGGTCGATAACACGATTCGAGTCAGCAGTTAAAGAATCCAAAATAGCTGACGAAGACGTGCCCGAAAGCGAGGCGCGCCAGCAGAAGATGCCGATGGCTGACCCATGAACGAAAGACTTACGATACTTCAGGGTGATTGGATTGAACGGCTGCGCGAGCTGCCGGATGCGTGCGTACAAATGTGCTGCACCAGCCCTCCATACTGGGGCTTGCGGGATTATGGAACAGCCAAATGGGAGGGTGGCGATCCGAATCATTGCCACGACAGGATTCCAGCACGTAACGGACGCGGCGGGTCCGGAGCCCCTGGCAAGCAGACAATGGGCGCGTTTCCGAGCGACTTGCCCGCGGATACTTGTTCATGTGGTGCGGTGCGAGTTGACTATCAATTGGGGCTTGAAAAGACACCCGCCGAATACGTTGCGAAACTGGTTGCTGGCTTCCGCGAAGTTCGACGTGTGCTACGGGACGATGGTGTTTTGTTTCTCAATCTTGGCGACTGCTACTGCTCAACCGACAAATGGGGCGGCGACAAGAATGGGAACACGGGGAAACACACCGTGGCCGATAGCGGCGAAGTGCCGAGTTGGACCTGTCGGGCAAAACGTGAGTCCATTCCCGGCCTAAAACCCAAAGACCTCGTTGGCATCCCTTGGATGGTGGCTTTCGCTCTCCGCGACGACGGCTGGTATCTGCGGTCGGATATTATCTGGGCCAAGCCTAACCCGATGCCCGAAAGCGTCACGGACAGGCCGACCAAGAGCCACGAATACATTTTCCTGCTGAGTAAGAGGACTACCTATTTCTACGATGCTGAGGCGATTAAGGAACCATTCTCCGATGAACGAAATGGCGACCCCGGCGCATATCAGAGGACAACGGCGGCGGCTAAAGGTGCGCGCAATGACAGGCAAGATTTAGGGTTTTCGAATGAGGGCAAAGGCTGGAATACCAGTGGAGACAAGTCGGGTCGAAATAAGCGCACCGTCTGGACCGTGCCCAGCCAAGCATACCCTGAGTCACACTTCGCAACCTTCCCTGAAGATTTAATCAAGCCCTGCATCCTCGCCGGGACTAGCGCCAAGGGTTGCTGCCCGAAATGCGGGGCACCTTGGGAAAGGGTTTTAGGCGAAGCAAAAGGCGGGACTATAGGCGCATCATGGCATGACCATGCCGATGATTCCGGAATGGGGCAACGACAAAAACACGTAGGGGAAGCCGCCTTTAGAACGTATAGGCCAGCGAAAACCCTCGGTTGGCAACCGACCTGCAAATGCGGAGAAAGAACCACCGTCCCCTGTGTTGTATGCGATCCCTTCGCCGGATCTGGGACCACCGGCCAAGTAGCCCTTGAACTCGGTCGCAACGCCATCCTCATCGAACTCAACCCGAAGTACATCGAACTCATCCGCCAGCGGACAAACGTGACTCCGGGCCTGCCCCTTGTGTGAATCTATGAACTGTCCCCAATGCGGCTCACGAATCCGGCCTTTCATCCGGCTCCAGTCCGGAGGCCGGTATCACTACCGGGTTGAATGCAGCGGTAGTTTGATGTGTCCCGCGAAGTGCCTGGACATTACCGGGGTTGGCGATACCCAGGAAGTTGCGGAGCGCGATTTCACCCAAAAATGCGCCCAAAAGCCCCAGACACTCCAGTTATTGTCGGAATTAACCGGTGCGATTGCCCGATCTTAACCCTTGCTTATGTCTCGCTTCGTGGTAGAACCATGCAAAAGGCGACCCCGGCTTCGCCCGTGACGAATGCCCAGCACCAACGACACTCTTTCGGTACGGCGAATTCAGAGTGGAAGCGCACGTCTTCTCATTCCCGAACCACCCCAACTGCCGCCTGACACGAAAAAGAGATTCCCGTCGCTTGCCACCTGGGAAGTGCTGTTCATTGAATGGGCCACTAAAAAGTTGCAGCTCAGCGTCAGCGGCGGCGGAGGAGGAATAAGCGGAGGAACAACCGGAGCAACGGGTCCTGCCGGTCCCGCCGGGCCTGCCGGACCGATGGGTCCCGCGGGTCCCCAGGGTGCCCCAGGCGGAATTGTCGTTGAGGGCGGAGGTATACTTGATGGGGGCAGTCCGAGTGATACATACCCATGGCCCGGTGGAGCAATCAACGCCGGAGGTCCCTAAATGGCTGTCCAGATTCAACTACGGCGCGGCACGGCTGCTGAATGGACAGCGGCGAATCCGATTCTGGCTGAAGGCGAAGTCGGCCTCGAACTCGATACCGACAAGTACAAGGTAGGCGACGGAGTTACAGATTGGAACACCCTGCCGTACTACACAGGAGCCGCTGGCACTAGCGGCACGTCGGGCACCAGCGGCGCCACGGGCACAAGCGGGGCATCTGGATCATCTGGCACCAGCGGCACTTCCGGCACGTCTGGGAGCACCGGAGCATCAGGAACCAGCGGCACTTCGGGCAGCACAGGAGCCTCAGGAACATCCGGTACCTCCGGGGCAACCGGTACCAGCGGCACGTCTGGAACATCCGGGGCCACAGGCGGAACTGGCACGAGTGGGACCAGTGGGGCTGCCGGGACTTCGGGCACTAGTGGCGCTGCGGGGACAAGTGGTACCTCGGGGACGTCCGGTGAGACGGGTGACTCAGGAACCTCTGGCACTTCAGGGACTTCAGGCGACACGGCGGCGGGCACTTCGGGAACATCGGGTAGTTCAGGTACCTCAGGAACAACGGGCACCAGCGGGACATCGGGGGTCTCGGGCACTAGCGGCACATCCGGCGAAAGCGGCACGTCTGGAACCTCGGGTGAAAGCGGAACATCCGGGACTAGCGGAGTCTCAGGTACCTCCGGCACGAGCGGCACAACTGGCACATCGGGGACTTCCGGAACAACCGGCACGAGCGGTACGAGTGGTGAATCAGGTACTTCGGGAACATCCGGTGAATCAGGTACGAGTGGCACCAGTGGGACAACCGGGACCTCCGGAACCAGTGGGGTGAGTGGAACGTCCGGGACCAGCGGGGAAAGCGGCACCAGTGGAACCTCCGGGGTTAGCGGGACCTCCGGAACTTCAGGGACGACCGGTACGTCTGGAACCTCGGGTACTACGGGAACAAGTGGAACGTCTGGTGCAGCGGGAACGAGTGGGACGAGTGGAACTTCAGGGGACTCCGGCACGAGCGGCACTAGCGGTACGGCTGGCACTTCCGGAACCAGCGGCACGTCGGGCGCTCCGGGTGGCGGTGGCACGGTCTATTACCTGGACGATGACGCCTCAGACATTGGCGGCGGTTACGTTACACTTTTGACCCAGGCGGACACGGCGACAGGAGAGGAAACGGACAGTGTTGCGGTTGATAGTGGCGATGGAGAGTTGCTGATTGACGCCTACGCAACCGTATCGGGCGAACCGGGACTGACAGTGCTACCTGATGGCGTATGGTATTTCGACACCTACGCCTCCGTCGATGTCCATACCGGAGACAGCTTCGTCAAAATCTACGTTTACAAACGCACTGTAGGCGGAGTGGAGACGGAGCTTTTCAATGTCACCAGTCCGGAAGTCGTCGATACCAGCGCAACCCTGTATCGCATCACCACTGTTCAATCGTCATTCATTCTCAATGCCAGCGACCGTCTGGTGGCAAAGTATTACGCCTACACAACCAGTGTGGCAGAACGCACGGTCAGCATCTACCACAACGGCACGACCCACTACAGCCACATCATGACGCCGATGGTGTCCATGGGACCGGCTGGTACCAGCGGGACATCGGGTACGTCGGGGGAAACGGGCACGTCAGGCACTTCAGGGGCAAGTGGGACTTCAGGGACCTCGGGCGAGTCCGGCACGAGCGGGACATCCGGTGAATCAGGTACTAGTGGCACCAGTGGGACGACTGGGACATCCGGTACTTCAGGGAGCACCGGAACCAGCGGTACTAGCGGCGAATCTGGTACCTCAGGCACAAGCGGAGAGAGTGGGACCTCAGGAACGTCTGGTACGACAGGGACATCCGGTACTTCGGGAACGACGGGCACGAGTGGGACCTCCGGAGAGGCTGGTACTTCGGGAACATCCGGTGAATCAGGTACGAGTGGAACGAGTGGCACAAGTGGCACCACCGGCACAAGTGGGACCAGCGGGACAACGGGAACTTCGGGAACGAGTGGCACAACTGGCACAAGTGGAACCTCGGGCACTACCGGAACCAGTGGAACGTCTGGGGAGGCTGGAACATCGGGGACTTCAGGTACCTCCGGTGAAAGTGGCACTTCAGGCACATCGGGCACCACGGGTACGTCCGGAACGTCCGGCACTACTGGGACCAGCGGGACTTCTGGTGAAGCCGGTACTTCTGGCACGTCAGGTGCGGCTGGGACCAGTGGTACTTCCGGTGAAGCAGGCACCAGTGGCACGAGTGGTGATTCTGGCACGTCCGGTACCAGCGGAGAGGCTGGAACATCGGGGACGAGTGGGACGACCGGAACGTCTGGTACCTCTGGAACCACAGGGACAAGTGGGACCTCTGGAGAAGCTGGAACATCGGGGACGAGTGGGACGACCGGAACGTCTGGTACCAGCGGCGAGTCAGGTACAAGTGGCACTTCAGGAGAAACGGGAACGTCTGGTACTTCGGGAACGACAGGGACCAGTGGCACGTCTGGAACCACAGGGACCTCGGGGACAAGTGGAGAAACTGGAGCCAGTGGAACATCTGGTACGTCGGGCACGTCTGGCGAGACGGGAACCAGTGGGACAAGCGGCACGACTGGCACCAGCGGGACATCGGGTGCCACTGGAACATCTGGAACGAGTGGTGAGACTGGAGGCAGCGGGACTTCGGGTACTTCGGGCACGTCCGGGGAAACAGGAACCAGCGGCACGTCCGGAAGCACCGCAGCAGGAACGAGTGGAACTTCTGGTACGACTGGTACCTCAGGGACTAGCGGAACCACAGGTACTTCAGGCACGAGTGGTGAAGCCGGGACCAGCGGCACTAGCGGAGAAGCTGGAACCAGCGGTACCAGTGGTGCAGCCGGTACTAGCGGCACTTCAGGCGAGTCCGGAACATCTGGTACCTCTGGCACTACCGGTACGTCTGGGACCAGCGGAACGACAGGAACTTCAGGAACATCAGGAACGACGGGGACTTCAGGTACCTCCGGTGAAAGTGGCACAAGTGGTACTTCGGGTACGACGGGCACTTCGGGTACGAGTGGGACAACCGGGACCTCCGGAACCAGCGGAACGAGTGGCACTGCTTCCATGGCACTCACTGAGGCTCCAGCCGACGAGGCTTATACGGGTCTCACGGTTGACCTGACTTGCGGTGAGGCAATCACCGCTGGATACGCGGTCTACTTCAAGTCGGATGGCAAGATCTGGCATAGCAACGCCGGGGCAATCGCCACGATGCCAGTTATCGGCATTGCGATGTCGGCGGGAACATCGGCTGGCAAAACCACAGTGCTGCTTCACGGCATCTATCGCCATGATGACCTCTTTGCTTGGACGGTCGGAGGTTACATCTACGCTGCCGGAACGGCGGGATTGCTGAGCCAGACACAACCAGCCACCGCAGACGGCGTGGTTCAAGTGGTAGGGATTGCCACGCACGCGGATAGGATGTACGTGAACCCCACGCTTTTGTACTTTACTCATGTCTGACAAACACAGAACCAAAAACTGAAAGGACAGAATTATGACCTACGAAGAATTCATGGCGACCTTCGCCCAACGCGTTCAGGCGGCTTTGAACAATCTGGCGACGCAACTGCGCGGGGCCGGTGTGATCAACATCACAGTCGAAGAAGTCACCACGGAAGGCGTGAACGATCTACGCTATCGCATTGTGGCGACAAAAGGCAACCGAACGTTCACGGCGTATCTTGAAGTGACGGCGGCGGGTTTGGACGCGAACGGGCAGATGCTGATCCTCATCACGTTCTGGGTGGACGGGAACGGCAGCCAGATCGCGACGAGCTTCACTCCGGGACAGGCGCAAGTCTACAACTCGATCGAAGGATTGGACGCCCTGCTCACGAAGTTGACGGAGTGCGAAGACATCACTCGCGGCGAGTTGCTCAGTGCGGCTCGCGCTTTTCTGAGAGTCTGAGATGACGCCGGTTTTCTGTTGCGGGTTCGAGTGTGGACAGATCGGCAGTGTTGGCCAACATTGGGCAACGTATGCTGGGACACCGACATTTTCCACAAGTACGGTGCGTTCCGGAGCACGGTCGTTGCAACTCGAAGGCGGGGATGGGGTGACTACGGAACTCGCGTCGGTCACCACACGCGTATCACGATTCTACATCTATTTCTCAACTCTGCCCACCGCTGATTGTATTCTGTTCTATTCTGGTACCGGAACTCAAGGTGTTTATTTCAAAGCGTCCGATTCCAGCATATATGCCGGAAACAGTTCTGCTGGTTTCCAGTTCGGCGCAACTGGGGTTGCAGTCACGACAGGGCAGTGGTATTTGATTGACGTGATAACCAGAGGGTCATCACCAAGAGTTACCTCAGTGAGCGTGAACGGCACCGAGTGCGGAGACAGTACGCACGCTGGGGGAGCGTCAGCTACGACTACCCTAGTTTGTTATATGAGCGCGGATGGGGTCGCCTACTACGACGATCTTATAACTAGCCACAATGGAGCAGACTACCCCATCGGTCCCGGTTTCGTGAACCATTTCGTGCCAGTCTCCGACGGTACTCACAATGTCGCCGGGTCAAACGATTTTGAGCGCGGCACAACGGGCGTGGACATCGTAAACGCAACGACGGACGCCTACACGCTGGTTGACGACGTGCCTTTACCAAGCGGCACACCGGATGATGATTCGATTGGGATTATCGCGCCACCAAACTCAACTGATTACGTGGAATTGCTCTGTGGTCCAGCCCCAGGAATAGCAACGCCAACTACTGGCCCAAGGCTTACGGAGTGGATAACGACCCATCATGAGGGGGGAACGGGGACCCCTGATTGTTCAGTGGTCATTCGTAAGGCTGGCACTGCTTCCGTCATTGAGATATTCCGTATTTCCAGCGCCGGGGCTACGAGTTACCGATACGCAAGAACTCCCGCTTCGGCTGAGCCTGGGGGTGTTCCGTGGACTGCCGCCTCATTTTTGGCTGTTCTGGTACGCATTACTTACTGCTCGGATGCTAACCCTGACGTTTTTATTGATGCGGTCATGATCGAAGCCGAATTCGCCCCAACGACGAACATCAAGACGTTGCAAGGCGTGACGTGGCCAACCAATGTGAAAACTCTTAACGGCCTCGTTGTGGCTTCAGTGAAGACGATCCAAGGGACTGCGTGAGCAATTGCATTCAACTCAGTTTCGTAGACGGCCCGAAGGTCGAAGTAACCGGCGATGTGCCTTCGTCCTACCGGGTCCAGTTCATCGACGACGACACGGGCATCCAACATTACGAAGCCCGGATTGCGACCAACAACTGGTGCGCGGCCAATCTCCGATATTTCGTCAACTGGCGGATCAAGGTCGAGGAAAATGGCGCGGAGGTCGTCGAACACGTCTTTCGCCCAAAGCGGACGCGAGTATTCATTCAACTGGGCAGCAAATCACTGGGCGACACGGTAGCGTGGATGCCCTTCGTGGACGAATTCCGCAAGCTGCACGAGTGCGAGGTTCACGTGGCCACGCACTGGAACAGCATCTTCAATTATCCAGACTTGAAGTTCATCGAGCCCGGCCAGGAACAGCTTGCCGATTACTACGCGGCATACCGCGTCAACGCCTATGACAACGATCTCCGTCGCAATAAAAACAACTGGCGGCTGGTGCCTTTGCAGCAAGTCGCCGCCGACTATCTGGACATCGAATGCCTTCCACATCCGGCACGGCTAAAATGTTCAACGGATGGTAGGCCCATGCACGAGCGTTACGCTGTGCTTTCCGAGTTCAGCACTTTCTACGGGAAACAGTGGAATCATCCCGGGGGATGGGACCGTGTCGTCGATTGGCTGCGCGGCATCGGTTACACCGTCTGTTCGGTGAGCAAGGAACCTACGGCGCTGAAGGATGTCGTCGCCTGGAACAACCGGCCTATAATCGAGACTCTTCGCAACATCCAACACGCTGACCTTTGCGTTACGGTGAGCAACGGAATTGCGTGGCTGGCGTGGTCCCTGGGCGTGCCGACGGTCGTCATCAGCGGCATGACAGATCCCTTTGTCGAAATGCCCGACTGCATTCGTGTCCACAACCCGGACATCTGCCATGGTTGCTACGGCGACGTGCGGTATCCCATCGACCGCGGCAACTGGCTTTGGTGTCCGCGCTCGAAAAAATTCGAATGCTCACGCGGCATCACGCCGGAACAGGTCATTGCGGCCATCGATCCGCACATTGATCGGAGCCTGGATGCCATTGCTCTACGCTGCGGAACAGACAAGGCGAGTACCCACCACAACTACTGCTTCCGATATGAGGGATTGTTCGCGGCATTCAAGGACCGACCCATTCGGCTCCTGGAGATTGGTGTAGACAAAGGCGCTTCGATTCGCACATGGCTGGAGTACCTGCCGCAAGCTGAGGTTTGGGGACTCGACGTTGACGACTGCCAGTTCACTCATCCGCGCTTTCACTTCGTTAAAGGCGACCAGACAAACCCCGAACTGCTGGAGAGCCTTGGCGTGTTTGATGTCGTCATTGACGATGGGTCTCATCGCGCCGACGCGATCAAAGCGACCCTGGATATTCTGTTCCCGAAAACGCGGGAATTGTACGTCATCGAAGACGCGTTCGCCGTCTGGCATCCCGCCTTTGCTGGAGACAGCCCATTCCCTGACCTCGTGCGCAACTCCGCCACGGGCGCTATCGGCTCCGTCGCGTTCCAGCACGGTCTCTGCCTCATTCGGCCGCAGACAACAAATGCTTCGCCGAGATTTTCGCTTATCATGCCAACCAAGGATCGACCGGAGATGATCCAGCGCGCCGTGGCCAGCGTGATTGGGCAGGACTTCGCTGACTGGGAACTAATCATCAAAGATGGCGGCGAGAGTGTCCAAGACCTGCTGCCGGACGATCCCCGAATCCGCTATGAACATTGCGATGGAGGTCCGTTCGAACGTTTCAATCGCGGCATGGCCGAGGCTCGCGGCGAAATCCTGAATTTCTGCGCCGATGACGACATTCTTTTCCCCGGTGCCTTGCGTCAGGTGCATGACCATATTGGCGCCGCCATGTGGTGCTACGGCGTGATCCGGCGCACCGACACAAAAGCAATTCAAGGTGAGGCGTGGGACCCCAAGAAACATGCGACACTGAACATTGTGCCGACCCCGGGGTTCTTCTGGCGCAAAGCGGCCTATGAACGCATCGGAGGATGGGATCCAAAACTCGTCTGCGCCGATTGGGACTACTCGCATCGGCTGGCGGCGCGCTGGGAGCCGGTGTTCATCCCGTACATCATGGCGACCTACACGGTTCACGACGGCCAGGATACATGGCATCGCCAGGAGGCCATGCAGCGCGATGTGGTCAAAATCGTGCGGCGCGCCCAGGAAGGTCACTATCGGTCAAACCGGGTTCTCTTCATTGCGCCGCATCTCTCAACTGGCGGCATGCCGCAGTACCTCCTCCGCAGAATCGAGGACATGGGCGGAAAAGCCAAAGTCAAAGTCATCGAGTGGAACAATATCAGCGACGAATACACCGTACAGAAGAAGGCGATCCGGTCCCTTTGCGACATTACCACGCTGAACGGCGACAAAGCGGCGTCACTCAGGAAGGAAGTTGAAGACTGGGGTCCCTCGGTTGTGCATCTGCAAGAGTTCCCGGAGCTTTTCATGGGCTATTTGCCAGTCGAATGGCTTTATCGCAAGGATCGTCCTTACCGAATCATCGAGACCGGGCACAGCACGCGACTGCGCGTAGACCAGAAGAAAACGAGACCGGACGAGTTTGAGTTTGTCGGCGACTGGCACGCAAAGGAGTTCCAGAGCTACGGCGTGCCGTTCCACATCGCTCGATACCCGGTGAGGCAGCGCAAGCGGCCAGAGAGATCGCAAGCACTTGGCAGGCTCGGTCTCAAACCAACTATGGGTCATGTGCTCCAGGTTGGTCTCTTCGCGCCGTGGAAGAACCAAGCGTTCACAGTCAGGGTAGCCGCGTTGCTTCCAGAAGTGGCATTCCACTTCGTTGGGAATATGGCTGAGAACTTTGCGGATTACTGGCGACCTCTGACCGATAGCCTGCCCGCCAATTGCTGGGTCTGGGGCGAGCGCGCCGATGTTGACGCCTTCTACGCAGCGCTTGACGTGCTTCTTTTTCCAAGCACAGAAGAGTGCAGTCCACTCGTTCCAAAGGAGGCGATGGAGTGGGGAATGCCAGTCGTCATGCGTGACCTAGATACTTATTGCGGTGAATTCGACGGCAAAGTACACTACGCGACCAGCGTAGAAGAAGCAGCGACGCGTATCGTGGGGCTGATCGGCACTCCGCCTGTGAGCGCGCCAACAAAAGGCTAGTCTATGGCGATCAACTATCTGCCCTCACTCAATTACCCGGGATCATCTCGGTACGGCGTCACGCGGACATTTCCGCAACGCCCGGAGCCCAACGTCCAGGACTACGGCGTCATCGACGCGGCCTCCGGCAAGGTGATCTCCCTGAAGACGGGACAGCCATGGACAGGTGTGGAACCGCGCACCGGCAAACAATACCTTGCGGGGTCCCCGGTACCTCAAACAGCCGTGCCAACCGTGGACCCGAACAATCCCAATGCCCGGTACAAGCCGGTGGACATCGTCAAGTCGCCGACGATTGCCGCCGCCACAACCGATCTCCTTGACGCATTCAAGAAGTCGGCTGATGCCAGCCTCACAGATTTCAACGCGAACCTGAAAAACTTCACCGGCTCCTTGAACACGGCCATGGCCCGGGCCAATGCGGCAGCCGACATCGAGCCTTTCGCGGCGACTACGCGGGCAATGCAGAGTCGGTACGCTGGTGCCCTGGACACGAGCGCGGAAGAATACGCCCGGCTCAACGCCGAGAACGAAGCGCGGATGCGCGCCATCGAAGCGGAGGGGCGCGGTATCCTGCCCCAATATGACGCCGCCGCTGCCGCCATTGCCAACCGGCAGGAATCTGCACTGCGGAACCAGATCAACCGCTACAAAGCCGCGTCCGGCACGCCAACCAGCCTGGGAAGCGCTGAGGAGCGGATGCTGCTGCGTGGCGTGGCCGATATTCGGTTGCCGCTTGAGCAGGCCAAGATCGCCCGCCAGTATGACTTGCTCAGCAACTTGTCGTTGCCGATCCAACGTGAATTGGCTGCACGCGAGACAGCGCGCATTTCGCAGTTCGAGCCATACGTGGCGGGCCAACAGTTCACAAGCGGCACCGGGGTCGAGAACACGATCCAGAATCTCAAGATGCAGACGGCGAATATGAGCCTCATGCAGGCCGACGCGTACCTTCGGTCACTCGCGCTTCCGGAACAGATTCGCCAGCAGATTCTCGGTGGACGCATCTCCGAACTTGGCGGCATCGCCGCGCTGGAGGAAGGGTCCAGGTATCGCGGCCTACAGGATGTCATCGGGGTAAACGTCTCGCAGCCGGAGTATTACTCTGTGGGAACTCCCGGGTATCCAACCACGCGCTATAACGTGCCAAACGTGATGGGCGGTGGTTTTCCAGTGACCGCAAGCACGCCCTTGGCCAGCAATCCCGCCCGCGTTGTACGCCCAGCAACAGTCCCGGCGGGCGGGATCAACTACGACGCCAACGATTACGTTGAGAACCCGGCTAACAACATAGCTGCGCCGACCGTGTACGCCGGGGGAGCGGACCAGGGATCGCGGTACGGCACGATGTCGTACGCCTATTACGACACTGTAACCGGCACGATACGCGACAACCGGACCGGCGAAGTGCTCCAGAACGTCGAAAACCCGGCACTCAACAATCCTGACTTCATCAATTCTCTGCGCTACACCTAATCCCGGAGGATACAATGCCAAATCCAGCTTTCGAACCCATCATCGGCCGCGATTTTGGTGACATCGGCGCCCAACGGTTTGCCTGGGCGGGTTTCAACCGCGGCGTGGAAGCCGAAAACCTTGCCCGGCTGGCTGCGGCGGAGGCGGTGAGGAACAACTGGCTGCGCGAAATGAGCGATTTGCAGCGCAACGAAGCCTTGGGGCAAGCCACTCTCGAAGAGCGGGCACGCGATAGGGCGCTTCAGTTGGGTCTGTCCCGTGAAAGCACTGCGCTGGACCTCGGATTACGGAGAGAGGACGCAGCCAGACAGGAGAAACAGTTCGCACAAGACCTCGCTTTCAGGCGCGAAGCCCTCGCGGCACAGGGCGAACAGGCCGGTCAGAAGCTTGATTTGATGAAGGCGCAGCAAGAAGCTGCCATCGAGGAGGCTGGGAGGCATTTTGCGGAGAATTTCGGACTCGCAAAGAAGGCTGCTGATACGACAGAAGCCGCTTTGGAGGATATTCAGCAGAGATTCGAAGAGCACAAGGCCGCAGTGGCGAAGATCACGGCCCAAAAGAAGCCTTCCCCAGAGGACACCGCGTTCCTGACAGATGCTCCAGCCGTTGAAACTGACCTCAAGAGACAACTGCGAGCTGCTCAGACAGCCGCAAATCGTGCCGGGGCGGCTTACGAGCGAATTCAGCAACAAATGGCAGCATCGAATTTCAACCCGATTGAGGAACAGGGAATAATTCGCCATCGTTTGACGGGTAAAGAGTGGAATTTTAGCCAAGCCGTCAAAGAAGCTGTAGGAAATGCGCCCGGGGCACTCACACCAGCGCCTGTAGCGACCACGAGCGAGCCGGAAGTGCCGTTAGCGCCCACTACCAGCGCCCTTTTCGAGAAAAAACCGGGTTGGTCACCATTTTTTGGGCAACAACCGACCTATCCAACCAGTTTTGGGGGTCCCGAACCGATTTTCACGGGGACTGAGGTCAGTCCTAACCCAATTCCGGCGCCAGCACCTGCCCCAGAGCCCGTAAAGATACCAAATGCACGCTGGAAACGTGATGCCAGCGGAAAACTCGTCCTGGTGACGCAATAATCGGAGGAAATATGGCGAAAATCGTCGATGCGGGAGCCCGGGGGGTCCACGAATTCCCCGATGACGCCACGCAAGAGGAAATTGATGCTGCAATCGCCTCTCTGAGTGCTCCGGCGAGCCCGGCAGCCCCTTTGCCGTCGCAAGTCGCGGAACCGAACCCGATTCGGCTCGATCCAAACGATGCCGCGAACTTTATACTGGCACCCGGACGTTACGGAGCCCATTACGCGAGTGCGGTGGCTGGCAGCCCACTCGTTCGGGGTGCCGGTTACGTCGCTTCACTGCCTGCCAGGGCTGCATACGCCGCGGTAACAACGCCGCCACGCCTCGCGATGCGGGCCGGGAACTATTTCGCGCAAAATCTCGTTGGCGCAACCCGTGCCGCTGCTCCTGTGGCCCGTGTGTTGGGCGAGTCCGGCAATTGGGTGACGCAAAACGCCCTTGCAGCCGCCCGCGACGTTGCCCCGGTGGCCCTTGAAGCCGCCCGGCATCTCCCCGGCACCAGCGATCTGATGTCCGTGTACGACCGGCCAGAACCTTATCTCCGCGAAGCAAGGCGCGTGGCTGGCTGGGTTTCTGCGTTGCCTGCCAGGGTTCGCGAAAGCGCCCCAGTACGTGCCTTGGTACGGGCCGGGAAAGCCACACGCGGCGCGATTGAAGACGCTATCACCCGGGAAGCCGATTACTGGCGTAACGTGCCCCCGGTTGAACCTCGCGGTGTCACGCCCCAAGTTGAACGCGCCCCGGCAGTAGAGACGGTGCCAGCGGACCGGCGGTTTTGGAAGACGAATCAAGTCTATCTGGTACCCGGCAAAGGACCAATGGTGTACATCGGGAATGACCAGTGGGTTGAACCATAGGCACGCGTATGCCCCAGGTTTTCACGTCCGAGGAACTTGGACTTCAGCCGGAAGCCAAGGGACCGGCCGTCTTCACAAGCGCGCAGCTTGGACTTGACCAGGAACCCACCGCACAAGCTCCGGCAGTTCTTACGCCGCAGCCCGAGATCGACATCGGCGCGCCGATCAACATTCCCCCGGCGCCTAGTGCGCTTGGCGCCGTCGGCGAGACACTGATGAGCTTTCCCAAAGGTCTTGGGATGGCCGCCTCTCTTGCTGGTCCTCCGCTCAAGGCAGCCGTTGCTGACGTAGCCGCGCTCGCCGGTGCCGGTCAAGGTGGCAATCTTGCCGCATGGTCGGAGGGTGAGCAGATGCCGATGCAAAGGCCGGAATCGCCGTGGGTGAAATCACTGCCGCTGCGCGTCGCCGGTTCGTTGGTCGAGACAGCCCCGAAGATCGTCGGTATGGCTCTCGGACCAAAGGGACTTATTGGATCCAGCCTGACTGCCGCCGCCCTGTTTGGCACTGACGAAGAAGGTAATTTCCATCCCACCGAAGCGCTGATTGCCGCTGGCATTCCCGGAGTCATGCATCTGGCGAAGATCGGGATCAGTAAAGGCATCCTGAAGGCAATCCCGTCGGCTGAGATCGCCAGCAATCCCGTAGTCCAGAAAGCTACAGAATTTGTGGGCGAGCAGGCCGCGCTGAACGCGTACATGACGGCAACGGCGTCGCCGGAACTGATGCGCTTGTGGCGCGAGAACCCGGAAGAGGCCAAACGGCAGATCGCGGATATTGTCGGGGTGAACCTGGGCTTCGCGCTTCTAGGCATAGGCAACTGGCGCAGGAGAGTGCCGAGTCACACGGAACGTTACCTCGCGGCGAACCAGAAGAGGTACGCGGACCTTACCGACATGCTGATTACGCGGGCAGCGGTCGGCCCCGAAGCGCAGCGTGAGATTGAAGCCACGATAAAAGCCCGCATGCTGCACTGGACCGGCGACATTGGCATCGGCCCGAGAACGACTCCGCCACCGTTGGTGGACAGAACCATCGAGGAAGCACAGAACGCACTTCTGCCGCCCGCACTAAGGCCGCAGGCGTTGCCTCCGGCATTGCCTCGCCCAGCGGTGCCGCCACGATTACCAGGGAATGAACCCCTGTTGACGCCGGAACAGCAAGATCGCGTCGAGGCACGAATGCGTGCCGATGATGCTGCACGACAACAAGAGAAAGGACCTTATGCCCCTCCAGTCAGGATCGAGCCGCCAAGTGGTGTCCAGCAATATCCGGGAACTCCACAGCGGGAAAACGTACCGCCATACCCTCCGGAAGTTCGGCCGGAAGCGGGCGAACAAGCAGGCCGTGGCTATAGCATTGAACGAGGCGGGGCTGTCCCGCCGGAAGCGCCGCCACCTGAGCCTCAAATCCTGACATCTGAAAGCGCCAGATCCATCGACGAGTTTCCACCTAGCCAGCAGGAACTAGACGCGTTGCGTGAGAAGATAATGGCCGGAAGGCCGGAGGGCCTCACACCAAGAGAAAAGGAAGTACTCGATTGGCAGAAGCGACAATCTGAAAATCTGCGGCTACTCTCCCCGGAAAACGCGGCCAAGCTTTCCGAGAAAGATTTTGAGCGATGGGCATACCCTAGGTGGACCGAAGAGCCGATCAGCGTCTCCGACGCAAAGGATGTATTTGAAATCCTGAGCGCGCTACTGATGAGAGGGGCTGATCGGATGAACATTAGGAAAGTTGCATCGATCCTAGCCTACAATGTCCAGCGCGAGACTGATCCGGCCATACTGCGGAAAATGTTTGAAAGAAGCGGAGATCCGTACACCGAGGAAGAGATACAGAAAACCGCAGAGGCCAACGAGGAACACAATCGGGCCACTGCTTCATATGTCGAGGCTGGCCGGGCCGCGCTCGCCGAAAAAGGCAAAACGCCCGCGCCGCCACCTGAGCCTCAGATAAGAGGTCCGAAACGACCCGAGGACCTCACACCAGAGGACGGGATTCCGTACCTACTTAACCGACTTGGCAACGTTGAACGGTTGGTCAGTTTTGGCCCCAAGGCCGACCGCGATCTATTCGAGAAAGAACGGCAGAATATCCTGTGGGAATTATACTCACTCGACCGGCTGCCAGAAACCTACGTCAAGCAGGGCAACAGGTGGGTACAGGCGCGACCTGAGCCTCAGATAAAAGCCCCAGAATCTCCCGGCTTGATGCCGGAGTCAGCCAAGCCAATCGACTGGAAAGTCGAACTCCAGGCGACCATCGCGGACATGCGGAGACGAATTGCCACGCGTGAGGAAGTGTCTGGCGCAATTGCCCAGGTACGCCAGCCGTTGGTAGATGAGGCGTTCCGAAAAACAATCGAAGCGTGGGATGCGGTTGAGAAGGAACCGGATCCTTTCAAGAAAGTACAGTTGCAGAGTCTCGCACGGAAGGCCGACGACGATGCAGTCAAGTTCTTCTCCAAAGAGCAGAAGGAAACTGTTTTTCGCCGCATGATCGACGGGGAAGAACGTGTACAAGCTGCATGGGAGAAGTTCAATCTGGACTCCGTGCCAGAGAACGTTCGGGGAATCAGAATGCGGCCAACTGACCCCGAAAAAAGGTGGTTCTATCTCATCACGCCGTCCACCTATCCCGACCAGAAGGGGAAATGGCAGGCAACGAGAATCGATGAGAGGGGACCATTCGGGCATTTCAACGCAGATACGCCTCAGGATGCTGTTGCGTCCTTGAGTGGTAGAACCGTTAAGGGAATTGGACCCCCTTGGGGATCCGTTGGAGAATGGGTAGTTGAGCGCGCAGAGCGCATACCGAAAGGTGGTGAAGCGTATGCCAAAGAAGAAAGGGTGCAAGGGCCGCAAGAAGTAGGCCCACAACCAGTGTTGCCCCCGGTCGAACCCGGAGGTAAAGTATTGCCGAGTCCAGAAGCGGTCCAACCTATCACCGTCCGCACTGCTACCGGTGGCGAGATCTCCCAACCGCGCAGCACCGAAGGGGAAAAAGCTCCTGAAATGACGGTGGGCGAGGCCCCAGGTCAAGCTGTTCCTCGCACCGCTTCTGAACTCGCTGCTCTCATAGCTGTCGCCAAGAGGGTTGAAAGCCGCGACCGCCAGCTCTACGAACAGATCAAGTTCTCCGGCAACCCCAGAGCCGCAGCAAAAGCGCGTGCCGCATGGCGCCAGACCAAACTCAATGTACGCGAACTCCAGCGGGAACTGAAAGCCCTCAAAGGCCCGAAAGGCATAGACATCAGCAAGCGCATGACGGCGGACGTTGGCGGGGAACGGATGCCCGACATCATTGATGACATCCTTGCCAATGTCGGCACGAAACTGTCTCTCGACTCCGCCAAGCAATACATGGAGGACATTGAGGAGAGGCTGAAGCGCGGTGGGGCCGCAGCCAAGTTGTTCACGCGAAAAGGCGGTCTCGCAATCGACGACGCCTTGGCCATGCTGATCGAGGCGAATCCGAATTACCGGCGACTGGAGACCGAGTACGATTTGCTGGATGCCATATTCGGCGCAGCCGAGAAACGGAAAGGCGCTAGGAAGGGCGAAGTTCGGGAAGAGCAAGTTCTGTCTGACAGGGAACGCCAGACGATAGATTTTGAAGAGGCCGCATTGCGCCAACGTGCCGACACTGAAGGAGTAAAAGCGGATACCCTCCTCATCGGCACCAAGTTCAAGTTGAGGGATGTTGAGTTTGAAGTGCAGGATCTGATCTTCGATGACAACGAGAACCTGCTCTTTGTCGTAGTTGAAGATGGCAAACGGTTTGGCACGCAACGCGTCGGCGCCGACTGGTACATTTTCCCGGACAAAGGCTCCCTTGAAAGGAAGGAGGCAGAAGTTGAATTCGTCTCGCCAGAGGAAGCGGCGGCACCGGAGGGGCCAACCCCTGAGTGGCGACGCCTTTTTGATGAGGAAAAGATAACCGGAGCCCAGGCGAAGACATTGCGGGCCATCGAGGCGGATACAGAATCAATCCGCCAGATACCAGTCGGAGGAGAGACCGAAACTTATGTCCGATTCAAAAACGGTGTCATAAAGTGGGTCACGAAAACGGGGGAACTCGCGGAGACCAGCCGGGCAGATGAGGCGTTCCCATCGGAAGAAGGGGCAACGACCCCGCCCGTATCCGTTTCTAGGGCGAATCTGATCTGGAATGCTGTCGCGGCATATCTCGAATCGATTCGCGCAATCGGCGCGCCATCCGACGCTGTAATTCAAGGTGTCATGGAAATAACCGGACTGGACAGGGGTGAGGTCGAGCCCGCGTTGGAAACGTTGAAATATGAAGGCAAAATCGAATGGCAAAAGAGGTTGCCGCAGCAAATCAATCTCATCCAAAGACCCCCTCCCGCCCCTGCCGCCGAACAGCCCCCTGTGGAAGGTGTTCCAGAGAGAGGACCAGCTCCGCCAGTTGCGCCTCCATCCCCGCCTAAACCAGCAGGCCCGGCACTGGACCTGTTCGGTCAACCTATAGCCCCAGAGAAACCGGCCGCGCCCGAACCGCCGAAGGGTCCGCAAGAGATCCAAGGCGGACTTGAAATCGGAACGGTGCCCTCCGGGGAACCTGCGGTAAAAGAGCGCCCCCTGACAGCGGCAGAGAAAAAGGAATTTCGGGCTCTCAGTCTCAAGCTCAGGGCCAACCGCGAAGAAGGCGGTGAGGCGCTGACAACTGAAGAGGCCCAGCGCTATGAGTACCTCGGAGCATTGGCGGGACAGAAGACGCTTGGAATCGATGTCCAGGTTGGGCTAAAGGGCAAACTAAAAGCGCTTGTGGCCCAGCTTGCATCACTTGACCAGCGGAAGCCGCAGTCCAGAGGTAAACGTTATGACAAGTGGGCACTCGACCGCAGCGACATCGAACGCCAGATAAAGAAGATTCGCAGTCAACTCACCGAAGGCCAGGGCGAAGATCTGGGCACTTCCGGACCACCAGAAGAAATGCCCAACGGCATGTTCATGCAGAGGCGCCGACGCGTCCGACAGATGACCGACGAGGAAGTACGCGAACGCTGGCCTGACCCCGGAGAGCGCTTGGACGTGTTTCGCCTCTATGGAGAGCGACCATGGGTGGCTGAGTCCAGAACGATGGAGTTCTCGGATGCGTTCGGAACGCAACTGGAGGAAACCGGTGACTGGTACATTGCCGCCTGGGGTAAGAGTCGCGATGAAGCGATAACTGAGGCGCAGCGGCAGAAGCGGAAAGGTTGGGAGAATCTGCCGGAGAAGAAGCCGGAACCGCCGCCTGCCATCTGGGCTAAGGAGCTATGGCAACTGACACGAAAGGAACTTGGCGACAACCGCGAGTTGCTTAGGCCGAAACTGGGCGTTGTCAGCGACACGATGCACCGGGATGCTGTTGCGCAGGCCATTCGAGACGGCAAGCCGGTACCGCCCGAGGTCCTGGCTGATTTCCCTGAACTCGCGCCCAAGCCCGAGGCTCCGCCACCAGCTCCAGCAGCCCCGGCAAAACCCGAGTTCGCTGGTGGCGCCCCAGAAGGTGCCCGTGTGGGCAATTACCTCAAGAAAGATGGCCGCTGGTACCGTGTCGATGCCGAGGGGAACCTTGGCAAGATCCCGACCAACAAAAAGCAGCACGACCAGCTTGAGCAGGAGTTCGCCTCGCCAACCCCTGCGGACACGCGCACGCCGATTGAGATTCTCGCCCAGGCAAAGCGCGTCAGCGTGAAGTTGCCCGAGGGTGCCACTGTGTTGCGCGGGTATGACGCGAAGGGCCGGAAGTCGGACATTTTCATCGCCAACATCAACAAGGGCGACAACATTTTCCGTGACGCTGGCATCGTTCGCGTCGAAGCCGGGTTCATCAACAAGGACAAGCAGTTTAAGCCAATCAAGGGCGACATCAAAGTTTCCGAACGCAAGCCAGCGAGGGAGGGAATGCTGCCGGAGACTGAGCGGCAAGCGCTACCGGAGAAGCCCCCTGGCGCTCCTATCCAGATGAGCGGCAACGACGGGTTTCTGATCCCGCCGCTGGAGACTGGGCCGCGTGAGGGGCTGCCCGCGTTCCACGGCACACCGCATGAGGTGGACAGATTTCAATTGAAGTACCTGGGTACCGGCGAAGGTGCGCAGGTCTTTGGATGGGGACTCTATTTTGCAGAGGCGAGAGAAGTTGCTGAGAGATACAAACAGTCTCTGAGCGGTGGGGAACCGAGGTCATCCTATCGGTTCAATGGAAGGGAGGCATGGGAATGGCAGCGTGATTTTGAAAAGGCGATGGAGTATGACAAAGCATCGGTGTGGGAGAGGATACAACTGCACCATCCAAAGAACGCAATACGTGTAGCTGCTAGGGCTATCATCACGGACGATGCTGAAAGCGCTGCCAAACTGCTAAAGTACATCGAGACACTCCCGGATAGTTTATTCGCCAAAGAACGGGGCAACATCTACACCGTTGACATCGCCGAGGATTCCATACTGCTCGACTGGGATAGGCCGCTTCGAGAGCAGCCGCAAGCCGTGCGCGCCGCGCTGGCAAGACTGGAAGAGCAGGGCGATCCACAGGGGACATTACACGCTCTGAAAGCTGTTCTTGCAGAGCACCTGACTGGTTCAGACTTTTACCGCCGCCTCGAAGCTCTGCGCGGGGCCAAGTGGGCGAGCGAAGCGCTCCAGTCCGTAGGCATCAACGGCATTCGATACCTAGACCAGAAAAGCAGGGATTTTATAGTCCAACACAGACCATCAGACGGAAAATGGTACGTCCTTAGCGGCAAGCCGTCCCCCGGTTTCGCTACAGAACGCGAAGCGCGTGATTGGGGATATGAACAGAGTTCGCGCAACTACGTTATCTGGGACGAGTCGAAGATCCGCATCACTGAAAAGAACGGCAAGCCAGTTTCCCTCGATGAGTTTCGACAGGCCATGCCCCCCCGCGAAGGCGAAGCGGTTCCTAGCCGCGACGTGATTCTCGCCCAGGCCGATTCTCCTGAGCAGTTGCTGGCGCACGTTGACCGCCCGGAGCTTCAGATTCCGGCCGAGATGAAAGCGCTGGTCAAAGCGCTTCTCAGTCATCCCGTCGCCAAGAAAATACAGGGATTACGCTGGGCGATTGCTGATGTGCTTGCCGGTGGATTCGAGGGCGACTTTGATCCTCATGGCCGTCTGGCGCGCTTCTCGCGCTGGGCTGAAGTTAAGGCGCCTGTTCACGAGTTTCTCCATGACCTCTGGTACTTTCTGCAACCGGGCGAGCGCGGCGAGTTCATGGCCATGCGCGTTGAAGAGATTCGCAAGGCCCTGAAAGACCTTCCGCGTAACGCAGCGGAGATCGCCGCTCTGGAAAAGCTGCTGGAAGCACCTGTGACATCCGAGGAGTTCCTCGCACTGAAAATGCCGCGGTCACTTTACTGGCTGGCAAACGAACGCGAGTTCTTCGTGAGTGCGATGCAGGAACCCCTCGTGAAACGTCTCACGACGCCGGAAGCGCAAGGTGCGATTGCCAAGGTCCGCGAGTACATCAAAGGCTTGTGGGATGCATTCAAGGATTGGACGAAACTATCCCCCAAAACCGAGAGACTCTTCCGCCAGATTTTCGAAGGCAAATACGAGTTCACACCGGAACAAGGGGCGGCGGCAGAGGCACGGGAGGGGGCGTTGCCCACGAGTCCTGAGGAGTTCAGAAAACAGAAGCGCCTTCTGGAACCGAACGTTGCTGGCAGAACGCTGGCAGGTTTCGCTGAGCCAGCGAAGATGAAAATGGAGCTGGCCGACCAGTTCAACCTGTCACCGCGGGCGCGCCGGATGATACGGCTGCCGCGTGAGGCGGAGATGTACAGCATCGCGGCGGGCGAATTGACCGGTATCGAAAATTATGTCCAGGCCAGAGACGCAGTTCCGAAGGATAACCCACATCTGCGTTGGGGAGTGACGCATGATGCCATAACGGGTATTGATTTTCAGGAGCACCTTGGCAGGACTCTTACGGCCACATACGAGCGGCAGTTAGCCAAGGTGGATTCACCAGCTTTCCAACAGAAGATCTTCCGCGAAGCACAGCTTGCACTCAGGTCCGACCTCGCCGCCGAGAAAGAGGAAACCTTCCGGAACATCATCGCTGGGAAGGCCGCTGCACTGGAAGCGCAAATCCGCAATGCCGCCGGTGACGACGCACGCATCGAGACGCTTCGGGAGGACCTACGATTGACGCGTCCGCTGATGGACTGGGCCATGGCTGTGTCCCAGCAGATGGACAACATCGTCAATCGCGTGTACCGCGAGTACACGGAGTTCGGTCGCGCAGGTTACTGGACGCGCTGGCGGGAGAATGCGACGGGGCCGAAAAACGCAGAAGAGTTCTTCCGCCTCTATCAGCGTGCACGAGCGGCCGAAGGCAATCCCCTCGTCGAACGCCAGGAAGTGGCCCTTGCGCGTCTTGCATCCGAAATCCTGGGGATCAACTTCGGACTAGCGGACAGGTTGCTTTGGGCGGAACGGTGGCGCCGCGAGCCCGACTTTGCCAAGGCAGTGAACGAACTGGGGGAAAAGTTCGTAAAGGATCTGCGCACGGACCCGGCCAAAGCCATTCGGGGCATGATAACTCGCGAAGGCACGCTCGCCACAAGAGCGTGGCAGGCGAAGACAGCCTACCTCGCCATCAATCGGGACGTGATGCGGGAACTGGAACTCCTTGGCGATCTGGAACAAGCCGCGACGGTGATGAAACGCCTCCGCGATTCGGATCAATGGAAGCAACTCGTCAACACCGTCATCACTGACGCGGAAGGCGAAGGCGTTCCTGCTGTGGTCGTCGATGCGATGCGCGCCGGAAAGTATTCCTCCGCTTTTAACGAAGGGACCGGTAAACAAGTCTGGGTCGATCCGAAAGGTGGGTTCCACGAGGTTGATCTGAACTGGACCCCGGACAAGGCTGTTGAAGCGCAAAAGAAAATAGACGGCTTCCTGACAGCCGTGAACGACTGGATCTACGACGATGCCAACGCGAACAGCCCCGAGCTGGCGTATTGGCGGCAACAAGCTGACTGGGTGCGCGCAGTCTACAAGACGGCCTCGGTATTCGCTCCGAGCGCGGTGAAAAGTTTGTTCGTCCAGCATTCGCTGACCATGCTTTCCCCGTTCTTCCGGCAAGCCAAACTACCAGCAGTGAAGGTCTTGCAGGACATGGCGGAGAACTATGAGCGTGCGCAGAATATCGGCAAGCAATGGTCTGTTGGCTTCGACCAGGACAACATGGACAAGGCTAGGCGCGCCGCGGAGGCGCACGGTTTCCATCCTATCTCGGAACTCCCGCTGTATCGTTCAAACATTTTTGATTCGCTGGCGTGGCATTATCGGCACGGCATCGCCATCAAGCCCGGGCAGAAACTGTATGGCGTGACGGTGCTCAAGGAAGACATCGACCTGCTGAAACACCAGGGCGGTGGCCTGTTCAATCTGATAAAGCGGGCACTGCCGATTGGGCGCAAAGGCCGAGAAGCGAAGATGCAGGAGGCGCGCTTGGTTGACCAATACCTGAAGACCGCTTTCCTGATGCGTCCCCCTCAGGAGTTCGGCGCCGAGCCAGGAACAACCGTGATGCGCGACTTCAGCACGCGTGGTGGCGGATTTGCGGATGCCGTCGGGAAAAACGCGATAGACGTCAAGCAGGAGGTCAAAGGCGGAAAGACTGTCGAGACCAGGGAAGTCAATCTGGATAAGTTCATGCAACTAGCCAACCTGCCGCAGTACTTCGAGCCTGTGGTGTGGCGATGGATTTCCGAACGATCGAGGCAGTATAACGATGACACCGGATTCGAACCGTTGCTGAACAAACTGCGTGATCGGATTCACGAAGGAACAAATCCACCGAGGAGTGTTGAAGACGTTCTCGATTACATCACACGCAATTCTGAGGCTTCCCCCGAAGAGGTCAAAAAGGCCATTGTCGGCAACATGGCCAAGGAAACGTTTTCGTATTACAGGAATTTCATCGAAAAGCCGAGTGGAAGATCACTGACCGTTCGCGCCCTTCGTGCCACGTCACAAGGACCATTCAACACCGCGTTCGACCACGACATTGGCAGTTCCTTTTTCTACGACTACGGCATGTTCAGCACTCAGGAGGTCCGGGCTGCCGCCGTGGATGCCACCATGTTTTACCTGGAACGCGTCGAGGCTGCCATGCGCAGTACTCTCGATGTGTACGATGAGGCCCTCAGGCAATTTCGGGAAACGAGATCTGGCAGTCCAGAGCGCAAAGCTTTGATGCAGCAAAATCGGGCACTGTTCAGGTCCGGTGATGATTTCCGGGATTATTCGGCTTTACGCGGCCAGCGCGATGAACTCCAGTGGTTCATGGAAAATCTTCCCATCTGGTCTAAGCAAAATATCTCCCGAAACGAAGGGTTGAACACCCTGTACCGGGTCATCGGAGATTCGGTCGTCAGCAAGCTGGCTGGATGGAAAACTGTGTCTCGCGTGTTTACTGGGTCTGCGGTGAAACAGGGGTTCGTGTTCAGCGCGATTGACCGGTTATACGGCACGTCCTACCTGAAATCGGCACTGTCAATGGCATTGAGCGCATACGACATCGCACTCAAAGGCCCGGCCATGTATCTGGCACGCAGGGCTGGATTGGCTGAGAAGCGGAAAGAAAAGTTCAGCGGCGTTGCCGAAGAGATCTTCCGGGAAGGTAAATTCTTCGATCCGCTCTACGACTTGGGCATGGGCACAAAAACGCCCTTGTTGAATACCATAAAGAACAACCTCGCCATGCCATACACGCATGGCCGTGGTTATGACCCCAAGTTCTCAACCAATGCTGGCATCGCCCTGCTTCAAAAGGGTGCCTATCGGCTGTTATCGGGGGCCGAAACACCACTGGAAGTTTTGCGGACTATCTTCCCGACCCTCGGCTATTCAGTTGCATACGACTCCGTCGCACGTCAGGCGTTCAACGCAATCAGCGTTATAGAGCGTCAAGCCCGCAGGTCGTTCGAACTGCACGAAGAAGCTGGCACCCTGGGCCGGTTCGACCTCAACGACCCGCGCAATCCGAAAAATGTACTGCCCGCATCTGACATTCTACCTCGTGGCCTGTTTCCAAAGACGCAGACGCAGTTAGCGCAGGCTCGTGAATTGTTCAAGCGAGGTACTGACGGAGATCTGAACGATTTCGTGATGGAATTTTGGGCCAAACTCGCCAGAACGCCAAAAGACCAACGGGGCGAGGTCCATCTTCTCAGCGCAGACGCAAAAACACCAGAGGAAGCCGCCCGCCTTCAAACCAACCGCAGTCTGGGGATTGCGGCAATTGGACTTCTGGACATCCACCATGCCGGTTTCACAAACCGCATGTGGGTGATGCGTGGGTCTTCGATGTGGCGCCTGATGCAGCCAATCGCTGGTTGGACGTTCCAATCTACGAGGCAGTTATTTGAGTTGTTTGGGAAAAGCGCCACTGATCCCGCTTTGCGCCCCGCTGTCGCTACCGCTCTTACGGCGATCATGGTTCTGGCTGGCCTCGCTGCCATGGGCATTGGCGGTGACCTTGAGAAGCGGCTGTTTGATGAACTGGAGTGGATCATCAACAAGCGAGTCGATCCAGTCCGCTATTTCGGCATGGGCCGAGACTGGAAGGAGAACACGATCATCGCCTTAACCGGCATCTTCACGTATATCACGGTTCTCTCCGGGTACTTGGAACGGTTGATGAGCGAGAAGGGAAATCGAACCAGTGTAACGGACCAAATGTTCGTGCTTTCTCTGGCGAACTCCATGGTCAGGTACGTCAGCGGAGTTATTCACACGAAGGATCCGAACTACGGTCTGGCTGGATTCGTGACCCGGGAAATTCCATCCCTGAAGCCCCTAATCCGACGGACGAGCGCCAACGAAGGGCTGACCAATGTTGAAAATGCGATAACGGCGATACAACGTTTCGCGCCGAAAGACCTCATACGACAGACTACGGGCGGTTTCGGAATGCCCACTCCGACCGAACTGAGCGTTCCAAAGAACAAACTCAAAAACGCGATCTACGCGGGCGATTCTGAAGGTGTCATCAAGTACTTCGCCGAACTGCGCAATAAGGCCGTCGAACTCAAGCGCACAGAACCGTTGCGACTCGCGGCTGACATCATGCGCAGCCTCAACCCGTACACGTTGGCACTCATCGGCCATCCTACCGAAGTGCAACGTCAGGAATTGCTGGGCAGATTGAGCGACCGTGAGCGTCAGGTCATTCTGGATGCCGAAACCAACTATCTGGCTGCCGCGCAGTTGGTTGGTGTGCAGTCCCGAATGACCCGCCAGCCTCCTGGTGGCGGCGGTGAGGCCGTCTCAGCGGCCCCTGCGTTTGGCGGCGGTTACGCCGTTGGCGGCGGTGGTGGCGCCGGGTTGCGCGGTATTACGACCGGCTACGGCGGCGCCGGTGGATTCCCTTCGGTCAGGCGAATCTCGCTTGGCCGCGCTGGTGGAGTTCCAACCGCTTTCAGGCGTATCTCAACGCGCCGGGGTCCAACCACACGGTTGCGACTCGGTGGCCGCATTGGCAGGCCCCGCCGTTACACCACGGGAAGGATAAAACTCCGGCCGCGAAGACTCGGAATGCGGCTTCGGCAGAGGGTTACGTTGCCTCGGACCCGGAGACTGACACTGAGAGTCTGACCTCCTCTGCTTCTACATGCCTGAATACTGAAAGCTTTTGACTCGCGGCCAGTTGTGGCTGCAAACTGGCTGCCATGAGCGGGCCAAGCCCTGAGTTCCTCCGTCACATGAAGGGGATGCTGCCGTCCTTCATCAAAGGCATCGCCGAAAAGGTGGCTATCGGCCGCGGCATCAAAGCACCCAAACGCTTATCACCAAAGAAGGTCTGCACACTCTGTACCAAGCTGTTCGACAAGGTCGAAGTCGATGCTGGCAAGGAACCGCCCCTGGAGATGGGGAGATGTCCGGAGTGCGAGGAGAAACTCAAGGACGGTTTCGTCGCGGTGGTAGCGCCGAACAAACTCGCCTTCGTAAAATCGGAACGGCTAAAGGATCTTGCCGGTAACACCGTCCAGGTGTCAGCCGAGAATTTCCTCCGAATTCAACAGGAGTACCTCAACAACTGGGCACCCGAAAATGCACACGCCAACAAACCTGCTGGGCCTGCTCGATAAGTGCCCGCCGTTCCTCGTTTTCGCACTGGCCAGACGTGGTACCGATAAACGACCGAAATTTGATGACATCGTGAAGGCATCCGGCCTGTCGGAGCGCACGTTCATCCGAATCGCATGTCGTTTTTCGTGGCGCGAGGTCAAGGTGAAGCACATTGACGGCTTTTGCCGGGCGTGCGGGGTAGACCCCTTCAATCTCGAACCGCACCTGGGGTTCCTGAGACGGTCACTGACATCGGACAAACCTTTCGCCTACATGACCTCGCAGCAACTGGCGAGGTTCAATGACCATTGTAGTCGGATTGCCGATTTCGCGAGGGCTACGGTTTCTGGAGCGCCATCGCGTCAAAGTCAATCTTCATGAGGTAAGCACTCCCACCAACTGCCGCAGTCCCGGTCGAACTGGAAATCATGATCTCGAAATAGATGTGCCGACCCTCCACGTACATCGGCCATTCGCACCCTTCCGACTGCCTTAACTTCTGGGATGTCAAATTTGTATTGGTGAATTCCTCCTCGCAGCGAAGGTCCTTGTTTTCGTAATCGTTCCACTGGGGAGAACACTTTGGAGCCGTGCTATTGGGGTCTGTCCTGTTCCATGAGTGCCCAAGGCGCAGCCGGATCACTGGCGGCGTGGTTTCCTCGATGGTCTCACGGTCAACGTACACCTGTTGCACTCGTTTCTCCCGGTCGTAAAAGCCTAATGGCGCTTCCGCCCGGAGAATCGATACGTAACCATCGCTGCGGTACAGGGTACCGATTAGGGCGTCAACCGGCAGGTCCACCGTGACGTTCGACATATCGTCGATGATCAGGAACTCGCGGTAGTAGGAGCCCCCGATGTTTTTGATTGCGTAATCCACGCCGCTCGCACCAAAGAAATACTGGGTCTCGTTGCACACGCCCGCGGCCGTAGGCGTATCCCGGAAGTTCGTAAAGGCCGTAAAACCGGTGTCAACCACGTCCGCCGTCTTTTGCTTAATGTTCGCAACCATCGTCCAGTTGTTGACGGAGAGAGTCCCGCTGGGCCAGCTAAACCAGATCTCATCCTTGCTGGGCAGGAGTGCTGCGACAGGTGCGTAGCAGTGCGTGCCACCCATGGCTGTTGCTTGGTCGGTAAACATCACGCCGGTTGACAGGTGCAGCCAATCGACGCGTTCCGGTTTTGGAATGTAGGGATCGAATCGGTACACGCCTTCCCGGCTGCAATACCAGTGCTCAGAGCCGGTGCTTACGAGTGTCTCCGGGTAGAAGAGGCAACCTACCTGATTCTGCGGCTCGCTATAGATCCGAGTGAACGTGAAAACCTCGTCAGCAGTGAGCGTGCTTGGCGTCATCTTCCAGATGCTGCGCCGCGTGTAGATGTAGACGTCTCGTAGAATGTGCGCGGCGCCAAGAATGTCGTCGCCGTAGGGCAAGTCCTGAGTCCCGCAAAGCGGCTCGACCTCCGGTGGATCGGCATCGGGATCGAAGTAAGGGTCCCACGCCATTCCGTCGTTAATGTCCGACCACGCGATACGTGTTGGCTGCGCCACCCCATCCTGCACCACGTTCATCAGGACGAGAAATCCGTTAAACTCGATGGCGATTTTCGCCGCTGTGATTTTGATCGTGGTTTTTAGCTCACTAACCTCGGTTGTGGTGCCTGCCGCGAGGTCGTGTGCCAGAATGTTGTTCACACCATTCGTGAAGTACAACACGTTCTGGAGTTGGGCGGCCTTCCATCGGCTTCCGTACGCACCGTAAGCAACATCAGGAAGTTGAATGTCGGTCCAATGTCCCGTTGTGGTGTTCAGCTTCGAAAGCCTGCTCTGCGTGCCGTCAAACAGGATGCGTTGCCCGCTGTCGGTCGTGCATTCGTGGAGAAACGTTATCGGTTCGCGTGTGGCACCCTGGGCATGATGGTCGTGATTGTGGTAATACCACCCGCTGCGGTCATCACTTTGCTCAATCGGAACACCCCACTGGTCGTACAATTTCGAGGCAAATGGATGCTCAAAACCGGCACGTCGTTTCAACCTGCCGTCGCTGGTGGCCTCCATGTTGAGTTTCCAGCGCCACGCCCCCGGTTGAACCTCGGTGGGGTCCGACCGCACGTCCAGCGGGCCGGTCAGCGGATGGAGCGAGATCGTTGACCAAACATCTTTCTTAGCCATAACGGGTCACCTGTCTTGCCGGAATACCCGGAGACTACCCCTTATCGCCGGGCAGTGGAATATCAAAACGTCGGACGTACTCCATGAAATCAATCTGGAAAATCGACGCGTTGCGCGTTCGTTCATACTCAACCAGATACCAGTTCTCCTTGATCATCTCCGTTGCCCTGATGCACTCCGTATGGTCGTAGACCAGTCGCATTCGGGCAATCAAGGTCTCCGCCAGATCAGGCGCCAGCAGTGTGTGACAGGCGAACATCTTGTTGTACAACGTGTACCCGGCTCGCACCGTAAACCCCTGTTTTTCGCCGGGACTCCAGAACCGGTGCCCAATGGCGATGTCCTCAAGCATCTGGATTTTGCCACCGGCGAGGTAAGTCTTGATGGAGATCATGGCTTCATCGCAGCCCCAGTACCGGAGGAAGCGCAGGGGGGAGATAAGGTCGAACCACGATTTTGCAATCAAGTAGCCTGCCCCCATCAGACACGGGACCGATCCGCCTTCGAATGTGGATGGCCTTTTGCTCCAGTTGACCTCGAACACCTGTTTCTGCTTTGGGTGTACAGGGTCTGGGCCATACAGGTTCAAGGTCGCGCCGTAGCGATACACCGCCTTGGCGCTGGCCAGGGTCGGATGGAACTTGTCCAGGGCAGCGCACGCGCAGCAGTAGACCGTCTCGTGCGGTTGGCCGCTGAGCATGGGCAGAAGTCGATCATACCATCCGGCCGGGAACCGCATGTGCCCGTCCACCAAGAGAATCCAGGGCCTTTTGGCGTAGAGAACGCCGATATTCCGCGACGGGCCGCAGCCGCACCGGAACCGATTGTGCACAACGCCGGTCGCGCCTTTTACATGGACTTTCGTCGAACTGCAATCGTCCACCACGATGATTTCAACATGGTCCCCGGCAGTCTCCCGAATCGAATCGACCGTATTCTGAAGGTCGGGCTCGTTGACGGCGGCAATGATGATCGAGATCATAATTTGGTCACCATTGCGCGCTCATCTGCCCAATGGAAAAACGGCTGAAGCCTAGTCGGCCATGGCCCCTGGTATGCCTGTAAACGTTCCCAGCGCTTCACAGCGTCCGCGTACCCGTAGTATTGTTCCTTCTGCTCCACTTGCCAGCGGAACGCATAGCTGTAGTGGTCGAACCCAATGCCCCACTGCGCGCAGAAGTCTCTCTCCGCGCACTTCTCCTTCGGCCCGTTCGCGCCCGTCAGGAAAGGAGGTTCGTGTGACGTGAAGGTCATCCCTGGTTCGTACCGCCATGCCCTGAGCCACTCCCCCGGATTTGCCCCGTAGCAGTTCCTGCCAACCGTGATCAGGCGCGGGCCAACGAAGAATCGGCAATGGAATCTGGCGCACGTGTAGCCTTCAGCCGGGTCGGAGAGCATCGCACAGACCGCCTCGATGTTGCCCGGCATCCAGATTTCGTCCGCGTCAATCTGCATCAGGATGCAGGGTTCCTTCAGGCGCCTCAGAACGCAATTATACATCGACACTTTGCCGGGCCAAAGCGCCTGGGTTGTGTGATGAACGCGCCGGTGGGATTTTGCTAGACCAGCCAGGAACTCAGTGGTGCCATCCACACTCAACCGCGGCTTTGGCTTCTGGCACCAAGCGGTGCACTTCACGTTATCAGCGGCGCCCTCAACGATCCACCAGTGCCAATCGACCTCTGGCGGCAAAGCGTTGAAGCAAAACAACTGCGCCGGGAGAAACGGCATTGCATCGAGTGCAATCGTAATTATGTTCAAATTCATACTCTGGTGGCCCAGCATTGAAACGATGTCTTCTGCGCCTCCGGCAGCAGCTCATCGACAGCCTGTTTGACCCCTGGGTACGTGTCACCGTAATCGTGCCCCGCCAGGAACCCTCCGGGCCGGATCTTTGGCTTCCAACAGCGGATGTCATCCTTCACGGAAGCGTAATCATGGGCAGCGTCGATAAAAACAGCGCCCAGTCCATTCTGCACCAAACGTGCCGCTGTGACTGAGGAGCACCGCAGCGGAATGACAAGGTCATCCAGTTTCATCTCGTGGACGTTGGCTGAGAAGGTACCAAACGGATTTACCACCGTAAGGCCATCGTCGCGCTCATAAATGTCTGGCCACAGGTCAACACAGAGGAGTTTTATATCTTTGCCGGACGCACGGATTCTTTCACCAAGATAGCAGGCCGATTTTCCAAGGTAAGAACCGACCTCTACGATGTTGTCGCCGGGCGCGAGCAGTTCGACGAACTTATCGTACACGTCCGGGAAGTCGAAGAAGCCATCGATGTCTGCCCATGTCATATTGCGATTTTGGTTAATGGTTCGAGAAGACCGCCACGTTGTTCGGCATCCCTTCGAGCGTGATCAGGTCGTGCGTCCTCAGGTCAATCAGTTCGGCGGGAGTGAGTTTTTGCAGATAGAACACTTCGTCCGTCAGTCGGTACGGCCGATCACGGTCATAACCAAAACTGTATTCGGCATAGTCCTCCGGATTCATCGACATCATCCGCGCTATTTTCAGTTCGGGAACGCGACTGGGAACCGTCTCCGGCCCTTGCAGCAGGTACGAGTAGACGAACTGGGGGATAAACTTATGGCGTACGAGAAAGATCGTGGTCGAACAATTGAATACCTTGTTCCGCCCGAAGATGGCGTTCTTGTTTCCCATCTCGCGGTACATCCGATCCACAAAAGGTCCAAACACCAGCGCATCCTGCTCTACATAGAGAAAATCCATCTCGTTGGCATAGGCAATCCAAAGCCCAATCATCCACATAGTCGCGCACCCAGACATAACGATCCCCGGTTTGCTGCCGTTCAGCAAGGAGCCCGATCCGCCAAGATTGCCGCTCAGGCAGATCCATTCGCCCTGACCGGCTGTTGCCACGCAATCGGCTGAAGCGATAATGAAGACGCGACGTGGTTGGGCATGACGCAGGTTTGTTCTCCACCACAGTCGGTGGAACCAGTCGGCACCCCTGCCGGTCTGCGAGTGATACCCAGAGACAATGATGTAGTGAGGGGTGGTCATACGAAAAACTCTCTCATCTGGCTGCGTTCAAGGAACCAGTATTCGGCGTTCTTAAATGGTCCCCAGCAATGCAAGGTGTTGGCCTTGATCTTCTGCTTGGTATTGCGCAGCACGAAATGCGGGTACCCGGCAATCCACTCAATTCGTTTGCCAAGGTCGCCCATGACGAAACGGCCATCGTGGATTAACAGGTGATGGTCGAAAACGGTCCCGTCCTTAACCTCGAAGGTGTTTCCGACATTAAACCCGTGCAGCCCGGCAAGCTGAGTCCAGAACGTCATGTCGCTTACGGTCTCAACCGGTTGGTTCGCGAGGTCTACGCCGAGCAGACTCTCGACGAAGCCGCAGAACGCCGTCAAAGGTTCGCGCCGACTGATGTAGTAAGGTGCCGTGCGAGCCTCGCCCATGAACGAGACCGAGAAATCGAACTGTGCGAACGGCTCGAATGCCTTTTCAAGATTGCCGAACACCATGAAATCCGTGTCGGCGGTGAAGATTGGAAAATCCAGGGAGGTTGCTTCAGCGTATTCGTAAATCGCGAACCATCGTGCGAGCGCGGGAGCGTGCAGGGTGCGAAATGGATCATGTAACAATTGATGGGAAATCCGTTCCAAAACGGCATTGCTCTTTCGGAGTTCGGCGATGTGCGTAAAAGACCCTATGTTGTAATCGTGTTCGCCCAGGACGTGGATAGGACAGCCGCAGTGGGCTTGCGCACACTGCAAAGCAGAGAGCAGGCCGTCGTATTTTCCCCAACTCGTGAATATCAGGTGCATAAAGTCATGGGCCATGGATTCCATCAGCGCGCCGTTCAAGGTCAAGTTTCTCTTCCGGAGACGCTTCACGGTAAATGTCGCAGTGCCGGTCCCAAAGGATGCAGTTGGACTGGTCGCCACGTCGGAAGATGTTGTCCGGTTTGCGCCATTTGGAAATACTGTAAAAGCCGTCCCAGGTAACCAGTTTGCACGTTCCACCGTGCGTCTCGACAAGCACCGAGAACGCCTGTTCGAACTCGGAGCAATCCAGGTGCGTATTGACCTTCTTGGGCCATAAGGATAGCAACGCCGGTGAGCACGCGATGCAGGAGGTCCTCAGGTGCGGCGTGTTCTCGTAGGAAGCCATCGGGCCGTACAATCCGGGTCCGTACAATGCCCATGCCAGCGCCAGTCGTTCGAGCCACCCTTCCCGCCAGAAGTAAACTGGCGTCGCCATGAACACCGCCATGTCGCAGTCCAACCATCTAGCGATTTTCTGGTAGGTGCCGCAGTCCCAACCTGCCCCTTCATTCTTGATCGTGGCATTGCCAAAATACGGCGGCAGGATGGAAACGCCAATACCGCAATTGACCACGTAAAGTTCGTGCCTTATAGTCGGAAAGAACCGGCGGTAAGTCTCCATGAAGCGTAGTTCTAACGGATGATAGAACTCCGAGTCCGGAGCGTCCGGTGTCGCCTTGCCGATGACGTTCAGGTAAACAAGCGCGATTTTCATGCGGCTATGTTTTTTTGAAGGCTATCATTCCGTCGCGTTTCTCCGCGAGTTCATGGGGCAGGCCGTCGAAGAATGATTTTGGTTCCGGGTAATCCGAGTGATTGTAATCGTGAAACGCCAGGATTCCCCCAATGCTGACGTGAGGCCACATTACCTCGTAACACCTGACCGTGGTGTCAAGCCTGTGATTGTGATCGATAAATGCGAAAGCAATCGGACCATGGGGCCAAGTTTTGAGCGTATCCATGATGTCACCCTTAACCGTATCCACCAACACTCCTTTCCCGATGAAAGGTGAGACGTTCTCCTTCCACTCGTCGAATGCATGGAAGAGGTCCAGGCAATGCACTGCCTTCTGGGTAGTGTTCGCGGCCAGGATCGTCGCGGTGGACAGGCCAAGATGGCAACCGACCTCCAATAGGCATCCCGGGACTGTTAAAACCGATTGTACCAGCCGCGTCAGCGACTGCGCATCGGCTTCACAGATGAGGCCGGGTATGTCTAACATCCGTACTCCTTCCGCATCCACGCCGCGGTCTTAGCCATTCCCTCCTCCAGGCTCACAGTGACCTTGTGATCGAGATCCTGCACTGCAAGTGAAGTATCGGCCTGTTTGCGAGCTGCCGTCATGGCCTCCGGCAGGTCGCGGAAAAAGACCGGCACACTGACGCCCATGGCGACCTGGGCTGCTTCAGCCAGTTCCTCGATGTTGTGCTCCTTATCGCCCGCGATGTTGTAGACCGCCCAGGGCTTGAAATTGTCGATGATATTAGCCAGCGTCCGGACACAGTCCGAGACGTAGGTGGAGGTCCGCTTATGGCCTCTGTACACGGTCAATGGAAGTCCCGTCATTGCGCGGTACAGGAACTGGCAGTTGACTGACCGATAGGGACTGTAGTGTTCCCCCGGCCCATAGGTGTTAAAAAGCCTCACGACGACAATCTCGGAGCCATACATCCCCGCGTTCGCGCATTGCTGCTCATTGACCCACTTTGTCATGGCGTAGTCGTTGAGCAGGCGCGCCGGAACGAGATGCTCCTGAAGCGTTCCAGACGTGTCCCCGTAGACCTCCGATGAAGAAAAGTGAATCAACTGGAACGATTCGCGCTGTGCGAACCTGAGAATGTGCTTTGTCCCGATGCAGTTAGTCCGCCACAGATTCTCGTAGAAGTCTTCGCCGTTCCAGCGCCCGAATTCTGCGGCCAAGTGGTAAACAAAATCCGGTTTACTCCAGCCAACGACCCGCTCGACGTGACGGTAATCACCAACGTCGCACCGCATGTAATGCCCAGCCGTTGGGAAATGGTCGCCAGTTTCGTCTTCATTGTGGGAAATGTCGCAGCCAAAAACTTCGTGGCCGCGCTGCTCCAACTCGGGCACTAGGGCGCTCCCGATGGTTCCAAGTGATCCGGTAACGAGTATTCTCATGTGATAGTGACCTCCAGAACGTTGCTCAGGTAAGAAGTGTGCGGCAGCAAAGTGCGGAAGTGCCGCTGGTGCTTAACGCGTTTCAAAAGCGGCTGCCAGTAGTCCCTCTCCGTGTCGTGTGCGACGATGCAGCAAGGTTTGTTCAGAAACATCTCCGCGCAGGCCACGCGGTCTTGTCCGAGATAACAGTCAATGAAAACGACGTCCCAATCGTCTTTGACCATCGCTGCCGCCCCAGCGACCATGTTGGACACGAGCCGCAGCTTATTGCCCGCGACTGGCCAGAGTGTCTCAACCCATGACCTGTCGGTCTCCAGCGTTACCACTGATGGGGAAATCGCGTGGAGCAGAGGAGTCGAGTAACCACCGGCACCAAGTTCAAGTACGCGAGGCCCAAACTTCATTACGGCCAGAGCCAATGCTGGCATGTGCGACGCGCAGGCTTCGCAAATGGTGAGGGATGTGTTCAAGGGACCTTCCTCCGGATTAAGGGCTGCATGCGTCTGACTTCATCGACACGCACCTGTAAAGGCAGGCTCGGCCAATGACAGACGAAATCGCCGGGCATCCACTGGCCCCGGTGACCGAAGTAGTCCAGTCCCTTTCGGGGCTCATTTCTGGTCGGATACATTTTAGCGAAGAAATGGTACTCATAGGAGTTGAGCATCCACTGGGGCAGGATTTTCACGGTGCCTTGGTAGTTCCCAAGCGTGTCAATCATGGCGGCATTTTCGACCCATCTGTTGTCCTTGTACTTCGGATACAGGGCGAGCAGATCGTTCAGCCAGCCGATCCCCTGTGGCGTCGCCCGGACAAGAAACGAATCGGCCTGGATCGGCGCGCACCAATCGGCCGCCGCGACAACGTGGCAGTCGTCGTAGGTTCGGTCCTCCAGCCGAATGCCAAAGTTGGTAATGAGAACATCGGCCCCGGAGCACCACGCCCAATCCCACTCGCCGGAAACCAGGAGGTCCCGCAGAAACTTCAGCCGGTCCCAGGAAACCGGATGTGCAGCGGGCATCGCCCAGCCATCGGTCTTAACCTTCAGCGTGTATCCGTGCGCGGCGCAGTATTCCGCCCGATTCCCGTAAATCGTCAGCTTCGCCAACGCTGCGAACGATGGCAGATGCGCTGCAACACAGACAATTCGTTGACTGGTCATGTTGGGGTCGAGGTATTCTGAGTAACAGAGTCGGAGGGGGTCCCAACTACAGCCTCAACCCTAACAAAGTCGAGCGGGACCTCATAGAATTCTCGTTCGCGGTGTTTCGCGGTATCCAGTTTTCTCACGCGGACCCAGTGTTTGAAGGTCGAACAATAGACCACGAATGCGACGGTCATCTCTCGATTGAGGATGATGTACGCGTAGGGTTTTGGTCTGGCCCGGTCATAGGCGTGACAGACGTCTACAATGAGGGTCCTAAAAGGAAAATCCTCCTTGCAGGTGAAGGTTAGACGGGGCCGGTGCTTTACCTCTACGCGTTGCATGATCTCCAGGTCGCCACTATCCCCATACTCCCCCATCTGAGCGACATCTGGCCGTTCGAAAGTTGGCCGGATGACCACCGGGTACCCGCGGTCGGAGAGCCATGCCGCAGCGACGCGAACTGCAATCTTGCTCGCTCGAAGGTCCGAAATAAAGTTTGGATCATCCGCGTAATTGCTTATCAGTGGTAACTGCATTAGTGGACCGCGTGGGATTGTCGAATGCGCAGAGGCTTCACGACTGGTTAGCGGAATTGGACGGAGTCGGTGGATTCAGGGCGTCGTTGATCAGCTTAGCGACCTCGTCTTTGCTGCCCTGGACAGTGCGTTCGGTTCCATCGCGCATGCCGATGAGACAACGGTCTCCGTAGGTGGTGTCATCATCATAGATGCTGCTGATTTGGGTGGGGTCAACCCAGATGGTCCGACCGCGATACACGTGGTCATTTGGCTGTGTGAATTTGAGTAGCATAGTTGTGTTTCCTTATTTCAGAAGTGCCAGCAGTTCCAAGAGTTGTGGTAATTCTGTGACAGGTTTTATGTCCTTTGGATTGTCCGAAAATCCATCGCAGAAATCCAACCACACGGGGTCGAAATTTAACGGCCACATGAACCATCCATGCTCGATGCCGTGGCGACTGCCCGTCACGTTCGCCGCGTGATTGTTGCACCTTGAGTGAGCATCGCCAGGAATGTCTAAGCGGTGAACGCACCTATAGCAGATGATATCTTTCATGTCTCCTTAACAAAAAGTAACTGGTATCCCTCCGCGACAAGCTTCCAGCCGCGTCCCAACAGGAACAACTTTGACAGGGCGGTCTTGCCGCCGTGAGGGGGGAAACAATCATCCATGAGGATCGCGCACGGCCTCCGCAGCAGGCAATAGACAGCCCCCACTTCCGCCAACTGATGCAACTGCGAGGGAAGCCAGTTGCCCTCTTCGTAGTCGTAAGAATCCAGGTAAACGAAATCGATATGGTCAAGGCATCTAACCGTTTCGACGCTGTCTCCGGGAACCAGCCAGACATCCTTGTCTCTCGCCAGTCCAAACTTCGCGAGATGCGTAACCGCCTGTTCAATGTGGTTCGGGTTCAATTCAAAGCTGCTGAACTTCGCGCCGATGTGCCGTGCCAGTTTCGCCAGGATGATCGTGCTTTGGCCATCCTGCGGAATGCCCCGGTAACAGCCGGTCTCGGCCAGATACTTGCATTCGTTGGCCATAATCCACTCAGCGGCAGCGCGGAAAGTCTTTGCCCGAAGCCCGCCCGCCAACTGCTCGATCTCTTTCAGCAAGGGTTCGTCGATCATATCGTTAAGATTGGGGTGAATTTGAGGCTGGGCAGATGTTTCTGAGCCCATTCGTAGAAGAGTTTCCGGTTGTGTTTCTGGCTGGGCGCGCTGTCGGTGTTCTCCGGCCTGTTCCAAAACGGCATGTGGAATTGATGCGAAACGAAACCCTTCGGAAGCTCGCACGGCCAGAGTACTTCGCCCAGGTTTAGCCGGTCTGACTGGATGCCTTTTTCGACGCGGATCATGGCGGCAAGGCACAGGTCGAACTCGGATGCGCCCAGGATAAAATCAGGGATGTCCCCCCAGTGATGCAGCAACCATGCTTTCGTGAAGGCAAAGAGGTCTCGGCCTATGTGTTTTAGGCTGGATGCAGCGGCAATTACGTGCGGATCGGATGCCTGTGATGGGACCGGACAGTTCTGGAACTCGCATCGATGCGAACTGACGGCGTCGTAAATGGAGACGTAGAACCTGAGCAGTTCCGGCAGCAAGGCATGGAGATGGTTGTCGTCATTCGTCCACATGATGATGTCCGAGGGTTCCGCCTTTAGCATGGCCGCCCAGAGGACGTCTTTCAGGTAAGGCAGTCTGCGCCGGTCGCCAATGCGCCTCGCGTCACGGGGGTATTGTGAGAAGTGGCAAGGAACGACGGCCTTATCGTAGAGCACTTTCCAGGTCTGCTGGGCTGCGGCTTTCCGCTTGCGTTCGGCGTCGTTGCCAGCCTCGTGGCGTTCTACTGCATGGAAAATTCTCCGAGTTGGCGGGGATGCCAGCGGCGGATGCGGGATTTGCCGTCTCGCGACTGCGCGGTCCATCAGTAGCTTAAGGCCGGGTCGTAATTCCCGCGCAATATCCTTGCCCACTGAGTCATAGTCGGTGATGGCAGCGTACGGAGCACACGGGCGCGGCGCCGTTCCCAACCAGGGTTTCGAGTTTCGAATCACGATGGTCGGCACGCCGCAGGCTGTCGCAAAATGGATGGGCGCCGTGTCGATTGACACCACTCCGGCGGCGCGGTCCATCAGACCCAGCAAATCGTAGATGCGATGCAGTTTCAACGCGGAGATGTCGAGAACGCCCAACCGCCCGGATACTTCTTGCCGAATCCATTGGAGAACTTTTGCACCATGAGGCCACGGCGACGAGTGGCTCGTCATGACGTTGACGAGTAGTGTGTTCGGCCCGACGCGCAGCTTGGCGGCTGCCGTCTGCTCGCGCTCAGTGTTACGCTGGTCGAATATCGGTGCCCAGGTCGGATCGTCAAACTTGTGCAGGAACCCAAGCAAGCGCCAGCTCTCACGATTGAAAGCATCACACTGTCGCGGCATTTCGAACCGAGTGCCCCACACCTGCCCTTGAAGGACAAAACCGAAGTTCTGCCGCCCGATGGCGAGCGCATCGTTAATCTGGTCATGCGTCAGGTCCACCGGGTAAGGTTCGACGTAGGAGACACCATCCAGAATGTCGGCGAACTGCTTGCTAACCACGAGATAAGGTTTTGCGTAGCGTTCGCAGACGTGCCTGCAAATCGGGAGGATGTTGACGATGTCGCCATAACGGCCAAGCTCCACGATGCATACCGAAGTCTTGAGTGGCGCATCCGGAAGCGTTGATGTGAACTGCTTGGATTTGTTCGCCCAGTTGACATCGAAGTGCGGCTTCAGCACGTTCACGCCGGTCTTCACCAGACGCGCATTGATGCGGCGCTGCAAGTCCTTCGCAATCCGCTCGTGGCTGGTCTCCCTGCCCGGTTTGTCGTCTCCTTCGCCGCTCATGTGGTACACGCCATTGGCCCACCGGTAAACAAATGAGATTCGGTCACGCGGAATGTTGATACGCTCGCCCTTGCATTGCTCCGTTACTTTCGCGATGAAGGCGCGGTCCTCTCCACAACCCATGTGCGGGTATCCGCCAACTTTCACCCAGGCGCTCTTCTTGAAGCTGAACAACGGGCAGGATCCGGGCGAGATTTCCACGATGTCAGTGCCCCGGGCGGAGAACTGTTTGTCGATCCAAATCCATTCGTTGTCCTTAAAGACGTTCCCGATGTTTTCCAGATGATGCGGCAGGTAAACGTCGTCGTCATCCCAAGTGACGATCACTGAATCCGGTAAAGCCTGAGTAATGGCGTAGTTCCGCGCTTCGCCAAGGGATGCAGGCCGCGTCTTGCAGTTGATGATCCGGACGTTCTGAAACTCGCCTTGCAGGATCTGCCCGGGGAATGTGTTGTAGACGATGAGTTCATGCGCAGCCGGGTACTGCTGCGTGTTGAAACAGGCGAGGGCGACCTCCAACTGTTTGACTCGCCCAAATGTGCAGCAGATCGCGGTTATGCGCGGCAATGTCATCGCTCAAAGGATTTCTGCTGGTGATTCATGAATGGTACAACAGTTTGAAGACCACCTTCCGGCACATCTCCGGACAGTACGCCCCGCAGAAACATTTAAGGGAGCGCGGACAGGGCTATCCTCACGCAGCGTTGACGTGGTTACCGAACCTAAACACGCCCAAAGCGGTTTACTTTTACCCCGTCCTTTCGGCGGGTTCAGACCGCCGCCGCTCCCCAAAGGATTGCCGTCCGCCGCGAGAGTCCGCTGTAAGGTTCGGCTTGCAGCCCTCCCAAGGGCGTGTCGCTCAGTAGTGCCCCCTCGCGCTTCTCCGTCCAACCGTTCCACGTTTTGGTGCGGATAGTCCGGCACAGGAACGGACGGCAACGATACTTTCCCCCCGCCGTTCTGCCACACGGCAGACGGAAAACCGGTGTTCATCCTGAGCATTGGATTCTGAAACATAAGCTCTCCGGCTTAACAGGGGGAAATTGATTCGTATAACACGGGTTTTCGTCCGGAGCGCTTAGCCAGTCCAAAAACGACCAATTCTTGCAAACGCCCGTTCCAAGCCGTGATCGATACTTTGCGGTCGCTCCGCAACCAAAGTTCCGGCGCCGTGACCTTGCCTTTCGCGTGCTGCAAGGCCACCAGGGCTTGAAACTGTGGCGGGCTGAGTGTTTGCTTGCCCGAACCGCCGCACTTCGAGCAGTTGACCTCCGGAATGGCATTGTGACGGCTCACGGTTCTCATCTAAGCAGGAAAGGTGAGAACTGTCCAGAACTATTTTACACGCTGATCGTGACCTGTGAGCCCGCAATCACGTTCCCGTTGGTCCCGACAAAGCAGATGGACAGTGAGGACTCCGTGAGAATCAGCCGCAGCAGCGCGTTGTTGCTGACGGCGTACTCGACGGCTGGAGTGTACGCGCCGTTTATCGCGTAAAGATTGGAGGAGCCGCCGCCGCAGATGATCTGAGTGCAGCCGGTGACATCCGGCGTCCCGTCGCCAGCCCTTGCAGTATGGATTTGACTCGTGTGTTCATGGCCGCTGATCCACGCGATGGCCCCCTGGCTAACGGCTAACTGCCAAAGTGAGTCAAACGTGGCATCATCGCCGTGAGTGGTCCCCGCCGACCAGCGCGGCATGTGGCCGACAAGCACGTACTGGTAACCGACTTCGGTGAGTTCGCTTGCGATCCAGTCGTACGCGGTGCCCCCGGGCTCGAACGTGTTTGGTTCGGAGTCAGTCTCCGCCGAGTTGAACACGATGAATTTCCAGATGCCGAACTTGGCAGTGTATCGGAAGTCCACGGGGTCAGTTACCAACACAGTAGCAGGGAAAGCACCACCATAGACCGCTGCGTATGAACCATCCCAAAAGGACCGGGTCGCAGCTTGTTCGGCAGCACTTTCCCCAAGCCAATCGTGGTTTCCAGGTGCGTACAGAGTCTCTGCAACCAGCGCTGAAAACCCGAAATCCCAGAAGTTTTGCCAGTCTTCCTCGGGGTCCAGCAGAGCGGGGGTGCCCATGATGTCGCCCGGACAGATGAAACCATTCGCGACCGCTGGAACATGCGTGAGCATGAGTTCAACAAGCGCTTCGTCAACCGTGCGCGCAGTGTCCGAGAAACCGTACAGGAGGTAGGGTTCTGCGGTTTCGGTTGTAAGGGTCAGGTCCCAACTGTCGATTGTCCCCGTGTTGAGCGTTGCGCGGTCAATGACCCATAGGGACCAAGCGCCATTCGGATCCAGCGGAGTGCCGACACATGCCGCTGCAAGATTTGGCAGGTAAGGCCCGGCTTCGAGTGGCGCCGGGAAATCCATCGCAACGCCGAAGTGCGTTGGGGCATAGGTGCCGGACGAGATCTCGGTCGCATCAGGAAGCGAGGCCCCGGCTTCATCGTCAAACACGAGGTCAACTCCGCTAACGGCGACGGCGCCGCCGCAGGATCGCATGAGTTCAACACGGCGCCCGTCAGGCGTGCGCAAGACGACCAGAACGTCATCCGGATAGGTGTGGGTGAAGCCGTTGATGGAGACGACAATCTTCGTGACGACCCCGGTCTCATCCTCAACGTATTTCGTGGTTGGGTAAGGCGTAGCTGCGGAGGCGGCGCCCGTCACGGCGTCATTGATCGTAATCTTCTGCGTGTTCGTGCTGAGTGTGCAGTCGAGGGCGGCTTGTGCTAGGGCCGTGGCTGCCGCCAATGCTGCATCATCGGCCTCCTGCTGAGAATTGTAACTTGTCGCAGTGGCGGAACGCGTCACGTTGGCGCCTGACTCGCCAATTGGACACTTTGCCGTATAGGACTGGGTTGATGTGTATACGAACTCGCAGTGTAGCAGCGCGTGCGCGGCAGCGAGAGCGGCATCGTAAGCTTTCGTATCCGCATCCGCCTGTGAAATGGTGCTGGTCGCAGTAGCGGTTGCAGTTGCCGTTTCCGTGACCGCGCCGGTCTCGGTCGATCCGAACAAGGCGATATTCGAGAGCGTGAAGAAAATTCCCGTCGTGGTGACGTCGTAATTCGTGCCCTTCGTGAACCGAAACCGATAGTACAGATACGCCGTCGCGTTGATGAATTCGAAACGCTTTGTTCCGGCGTCCGACCATGGAAGGATGTTCGCACGCGAATCGAGTTGGGTGAAATTCGTCCCGTCGTTCGAACCTTCAAAGATCCACGATTGAGGTACCGTCAACCGCGATCCGCAAGTGATTTCGTACGCATCAATGGTTTTCGCCGCTGCGAATTGGTATTTGACCCATGGATTGGCAGCGCCGTAAACCGATGTCCCCCACTGGTAATCCAGGCTCTTGGTGCCCTTGAACGCATAGAATGCCGCCAAGGAAGCGGGCATTCCGGCAATGTAGGTCTGTTCCCACAGACTGATTGCCGTCACGTCCGGGGAAGCGCTGACAACACCTGACGGGGCCGTGTTGCTCGTCATGGCGGGCACGAGATTCGTGGTATTCGGATTGGTGCTCCCGGTCGGGCAAGAGGCCGTCGCTGATTTCGTGCTCGTGTACGTTATTGTCGGCGGAGGCGGAGTAGTCCCGGATTCGATGTCGGGCAGTGGGCTGGGGTCCTCCGCCTGGATCGGCGGGGGCGTATCGAGGCAATCACCCCCATAGCAGTACGTGCCGATGATGTATCCGTAACCCGCAACCTCTGAAATCCAGACCGAAATGGTTCCCGTACCACACTTCGGCGGCACGTAGGTCAGATTCTCCGTGTCGAAATCGTCATCGATCAACGTGGTGAGGTTCGTGATGTCCTCAAATTTAACCGAGTTCAGCAACAGGCCGACGCGGAGATCCGCGTCATCGGGAATGTCGAGTTGTTCGACCGACACATACACGTCATGGGCGCCCGCGGCTGTGAAACTGTAAGCGAAATTCTGGAAATCCTGAGTGTAGTCATCAATGGTGACCGTCTGGCTGAGGAGGTAAATCGGCGTGTGCTCGGAGTCGTCATTCAAGTAGAAGACTCGGATGCGAGCCGTGTACGGAGTTGCATCGATGATTTGGTTACCAGCCAGTCCGACCGTGACACGGTACACGTGTCCCGCCGTCAGCGTGAATGCCGTTTTGGATTCGAGGCGCCCCTTGTTGTCGAGTGCCGGATCCTGTGTTCCGCTCACGAGGTCAACGTACAGACCGTTACCCGGGAGATAGTCAAAGAACCCATTGCCCTGGAGATCCACCGCCCCATTGACAACATCCCAGTTAGCGAAGGCCGTATAGTTCAGAACACCCTTGTACTGGTACTCGTCACCGTCAGGCCGACAATTCCCAGCGCAGAGGTAGCCTTTGATGCCAGCAAAGTAGTCGAGGGCGTCTGACGCGTTGGTTGCGTAGGCGTTTATGAAGAAACCGCCCGTCGCAAGGGAACTGAGCAGCCGGTACCCCTTCCCGGCTGCTCTCGTACCTAGACACATCACGATGCCACCACCGTTCCTGAAATCAGTAGCCAACGCGATTGGGTTGTTCGCGTCGTTGTAGCTCGGGGTCAGATCTTCACCGTCCGAAATAATCGCCAAAACCTTCTGGTCAGCCGACACTGAGGCAAGTTGCGCGATGGCGTCGTTCAGCGCATCGTAGAACGCCGTCAACTGTGCAGTCTGCGTTATGCCCGCCACCAGGGTCTCCACCGCTGCGGTATCTGATGTTGGCGTAGCCAGCGCGACGGTTTCAGCCGCATTGAACGTCATCAATCCGATGAGGTCCTTTGTGCCATCAACCTCTCCGGAGAATCGAACGCCAGCCGCTTTGGCAAAGGCAAGGCGTGACGCGTAATCCGCGTTGAAGAGCTGCGACATGGATTTGGATGTATCGATGAGCAGCAGCATCGCGACGGTTTGCTGCGAGCAGCAATTGTCCCCGGCAATAACCGTGACCTCAGAGTAAGCGGTTGTGCCTTCGTACGTGGCGGAAATCGACGCGGAACCGACCCCGGTGCCTGTGGCGTTTCCCGACATCGCGCCAATCATGGCGACATCGAGATTCGAACTCGCAAAAACGGCTTCGCCGGTGACATCGGTCTCAACCCCGTTGTTGACTGAGTACGCCTTGAATTGGATCGAGCCGAAAGGGCAGGTAAGCGCCATGCCGGGCTTGATGAGCAGAGTGGTCGGAGTTGGGCAAAGCGTTGGATTGGCCAGTGCAAACGCCGGATCGGAACACCGAGGGTCGGTTGGTGCCACAGTGTTGACGCAATCGGCAGTGAATATATTTCCGAAGCGCATAGGCGATTATGGTTGGCCCCAGACGTAGCTGAAGATTCCGCACTGCCGTTCAGCCACCAGGACTTCGAGCCGCATGGTAGCCAGTTGATACCCCATCGAATCTGCCATTTGGTTGGCAAGCGACTGAGACGTGGCTGAGACTTCGTGTGCTTCGACCGTGACATTGACGATGCACTGGCAGCTAAATGGCCAGACAGTCAACGGCACAATCGATTGCCGTGTGATGGTCCGTGCCTCATTCCAATAGACCTGCACATCGGGACACGTTCCAGCGTCGATCAGCGCTTGGTTTGCCAGATTCTGAGCCTGCGTAGCGGCTTCGGCATCCGCCTCAGCCTGGGAATGAGTGGACGAATACTCGTGTTCGGCCACAGTCGCCTCTTCCGAGATTCCCGGGTCAGTCGCGCAAACTGCCGACCGACTGACTGTGCGATTCCAGTAGACACACGTGAGTTGGGCACCCGCCTGCTGCAACGCCAAAGCCATTGCCTGCTCGTTTGCGTCCGCCTTAGAGATAGTTGACGTGACCGTTCCGGCCGGGATTGTCACCGTGACAGGGTCACCTTCGGGAACCGGAGCGCCTGCTGAATGTTCGCAAGCCGCCGTTGCGGTCTGGGCGTCATTAAAATAAGTGACTGCCTCCACCGTGCAAACTAACTGAGCCTGAGCCTGCCGTTCGGCTTCGTCTTGAGCTTTTTGATTCGCGTCGGCGACGGAGATGGAGGAACCAACCGTCCCCGCCGGGATCGTAACCGTGACAGGGTTGCCAGTGTACCCGTCCGGACAATGCGCAGTGGCTGTCTGTGCGGAATTGTGGTAGAGCGTGACAAGGCTCTGAGGGCTGCCGCGTGCCCGAGACGGCTCACATTCCCTGAGTCTATTCTCTTCCGTGCATTGATGCATGAGCATCGCTCTGGCTTCGTTGTAACCCGCGAGCGCCCTCGCCGCTTCGTCCGCATCATGCCCGTACTTGTCTTGATGATCCCACCGCACCCACGCTTCGACGGCCCTCGTAAGTAGCGGATCTTCATCCACCAAGTCGGCGTCTGTCCAGATGCGCTTGATACCATCCCATTTGATGACCACGGACTCTGTGCTCTGAATCCAGGGGGCGATGTAGAGTTTTCCGCGCTCGATAGCCCACCGACCGGCCAGCGCACGGCTGATGGTCGAATCCGTTGACGTTTGCGGATAGTGGTACCCAAGGGGCAACAGCGGCAGGCCAGCGGGCACGCCTTCATCCGTCGGTACCGGGTAACACGCCTTTGTGCAGGCGTCGCCACTGAGGGCAAAATAGGCGGGAATACTAAGGCAACATCCCGCGGCGGAACTTTGGTACAGGAACCGTTTCACCGAGCAAAAATCGACTGGGGTATAGACGATCTCCGAGCACCAATCGTCTTCGGCATCGGCATCTTCCAGCCCGGTTTCTGGATCGATCTTGTCGATGACGGATACGGATTGGATGTTCCCCCTGGGCGCGTCGAGTACGGTGAGCCCGCAGTTGTAGAATGTGGCGCAGTGGGGGATGACGTCCGTATTATCCTGTTGAAGGCAGTCCACCCAGGTCTGAAGGTCAATCAGGGCGTCTACGAAGGCTTTGTTGTGGGCCGCGACAAGACTGCTTGCTTCACCGCCAGGAAAGACTCGCTGGCGAACATCGGTCTTTAACTGGCCGAAAGTGTACACAGGTTAGTCGCCTTCTCCGACTGCTTCCCGGCGACTGATACGCCGCGTAGTCGGGCGAAACTTGGGCGGTTCCTGGTTCAGTGCGATCTGGGCCTCTCCATTCTGGGGAGCTGGTGCTGTCTGTTGCACTGGCGGGGTTGGCTTAGCCGCAAGAGGGGTTGGCCGGTTACCCGCAACTGCGGCAACCGGATTGAACACGGCTGGCCTGATGGAAGGCGGCAAGGCGCGCAGCATGTCTTTTTTCAAGCGCGGCGCGGATGGATTGAACGGATGGAGCGCTTTTTTTTTCCGGTACTCGTCGGCAGTGATCTTGATGATGCCTCCCCGGTGCTTCGCCGCAGCGGCATTCAACCCGGCGACAAGGTCAGGTTGGTGTTCCGGGTCAATTTCGAGCACGCCGCGATTCCCGTCCAGGGTCTCCCATTCCACCACCTTGCCAGCAATCATGATGGGGTTTGAGATGAGTTCCTTTGAAAAGTATTGGAGGTCCATAATATCCGCCGCTAATCAGAACGGCGGATCGACTTTGGGGTCAACCCGCCGTTCATGTCAAATCAAACCGTTCGCACGGCTTACTGTGGAGCCGTGGTGGTTGTGGTCGTCGTCAGGGTGCCAGGATACGTACCCACCAACGTCGCGTGTTCGGGAATTTCGCTGCTGAAATTCTCGATGATGAGATTGGCCGACGGGCATTCCACGATCATCGTCCAGGTAACGCTGGTAAGCGTCTGCTGCTGCGTGTTCACCGCCATGACGCAGGCATAGTCGGCGTTGATCTTGGCCAGTGTTTCCAGGTCGCCGGTGCGGTGCACCTTGCGATTGGAGGCGAGGATACCCGGGTAGATTCCGGCAAAATCCAATATCCAGAGCACCCTCGCCGTGTCCGCCTGACCGGCAGCCGTTGCCGCCGTCAGGTAATCGTCGAAATAGTAGTGGGTCACGACGTTGAATTCCACGCCTTGCGGCCAGAATAACGGGTAGGTGCGGAAGCTGAACCCGAAGTTCGCTCTCTTGGCTTTGCCGAACGTCTCCACCGGGACCATCAGCCGGGCCATGCCATCGGATTTGCTGTTGTAGTACTTGATCATGGCCTGATTGATGAGTTCGGCCGTGACCCCGTCCGTGAAGACGTCGAAAACCTTTGGATTCGGGTGATTGCGGCCCTCGCGGACACGCATCATGTTGTAGAACGCCTGGAACAGCGCTGGGAGGTTGAGCTGGGTGCCCTGGGAATCATGAACCCGACCGCACTCGGCCATCAGTTCGTAGATCCCGATGGCGTTCGCTCGCTTGCCAACACAGGTGCCGCCATCCACGCCCAGGAGTGTCGAGGCAATATCGAATGCGGGGATGTCCTCCAGATCGGCGTAATCAGTCGCATTCTGGTTCGCCAGGGCTTTGCCCCAGAACATCTGATCCACAAACCGGCGCTGCCAGTCGTTCGCGATCTGTTTGTTCTTCTCGATCTCGTCGAGATCGAAGAACTCCTTGTACAGGGCGTTGTCGGCCATGACCAGTTCTCGCCACTTGTCGTACTGGTCGCTCTTGCACATGCTGTTGCGGACGGTTTCCACCCAGAACGGAACGTTCTTCCAGTTCAGGTAGGCGGGCATTTCGGCGCACCATTTCTCGAAATCGTTCACGTTGGGCGTGCCGCGCCGGGCGAGGCCGGTCACTGGACTGCCCAGTTTATCGGCGTCGAGGAATGACCCCGTGTTCTCCTGCGTCAAATTGAGCGTGAGCGTGTCATCGCCGTTATCGGTCACCGCGGCGACTTTCCATGCTGTCTTCGTGGAGCTTCCGCCCTCCGAAACGCCATCGATGAAAATACGCAACCCAACGGGGAAGGAACGGACGTCGGCTGGAATGTTCGTGCTGGATGCGACGATGATCTGCCAGTCAATGCCTTCGAGAGCGGGATCGTTGCCGCCGGTAACCAGCCAATACGCGTTGTTGATTGGGGAATACTGGCGGGCGAGAATGAATGGCGCGATTTCCAGGAGGCCACCGGGCAGCCGCCGGGTCTGCATCGTTTTATGAACGGCGACCTTGTTCGCCATGAAGAAGTCGTACAAACCGTTCTGGACGGCCTCGCACATCTTGATCTCCATGTCGTGATGGAAAAGCGCTTCCATCACGCGGAACTCACCGGTTTTCATATAGGCGCTGGTGAGATCGCCTTCGGTCATCGGTTTGGCGCTACAAATCGTTACCGATCCGCACTGCTTGATGTTGGTCGAGATCGCGGGAGCGCACTTCGCGAATGCATTGGCATTGAGAGCAAAACTCATATTCGTTAGTTGGTTGTGCGGCTACTGCCGCGTTACACCCAACTAACGTTTACCAAGAAAGCGCTCGCCAAAAGCTCTAAGTGGATTTGGGTCGTTGTTCGCAGCGGCCTTTGCTGTCGCAGCCACAATTGACTCCGCGCCGACGGTCGGTGAAAGCGGTTTCCCATCGGTTTCATCGAGTTCTCCTGCACCTTCGCCAGATTCGCCGGGACCCTTATCTGCGCTGTTTTCGGCAAGTTTGATCCCCCGCGCTTCAGCCCACCGCCGGTGTTTTGCCTCCTCTTTTTCGATATTTTCCTTGGCAGTTTTCACTCTATCCGCTGCCCGAAGAGCCGCGAGGTCGGCCACGGACAGCGTCCAGTAGTAGCGTTCCCGCTCGGCTTTGGGGACTTTATAGTAGTCAGCGGCCGGTAAAAATGCCCTTCCTTTGGCGTCGAGTTTTTCCTGGTCCGGCAAGGCCGCGATGCGCATTTCCTCTTTTTCAGCAAACTGGCCAAGCTCAACGTGCATCTCATTCTTGGGGTCGTATTCCGTCAAGCCGTTGAGAAGTTTGTACAGTTCTGCGGTCTCGTTTTCGAGAGCCACAGCGCTCTGAACCTGTAATTCGAACCCAGTTGGATCGGCCTTTTGCAGCGCCTCCAGCTTAGCCTGATCCACAACACCCCGTTCATTCACGAGGTCTTTATATGCATCGCCCAGGCGAGACCAGAATTGCCGGGCTGCTGACACTTGCTCCTGATTTATGATTGGTGTCGCTTCACGCAGTCGTTCTTTGGTCTCCAGCTTCGAGAGCTTTTCAGAGAGTGGTTTACGTTCAGCCTCCAGGCGCTTGTCGGTCCGGATGTCTGCCAGAGCTTCCGTGTAATCGTCGTCATCCCATTCGATGTCGTTCTCAGCGAAAAACTCCTCGTGTTCCTCGGCGGATTCATCGAATTCTTTCCCTGGATTTTCCTTCTCCCAGTTCGCGGCGTACTCGCGCAGTTTACGGACGGAGGTTCGATATTTGTCGGCCAGACCGGTGTACTTCTCCGCATAGAGCTTCTCCATCCTCGTAAGGACTGCCACCTTACGTTCCTCTTGCGGTGTGGGCTCGTCTGGCTTCGGTCCCGATTCGGGTCCGGTCTGTCTACCCAGGGCTTTCGCTACTCCCGCTGCGGCCGCTTCGGCGATCTTTTCGCCTGTCAGGGGTTCGGCTTCACGTTTGGGCGGGACAACGGGGGTTACCTTGGGGCGCGACTGGGCTTTGGGTTTTCCCGTTGCTGCACCAGCCTCAGGCTTCCCCAATTTTTTTTCGTCTTTCTTGGACGGCTCGATCTTGATGCCCAAATGCCGGGACATAAACGCCTCAACTCCGGAGAGATCAGCGGGTTTTTTGTCGGCCGGTTCCTTTGGTGCGGCTGGTGCCCCTTCGCCACCTGCTGGCGGCGCCGGTGCTGCCGCGGCCGGGGGAGTTGCCACCGCAGCCCCTGCCCCTGGATCATCCGGGCTAAGTAAGATGTTGGATTTGAGCAACATAGTCGGGTCTAGGTCAATTTAACGGTCTGGAATATCTCCCGCTGTTCCAACATTTCGTTGAGGACGTCGAGGCAGATCTGGTAGCGCTGGGCCACACGTAACTTCGCATTCGCGGCATCGAGTTTCGCTCCATATTCCTTGGAATCAACGGCATCGTGTAGTGCTTCAGCCTGGAAACGTTTGACCTGGGAGGCAACGACGCGGGCAAAAACCTCGCGGGCAGGTTGCCGCAGCCATGCTCGGAGGGCTCGATCAGCCTCGGCTGACAACGGTTCTAGCTGGCAGTCGATCATGTGGACGTTAAACCTGTCACCGCCACATTTGGCAAGTATAATCGTCCAACGGGTAGGTTAGTCGGCTTTGGGAGATTTCGCCGCAATGGCCTGTTTTGTGGCGGCTTCCTCTTTCGCAATCGCCTGATCTGTTCGGCTTTCGACTGTTTTGATCTGCATGTCGAGTGCCGCTTCCTCGGACTTGAGCTGCATGTCGAGGGCGTGTTTTTCCTGCTTGCGCCGCGCTTCGGCCTGGGCTTCGCTCTCGCGGATCTGTTCCTTGGTGGCAGCTTCCCGGGCGGCGATGGCGTTCTTATCCTGCGTCTGCGCCGCGACTTCGTAAATCTTCATGAGCTGCTTAACAGCCGCTTCCAACTCCGCGATCTTCTGCTTGTCTTCGGCAACCGCTTCCGCTGCCGGTTGGCCGACCTTCTCCTGAACGGCCTGAAGGGTCGCTTGCTGGGCCTGTTGTATGGCTTGTGTGATCATCGGTGTAAGACCGCCACCTTGCCCTTCGCCCTGCTGCATCGTTTGAAGTTTGAAGTCTTTCGGCGCGCCGCCCATGATGGCCGCTTGTTCGAGCAGAGAGATAAGCGCTTTCGGACCAATCTCCTGCACGAGCAACGGCTGCCCGGCAATGGCGCCGACCACCTGGAAAATGATCTGCGCTACCTCGGCGCTCTTATTGCGCTCAGGCCCCTGGTTGCTGGCGGCAAAACCTTCGAGTCGGAGGCCGCTTTTCTTGCCGTGCACAAGGAGTTTTTCTTCTCCGGGCCGATGGTTGAAGTCGAAGCCAAGCTCTTCAAGTATCTGATGGACATTCGGTATTGTCGTGGAGACCTGGGCCATGAAATTCGGATCTGCATAGGCCATTCCAGCGTCATAGAGCTGAGCTTTCCACGCGTCGATTCCTTCATCGACATAAGAGCACGTGAACGCAACGCGGTTGGTACCGGCGTTACCGGTTTGGAGCACTTCCGCTTTGCTTTGCTGGTGTGACGCCGCGGCGCCTGCCTCTTGCGCGCTGATTTGAAGAACGCGCTCCATCATGTTCAGTACGATCGGCAGCGCCTGGAGTAGTTCGACGATGCTCTGCTTGGCCAGATCGAGCGGCGCAAAGGCGTCTTTCGGGTTCAGTCCCTGGCGCGCCCATTTCATCGAGTCGAAAGGGAGGTATTGGCGAGAGCGATACCGCAGTTCACCGAGATTTTTCATTTTCTCGATCTCGGTCGAGGCGATCATGTTGGTATCGTAGAACGTGACGTTTTCGAGGTTTTGTTTCGCTGTCAGGATGATCTGCGAGAGGATGTTGCCGATGTGATCCTGCCACGGGATCAATTCCAGAGCCATCGACGACGTGCGCGCCGTCATTTCATCGTAGTCGTACCCCATGAACCAGAGCGGACTGTAAGCGCACGGCGCACACCACATGACTGTGTCATCGCCAGCAATGGTGAACCTGTGCCAGACCGGATGGCTGTACTCCGCAAGACCCCACTGCGACGGCACGAGCTTCATGAAATAGTCAGTCACGAACACGGCTTTGTCTCGGTCGCCGGTGCCATAGAGAACACGGTCCTCGCGCTTGCCAACCGTCGGGCCGATCTCGGGATACGACATCGCGCACGGATAGATCTCCTTGAAGTAATTACCAGCGAGCGGATGGTCGAACCAGTTGGTGCCGGACACGATCTTCTTACGGTTCCACAGGTCCCGGTTGTCCAGAACATCGCCGTAGGAGAGGACGTGCCAGTTCAAAGCCCATTCGCAACCGGTATTTGAATTGAGGCTCGTCAGCGGGTACCGGAGGTCGAATCCCATGCGAGTCGGGTGCGGATGGGTGTAGCGGATGCCTTCGCGCATCGTGACCTTTTCGACTGTCCCATTGGCATTTTCGACTTCCTGGCGTTCGCAATACCATTCCTCGCGTGGGAACGCGACCGAGATCCCATACTTGAGCATCTGCTGGATGCTCTGCCGAAGGACGGCCGGGTACCCCATCCACATCGAGATCGTGTTGACGAACTCCGTGATGAGTTCGCACAGAACACGGTTCCGCTGGGTGTTGATCCGGGGGTTGTAGGTCAGCAAGGGGGAAAGGTTCCGTTCGTTGAAGATCTTGGCCAACCGAACAGTGCAGTACGCCTTCGTGATCGGAATGAAGATCTGGTAGAAGACGGGAGGGTTAATCTGTAACATTTCCCTCCCGTCAGGCAGGGCTACACTAAGGAACAACTCCTCCTTCTTGAGCCCAAGCGCCTCCAATTCCTTTAGAGTTTCTTCAGCGGTCAGGTGCCTGGACAGCAGGTGATTGATGAACGTCGGTGTGGTCTGGGAGAACGGCGTCTCGTAGGCGATGTCGATGGCATGGAAGGCGCGATGATCGCGCAGACACAGTGCGTACGTGTCTTTCATCCGCGCCGAAATCAGGTTGATGAGGTCCCGTATCCGCCGGGGATACTCCGCGGGTTCAAGCGTGAAAATCTTCTTGTAGGGGCCTGAGTGGACCCCTCTCTTTTTGAGGTACTTGGGATCGATCATAAGCGACCCCTAGCGCTTCCTCATGAGCCGTTCTATCGCGGGGTTCGGGTAGTTCCCGGCAACTTCCTGTTCGGGCGCCACAGCTTCCGAGTCGCCAACTTCCCCTTCTTCCTGCCCGCCTTCGGCTTCGGCCGTCGGGCCTTCACCGGGGGTTGCACTCAAAACCTCGAATTCGCCGGGGCTAACTTGACGAACGGTGACCTCGGAGAAGGTGTACTTCTTGCCGTCCTCCCAGTCCTCCACACCGAACTGCGAAGGAACAAGACTCAGCCGGTTATCGGCAGCGCCAGCCTCATTTTCCATTGCCATTCCATCCATACGATTGTCAGGTTGAATGTTCTTTTCGGCCTGCCGGGGTACCGTTACAGTGCCACGTAAGACTTGTTCGCGTGAAACTTCAAGCGAAATCGTATGCCCGTTGACGCTGAGGGCAGATGGGCACCCGGGCTTTTCCCAAAGCAGTGGGAGACCATGCGAGCGTGCCAGCCATCCTTCCAAAACCTCATTCTCTTGAGTGGACCTCGGTGGAGTGGAAAGACCCTTGCAGCGTTGAATACGATAGCCCAGCACGCATGGAACACGGACCGGGGAAACATCGTGGTACTGACCCTTACGCAATCCGTCGGCCTGGACTCAGGGGTCTGGATCGATCTGATTGAGACGATTTTACCGGAATGGATCGACGGAAATTTTGGCATGGAGTGGGTCAAAAAGCCCTATGTCCAGAACGTCACCAAGAAGCCTGCCTGTTCAGTGCTCAACAAGTTCGGTAACGAGAGCCGCATCCAGTTGGATTCGCTGAAGAACGAAGACGAGGTCGAAGGCCGCTACAAAGGCAAGCGGTATTCCATGATCTTCATCAACGAACTGTCGAAGTTCAAATCCCGGAACACGTTCGACGCGATGAAACAGTGCCTCCGGATGCTGCATCTCAGGGAAGAAGACCATCTGCTCCTGTGCGACACGAATCCATCCGATGAGGGAACAGAATCCTGGATCTACGAATTGTGGTACGAGTTCCGGACGGCACGCGATGTGGATGCGTCGCTCTTGCCCCTGCAAAAGGCCCTGAAGCTGATTGAGTACACCGTTGATGACAATTTCGCGATGTCGCCCGATAAAAAGGCCAGCTTGATGGCGGATTTCTCACACGATGAGGATCTCCTGGCCCGCTATTTCTATGGGAAGTGGGTAACAGCCTCGGCCGACGCGATCTTTCATCGCGTCTTCAGACCGGCTTACCACGTTGTCGGTGAAGAAGAGACCCCAACCAACACGGATCCAGAGATGATGTTTCCGGAGGCGGATTGCATCGAACTTTACACCGGGTGGGACCCTGGCGGGACAAACTCGGCCGCGGTCATCATGGAGAAATTCTTCCCCAGGCTGCCGGAATACAACGGCTTACCGGCGTTCAAGGTGCTCGATGAGTTGGCTGTAATCGGGGAAGATGTTGACCTTAAAGAGTTTGTCAACGCAATGCTGCGGAAGATGGATTTTTGGGAGGGAATGGTGGGGAAGCATGTTGGCTGGAAGCACTGGAGCGACCGCAGTGTGTTCGACATGAAGGATTTGGAATCGCACAAGTACTACGTCCAACTCATTCACGAGATGAGCGACGGCCGGATACGGCTTGAAGGCGCTGAACGTTCGCCCGGCAGCGTCAGGGCCGGTGTGGATTTGATGCGGAGGTTGCTATGGGAGGATCGTCTGTTCCTAAACCGAGCCCGATGCCCGATCTGCATCAACGCCATCAAGAGCGTGAAACGCGGTAAATCGGAGTTGGCAGTGATTCAGAAGGGTAGCCCGCACAAGCACCCTATCGATGCGATGCGGTACGTGCTCCAGTCAGAGTGCTATTTTGAACTCAACAAACAGGTCTTCATGAACGTGCGAAAGAAACGTGAAAGCGCGATTGTCTCAGTGCCGTATTAAGGTGGCCGAATGGAGCGGCCTGTTCGTCGCGCTGGTCGTGGCGGCGGCGTTCTCGGACGTCACGTCAAACGCGGCCTGGAAACGCATCTGGCGGGCCTTTACCCTGTGGTTGGACATCTGGCGTACACCAGACCCGACAGTCCCTGCCGATGTACGGGAAGCCCGCCTTGAGGCGTGCCGGGCCTGTCCCGTGTACTACGCGAAGCTCCGCACCTGTGGCACGCCGATGGTAAAGGAATTGCGCGACATGGGATGCTGGTGCTTTTTGCCTTCCAAAAGCCGCTATAGTGCGGCAACTTGCTGGTTAGAAGACGAACTTGGCGAAGAGGCGCCACACGGATGGAAGAAGATACTACAGCACAGCCAGAAGTGACTGCCCCGGTTCCAGGCGAGCCCGATGCGCCGGAAGAGTTCGTGGGCAAACCAATCCCGCTTGCGAAACGGGTTCAGCAACTGGAAGCAAAATATCGGGCATCAACGCAAGGTCCGCCGATCACATTCGGCGATGTTGACATCCTCGACGCGTCTGCCACCGACCCCGTGGAGGCACCGAGCCGCATCGTTACCCGGGCCATTAAGACTCTCGGTTTGCAAAAAGAAGGCTGGAGCTTGGCAAAGCTGCGAGCGGCCCAGGAATTCGGGCGATTCCTGAACATGAGAATCACCGGCCGCATCCTGCTGGTGCGGAGTTTCAACTGCATCGAACAAGTTGAAAAGGCGATGGAAGTTGTCGGCAAGATTGCGGAGGACGAGAAGGTACCCGCTGAAGATCGCGTCTCGGCTGTCGGCATGATGGCCAAAGCGGCCGAAGCTTACGCGAAGCTGTCCGATCAGATGATGACGCTGGCGGAGAAGACGGCGCCGAAGATTTCGACGGAAAAGCCTCGGAATTTACCGCCGACGCTCGCCGTCCAGGTGAATGTCGCGGGACCCCAGACGACACCGGGGTCACCAGCCACTTCTGGCGGTGAGGTCCAGGTTACCGCTTCGCCAGAAGGGAGTTGACGTGTTTGCTCTCAGTGCGGCTTCGTTCGCGTGCTACGCTTGCGACCGTGAGCGGACGTTACTGGATCAAATCGGCAATCAAACACCCGGGCGCCCTGCGAGCGTCGATGCACGTCAAGAAAGGCAAGCGCATCCCCGGGGACCGGCTACGGGCGGCAGCGCGCAAAGGCGGAGTGACTGGGCGCCGAGCGCGTTTGGCATTGACTTTGCGCGGGTTCCGCCACTGATTCAAAGAAAGGCCACGATATGTTAATTGGCAAGGCATCACCTATCGCAACCAGCGTCGGCCAACTGGGCGCCGACTTCATCAACGACATCGCCGCCCACGAAGGGTCCTGGGGTGTCATCTATTGTATTACCACGTGCAGTTTCACGGTATTGACGGCTGGTAACCGCCTGAGCCCGACGGGCGTTGATACGGGAGTGCCCATGATGAGTGGCACCCTCAATGGGATCACGATGCTGCCGGGCATGAGCATCTACGGATACTTTACGGCGATCACTTTGGCGAGTGGGTCGGTTGTCGCTTACGTGGTATGAGGATTGCCCTCGGCTACGCGCTGGATTTGATCCACCTGGAGAATCCCAGGTCTGGCGAGGCAGACGTCACCACCATGAGTCTGGAGGGCGGATGCTCCACTTGTGCGGATGAGCCGTACGAGAGCGTTGTTAATGTGACCGGAACGGCACCACCCTACATGGTCATCTGGGAGGCAGGAGTGATGCCGCCTGGGTTGACCTTGTCTGGGAACGTCATCAGTGGAACGCCGACGACCCCAGGGCGTTACGCGCCGGTTTTCCGGGTTATTGATGCGACTGGCGCCTACCTTCTGATTCCTTTCTACATCAACGTCGTTGGCATCACGACAGAAGCGCTCGACCCATTTGTCGTTGGAACGCCGTATTCGTTCCAAATGGAAGCCGAAGGGGGAATGGGAACCTACGCATGGACGATGCCGGGCGGAACACTGCCTCTTGGGCTGTCAATGAGTGAAAGCGGACTCATTAGCGGAACGCCCAGCGAAGGCGGTGAAAGAGAACTCACCTTTCGAGTGACTGACACCGCATGCGGAGCTGTTATTCCAGAAGGCAACCCGCGGGCGGAAAGCCTCACGTGCGTTTCGACCACGCGCCTCGCCACGCGACATGGTCTTCCCGGGTTCTTAGACACGAACCGGCTGTTTCGCGAGGTCACGTACGAGGGGACGGCCGAACAGCGCCTTTTCGTGCGATTCCCCGACAGTGACGCCTACTATTACTGGAAGCCAGATTGGCCACCGCTGACACGCTGGTACGAAGGCCGCGACATTCCGACGTACGCCACCGATAATTTCTGCACGGCTGTCCGATGCGCCCAAGCAAAGTACATCTGGTCAGGCACGACCATCATTGATGACGACGGCAACGTCACCCAGATGCATGCGAAGAACCTGTACGGTTTGTGTCCGAGCGACCTGAATGACCCAGCCTTCTACACGTACCAAGGCTATTGGAACGATGAGGGGGAACCGGTATTCATGCTCAGCAATTACAGTCTGATTGGGTACTGCTGGGAGCTGGACCCACTCAGTTGCACGCCTTGCATGGACGACAACGGCGGCAATCCGGCGCTGAATCTGATTCGAGACGAGGCGGTGGTGACGAACCTTGATTGGCCATCCAAGTTCGTGCCGTGGGGCCTGCAATCCGTGGCCACAACGGACACAACGCAGCACATCACTGGAACACCCGACCCGCTTGAGGAGCCATGGTCCGCCTATCGGAGACTCTACGACGCCGTCACCCATGAATTGATACGCGACACTCAACTGCCCAGGTCACCTTACCTATGGTATGACTGGGACGACCTTGCCTTGGCGGTAATTGAAGTAGCTGGAGAACAGGATTTCACGGTGACGTTGGCCAATGAGTACACCTACGCTCAGGCACTCGCCAACGCGGTCGAGTTCGTATCGAACAGCGACACGGCTGTTACGCTCACGGACAATCTTACCTGGGGGGCTGCGGCGAACGGGTTAAAGCACGTACAAAGCCGCTATACCAGTGTCGATTTCACAATTCACGTCATCGACTTATTGGTTGGTTTTGATTACATCGTGAGTTACGACCTGCTTGACACGCTTACATCTGTGACGACGGTCGTGGACGTTCCGCTGACGGCGACTGACACAGAGATGGACGTACTCGGGAGCGTTCCTACTCCGGCTGAGGGCCATTCAATCAAAGTCCGCAACGCACGAGTCCGATTTGCGTAGAACCTATGGGCTGCCAAAAGACATTTACTCTCACACAGGGCGAGGCCGTGGGTTTCACTCCTCTCCATACGGCGGTTTACGTGGCGTCCAGCGATAAGATCCTGGGAACATCAATGGATCACATCATCGAGTTCAACGCCAGCACCGGCGCGTACATCCGTGACGTCCAGACCCCGTGGCCAATGGTTGGATCTATGCATCTTGGGCTAGTTGACGCGCTGCCTTACGCCGCCGGACACAACAACCCTGCGGCACGCGATCCTGAAGATAGTAATTATCACGAGGGGTACGACATTTACCCCATAGACCCAACGACGCTGGACTTAGGAGCTGGATTGGAGGTCTACAAAACGAACCTTGGCGGATACCCAATGCTCAACCAGAACGGGCCGTACCAGTTCATCCAGGTGGCCAACAAAGTGTTCTATGTGCTGCCCGGAGATGGCGAGGGCGTCAACATTGTTTGGGTCAAGAAAACCGGGTTTGGCGCTGGAGTTTATGGGACAGACTGGAGATACGCGTCGGCAACCAGTGGAATATGGGTGGAACAGATTTCCTCGGATGGCACTTCCATTTTCGTCGCCGATAATTACTATCCTCGCGTTAGAAGTAGAAACCTCACAACTATGGCTTCGACTGGTTACGGGGCTGCCACTTACTTTTCCTCTTCGACTGAATATGCGGCGAACGCAGCCAAGGTTTTCGCGGTTGGAGACAGCAAATGGCTGGAGCGCATCGACGACTTTGCTGCCCACACATCCACAGGCTTCGATTTGGACGCGTTGGTTTCTCAGACCGGTCTAAAGCCGATTCGGTTGCGCTATCGTTCTTCCGACGGCAAACTCTATATTCCCTGCCAGAATAAGGATGGCATCGTGGTGTTTGATCCAATCGCTGAGACTGCGGTCTGGAAAAGCGGATTTGACTCTCCCGTTGATATTGTGTTTACCGCGTCGAAGGCGTTTGCAGTTCAATCCAGCCTTGTTGGGCTGAAGGAGATCGTCTAATGGGAATGAATCAAGCATGTTACCTGCCCGACCCCATCGATAAGATCTTTGGCACCATCGAAAATTACATCGTCCGATTCAACGCGACGACTGGAGCCAAGGAAGCCCACGGCAAGATTGCTGCTCCCCTTTACGGTCCTTGCACCTGTTGTGCTGGCAATGGAGTTGTCTACGTTGGATTGATCCACGATTACTCTTGGTGCAGCGATTACGATCCCGGAGTAGCGAACAAGTTCATCTGGACCGTAGACCCAGATACGCTTGTGGCCACAGACGCTTTCGCTCTGAATGCGTTCTTTGAGGATTATTGGAGTACCGCTTCGGACGGTTATGCGCATGAGGGAGTTGGTCACATGAAGGTCTACGGTGATTATCTCTACTTCGAGGGCGCACGGGGGGGCGGCAGCACTCCTGGTCGAGTGAAGTTGACAGACCCAACGGATAATACCCTTGACGACTTTGGAGACCCCTGGGGTGATTCCGGATTTCGTCCAGAATCAGTTGAAGTTGCCAACTTTGATGGCAACGACAATATGTTCCACATAGATATGGGTGGCCAAGCCTTCGATTCTAGGATTATCACACCCGGCCCACTTGACCCCACTGTTTCTCCATGGGACCTTTCCATTACCGACTACGAGGTTACTCCTGATTTTCCCGCCGCTTTAGTATTCAATCCCACGGACACATCAGTTTACATCGTGTGCGGCAATGGAAATCTCCACAAGCGCGATGCCATAACAGGGGGCGCCATTGACGTGTTCAACTTGGAGATTGTTTACGCTGATGTGAAACCATTCCGTATCACACTGAGTCCGCTTGACGGAAAGCTCTACATTCCTTGCCAGCACAAAAATGCAGTTATCGTCTGGAATCCTTCCACGGATACTGGAGTCGCTGTCGAGGGATTCAACTCGCCCATCGACATCGTATTTACCGACGCGAAGGCGTTTGCTGTGCAGTCCGGAGTTACCCCGTTGAAGGAAATCGAACTATGAGGCATATCACTCACGAAGATAGCGTGGTCCTGGACGGTATCCTGGATGAATTGCACCAGGAATTTCGCAAAGATAAACTTTACCTTAAATCTCTGTTCTTCGGACTGGCGCATCAATCTGACGCCGAGACCAAAACCAGGATGGATGCCCTGGTTGAGAAACATCGCAAACTGAACTCAAAGCCGAAATAAGAAAACGTCATGAAAACAATAAAAAAACTACTCGCAATCGCAGTCCTCGCGGTCGTCTGCCTTGTGGCATTCTCGGTGAATGCCGCTGGCACAGTGCCAATCACAGTCGGCTGGTCGTGCGCGCAAGCCGACGGTCCGACGAATTACGTGTTCAAGGTGTACACGAGCCCTGACGCAACGCCGCCCGGCACTGTCCTCACGACCGTAACCGGAGTCACGAATGCCACCTTGACCGTCAATCGACCCTCGGATCAGTACCTCTACGTGACGGTCACTGACCCGCGCAGCAATCCCACGAACTACATCGCGGAAAGCGAACCGTCGAATATCATCAGGGTCCGCGTGCTCGGCAACGGGCAACTCAAAGTGACTTCGCCGTGACCCGATGGCTGACATTACCCTTCGCGCTAATCGCGTTTGCCGTTGTCGCCCAGCAGGGCACCAATAGCGTGACGTTGGCATGGGACCCGTCGCCTGGACCGGACATTGCGGGATACAGTATCTATTACGGAACAGCGAGTGGCTCTTACGGAGCGGGCAAGGTCACAGTTGGCAACGTCACGAATGCTGTGGTTACCGGGCTAACAAATGGCGTCACGTACTACTTCGTCGCCACTGCAACTGACACTTCCGGTCTCGAATCTGATCTGTCCAATGAAGTCAGCTACACAGTGCCCGGTGAACCGCCGCCACCTGTGCCTTGCACGCAGACGAATTGGATTACGAGTTTCATCCCGGGGACGCTCCGCACGAATTACAGCGGCTGGGTTGGATTGAAGTTCCGGGTTGGCGCAAGGCCGTTGGACGTGCGTGGCCTTGGTAGGGTCCACATTGATGGGAACACGAATCCACATACGCTCCGGCTCGTGCGAGTCTCGGATGGAGTAATCATCGCTGATGCCGCCTGGGTGCCTGCCGGAGAAACGAATCAGATTTCCTACGCCCAGGTGGATTCCGTCATTCTCCAGCCGAACACGGAATACATTCTAGCCTCGCAGGAAGTCACCGGGGGCGATGCGTGGTACAGCTATGAGACGGCAATTACCACGACTGACAAAGCCGCTGCCGTCTCACCAGTTTATAGCAACACGGGGACCGCTTGGGTGAACTACGGCACTCCGGGGAACTTTACTTACGGCCCAGTCGGTCTACTCTATTGCCTTTCGGGTGCGCCGCCAGGACCACGCAATTTGCGGGTGCTGACGCAATGAAATCAGAACCGGACAATTGCATGAATGATGTAACCCTGAAGGAATACGTTGAATCAGTGGTGGGCCAAGAGCGCGAATTGCGCTTGCTTCAGTTCAAAGATACTGAAAGAGCACTCGATCTGGCGCGGCGTACTATGGAATCGCGCTTGGACTCAATGAATGAGTTGCGGGCTCAAATAAATTCTGAGAGAGGCATGTTTCCCAGCCGCGACCTGTGTGACCGAATGATGAACACGATGGAAGCACGAGTGCGTGCGTTGGAAAACTTCAAATCCAACATCGAGGGGCGCATCTTGGTTATTGGCGGCTCGTTGTTGCTGCTGCAAATCATCATTGCCGCCGCCACTCTCTTGCTAAAGAAGTAGAACTAAGTGAAAGGAATCAAATGAAAAAGTCGCTTGTGGACATGATAAGCTCAGCGGATGGCAGCATCAGCCTTATGCGCGTGTGCACTCTGCTCGTGGTACTGGCGGTCCTGTTCAACTGGTGCTGGCTCACTGTCAAAACCGGTGTGAAACAACCGCTGGATTGGGATGAAGTCGTAATGGTCATCGGCGCTCTCACAGCCAAGGCGATCCAACGCCCCTTCGAAACCAAGCCAACCGCACCGGTGGTTACCGGAACAACGCCGTGAAAACGCTATTCTCACTTCTGGTAGCGTTCGCCCTCTGTGGGTGCGCTCGCTTCAGCACGAAACAAACGGACGTCAGCTATGACAACGGCAATACGAACAACCCGTCTCGGGAGATTACCACGAAAGCAGCGGCTTGGACGTTCTTCTCGGGCAAGTCGGCCCTCACGAACTGGAAGGCAACCCAGACCGACAAGACCCAAGGCGCAACCGTAGGGTCGCTTGTACAGGAGGGCGGGCAGACGAATCAGGTGTCGGACATTGTGGCTGCTGCGGTCGGCGCTGCCGTCAAGGCGACGATGAAGCCGTAGGATGCGCGAGGGCGAGGTACTCGGTCTTGCTGCGGATGCAGTGGACTGTGTGGCCCTTCAATTCGAGCTGGATTGAGAATCCAAGTTGAGCCGGGCGCAGCTTCCCGGTGCGCGACTTGCATTCAATCACGAGGACCCGGCCGCGGTCCGCAAAAATAATGAAGTCTGCGGCGCCCTCGTTGATCGTGGATTTCTTGTCCATCCTGGAATGGATATACCCCCAGCCGTTAGCGCGGCAATCGGCCATGATGAACTCGTGCAGGTCGCTTTCCTCTTCAACACCATCATCTGGAATGTTCTCAGGCCGGGCGTTGCCCTTTAAGCGGGCAAGCATCCTCAGGTATTCTGCTTCGGTGATGATCATTGTTCCACGTGGAACTCCCGGGCACGTTTGAGCGCGTATATTGCACGAAAGATTTCGTCCAAGTCCAAAGGCCCAACCGGTAGTGGCCCACAGTTGTCTAGCATCCACAGAATGCCTCTGTTTGACCTGACCCAACCATTGGGCGCCGCTGGAAGAAAGATTCCCCCGGTGGACAGCACCAGCGAAGCGCCGAGGATTTGTCTCAGGAAATACCGTCTCTTCATCAGCCCCTTTCCAGTCCGCCGAACACCATGCCCTTTTCATTGGCGTAGCTCACGTAGATAGTGACCCCGTTGAAGAAGAGAACGCCGGGCTTGCATCGTGCCATGGCTCCCGCCTGCATGGCGTTTGGTGTCGGAGCTAGTGAATACATCGCCTCCAGACAGCCGCAGAAAGCTTCAAAGTCCTGGTGTCCCATGATACAGACGCACGGGAGAGGTTGACCAGAGGCCCGCTGTTCAGCGTATTGCCCCTGCTGAAACTCGGTAATGAGGTCACGCGCTTCGCTCATGAGGTTTGGACTTCACCTTCAACTGAACCGGTTGGCCGTCGATGGAGAATGTGACGGTGCTAACGTCGTCTTTAACGACGCGCAATAATCTGACCCACTGCGACAGGCCGAGGTGCACCACGTTACCGTCCCGTCGAACGCGTCTGAACGGCATCTGAAGCGCCTGCCCGTTTCCCAAATTAACGAGAATTGTGGTCGTCACAACTCCTCGATGCTCCCCGCACTTTCTTTGGGCTCAATGAATCCATCCAGCGCCTTCCGAACCCATTCCTTCGCTGCCTTCTCTGATGACAGGTTCTTCTGCACTCGCACGAACTTCGCCAGATCCTCTTTGCCCATGGACAGACAGGCCCAAAGACCGTCCTCCTCGAATCCGTCGCCTTTCAGGAATTCGAATGCTTCCTTGACCAGCACGATTGGATCCAGTGCCCGGCCCTTTCCGACTTTGAGTCCAAGGGCGGCGAGTTCTTCTGGTGGCATCTTCTTCAAGCGCGAGACAACGGCGTCCAGAATCTTTTCCACGATGCTCTTGGATTGCCAGAGGCGCTTCAGGTCTGCGCCAACCATCCTGTCAACAGCCGCTTCGATGTCGGCCTTCTTCACTGCGCCATCGGCAATGACCGACGGCAGAAGCGAGTACGCGCCCGCGCTCCGGCAGTAGCTTTTGCCTGGGCAATAGTTGCAGTGCGGCCCGGGGATCAGCGGCGCGTCCTCCTGCTCCATCTGCCACAGGTGGTACATGATATGCCGGTCTGCGTTCTCCAGGTCGTTCAGAGTGTAATCGCAATAGTCCCCTGCGCCGACCTTCAACCGGGCCTTGCAGTGCGCCACACGGAGGCGCCGAATCTCGGGACGTTCTTTCCAGAGGCAAACGCCCTGCACGCGCAGTTGTGTCGAGCGCGGCGAAGGCACGAGTTTCTTCACCCAACCGCTCTTCAGATCCACGATCAACGCCGCATCCTGAGAACAGAAATGCCGGTCCAGTTTGGCACTGGTCAGCGGTTCGAGTGTGTCAGGGTGCCGGTACCATAGCCTTTCTTCGCGTGGCCCTTCCTCGCAATCGGGCAGGTTGTAATCCCGCATCCAGCCCTGGACGAGTTGGTCGAGGAACTTAAGACCCTGGTTGTAGACCTCCAGTTGTTCCTCGGACAACGGCAGCGTGTTACCGGTCTCGAAGGCTTGGTGGATCAGCGTGCCTTCGTCAGCGTCCGGCCCGGCCGGGGAAGACAATACCTCGGCGGGGAGGGTCGCACACAGCTTTTTCTTGCCGGGACAGGACCAGCCTGCGTTATCGCTGGCAGAGATTAGTCCCAGGCGTTCGTCGTCTTGGTCGAGGGGCTGTCGGTTCATTTTAGATCTCGTATTCAGGTTCTTGGGCTACAAGGTCGTATGCCCTGTGGATGGCGCGGACGAGTTCATCAAGGGTAGCGCCTGAGTCCCGGAGGGAGACGTGCTCCCGGATCAGTCGTCGCTGCGTTTGAAAGGGCAGTCGGACGTGCAGATCGGCATGCGCCTGCAACGCATCGGTGATGCGCGCAGTGTCCGGATCCCGATAGGCCAGCAGATTCATGGTTTGGTTTCGGGCGGTTCACGTTGACCCAAGCAGTATGCGATTCGCTGGCGGGAGCCAGAATGGATACAAAGCCTGAAAACCGCACGCGCCCCTATGCCCGCCTCCACCGTACTTCACTGCAATGGCGGACAGGTCCAGATCGGTGCGGTGGCGGGCATGGTAGAGACTCACAATCCATTCCTTGCCGTTGAAGAAGAAACCCATCAGCGCGTCATGCCCAGTCTCCGGCACATCCCTTGCCGCGAACGCCAGAGAGTTGCAACGTGCCGTGTTCAGGGCCAGGAACTTTAGCCCTTCAAACTCGATGATAAACGAACGCGTTGTGACAATGGAAGCGTCAACGTTCTGCGCGTAACGCTGGGCAATCTCACCTTCTTTAACGAGGGCATCCGTGTACCCGGTGTTCTGTGACAGCAGCATATCCCATGCGATGTCCTTTTGAATGCGCAATCCATACTGGAACGTTTCTGCCCGCGGGTCGCTCCGGTCCCACACGTCGTACTCCCCGGCGAGTTGCACCGCGAGGGGTTCATCGACTTCGCATGCAAGATATTTCTCCTTGCGCGGCAATTCCTGGTCCTGTGGAACCGAATTTATTGTGAACCACTGCCACGCCAGACGGCACGCGGCCACGCCGTCGATGCGATAGCCAACAAGGTCCGGTGGGTGCGACTTGATAGCGCTGGCGTGGTGATCGATCCACACCAGCCGCCGATGGTTCAGTAAGTAGATCAATGGCATGGGCCAGCCAAAAGGTTTGTCAGTTGGCAGGTCCATAACGTAAACGTCACCCTCGGTCGGGATTGGAATTGGAGGATCTCCATAGTTCCACCCAATGAACGTGGTGTCCTCTGGCAAAAACTTGCGGGCAATCTCACGGCAGAAAATGCCGTCGTAATCGGCGCTGTGGAAAATCACGGTTGTCATGGTGAGAGAAGGAGAATTGGGAAGCCCGGCCATTCCTAGGAGACCGGGCTCCCCTTGTTCATAGTACGCGAAAGGGTCAGAACTCAGTTGTTGGAGTCGATGTGCCTGATGCTGGCGATGCTGGTGATCATCGTTTCCTTGGGTTGTTCATTCCAAGGGTTTGTCTTCGGCTTAAGTTCAGCGAAAGTCCAGTTGGGTTTGATGTCCGCCCACGACCACGCTTCTTTCCCGTCCACATGAAGATGGAATAGCGGTTTCTCTTTAGGCATTTCCGGGTGATCGAGTGATAATAGTAGCTTCTCGATTTCTGCCGCAATGCGCTGTTTTTCTGTTAGACTGAACATAAAGATACGCGAAAGGGTTAGAACGCTGGTTGTTCCTTGATTTTCGGCAGGATATTCGGCCACGTCTTCAGCATCTGGTTGTACTTCGCCGTGCTTAGTTCAGTCAGCTTCCGCTGTTCCGGCTTGGCCAGCTTCACTTCATGCGCCCAGTTCATGACCTGGGGTTCGCTTACGCCGTTCTTGTGCATCATCAAGCGGACGTTTTGCAGCTCATCACTCTCGTTCGAGTTCGGCACGAATGGCGCAGCCGGTTCTGACTGTGTGGCAGGTTCAGCCGGTGCCGGTGTCGGGACTTGCATTGTTATTGTTGTCGTAGTTGTGGTCTGCGTTTGCGATGCTGGCGCAAGACCCGCGGCGGCTTCAGCTTCCTCGTCGGAGGGTTCGACCTTCTCTTTAGCGCTATTGTCCTGTGGCGCATTGGTGGATGGCTGCTGTGCTGGTGGTGTTGTGGATGTCACGACAGCGGGCGCCGTTTTTTTCGTCTCCTGAGTCGGCGGCTTCGGTTGTCCGGGAATCTCCGGGGCTTTGGTTGCGGGCCTCACGGGCGCAAAAATCTCCTCGATGGAACACCCTTCCTGCCCGTCCTTGATGGCCGTAAACAGGCCAAAAAGAACCTCAAGATCCGAGAGTTCAATCTCTTCCACTGTTTTCTTCTCCACCTTAGCGAGTAGTTGTTCGGTGGTGACCCCGATCTTGCTGAACTTTTCGATGGCCCGGGCACGCCGTTGCACAAGAGATTTGGCCGTTCCGATGGCCACAGCTTTGGCCTGTTCGAACACAGGCTTGATTAGGGCCAGCGGGACGATCTTGTAAATAGCGTCGCGAAAGGCGATTGCACTGCAAGCGTTGGTAGCAAGATTGATGTCGTCCTCGTCGATGGCGAGTTTGCTCTTCTTTTTTGTGATACGGCGCCGTTTCTCCATGCTGACCGTGATGTTGTTCTCAAGGTCGGTAGCGATTGCCTGGACAACCACGTGCGGGTTCTCACCGTTGACCACGGATTGAATGATACGCGAACCTGCCCGGAGATTGCCGTAGCACGATGCCGCAATCTCAGCCAGCCGGACGCTTGGTCCCTGGATTAACTTCCCGCCTCTGGGCAGAGAGTAGAAGCAGGACTCTGCGGTCTCTTCATCCAAAGTGGCGAAGCTCATCATCTTGGCCTTTACTCGGGCCAGTTCGCGGGGGTATTTGCGTGCGGTAGCGATGGAAATGTCTACCTCTGCGCGGGTGACTGCCTCAACCGCTGATGGGGCGAGGACTTCGAGGGGCGCCTCACTACTGCCCATGCTTTGGTCGTTCATGCCGGATTATTGTTGGATGTTGTTACTGGTGTTGATGTTGTTGCTTGTGTATTTCTGTCGTTTGGTGCTGATTCGGGGGGTGGCAGAAAAACTCCTGCTTTTTCGGCCAGCTTTTTGTGCATGGCGCGAATGCCTGCTTTGCCTGCTTTAGATTTCTGTTCTCGGGTGCCGCGTTTGCCGCCTTTGCGGCCCCACTGGACGAAATAAGCGCGGACTTCAGGTGGAAGATTGGATTTGTTCATTTAGTCCCTTGTTGGGTACGGAGGGTCGCGAGGGCGTCTCTACCTCTACTCCGTATGGCTTCTCTCTGAGACGCACTAAGATTTGCCCATCTGCGCTGCGCAGCAGCTTCATTTGGGGTTAATCCGAGGAGTGGCAAAGCGTCTGCGTACTGGGATCCGATTCTGGCCCGTATCGTTTTTGCCAAGGTGCATTTTTGTTCTTTGTCGCCCGTATCGGCCAATCGTTCACCTTGCCTGGGATCCAGCGGGCAATGATTCACGGAGCAATGGTCCCAACGCGGGCATTCTTTGTAGGGTGTGACGTCAAGAACTGTGGCCACGACCGCGATGCTACCAGAACCCAACAGCCTGTCAATACATCAATCTGGTTGAGAGATTGCAGGACACCCAGCCAGGATCCCCGGGGGAAACCAAAGCCCCGGTGGCGGGTACCAGCCGCCAAGAGCCGGGTGCCCTGCACAAAGTTACTTCTGTTTTTCCCAGATCGCTTTGCTGTCCTCGGTCCGAACCCAACGGTAACCTTGGCAGATGGCTTTTTCGAGGAGTCTAGCCGGTTGGTCGCTGGCAAGGTAAGCATCCGGGTTTTCTTCTGCGTCATGCGCAAACATGGCGTAACAAATCTCTGCGTCGATGACGATGTAGTCGTAGTGAGGCGTCATATCGGCCTCTGTTTTGATTTGCCTACAGTCACACTGCCGTCGTTGACCAGCCGTTCAGTGAACCCAAACGGGAAACGGTATGCCGGATCCGAAACACACCAGAGCCAATACTGGTTGCTTGAGTCCACCAACCGGGACTCCGCCGGGTACAACTGCACTGCTTCGCACTCCGGCCCGACCAGTTGATTCTTGATCGCTTGAAAATCCCGCCAGTCATTACAGGGTTCCCTGTCGTTGCGTTTGATGCTGAGGACCACAAGGCCCTCCGGATGACGCCGGAAGCCGACTTGGTAAGTCTCGTTGCGCCATTGTTCCATGTCGCGCTCGCGGTCCACGAACTCACGGACCAGTTGTTCGATGGTTTCGTCGGTCGCGCCAGGAAAAGCGTTGCGAAACTCAGGTACGCCTTCACGCCATTTCTTTACGACATCGGCGCGGATAAGTTCGTACTCGGACTCGGGGATGTATGCTTCTTCGAGTGGGTTCATTTCCTCAGTATCCTTCTCAATGCCCAGTCGGAGAACCGCCGGGCGGGTTTAAGCGTGCGGTTGGCTTTCCAGTGTTGGTAAGCCGCGCTAAGAATAATCAATGCGAAGTACGCCAGCAGCAGTATGACTACCTGCCACCAAAGCCACGTTAGAATGCGCCCAAAGCTCATAGCAAACATGGTTGTTCTTTGGTTAAACGTTGTGCGGCTTCCTCCCGGGCGCGCTCCCGCTCTTCAGCTTCACGCCGCAAGCGTTCCCCATCCTGGGTCTCCTCGGTCCTCAGGTTGAAAACGTTCTCCATCCCGCCGCCTTCCAATTCGTACTGTGGGGTTCTTTTCATTGTTCAACGTCCTCTTGAAGTCTGGCTTACAGGGCACACAACCGTTTTACGCGATATGCGACCGCTGGCCCAGCTATCCTGCGCAACGTGTCCAAGTCCAATTCCTTGCCCCTCATTTCAGGAGATAGGTTCAATGGGATTTCGGTGACTGAGCGCGCCAAGGCCGCAAGCGCCAAGGGAAGAACACCGATTACATCGCGTCCTGTAATGTCTGCTGGCGTCGCATGTGCTATCACCGAGACAGAGTCGTCCTTGATGATACCGCGTTCCTGCAACAATGCGACGAGCGCGGCATGACGCGTTACTACAACAGGTGGCAGTCTCATTTTTGCCTCCATACACAATGTCTTTTACCGTCTTGCCATTGCAGAAACCATCCGTGCCACTTCCTTTTTTCGATCGTCAATGGCCCGATAGTCCACCACTTAAAGTGCCCGTCCCAATTGTGATATTCGCCTCTATTCATAGCATTTCCTGTGTTCCATCCTCGGCAATGTTGGGTTCTGTCAGGTCGTAGTATTTCACTCGTCGGTCCGCGTTGTTGACCATCGCCCAATCCACCAGCCGGACCTCGCCCTTTTTTGACCGTTCACACAACGCCAGCCATTCAGATGGCGTAAGCGTCTCGGCATGCAGTTTCCTCATTCGACATTTTCAGTAGGCTTTCCATGGCCAACAGCGTGGCTTCCCTGTTCGGATCATAATTTGCCGCTTCCGGTACCGCGCTGGTATGGCACCAGAGATAAAGGGGCGGAGGCTCGGCCAGCCACTTTAGGCCGCGCAGCTTCGCACCCTCCATCAAACCGCCGATTGAGAAATCAACGATCTCCTGCGTCTGCACCAAACCGCACCAGATATGGATCTCCGGCATCCCGCCCTCCGCTATCTGTGCCCGGCTTCGCGCTGAATCAGGAGACCACACAAAACCGTAATGCGTATCCCTTGTCCCATCGTCTAAAGCGTCCGGCACCATGCGCCACAGCATACTGCCTGCCTGGAGACAGGGGTACAGGCCAAAGCGCGTAAGCGTCATCAGAGTTACTTGTGCCCAGTAGAGACACGCTCCGTAAGGCAGCAACGGTTTGTCGCCGTGCAGCTCCTGAAAGAGTGCGTTGGCTTCCTGGTAGATTGCGAACTTGTCCGGTCTAATCATAAGTTATCGCAGAATGTGGTGATTCAATTGCGGTTTTGTCGATCAGGATCCACCCATGCAAAGTGTTGTGGTCGCACTCCGGAATCGTAGCCCGTTACGTGCTGAAAGACGTGCATGGCTTCAGAGGCACTGTAATGTTTTCTTGAAAGGATGACGACCTGATAGCCGTTACTGCCTGGGTCGGCCATGTCCCAGAAGTGCATACCAATATAGATGGACTTCTGGTCTCGCCACATCACGAATGCCCGGCGGGACCCTGGACGCGGCGCTAAACCTGTAAGTTGGTCGTGACGTATTAGAAGCGCTTTAGCCTCCGTCTGATCGTCAATGATGTTAAAGTGTTTGGGCATGGTCACTTAATCCTCCCTCAAATCGAACACGCGGCGCCGCCCGGCTGCCTGGGCGCTGAGATTCGGTTGTGTCATGCCCGGCACCGCAAGGCGCGGCAGGTTGCGGCGCACTGGCGCCACACTGACGATCTCAGCGTAGCGCACCGTTCTTGTTGCGTGCGTCTCCGCAAGCCCGGCCTCGTGGTCCCTCACGTGTTTGCAGGTGCGCTCTCCGGTCGCGGTCACTTTCCTTTTGAATTTCCAGCCGGGACACTCACAAGACGTGGTACCGTCTACGTAAACGAGAGTTTGATAAAACTTGTCCGGAGTGCTTTCGCTGCGGAACACGTACACTATGGCGATCTCTTTTGGCATGGTATTGGATCCTTTCCTCGCGCAGCAAAATCTCAGTTGTTCTCAGGGTCGCTCTTCACCCACTGACAGAAACAAGGGCCGTTACCTTGCGCATTGGCGAACGTCTTGAACCACTCCGCCGCCTCAAGTTTGGTGAACTCGGCTTGCGATAGCAGGACAACGGTGTACCCGTTGTCGCGGGCATCGGGATACCCGTAGAAGTGCGCCGCCATGATCCAATTCTGTGCATCCGACCAGAAGCAGAACACCCGGGGGTATCCTGCCACCGGCTGAAGCGCGACGAGGCGATTGTGATAGGCAAGAAACGCTTTAGCGCGTGCGTCGTCCTCAATGAAGAGGACACCTTTTCGAGTTTGGGGTTGTGACATGGTATTGATCCTTTCAGGTTGTTTGTTTGCGTCTCGTGATGCGGACCCAGCGCTTGGCTTTCTTGTCCCAGCGCTTGCCGCGTGTGTCCACCCAACCATTGCACCATCCCTGCGATGTCCCAGACTGCCACCAGGGAGCTAGGCAATTCGCATCAATGGTGCGGCCGTAATGGTGTTCGTGATATTCTGGCATTGGGTGTGCGCCACTCTGGCGCCCGGTGCCCTCGCTTCCCGCCTCGCACTATGGCCCCGTCGGAGGTTCCCGACACTAGAAGAGCCAAGCCGCACGGCAAAGAAGCAAGGGCAATCGGCGCAAGACTGACTAGCTCGCCTTCTGTGCCGGTGGCTCCGGCACTTCCACCGTGACCGTGATCGTGGTCGCCTCGTTCACGCCTTTGAGCGCTCGCGACACGTACACATTCGTTACTGGCTGTTTGTCGTCGTCCGTAGCGAACCGGACACTGCCCTTGCAGTCTTTGTCTCTGCTCAATACCACTTTTGCTGTCATGATGTTTTGGATCCTTTCTATTGTGTTGTTGTGTGTTGTTCTTCCTATCGCCTAAATGCTTTGCCTTTCTCGTAGCTGACAAACTCTTCCGCACTGGCCCGCTCCAATCTCATCCGCCAGTGAAGTCCACCGCAAGGACATAGAACCTTGTCGTCGTTATTGGTTCCTCCTATGATAATGGTGCGGTTGTGCGGGCACCTAAAGAAACCCGCGTCATAGATGCGTTTGGCAAACTCTTCGTCGCTAATGTTGGTCTTCATGAAAAGTTCTCGTTAATGTCGATCCAGTTAAGGATCTCCCTCAGGCCCTTGCGCGTGATCTTTACCGTCGGCCCCATCAATCCGCCCGGAGACTTCCGAACTGTCATTGTGCCATCGTTGTACGTGATCAAGGTGTACTCGCCCAGGACCACCGCAGCAGCGCCGCGCTTCAAAATTCTAAGCAGGTAGTTCATTTGATTGTTTCAAGGGTTGCTAAAGTACCGCCGCCGCCGATCCGCCCCCGGACGGCGCCCGGCAAAAAAAGATTCAAACTTTCGGGGTGTCCGCCTCGGCTGTTCCGAGGTCAAACTTGCGCCCGGCCGTTCCGGCCGCTCCCTTGACCGTCGCGGCAATCTCCGACGCTTGGCGCCGCACTAGGCGCGCTTCCTGGGCACGGTACCGTTGGAGCTTGCCCGCCGCGAAGCGTAGCTTGCGCTCCCACCGCACGATTGCGGCACGTGCCGCCGTGAGTTTCTCGCTTGTGTTCCGTCTCATAGTGATCCTTTCCGTTGACTGGCCTTTGTGGCCAGACTGAAAGCCCGGGCCGGTCTCCCGGGCTTGTGTGTCTGGCAACCAAGGGAGGATCGTCCCTATGCTGCAACAGCCTCGCCCGCTGGGGCGGCTTCGGTGTCTTCCGACAAATCGAACTTGCGGGACTTGCGGTCTACGATCATACCGTCAAGGGCGGTCTGAACTTCGCGGAACTTGTTCGCGATCTGGTCTCTCACGTTCAGGTTCTTGCGCAGCTTTTCCGGGTCGGTGTCCTTGACGATCTTTTGCGCCTTCTCTACCAGCGCCGCAAGTTCGGCATCGCCCAGGTTCTTGTCCTTGAACGTCGCGATAAAGTCTTCCACGTTCGCCACAAGCGTGTCCTTGAAGATCTTGGGCTTGGCGCCCGCCTCCACGGTCAAGCGCTCCACAAGATGATCAACCAACTCGGCGAAGCTCACCCGCAACGCTTCCCGCATCTGATCGGCCGCGTTCACTAGCTTGCGTTCGAACTCCGCGACCTTCTCAGCCCGCAGCTCCGCGGGAAGATCCTCAGGCACGCCGATTGCCAAGTATTCCCAGTCGAGGGAGAACTTGCTGGCCGCTTCACTTGCGCCAGGGTAGTTACTCTCCACGTACAACGGCCCAAGTCCGCCCTTCTTGACGGGGGTGTCCTTCGCCCGCCGCTTGGCGTTCTGCCAGTCCGCCACGATTGCCGGGCGGTACTTGGTTTCGAGCTGAACCAGGGCGTCTTTCAGAAGCTCTTCAACTTCCGTGACAATGTCCTTCCGGCATCGGAACAGCCCTTCCTGAATGAAGCTTGGCTGCATTCGCCCCCGATACTTCCCACACAGTTTGTCTTTGATTTCGTTCAAGAAATCATTGACGTAATCTATCGGTTGACTGTCCATGAGTCTGACTGTGTGCTTGCACTTGTCAACGGCGCCCGCCGTCCGGACGCTGGAAACTGGTTGCCCGGGATCCGTGCTCTCATCCTCCCCTTCGGGCAGGTTCAAGAGTCGGATGTATTCCCTCACTGCGTTCCCGTTGGTAGCCTTGGCTGAGTTACCCCAGCGGTGGATTGAAAGCCGGAATAGGTAGCTATTCCGGAGGTCGTCTATGTTTACGAGTGTTGTCTGCATTGGATTTGATCCTTTTGGTTAAGTGTGAACTTGGCCAGTGTCGTTTTAACACTGACGCGCCTACTGCCCGCAGCTTACCTCAGGGCTCCGGGCAGGTAGCGCGCCACTGTTGGCGCCTAGTGTGTGTGACCGTCCGACGCGTGCGCCTCTAGCGCCGCGTGTATGTGTGCATGCGTGCCCTTAAGCTTGATCTCAGTGGTCCCGCCCGCCAGCCGTGACAGTTCCCGCAAGAACGCTTCAGCGTTGGCGTGATTCGGTCCGGATATGATCCCCGTATCGGTCCGGATTCTGCCATCTTCCAATACTTGGATCCGGAGAATATCGCCCCCAGGCTTGCGGACTTCAAAACAGATAGGCGCGCTCATGACACCCTCCTCACTGCCCAAGCGGGCTGGTCAACCTGTTTTGTTACCCACCCAAACCGCGCAAAGCGCCTCGCGGTATCTCTCACTACAGCGGCGCCATAAGCCTGTTTGATCTCGTTTACGTCGCGACTGCTCGCGAACTGGCTTTGACCGGTGGCAACGTCAATCCACTCTCCCCGGCCAAAATGAATTCGCCCCTTGTCCACACTGCGGATAAAGGCGCCCAGGTGCAGATCGTTCAGCGCCGCCAGCATCAAATCCGGGTTAATCCGCCCGACGCTGGAAAGGTCTACGCTAATCGTTCTAATGCTATCGCATGGCATAGTTAATCCTGGGTTGTGATTTTCCGGCCTACTGGCGCCGCCCCGACGGCCTCACCGGCACTGTAGCGGTATTTCCCGGGCAGACTGGCACTGAGGAACCGATTATGCGCGAGCTTGCGCAGTGCCTCAACGGCCTCCGGGGCAGACTGGCACACCGGGACAACATTGTCGGCGGCATCGACCAGGGACAGCCCGGCCCGAAACGCCACGTCGCAGCATGCCCTGATTTCCGCCCCCGTCCATCCGTTGCACTCAGGCAAGGCTTGCTGCGGGTCCAACCTGAACCGCTTGATCCATATAGGCCAGATCGTAGCCCTTTCCTCCGCCGTCGGAAGGTCAAAGAAGAAGGTCCCCATTGTATAACGGCGCCTCAACTCCGGCGGGAGACTGGTAATCTTGTTGCACGTCGCAAGGATCATGCCCTGGCGGTTGCTCACGCTCATGTAAATATCCATCGCTGCCCGGATTCGGGCTTCGGAGTCGCCAACTATGCCCGCTTTCATGGCTCCGCAATCGAACGCTACGACCGGCACGTTTGCCAGATTGCCCGCTGCCTTCGCGACTTGGCTTTTCCCCGTGCCAGCATGGCCGACAAGTAGGATCCCCGGGATGTCGTAATCTTGCATGACTTTCAGGAACACTTGCAACTGGTCTTTGCTGACTCCGGAGTCCCCGCCCCCGTCGGTGGCGCCCGCGAGTCCCTTTTCAATCTCGTCGACAAACCCCAGCGCGCCCACCTTGGTATTGCCAGACGTGAGAATGCACGTGAGATAACGCTTCAGGCGGTCTAGCCCGCCAATATCCGCGAACGTTTCACCCCCGCGCCAGACGCTCAAACCTGGGGTTTGCTCAATCATCTTGACCTTGCGCGCCCACAGGCTATCAGGGTCGAGCCCTGCCCGCGTCACGGAAACCGCGGTAACCTGTTCGACCGCGAACGCTGACAGCCCTGTTAGCACATCCGCCGTCTTGTCCAACTCCGCCGGTGGCGCAATCTCAGCATCCTTGCATACGCTCTGCACGATCTCTGAGATTTCCGCTGAGTCTGGCAACGCCTCACTACTGACCATTACGTCTTGCTTCAGCTCCGGCGGCAGTGTCAACGCTGGCCCGAGGAGAACCAGCAAGGCATGGCGCCCTTTCAAGGCGTCGCGGCAATTCCAGACGGCCTGCATCACGGTCGTCTCAGATATGAATCGTTGCGCATTGTGCATGAAGCAGACGGTCTCCGCCGGAGCTTTCGCCGCCAGGGCGGAAAGCGCTTCGGTCGGATTAGTCAGGGGGATCCCGTCGTTCCCGCCAACCTCGCGGACGGCATCGCCCGAAACGTCATTGTAGGCCCGGCCGCTTGCCGGATCCGTGACCTCAGAAAATGCTCGAACAACATCCCATTGAATCAACGGGACAGATTCGAGCTTGCCATTCATGGCCCGAACCGCATTCAAGATCGTGCGGGCGGGATCCGCGGTCTCCAGTCCCGCAATGGGCACGCCAGCCCGCCGCCAGGGCTTGATCGGATGACTTTGAACGTTACGCATAGTATGATCCTTTCCTTGGTTGGTTGGTTGCCTACGACCGGCACACTTGCCAGAGGATGATCGCGGTCAGCGTCACACTCGCGACGCAGTAGATCGCAAGCCACAAGTTGAGCCAGCCGCACCCCGGCCGCACACCGAACACGTTATCGAGCCATGGCCCGGCCCGCCTCACCGTCCGCCGGACTCGCGCCCACACCGAGGGCACCCACAGACACGCGACGCCAGCCAACAGCGGCGCCACAAGGCCCAGGTGCCCGGCACACGTGCCGCACCCTAGAACTACGGTATTGATTGAATACATTGGTGTTGATCCTTTTGGTTGCACTCCTCAGCTAGTTTGATCCGGACTTGGAACCCGGCATCGGCGCCACACTTGGCGCCCATGGTGCTTTAGTGCTTTCCCCAGGTTCTACCCGCAGACTTGCGGATTACCCCGGGAGCAGTACAGCAGAAAGCCCGGCACCCCAGCGCTTACCTAACAAGGATTCACGCCAGAGAACCGCGCAGGCTCCGCCTCTGCCAATCGCCTTTTTGGCCGAACAAGAACCGCCGGGCCATGGCGCCCGGGACCGTCAAACCGCTTCGGTCTCGCCGTTGCCTATCGAACCCGCCCGCCAACCTCGCGAACCATGATCACCAATCGCATGGCCCGCTCTGCGGTCGAACCCGCTCCATTCTGGCCGGAGAAGCCCCCAGCGGGATAACGCGCCGCCGGACTACTCGCGCCGCCTCCCAGCGGAAACCCTTAGCCCTTCCCCTCAGCCCACACACAGACTACCAGACAACCTAGCAAACCGTCAATGCCCTTGGTGAAGATTTAGACTCCTTTTTCTGGCTCACTTGGCACACCCAATGCTCCCCTAGACATGCCCCGTCCACCCTAAACTCAACCCTTAATACCCCTAATACTTTCCCTTAGTCACCCGTACTACACCTAATACACCTAATACTCCTAATTAGACTAAAGATGTCCACCTATATCAAACGTTCGTTTTAAACGTACGTTCAATTGAAACGAACGACTGATAAGAACAGGCGTGTTACTTTCTCTCCTTCTCTTGTTCGGCCGATGGGGCCAACATAGTGCAGTGCCAGCGCTCATCCGCCAGCCCAGACGTAAGGCCGCAAGGGCTCATGCCCGGCGAACACTGCGCCTTGGCGACGAAACCCGGCGGATGTGGCGAATGTTGGCGCCGTCGGATGAGGAGTTCCGAATTATGCTGGTGGACTTGTTCCGACTGTGCAGCAAGAATTTCTACCTCCTCACGTCGATGCTCGGAGTCCCCGCAATGACACTCCAGCGGTGGATGCTGGGCAAGAATTCGCCACCAGCCGGAGCGCGCCGGGCTGTCTGGCTAACCTGGGCCTTGCTGATGCATCCGGAGGTAATCGAGACGATCTACGACCTCGCGACATGGGGAAGGTTCAGAACCATCCGGCCGCGACCGCGGCGCCCGCCTCACAAGAGCTACGCCACCGTTGCAGTCCCCGAGGGGGTTGACGACTGGAGCGTCTGACCGCGGCGCCTTGTGTCCCGGGGACCACTACAGGCAGCGTACGCGAGGCGGATACTGGCCTTGACACGCCACAAGTCGGGGACTGGCTGTCCACCAACCACTTGCGCACGGAGCAATTGAATATAACTGTTGTTGCGCGAAGTCGGCGCCATTGTGGCCCTCGGTTTGCCTTCCCGCCCGGCCCGGTCACCCTGCCCGGTCACCCGGGATCCTCCCCTGCCCTGCCCGGCCATGGTGCCAGCGGCGGACGGAACGGCGCCGCGACCGCGACCGACCGCAGAACCCGCACGCACGCGGCCGCGCTGAACCCCGGGGGGAGTTTTGGGGGTGCCGGGGGTGCCCCGGTTCACGTAATATGTCCTCTTTCTCTTTCCGACGGGATTGCGTTGGGACTCTCTGGGAATGAATGCGTGGCAGGATTGAAACTGGTGGTTAGGGGGGGGGTAGGGGGTGGGGAATAGTTGACTGTGTCGTGGTTTTTAAGTTGTAAGGTCTTGGTGGATAGGGTTACAAACAAAGATGAAAGATTGAGCTTGACAGGCTGTTTTATTTTTTTCATTCTTCAAAAGCTCCTCGCGCGCGCGCAATGTGGGTGGGGAAGGGTGGGGGGAGGGAGGGAGAGGGGGTGGGGAAGGGGGATTGTGGGGCAAGGGGCAGGAGGAAAGGGGGAGGGGGGAAGGAGGGGGAGGGAGTGTGAGAGTGTATTCGAAAAGAATACCCTTTGACAAGACGCAACATGAAGTGATGTAGACAGTTGAGCTGATTGCGCAGGAATATCAGGGGTTGTCAGGGGTTATCAGTGGTGATTCGAGGATTGTCAACAGGGAATATACTTTGACAACATTTCATCTGCTGTAGCATTGTGTATATGAGATTGAAGGGTTTTAAGTAGGGGTTTTGGGTTGGGGACTCTGCGCTATTCTGTCAAAGGCTGTCAAAGGCGATTTTGTTGAAGAAAAGCATTGACAGCGGTTGGGTGGGCTTGGTAAAAGGTGAGGGTATCAATGAACAAGAGAACCCCTGGAAGGCTTTGGCATTTATGAAGCAGGAAGAGGTATTTGGCGTGGTGAGTGCGGGCGGCAGTGTTGAGGATGAGTTGCGGCGGCGGATAGTGCAGTTGGAGGCGGCCTTGGCGGAGGAGAAGAGGCGCACTTACGAGGCGGAAGCGGCACTTGCCCAACTGCGACAATACGCACGCACAGCCTCTCCCTATGCTGGAATCGACGGCGCACGGATCATTGAGTTAATTGGCGACTCCGACTGCGGCAAGGGCTGGCTGCCGCCGGAGAAGGCGAAACAGCTGAAGGACGCCGCAGAAATGCTCTGGAGCGTTCTGGCCAACGTTTCGAACGGTGACTGGAAAAAACAGAGCGAAGAGTGGCAAACTGCTGCGGCACGCTGGCGAGATAACTATTTCGCCGCCCTCGCCGAAACGGAGGAGACAAAATGAAAGCTGTTGTTATTTTAGTTCTCATGCTGGCCCTGCCGCTTCTGGCTGTTCTGCTTTTCGGGCGAAGGAAACATTAAAGGCGAATAATTTCCGCCCTGCGCCGCCAATCCAAATTCAGAGAAGTCATGATTCAACTGAAACCGCATGGATTCGCCGGTAAAGCGGGAGAGTGGCGCAAGGCGGACCAACGAAAACCGTGAAGCCAATTGCCATCGAATACGGCATCGCGCCCCCAATCCGCTGGGGCGAACAAACCCGGCAGGTCATCGACGCCTGCCAGCGGCTGCGGCCCGGCGGCTCGTTCGTTTGGACCGGGAAGTCGATCAATACCGTGTTCCGCGCCGCCAGGAAAACGGGCGTCAGCATCACAACGGCCAAGGTGAACGGGGTTGGCTGGCGCGTCTGGTGCCGGGAAGAGAAAAGCAAGGTCTCATTCGTTATTAACCCGCGAAAACGTGAATACCCGGGAAATCTTTAGCCGGATTGTAGCCCGGCCCGGCAGGCACGCGGAGATCGCTGTCGCTGACATCAGGCCGTCTGCGAATCCCATCCGGATCGCCACCGACGAAAGGTTCATCGAACACCTGTGTAAAAGTGGCCTGGGCCAACTGGTGCCGGTTGTCGTCCATGAAAATCGAACTGGTGCCCAGGCGTATCCCGGGGCGTATGAACTTATTGACGGCGAACACCGCTGGCGCGCCGCCCGCAAACGCGGCGACAAAACCATCATGGCGGTCGTGGTCGAGATCGAGAACCGCCGCGACCAGTTTGCCGTCAGCCTCGCCATCAACATCAACCGGCTGACCCTGACGCCGCTGGAGATCGCCAGGGCAATTGACCGGTTGCAGCAGGAAGGCATAACCCAGCGCGAGATCGCGAAGCTGCTCGGGAAATCCCAGGGGTGGGTCAACATGCGGGCGAGCCTGCTGGCGCTGGACCCAGCCGTGCAGGAACTCGCCGGGCCAACCACGCCCGAAGACCGGCGGTTGTCGAGCCACCGCGGCTACCTGCTCGTCGGCCTTCCACCAGACACGCAGTTGCGCTTGGCCAAGGAGGTCAGCGGCGAACAGATGTCGGATGGCGACGCCCGCGCCCTGGTCGCCGAAGCTGTCCGCCGGGAAGCCCCGCACCTGACACAGCGGAATGCAGGCAAGCTGCGCCTGATAGAGAATGTCGTTCTTCTGCGCCACTTCATCGAACGCACCCGCAATTACGTGGATGGCGTGCTGGACTATAACGCCAAAGCGTTCGAGGCATTGTTCGATGGCGAGCCGCCCGCCAACATCAGCGCCATGGCCGGGAACGCCTTGTCGCTTTCTGGCGCGTTCACGACCCTCAGCGAGACCCTGACCCGGATCCACGCGCTGAAACTGTCAGCCAATACCGAGGTCGTTGGCGCGCCGCCCGCACAAAAGGAATCCGCGCCGCTGGGGACCATGGAAACCTGGGGCACGCCGCGGCTTTTGAAGTGGATTGGAGTTACTGACAACTCGCTACGTTGCAAGGTGCGCGTTGGGCGCCGTGCGTCTTTCTGGCAGCGGCCGGTGAACCACCAGGAATTGCTGAAGGATGCCCACGCGCTGTACAAACAGCAGATCGCCATCGCGCACCCGGACGCGGGCGGCGCGAACGAACACGCAGTCAAGCTGAACCGCGTCTGGAACACTCTCAGGAAACGTTTTGCCCAGCACGGCATTCACATTGAGTGAAAGCTAGAAACAACGCGAACCAATGCCCAAGAAAAAACATTTCAAAGTGCTCCGGTGGGATAATCTCCCGGCCGACACCCGCATTCTGAACACCTACGACCTGGAATGCCTGTGCGGCCGGGAAGCCATCTGCCCCATCGCCGATGTCGGCGTGAACATCGAAGCCCGCCTCGGCATGGACTTCGTCATTGACCCCGCCACACCCGCGCCGGATTATCTCACGCCGCAGGAAATCAAATGTCCGCAATGCGGACGCATCTACTCTCACACCCCGCCACCCGCCACCGATGAATCCGAAGGACCACCAGCACTATGCACGGCAAAATCCACGCCTCTACCTACACCGGCAGCTTGTACGGAAAGCACGATCTGCTTTGTCTCTGGCCGTACGTGATCGCCCACACCGACCCGATCAATCACACCGTTGACCTCAACGCGAGGCTGTTAGCTCCGATGCTGGGAATGACCGAGGAAAGCCTGGAAGCTGCCATCGGAGAATTGTGCTCACCAGACCCGAAAAGCCGAACACCAGACAAGGAAGGACGCCGCCTGGAGAAACTCAGCACATTCAAATTCCTAGTCGTCACGC
>Ga0115026_10000006_pt1 | contig 57871 bp, 82 predicted proteins | sample Mud_0915_D1_FD_83878 | JGI IMG/M metagenome (GOLD analysis project Ga0115026, IMG submission 83878) | Wetland microbial communities from Old Woman Creek Reserve in Ohio, USA - Mud_0915_D1 | ecosystem: Environmental > Aquatic > Freshwater > Wetlands > Sediment ...
CTTATCGTCGCGTTGCACGTCGATCCAAGCGTAGAGCGAACAGGAAAAGAGAAACCTATTTTTTCTGTGGATGAGAGAAAGGAAATTCTTTCAGCGATCAAGTATATCGACCAGGTCGTGACCTACTGCGTTGAGAGTGACCTGACAGAACTGATGAAGCAGGTTCATATCGACGTGCGCATTCTTGGGAGCGATTATCTCAAGACTCCACAGAAAATCACTTCCCCGGAAATGTCCAACGAAGTGTACTTTCATCTGCGAAACCATGATTGGTCTCAAACCAAGATAAAGAGACTCTTGCGGGAGAAAAAATGAGAATTCTTATCACTGGCGTGGCAGGGTTTATTGGAAGTCACACAGCCGAAGTTTTGCTAAAAGGGAAACACCAGGTCATGGGCGTGGATGATTTCTCCACTGGTAGGCCGGAAAACCTGAGAGATTTTGTTGACTCAGGTGGAAGGTATGTAACTGCCGACATCACACTTCCATCCATTCTTGAAGTCTTCCAAAACTTCAAGCCAGAAGTAGTCATTCACCTAGCAGCGCAGGCTGCGATAACAACATCCATCGACAATCCTGACAAAGACCTGAAGGTGAACGGGATGGGCACGATCAGGCTCGTGCGGGCTGCGAAGAAGTTTAGCGTCAAACGATTTATCATCTCGTCCACGTCCGCTGTGTATAGGGAGCAGCATGTGCTGTGGAATACTGGCGAGAAGACAGCTTTCGGGCCCACATCCCCTTACGGCATCAGCAAGATGGCGGCAGAGTTCTATGTGCGTTCTTTGTTCCAGAATTCCGTAATCCTGAGATACGGGAACGTTTATGGCCCAAGGCAGGTTCCGATCGGCGAGAACCAGGTCATCCCGCGCATGATCCGCCACCTGCAATATGGCGACAAGTTTTATATTCATGGCAGCGGCGAGCAGAAAAGAGACTTTGTATACGTCTCGGATGTTGCCAAAGCCAACACTTATGCAATCACTGGCGAAGCTGGCACCTATAACATCGCCAGCGGCAAGTGCGTCTCTGTGAACGAAATTGCCCGCGTAGTGGAAGAGATTTACGGGATCCCGGGTTACAAATGGGACCACACCGAAGTTGAAGATAATCGTCGCAAGGTATGCCTGGACATTTCGTCCGCAAAAAAGAACCTGTACTGGAGACCAGAAGTTGACATTCGGGAAGGTCTCATGCGCACGGCAGTTTGGTGGAAAGGAAAAGACCAATGAGAGTTTATATCGCCCCAGATTACTCTGACAAGGACAAGAACGCTGACAATGGCGGTATTCGGCGCGTTGCCGAAGCCATGATGAAACACTTGCCAACTTTTGGCGTGGAAGTTGTACATGACCCGGACAAAGCCGATGTAATCTGCAACCATGGCGCGATGCTGGTGGAACGGCCTGGAGTTCCCAGCGTAAATGTAAATCATGGACTTTACTGGTCAAGGCAACCATGGGGCGCTGGATACCAGGAAGTCAATGAACTGGTGGTCGAGTCGATGCGCCATGCAGTTGCCCACACTGCCCCATCGCAGTGGGTATCAAACGCAATTCGCCGTGGTGGATTTTTCTACCCGGAAGTTGTGTATCATGGCGTGGATCCGGAAGAGTTTTCGGTCGGAGAAAACAAGGGTTACGTGCTCTGGAATAAGGCACGCGCAGACTTTGTTTCTGATCCGAACGACATGCTCAAAGTATCTACCTACCTACCAGAACGTCAATTCGTCACGACAATTGGAAACCCAGCCCATAATGTGAAAGTTATTGGGAATACACCATTCGAGAACATGAAGCAAGTTGTAGCTGATGCGGGAGTTTATCTTGCAACGGCACGCGAAACATTTGGGATTGGAACACTCGAGGCTATGGCCAGCGGCGTCCCTGTAGCTGGCTGGGATTGGGGCGGACAGAGCGAAATCATCGTCCAGGGCTATACTGGCTACCTTGCCCCTCCAGGAGATTTCCAGGCGCTGGCCGACTGCATTGAAAAATGCTTCGAGCACCGTGAACGCTTATCAGAGAACTGCATCAAGGATGTGCGTGAACGATGGACATGGGAGCCGCGCATCAAGCAGTATGCCGACATCTTCAAACGCGTCCATAAGAAATATAACCTGCGCGGCAAGAAACCAAAGGTGAGTGTGATTGTCACGGCCTACAAACTTGACCGTTATCTCCCCAAGTGCCTGGAGTCTATTCGAGACCAGACCTTCAAGGACTTTGAGTGCCTGGTTGTTGACGACGTACCACTTGAGACAACTGCGGCGATTGTAAAGGACTTCTCCAAGAAAGACCGGCGCTTCCGATACGTCCCGGTAGTAAATAATCTGGGTTTGCCTGGCGCACGCAACTTTGGTTTCAGTCAGGCGCGAGGCCTATACATTCGTCATGTAGATGCGGATGACTACATCGCCGATAATGCACTTTCCCTGGAAATAAAAGCACTGGACAATGACTGGGGCGTGCATATCGTTTATGGGCATCTCGAAGTCACCCGAGAAGATGGGTCTCGCATTCTTGAAAACGGAGAACCTGTGCGCAGCGGATGGCCGCCGGATCAATTCAATTGGATGCAACAAATGAGCCACCTGAACCAGTTGCCATCCTGTTCCATGGTCAGGCGCGAAGTATTTGAACGCACAGGTGGATACAGAGACCGCATGAAACGCGCAGAAGATGCTGACTTCTGGTGCCGGGCGACATCTGGCGGTTTTCGCGCCTATAAATTCACGCAGGCTGTTACTTACTTCCATCGCCAGCGTGGTGACAGCAAGGGTGCCATCGAGTGGCACGAACAAGGCAAAGAACCTGACTGGACATCCTGGTTTCCGTGGAGAACAGGTGCAGGAGATTACGAGCAGGCGACTCAAATCATTCGTAAGTACGGTGGTGAGCACCCATCTCCAAACTTTGTTCCATTTGGAGCACAAGGAAAGCCTCCTCGCTCGCTGCGTTACTGGTATGTGCATGACTATGCATATCCAGTAGTAAGCATCATCGTTACTTGCGGACCAAGTCATAAGCGTTATCTGATGGACGCTCTCGACTCAATCCAGGCGCAAACATATCCTGACTGGGAATGTATCGTCGTGAACGACACGGACGAACAGTGGGATAAAGACCTTCCAGGTGCGCCATGGGCAAAAGTCGTCAACATGCCGAGGAACAGTGGCGCAGCCGCGGCCAGAAATGCAGGATACGATCTCGCAAAGGGAAAGTTCATCGTTTGGATGGACGCTGATGATTACTGGCTTCCCTGGTATCTCGACAGAATGGTCAGCGCGGCGGAACAAAACGATGGAGTCATCTTCTCGGATATGATCACGCGCACCAGCGAAAGCGTGTTCAAAATCCATCACTTCAACGAATTCGATTGCTCAAGGGTTCCGATCTCGATGCAATACGCAGGTTCGTCTGTTTTGTATCCACGCAAAGTTGTCATGAGCGTTCGTAACTTGCAGGCTGGATGGGATGAGAAAGTTCCGGGGATGGAAGATTGGGATTTCCAGGTTGCGGTTCACTCGCTCGGATATTGCGCATATCGCATCCCGGAACCACTGTTCGTATACCGGATGTACAGTTCAACCAAGCGCGAAAAAGACTATAATAATGGTGATGCCATAAAGGATTACATGGATAATAAGTGGCGTCACTATAGAACAGGAGCGAGACAAATGGCCTGCGGATGTTCAAAGAAAACTCTGGTGATGAAACCAGCCAATAGCACGTTGCAATCGTCTGGATCGTTTGCGAACGCAATCCAGCCCATGATGGTTGAAGGATCGCAGATGGTAAACGTTGAGTACGTTGGCCCGGTTCAAGAACCTTTCACGATCAATTCTCGCGTTCAGCCTGGAATACGCTATCGCTTCGCGAACAATGATTACCATCGCGTAAAGACGGTGCTGATCCAGGATGCCGAATTCCTGATCAATCTTCTCGATGGAAATGCGGTTCCGCTCTACCGGGTTGTGCCAACCGGCACTGCTGCGGAAACGAATGACCCGGCTGCATTCCTCGGACAGGCAATTCAAGCATGATTACCTGGATTGAACTTACGATCTTCTCTCTGGCAACCTGGCGCATATCTTCGTTGATCGTAAACGAGGAAGGCCCATTCGATATTTTCCTGCGCATCAGGGAATTTATTGGCATACGGCATGACGATAACGGAAAACCGCTCATGGTTCCTGAGCGGTTTTTTCCTAAGCTTATTTCTTGCGTATGGTGCTCGAGTGTTTGGGTTGGATTTGCGTGGACTGCAACCTATTACTTTTTCCCAGAAACAACCTATCTTCTTGCTATGCCATTCTTTTTGAGCGCAGTGGCGATTATATTCAGTAAGTATGCCTAACGGTTTGCGTTACCCGCAAGTGGCCGCTGCTGCCACTTGTCAGGTACGCGCGGTGTTGGCTTGCGTAAAGGCATCATATTGATCGATTGCCCAAACTAGGGCGTAACAACACCAAAGAAAACTATAGGTATAGCGTTTATTATCAAATTCCCACCAATCATCAAAGTTGATTTTATCTGAGCGAAAGTCACGAATCGCGCAAATAGCCTCGACCATGTCCTCAGCCTCGAGAAGTAGAGCAATCTCCTCCATGATCTCGACTGGTATTTCTTCGTCAACTTCAAGCGATAGATGTGACCTGGTAGAGCCCAAAACATTTTCCCGAAATTCATCGATACTGAATTTCTCGACCCCTTCGGGCTTATTTTCAGCGACAACCTTTTCTGACCAATAGCCGGGATTGATTTCCTTTCGGCTATTCCTGAAAAAGGAAAACATATCTTCAACGCGCGTAAAAACAAACGCGCCCATATCTCCGGTGTAAGCAAGATAGCCAGGCCAGGTGATGATTTCAAAGCGGTAAATAGAACTTCCGTTATTCGAGAAAATCAAGTGGCGATAAACCCCATCATCCCGAATAACATTCATGGAGTGGTTGACAACATCTTTCAAAAACCGATCTTTGTTTGGTTGCTCGTTATTTTCTGACATGGAAATTATCCTTTCTTAGCAAGCCGAACTATGATTTTAGCAGAATGTACATCTAAAATTGCATTAGCGCGAAATATTTACGCTTCATTCTGCGTCAGATTGCTCGCTGGACACTACGCGCTGAACAAACTTTTTCAGGCTGGCATAGACGTTCGGATCGAGATAGACCACGTCGGTTGGGGCTACAGGGCTGTTTGCCATCAGGCAAATCTGATACCCATCGAAACTTGCGTAAAGACCATCGCCTAAATATTCCGTCTCTTCTTTTGGCATAGTGTTCTCGCGATTCCTTTCTGATAACATTATACAGGCGCGATAGTTCTTGAAAAAGTGACAAATGTCATGTGTTCGGAGAATTTTGTAATGTATTGTATAATTGAGATATGGAATTCCCTATCATCTGTTCCAGGTGCGGGCACGAAAACATGGTAGACCTGGAAAATCTGGAGAGACGGCCACTCGACAGAACCACATGGATGGATGGGTTCCAATGCACATGCGGAGTTTGGAAGCCAGTCTGGTTTGAGACTGCTCTGCTATCAGATGCCATGCGCAGGTTGGACAGCTCGAAGAAAGATTTTCGCTATCACTTTGCGAAAGCCCTGAAGAGAGCGATGGCGACCTATGAGCGCGGAATGGGAATCTATGGCACGCAGCAACTTCAGGACATGGCTACCAATCGACCGCTGGGCTGAAATCATCGGGATCAATCCCCTGCACTTCAACCAGCTTACGTCAGAAACCTACATGCCGAATAATGTTTGCGGCGATGCGTGGTTCCAGTATTCCTGGCAACATTCTGATCGCATTGGTCGAGAAGATGTAGCCATGGCAATCCAGGAAGCAGAATTCCAGATTGCTGCGGAGGTTGGTTATAACCTGATCCCGGATTGGACAGTGGACGAACGTCTTCAGTATCCACAGCCTGGCGTTCCAGGTGTGTACAATCTATGGGGAACAAATCCGCGTGGAATGATGAAATCTGTCGAGTTACGAAAAGGGCATGTTATCTCGGGCGGTATTCGCACGAAGGTGCTGATCCAGGCTGGCGCAGCGGTTGTCCGATCGGACTCGGATGGCGATGGCTATAACGAGACTTGTACTGTCACCGTTCCGATCACCACCACTGATACGAACGAAGTGCGTGTTTATTACCCTGCAAAAAATGGGGATGATGCCTGGGAGATACGACCGGCGACAGTTTCCATTTCAGGCGGCTTCGCTACGATCACATTCAAGTCATGGCAAATTGTGGATGCTGAAAAACAGGAATACATCAACGCGGATCCGCTCGAGGCTGGCGATCCAGCATCCTATGAGGCAACCGTTGACGTATATCGACTGTACAACGACCCATCCACCCAGTTGCAGTTCATGTGGGAAAACTCCGGCCTGAATTGCTGTGGAAGTTGCGTTGCCTGCCAGTTCAGCACACAGGCAGGATGCTTTCATCTTCGAGATCAGCGATTGGGGATATGTGTCCCTTCTCCCGGAGCGTGGAACGCGGCCACCCAGCAGTTTGATTATGCAGAATTCAGCGCGTGCCGGGAACCAGACCAGGTGCGGTTCTGGTATTACTCGGGTTACAGAGACCAGAGTCTTGCACGTCCACATGTTCAGATGTCGCCTTACTGGGAATATGCCGTAGCTTTTTTTGCCGCTTCAAAGCTGGATCGTCCAGCCTGCGGATGCTCGAACGTGTCCGAATTTATTGAGAAGTGGCGCAGGGATGCGGCTTTTGTCTCGCAGGAAGCTGGTGGAATGTCGATACCGCAGGAGTTCCTGGCAAACCGACTGGGAACATCTGTGGGCGCAATCTATGCCTATCGCAGAGTACATCAGAACGGAATACGGATTGTCAAATGAAAATATCAACGATTACAGGCCCGGATGGAAGGAAGTACCAGGCAATCACTGATGACGGTGACGACAAAGCGATTGTCATCGGCCCACCGGAAGGACTTGTGGATGAACTTGGATTACCAGAACCATTCGCAACACGCCTGCATAACATCTTGCACGCACGCGGACTGATCAACTATGATGCCGTTCGCGCCAACCCAAAAGCCATCATCGGTACTTTACAGGAATTCTTCACGCTGGATTCCCAGCGACTGACAGAAATGTTCTTCAAGATTGAACAGGAGGCTCATCATGAGTGACGTAAAAACTATCAATGCCTTGAACGTGCGCATCTGGTACGTTGAAGGTGGCGTTCATCCCACCAAGGCACCCGAGTTCCTTGCGTTGGGAAAGTTCTCGACTGATCCGTCGCAAAGCGTTGGCGAAGATACACGCGTATCAGCCCCGGACCCGAACAGCTTCAACCGTGACATTCAGGTTGGGACTGTTCCCGGCGAAGTGGCGCGTGCAACCTTCTCGATTGGGGCACGCACAACGGCGCAGCGTTCCATCCTGCTCGACTGGAAGAACCGCAAGTGTCGCGTTGACTTCTTTGCTCTAATGGGTCGCTGTGGAAATCCACAGGACTTTACCCAAGGCGGAGAGAAGTGGATTTACTTCCCCGATGGGCGCATCAGCCAGCACTCGTTCGAGAACTTCGGTGCCTACGGACGAGACGAGAACAATCCGACCAATGAAATGGTGGATGCGACGAGCGAAGAGTATTACGAATTCCGCTATGAGCGCAACGAACAGATTGCCAGTTCCGAGACGGTTCGGGAGATCGCAACGGTTGATATTTATACCGGGAACGACTGCGAGAACTGCCCCGATCCGTGTGACCGGATGCTGATGACCATGATCGGCGCAAGTGCCACTCCTGGCACCCAGCCGGTCATTCTGTACTCATCCGATGGCGGCGAGACTTGGGCGCAGCAAACTATCAGCACCTTGTTCTCAAACGAGAGCATTTCGGATGGCGAGATCGTTGGCGGCGACTTCCTGATTATCTCGAGCACTGCCAATGAAATCCACTGGACGAGCATTGAAGACCTGTACGAAGGCACAAACTCGTGGAGTCAGGTCAATAGCGGTTTCGTGGCTGGAAAAAACGTTCGCGCCATCTCCGCGGCTGATCCGCGCCATATCTGGATCGCAGCCGATAGCGGCTATATCTACTTCGCCAGCAACTTCAAATCAGGCGTGACCGTCCAGGACGCAGGCGTTGCCACCACGCAGAACCTGAAAGCCATCCACGCCATGGATAACGAAAACGTTCTGGCCGTTGGTGAAAGCAATGCCGTTATCCGCACCCTGAATGGCAAGACCTGGGAAACCATCACTGGACCAGCCGTTGGCGTGACGCTCGGTTCTTGCTGGATGTGGGCGGAAGATGTCTGGTTCGTTGGCGAGGGTGCCGGTGGAACTGGAAAGTTATGGCTGACCGTCAATAGCGGAAAAAGCTGGTCGCAGGTTGGGTTGCCGTCCAGTTATCTGCGCATCGATAAAATCAAATTCATCAGCGAAGCCGAAGGATACATCCTTGCCCGCGATGGCAGTCAGGAATACATCCTGCGCACCATCACGGCTGGCAACGAATGGACCGTTTTACCGCAGGGAAAGAGTGGCACGCCAGTTGATAACTCTTACCTGAATGACATTGCCGTGTGTTCACGGTACTCCAACACCGTCCTGGCGGGTGGTGTTGCCCCCAATGGCACGAGTGGTATTGCCATTCTTGCACAGGGATAATCTGTAAGTCAAAGAGGGAAGCATGGATCAAGAAACCAAAGTAGCACAGGCGGTTGAGGAAGCCAACCGCCAGAACGATCTTGTCGAATTATCGACAGGTGTTATCCTGCGAGCACATAAAGCAAACCCGACCACGCTGGTCAAGGTCATGGCGAACTTTCCGCGCCCAAAGCCTCCTGTGCAGTTCATGAAGATCATGGGGCGCGAGATGGAGAACCCGGATGACCCGGACTACATCGATCGGGTGAAAGCGTGGAAGACGGAAAGCAGCACGGCCATCCTGAATGCACTTATCCTGCTCGGGACATCTCTGGAAAGCAAACCGAAGGGGATGCCTGGCCCGGATGATCAGGACTGGCTGAATGAATACTCCGTGCTGGGCTTGCAGACGAACTTTGAGAACAAAAGCTGGCGATACCTGACTTGGGTTAGTTTCAAAGCCTGCGCCGATGAAAATGACCTGAGAATGATCCAGGAAGTGGTTGGGCGCTTATCGGGCGTGCGGGAGGTGGATGTCAAAGCCGCCAGCACGTTTCCTGGGCGTAACAATGCCAGCGGGTGAAGTAGACGCTGACATAAACGAAGTTGAATTGCAATATGGCGTCAGCGCAGGCATAAACCTGCGCATTTCCCAAATTGGGATGGTGCCACTCTACGAGGAACACGCTGCGCGACTGAAGTATGGTCATAAACTTAGCGAATGGCATGAGATGGACTACATGGAAAAGGCTCTTGTGGTAGCCATGTACAGAACGACGAATTCCATCCAAAACCAACAGTCGGAAGCTGAAATTCGCGCAGCGCGTTCCAAGAGTAAAAAAGACAAGGATGCCTGATGGGTGAACTCGAACAGATTGGCGTAGAGGCAATTGTCGAAGGCTTATCAAACTTTGCCGGAGACATGCAGACCATGCAGAAATCCTTCGAAGGGGTTTCCAGCAGCTCTACGTTTCTTGAGCAGGCATTAGGGATGGCCGGAGATGCTTTACAGAGCTTCGGCGATTTTATTGTTCATATTGCGGAGTACACAATCGGGGGACTACTGAAGGATGCCATCCAGGGCATCATTGGATATATCGATGACATGATCAAGGGCACAATCGAGGCTGGAAGCGAATTCCAGACCCTTGAACTGCGCCTGCAAGGTCTGAACACATATGAGTTATCTAAGTCGGTTGGGGATTACAACACTGCGGCAGCGCAGGCTGTGGAAGTAACAAGGGAACAGCTTGAATGGTTGCAGAAACTGGCTGTCACGACCCCTTATGATGCGACAGACATTGCCAATGTGTACACCCTGGCACGATCCTACGGGTTCGTGGATGAAGAAAGCCGCTCGCTTACCGAGTCGATCACAAACTTTGCTGCAGGCATGGGACTCGGAAATGAACAAATCGAACGCATCATTATCAACTTCGGACAGATGCAACAGCAGGGAAAGATTACCACGCGGGAGTTGACCGACCTGGCGCGTGGTGCTTTTGTGCCTGTCAATGACATCATGGAAAAAGTCATTGACAATATGCAAAAATCTGGCGGAGTGAGTTCAGCTTTCGCGGATGAGATTGCAAAACTTTCAGATAAGCTCAAGGGATACGAAGAGCAACTAATAATTGCAGAAAAACGCCAACAGGAATTTGGAGATACAACCAAAGAATCTGTGCGCATGGCGAACCAGGCGAAGATCGATGACCTAAAGCAAAAGATTGCTGAAACAACAGCAGAGATTGCTGAATACAATAATGCAGCCAGCGGCACCGGCGAAATCACCAAAGAAATGTTCGACAAGATGAAAAAAGCTGGCATCCCAGCAGAAGAATTCATCAAAGCGTTTATTGAAACAACAGGAGAGCGTTTCCCGGAAGCTGGAAAGAAGATGGCTCGCACTCTGGAAGGTGCAACCAACAACCTGCAAGACCTTGCAAAGAGTATTCTCGGCCTGGACGTAGTCAAGCCCATCTTCGATGTACTCGGCGGGAAAATTGCTGATTTTGTAGATTCGTTCTCATCCACAGAGAAATTCGATCAGTTTACGGCAGCAGCTCAAGGCGTTGGTCTTGCCATCGCAGATATACTGGAAAAAGTTCTTGGACTTGCACCAAGTTCAGAGTCGCTCGTTGATAACATCATTCTTGGGCTACAAAACTTATCAGCTTGGCTTACCGAGAACAGTGACTCGATTGTGCAGTGGGCAAAAGACCTGGGCGACTGGATTGCCAATGTTGTCGTTCCGGCAATCCGTGATCAGCTTGTACCATGGATACGGGATGAACTTGTGCCTGCAATTGCCAGCTTCATAAGTTGGATATGGGATCATCGCGAAGGGATCATGAATTTCTTCGCGCAAATTGCACTGCTGATTATCAATAACTTGGTTCCTTTTATTCGTGACCAACTTATCCCGGCTGTGCAAACCCTGATTGGGTGGTTGACAGAGCACTGGGACGAAATCTTGCCATGGCTTATCCTGGTTGTTCAGGGATTTATTGCTTTTGAAATCATCATGACTGTTGTGAAATGGGTATCGGCGCTTATTGCTGGATTTCTTGGTTTTGTGGCAGTAGTTGTCGGGACGATTGTAAGCTTATTGTCGGTCGGGAAAACAATTGTCGAAGTTGGGGTTTTCTTGCTCGGATTGCTCGCGAACGTCATGCTGATCAAGTTTGCATTTGATTTATGGCAGCAAGCGGTCGATACCGCCGCAAGAGTTATTGCGCTTGTACTGAACAATCTCGCTCGAGATTTACGCGACAACATCAATGTGATCAAATACTACCTCGACTCGGGAGACTGGTTTCATGCTGGTCAAGCTGTAATCTTGTCAATCATCGAGGGACTTTATTCGGTTCTGGGAAGTCTTGGGTATGTTGGCCAACAGATTGCCAATGCGGTTGGCGGAAATCTCGATGGAGAACTTTGGAGATTTTATTATTTTGGCGCAAACATCGTGAACGGCATCATCGAGGGCATCAACGGGAATGTTGGCGCACTTTCGGATGCACTTGTCAACGCTGCGCAGCAGGCATGGAACCAGTTCACGGAATTCTGGCAGATGAACTCTCCGAGCAAGTTGTCCGACAAGGGCGGAGAAAACATCATGGTCGGTCTGGTCAACGGTATCACGGATAAAATATCTGCAGCGCAGGCGGCGATGTCGAAAGCTGCGTCAAGTATTGCAATGCCGATGATGGAACTTCCATCGGTAGCGCAGTCCATGTCGGTGGCAGCACCATCGACCGTAAGCACAAATTACCAGACGACGAATAACATGAATTTGACGATCAACTCGTCTGCGAACACAGAACCAATCATCCAGGATTACAATATGCTGAGTAGTCTTGCAGGAGCATAAATGAGCGCATCCATACGCATCCTCGTCCCGGATGAGACCACAAACTATATCAAGAACCCGGCGATACGATACGACACGACCGGGCACATTGCCATAGGTAGTACCATCACGCGCACGCTTGACCGTGCGCGTTTCGGGATCGCATCCCTGAAAATCGTCACAAGTGGAAGTGCTTTTTACGAAGGTTCCTACTATCGCGTAAGTTGGTTGCAAGGCATCCAATCGCAGGTGACGGCCAGCGTTTATGTTCGCGGAGCTGGTTCTATTCGCATCCGATTGATTGAAGGTGCGAACCAGTGGTTTTCAGAGACCATCTTCCTGGATGATGTGCGCTGGCACAGGATTTCAGTGACCGGCAGGTGCTCGGGAAGCAACGATGTACGCCTGTACGTTGAAACAAGCCTGAAAGCACAGGCAGTGACTTTTTACGCGGATGGTTTCCAGCTTGAACCAAATGGATACGTAACTACCTATTGCGATGGCGATCAACAGAACTGCCTGTGGAATATCGTGGCGCATGGCAGCATTTCGACCAGGCCATTTGACACTCGCAGTGGCGGACGCTGGATTACACTGGTTGGCTGTGATCGCGTTGACAAGAATCTGTATGCCACCGTAGTTGGCGGGCTGGGCGTTGCCCCAATCCGAAATAACACGCAATCCTATGCAGACTCTCCGGGAAGTTACTTCCAGGACATCAAGGTTCTCGATCGCGTGATAACAATCACTTTTCATGCAAAATCTCCCGATCTGGCTCGGAAGAAGGATGTCAGCCTGCAAGACTTGCACGAGCTGCGCGAGATGCTTTTTGACATCATAAAGCCGGATAAGACGATCGGCGGAGAAGAATTCGTTATTGAGTACCAGGATGGCGGCGAGCCGATATATGTTCGGGCGCGGTACGAAGCCGGTCTGGAAGGCGAATGGGACATGCGTAACCGCTGGGAGATGTCCTTCCCGGTCAGGTTTATTGCTGTGGCACCCTACATCTTCAGCGATGATCAGCAAGTATCCATGCTGGACATCAAAGAAACGGCAACCTATAATTACGTCATGGGACGCTTCGATGGTATCTGGCGTGAGCTAAATGGCGGCTTCGATAACTACGCAGTGGCTTTTGCCATCGGAAAGCGTGGAGAAATCTACGCAGTTGGTAACTTTGTGCGAGCAAACAACAAGACAACTGCCATTGACCCGCAAATCCATGCGAACTTCATTGCTTATTGGGACGGTACTCAGTGGCAGCAACTTGGTACGGGCGCAAATGGTTTTGTGAACGGCATTGCGATCGCGCCGAATGGCAACGTTTATGTGGCTGGAAACTTCACGTCCATTGGTGGCGTGGCGGCAAACCGCGTTGCCGTGTGGAATGGCTCCGCGTGGGCAGCGATGGGAACCGGATTGAATAGCGCTGGGTTTGATGTGAAGGTTGCCCCAAGTGGCGATGTGTATGTTGGCGGATCGTTCACGCAGGCCGGGACAGTCCCTGCTTATTACTGCGCACGCTGGGACGGCAGCTCGTGGCATAACATGGGTCTGGAACTTGGGCTGAACAACTACGTGAATACAATTGCAATCAGCGCAGATGGAACGGTTGTCTATCTCGGTGGAGACTTCACGGACGAGTTTGGAAGCCCTGGAAACCTGGCGCTGAACTATGTTGCAGAATACGAACCGCTGTTCAATCAGTTCTTTGAAATGGGAGACGGTTTTGACGACTCAGTCTATAAAATCGTGCTTTCGTCATCTAACACCCTGTATGCCTGCGGAGAGTTCCTATCATCCGGCGCACAGCCCATGCTGTACGTGTCCTACTGGAATGGTGGCGCGTGGTTTGGTCTTAGTTCAGGCGCGAATAACACGGTACGCGACATCGATGTGAATAGCCAGGGTGTACTGCTTGCCGTTGGCGATTTCACTCGCATTGGTAGCGTGGATGCACAGTATGCGGCCATGTGGAACGGTTCATCCTGGGTGAACCTGGACACAGACATCACTGGGATTGGCTACGCAGTTGCCTTTGACGCGAAAGGGAACATTTTCTTGTCATTCAATGGCACAGTAGCTGATAGCGCAGCAATCACCACCGTGAACAACATCAGCACGGCTGAGACATCCCCAAAGATATACATTCTTGGGCCAGGCACTCTGCGATGGATTGAGAACCAGACAACCAAGAAACGTGTTTATGCTGACCTGAACATCCTAAATGACGAGGAAGTCCTTGTGGACTTTGCGCAGGGAAAGGTGATCAGCAGCATTCGTAGCGACCTCGCTTATGCCATCTCGCCCGGGTCAGATGTGCGTGCCTGGACGCTCCTGCCAGGCCAAAACAAGATTGCTGTGCTGATGGATAATGATGTTGACGCTTTGATGCAAATCTCTTACACTCCACGCCATTGGAGTGCAGATGCTATGTATGATCAGGATGGTGTATAGTGGCGACATACGAGTTCTGGCTTTTGGATGATACTGGGCGCAGAATGATGTTGCTTGAAGGATATACTTACGCGGCATACTCCCGAAGCGTATCGGGATTTGGAACATTCGAGATCGGTTTCCCGTACCAGGAGTTTTCCAAGAAAATCTCACCCATCTTTCGCCCTGACTGGCGCATCGATGTATGGCGTTCACCGGCACCCGGAATTCCCATGCGCCGGGAACAAACCTACCTGTTGCGAATGCACAAGATTGACACGCGCACGGATGGCGTTCAAATCTTGAAATACTATTGCCGGGATCCAAAAGACTTGCTCAATCGCCGCTATGTTCTCCAGGCGGCTGGACTTTCATTCACGCGCAAAACAGACTACATCGATGACATGATGAAAGCGATTGTGCGCGAACAAATGTTATATGGCAATGCGCTTGACCCGGATGGCGTGCTTGACCCGGATCGCGCTTTTCCAACCGGGGAATTCCTGGTGCAAGCCAACCAATCTTTGGGCCCATCGTTTACCTATAACTTCTCAGACCGGAATGTGCTGGACATCCTGAAAGAATTGCAGGATGCGAGTTTCCAGCTTGCGCTGGACAATATTGGTTATGAACGGATTTACTTCGATGTAGTCCCTTATGAACTAAAGGGACTCGTGGAAGAAATCCTTGATGAGCAAGACCCAACCAGCCCAATCCTGGATGAGATGGGCATGGCGTTACTGGATGAACTTTCGCTGATCGTTTCCACTGAACTTGGTTTCCGCTTCGAGACCTACTCCGGCTTGCGCGGCAAAGACCGCACGCAGGGTGTTATTTTCAGCGTAGAGAACAACAACCTGCTTGCCCCATTCTACTCCCTGAGTCACCTGGAAGAAGTGAACACGGTCATCGTCAAAGGCTTCGGGCGTGGCGACAGCCGGGCGCACGTGACAGTGCAGAACGATGTCCTAATTTCACAGTCCAGGTGGGCGCGTTATGAGAGTTTCAAGGACGGCAGCGACGAGCCTGACCAGAACCTGCTCGAGAACCTCGGGCAGGAAGTGCTGTACAAGGGAAAGCCGGAAGAAGAATTCTCCGCCGAATTCCTGAATGTGCCAGGTGGCCCAGATTCTCCACGCAGTCTGTATGCGGTTGACTGGGACTTGGGCGACTTACTACCTGTCCGTTATGCCGGAAAGAGCTTCGATGTGGAAGTAGATATCGTTTACATAGCAATCAGCGAGGACGGCAAGGAAACAATCTCGGGAAGGAGTCGTTCCAATGCCATCGCTACGTCATGATGATATTCTCTTGCGGTTGATCAAAGACATGAACGATGTACGGTCTGCGCTCCGAAAAGTGGTGGCAAATCTTCCTTTGTATGATATTGCTAACGAGAATACGCCTGCGCAGTTGACTTCGAATCAAAATAACTACATTCCGGGGAATTATGATGTTTTGATGTTGAGTTCATCCCAGAATGTTGTCATAACGGGAATTGCAAATGGAGTAAAGGGACGCAGGTTGCAGTTATTTAATGTTGGAAATTATCCAATTATTCTTTCTCACGAAAGTCTAGATTCCATAGCTGCAAATAGGTTCAGATTCCAAACCGGATTTGCTTCAGCCATAGAACCTGATACAAATCTGACTGTTTATTATTACAAAGCGGATCAGCGATGGGTAGCCGGGACTGAAATTCTTGATATTGCTGGAAGGTGGACGAGTAGAACATGCCCAACTGGACAATGGAATGATGTTGTATGGGCGGAAGCGCTGGGTCTTTTTGTTGCAGTTGGGACTGGCCCAACAAACTATGTGATGACATCTCCAGATGGAATTGTTTGGACGGCACAAACTGCGCCTGCACCCGGAGGTGGTTCTACCGGATGGCTCGGAGTAACATGGTCCGAAGATTTGAATTTGCTTGTTGCTGTCGGTACCGGCACTACGAACAGAATAATAACGTCGCCAGATGGAATAAATTGGACTGCGCAAACTCCGGCTTTTTCAACAACTCTTTATAGCGTTGCGTGGTCTCCGTCGCTTGGAATGTTCGTGATCTGCGGAGGCGATCACTCGACAAGCTCAACGTCGAACAAAATCATGACATCCACAAACGGCACGGTCTGGACAGCTCAAACAAGTGCGCTGACTGCCGGATGGTTCGATATTGTATGGTCTCCAGAATTGGCGATGTTTGTCGTTGTAGGAGAGTCTGGAACAAATGCCGTTGCAACTTCAACAAATGGAACGGCCTGGACAGGAAGATATAATAGCGCCACGGATGTCGGTTGCATTGTCTGGTCTCCCGAACTAGGTGTATTTGTTTCAGGGTTTTCTTTTTCGTCTGGAGGGCTAATTTCCTATGATGGAATAAATTGGTCTAACCCCGGAGGGGTTCCGAGAATGACCGACGTTGCATGGTCCCCAGAACTAGGAATATTCCTGAGCGTAGACACGTTCTCAAGTTCATATTACTCAATAAGTGGATTAACATGGGTAGCAGGTTCTACGATAGTTACGAATGGGATTTGCTGGTCATCCATCAAGAACACTTTTGTGAGCGTTGGAAATAACTTGGTATATACATCACCATAACCTATGGCAAAGATTTCTGCTTATCCCGATGGAGGTTCTCCGCAAAACTCTGACAATTTCATCGTTGCCAGGGCTGGTCGAAATTTCAAGTTACTCTGGTCTTCTATCGTGTCTGGATTGCAGACGACGCTGACCATTATCGAGTCGATGTTTTCTTTCTCGGACATTACCACGGCAAACTCGAGTACGACAAAGCACGGACTATTGCCAAAACTTAGTGGAGAAGCTGGTCAGTATTTGGGCGGGGATGGAAACTGGTACGACCTTCCGATAGTTTTAAATCTTTTCCTGGATAATACAGCCAGCAGCATTGCCGGGTACAAAACGCTTACCCAGACCAGACCTGTTGCTGCCGAAACAAATGTGAGCGCCAGTATACCTGCGGCGAATACCGTCATCGAAGAATTCGCGGCGGCGGCAGATCAGTTTGCATTCATAAGCGCTTCCGTTCTGCACATTCATGTTCATTTGGCAAAGACGGCAGGTGTAAAGACAGCAACGGCAAGCGTGAGTGTTTACCATAGAACCAGCGGCGGAACAGAAACACTGCTTGGATCGTCTGCGCAGACAGGGAACCTATCTGGAAGCAGCACGCCATACGACTTGGATGTTTCCGTACCAGACACAGCGTTCGCATCCACCGACCGGCTGGTTATAAAGTTCTTTGGGACTCCTGGAGGAGCGGGTACTGATCCGACTGTAGCTGTATACTTCCAAGGGTCAACAGATAGTCGTATTGAAATAGGAACATCCCCTTCCCTTTCAGGATATGCTCCGCTTGCATCGCCAGCGTTTACCGGGGTTCCTACTGCTCCAACGGCTGCGCAAGGAACAAATACAACACAAGTAGCTACCCAAGCGGCTGTTATTCAGGAAAAACTTGCTTTTGCTACGTCTGGAACCGATGTCTGGCGCGTTGGAACATCTCCGGGAGGTGTATCAGCTTTTTCTGGGACAATAGCATCTATTGCGGCTGACCGTCTATCCTTGACATACAATGTTGTCAGCGGGCAAGAGGGCGCAATGGTCGTTATTAGTACGAGTCAGTTGGCAAAGATGAGATTGTACAACACGACCAGGGGAAATTATGCTCTTATTAGCCAGAATGTTGTGGCGACAAACACAACTACCTTGACGGCGGCAGCTCCTGCAAACTGGCAAGTGGGCGACACAATCAATATAACAAGTCAGTTACCTGGTGGTGGAGCTGGATATGTTGACTTGGAAGTTACATCTGTGGTGAACGGGCGATCTGGTCTGATATTATCTATATGGATAGCATCCGTAAATGTGAATGACGCATTCTGGGTTGTAGATGCGGCGGGTGGCTTTGCTGGATATATTGCGGAATCAGTCGCAAGTGCTTTGGTAAACTCCATAGCGTTTGTCACCCCCCAGTCATCCGCGTTTTCCGTGCAGTGGAATGGCTCCCCGACAACTCTTATTATCCGTTTATTAGGATACTTACCGTAAAAAAGAGCCGGTTTCCCGGCTCTTTTTTTTATTTTGCTGCCATTCCTTCTACCGCGTATTGGTGCGCCTGAATGATTTCTTTCACGGCGACTTCGTCTGGTTTTTCATCGAAGTCGTTCCCGCTGATGTTCATAATTTTCAACAGGACGCGCACCTGGATGCACGAAATCGTGGTCGTGGATGGGTCTGCGCACAGCCAATCCAGGAACTCATGGCGGAAAAGATTATTCCCTTTGAAACAATGCTTTCCAAGAATTCCTGCCAACACTTTGCGGTTATGGTCGCTAACTTCGCATTGCTTTCCACTTTCAGCGTAGTTCTTTTCGATAGCGGTGCAGGCATCCTGGAATTTGGACTTGAACATATCTGGGGCGTATGGACGATCAGAATTTGCTTTCTCCTGCTTTTTCTGCGGTTGCTGAACTGGCGACTGTGCTGTCTGCGCAGGCTTTGGTTCAGGTTCAGGATCGGGTTCTGCAACTCCAGTAACGCGCACCGGTTCTTCTTCCCATTCGCTATCGTAATCGGCCTGGTCTGGCTCTGGAAGTGCGCGTGTTTCCCCTTCCACGATCATGTTTTCCATAATCTTGCGGTCAATCATGAGATGGAATTTTCCAGTCCATTCCTGCGATGGGATAACGTGGCACATCCAGTCATCCATTTTTACTTTCTTCCCATCGATCTTCTTTGTTATCTTTTCTTTACGCCGAAGAAGAACAAAGTAAATATCGCAGATTGATTTGTTATACCTTGCAGCTTGCTCTGAGTAAGCTGCAAGTTCCTCCGAGATCGACACTATATCGTAAACAGAAGTTGTTACGAGCGTCAGATGGGCAGCTCTGCCAATTTCTGGAACAACGACTTTCAACCTGCCCTGCATATCAAGCATGACCGGGTTGTTTTTTCCTCCGACATGCGCAACTGGCTTGTCAAGACGCGGACCTTCTTTGATAAGCTGTTCCCCAACCGCGTTTCTGGCAATGTAATCGCGAATGCAGACTTCGCCAGTCTCGTAGTCGTAGAAATACTTCCAGCGTCCACCATCTGCAACATCCCCTGTTGCCTGCGCAATCATGCCGCCTTTGACATAGGCCTCGTAGTAAGCATCCCAAATCCTGGGAATGTCAGGATAAGGAAAGCGTATGTTTATCTCCCGAGGGTGGTCGCCATAGACGGCAATAAAAGCGTCTTTGGCTTCTTTTTCGTCTTCGCGAAATTCGACGCGAAAGTAATCGAGATTGGCTCCGGGAGCATTTGCTGTCTTAGGTGCTCCCTTGTGAATTTTTCCAATCTCCGTGAACATTCCGGCACGATCGGTGATATTTACAATGGGCATAGTATTCTCCTAAAATCCTAATTCTGAAAGAATGGCTTCTTGTGAAACTTTTTCCCTGCGCTTCATGTCCGGGAAGATGTCGCGCAGATTATTCCGAACTTCATGAAAAGCATAGCGAGCATTCTCCATAATGATACCTGGCGTATTTCGACTAATATGACCACTTACCTCGACAGACCTTCCGCACCCAGTACAAATAACTTGCACGTTCAGCTCGCCATCAAATTCAACAATGGTCAGGTCATTCCAGTCCTGGGCGCAAACGCGACTTTTCACAACGCGCTCGGCCTCCTGGCGAGAAAAACCAAATAACTCCCCTTCTAAACTCATAACACAACTCCAAAACCAGCAAGCCGCTTCGCTTCGCCAATTTCATCCACGTGCGCACCGTCCAATTTCTCGATTTCCTGTTCGCATGTTTCGCGGACAAACTTTCGAGCTTCGTGCCGCCAGAAGTCGTTATCCGAGACACGAATGATTTTATTGGAGCCAACTCGACTGAATGTTATCTTCCCGGACGTGTCGCAGGCGAGGTAGTATCCATTGGTTTGGTACAAAACTTCGCCATTCACGACGTCCCACTTGCGATATGCGACATCGAGGCTGGCGCTGGATACGATCTTCCTGGCGTAATCAACCGGGGAAAGTTCAACGATAATTAGGTCAAGTCCACCACGCATCATAAAACCACCATTGTGGTGCCTTGGGTCAACTTCTTCTTGTTGCGAAATAATTAGTTTTGGCATAATTTTCACCTATAGAAATAGTATAGCCCCCGGCAATGCCAGGGGCAAGTGACTTTTGTCATGTGATGCGCATGATCTATGTCAATATTCCTTCAACAAAGTCTCCTTCTGGAGGAGGAAGTATATTTTTCATAGCAGAGCTCTCTCCCCACATCTGGCTAACGGTTTTATCTCCATCGGCCAGCATCCACGGCATGAGTGCAGAGTATCCTGGAGAAAGTTGTTGTAAAAACCATGTTCCATCCAGAGCAACTCGCAGCATAAATAACGCCATTCTCATCGACTTTTCGCGACGAGAGTCGTAAGAACGAGAAGTTCTCAGATCGTTTTTTACCGGAAGCGCAGCAATGTCTATTCTCCCCGGTATAACAGAGCCGCCAGGAGATTGGATAACATAGGATAACTGAAATCCATCTCTCTTTCCAGAAGCTGACATAAACTGCCCTTTCCGAAATCCCGTAACAAGCCCTCCCAGTCTTCCGATGGATGAAAAAACTTCTGACTTCAGGGTCTCCAGCGACTTTGTCGTGGACTGTCCTTGCCACCCAGCATCACTTGTAACATCGTCAAAAAACGGAACATTATCTGGAGACGAGTGGTTGTTTTCTGGGACAAAATTCATGTCATTCCTCCTGGCAGAAGCGATAAATCAGCTTGTATCGGGCTGAACATCGCCTCGAGATAATGGCTGAGACGATGACACTCAGGATGAACACGAGAGCAAACTGCTTTTTAGAAGGGATGATCTTCATCGAAATCCTCCTGCTCTTGCAGAGTAAGTTCTTGGACAGGGGCAGTGAGCGAAACAATCATAGGAGAAGGAAGAGATTGTGCAACTCTTCGCGCAATCTCTTCGTCAACCGGGACAATACTATAAACAGCCTTTGGGCTGAAAAAGCGCGTATGCGCTGGTGCTCCACTCGTCTCGGGAATATCAAGGCGCACAAATCCGGCACCGGCAACAACCTGTTCGCTTACTTTCCCGGCGACACGCGTATGCCCGAACAAATCCACGACTGCCCAAATTTCGAAGGGTGCCTGTTCTTCTTCGCTCATGCCACATCTCCAATCACAGAAAACAGTTCCTGGACGCGCTTACGTAATGGATCCGGAAGGTCTGGACAACTCCCCAACGCAAGCAGGCTCTTTGCGGCACGCTGGGCATAATATGTCCACGGGCGTTCTTTGCCGTAGCGAGAGCGAACGTGCTCGTCCACATCGCGACTTGATAAACTACCACGCGCCTGCACCACGTCCATCAGGATGGAAAAGACTTCGTGCATCTCTAGGTCATAGCGGGTCATGGCTTCGTAAAGAGAACGGAAGTGGGAAAGGTACACCATTGGCCACTTCCTGCACTTGCGGACGTTGACGTGGAACTCTGGTTCTTTGCGCAGCAGATCATAGAGCATATAGGCGTGCGCCAGGTCTTCGACTGCATCCGGGCTGATACCCATCGTGCGAGCCAGCGCCAGCGTTCCATCGCGCTTATATTGACCAACTACCTTGCTTGCCCAATACGCAGCCACCCAGCGGCTATTGTCCCCTGCGCGATAGGCTTTACTGGCATAAGCGGAGATTTTATCGAGATCAGTCATGTCACTCACTCCGATGCTCGACGCGCATTCGGCACTGATGGTCGGCCATATTGGACGGACCCGGTTTCTCGCTGCGCCGTTCATCGTAGGACGGCTGATTGGTGTAGGAAGGATCGTGATGATGATCTGCTACAACGCGAGCACTCCCAATTCGCTCTCCAGATGATGACGAGAACAGAGAAAAAGCCATACCGATCTTTGCAAGTATGCCTGTTCGAACATTGAATTCATCGCCAACTTTCACATTATCAGGAACCGTTACTTTTGTCATAAGAGCCTCCATAAAAATATTACTCCCGACACAGATCGGGAGTAAAGTGACGAATGTCACCTTTTAGTCATACATCTTTTTTAGCTGCACATCACCGTGCTTGTGCCACTTGCTGTGATGAAACTGGCACAGAACGGTGACTTCGTTCAGACTTTCGCTTCCGAGGTGCTCATAACTCAGATGATGAACATTCAGCCGATTGCGGCTGTGGCATCCCTTGGCCTGGCATTCCCAACCGTTGGCTGCAAGAGCGGTTTGCCTGAAGTGTTGCCAGTGTCCTGATTTGAGATAAGAATGCCGATACCAAATGCGCCAGAACATGCGCTTTATCTCGCGCCGAAACAGGACGTAAGCTAACAGCACAAAGATAAAGACGAACAAGACCAGGCTAAAGTTAGAAGTCTCCATCTTTCACCTCCACAATCGAAATATTATGAACCGCCTTCATCAGCTTTACGCGGATGACATAGTCCCTGGTTCTGCGGCCTTTGACATCTTCGACGATCTCTCGTGATGTCCTATAATCCCAATACTGGAAGTCGGCAGTGTACTTTCCTATTCTTTCGCCATTGACCGTTATGCTCCAGGATGGATGGATAACGAGATCGCGGATTTCTCCGGCCTGTTCAAGTACCTTCAAATATCTGTATCTGCGTCCCTCGACAAGGCTGTCGAATTTTATCCCATCGATGGTGACTTTCTTGGCATTGTACTTGTTTTTTCCTTTGCCCTTGACCATTGCTTCGTACTCTTCCTTGGTCACGTACTCGACATAGTCGTCTTTTCCAGTTACTGGCATTTTATTTGCACTCCCCAACGTACTTAATGTTTACGTAGCCAGTAACACCCTCGGATGGTACCCAGACCTCGACAAAGCCATCGTAGCCATGCGGAGAGTAGAAAATCTGGACTGGCGTTCCGCGCAGCAGGGCATTTGGAATAACTGTTGGCGAAGACTCCCATGGCTTACTGCGCAACCATAAAGCCTGATCTGCGGCAACACAACGCGTGAAAGCATTCGCCAACACTACTTCGTCTATATCGTCACTGACCGCCAACACTTTCGCAACATTTTTTTCAATCCCCAGTGTTGGCATCGAGTGAATGTCAACACTGGGGACAGAACGAGATGGTTGTGTTGGCAGAGAACAACCTGCCAACACAACAAAGATAATCACTACCAACACTTTATTCATGCTTCAACTCCATGCCAACAGTCCACTTCTCCAGCGGCAACACAATCCGAAGGCACTGGCCGTCCTTCGTTTTCGTTCGCCAACACATTCCAGCCGCTTCCAGGTTCTCCACGGTTGTCCGTAGAATTTGTGCCAACAGTTCCATTTCTGGATTGCTTGCGTTTGACATACTCTGCAATTGTGTTGGCGTAGAGTCCGTAGCTGGCGGTGTGCTTTCCGCGTTTTCCGCTGATAGTAAGGATGGTGCTACGTTTAGGGTCAACACTGGTGGATTTGCGGATAACGATGGCGGGATACTTGCGGTCGCATCCTTGAACCTGGATTGTGGTAGCTGGTCGTTCCGTTGGCGTGATAAGGATTTCATCGCTTTCAACCTTTCTGTTGGCAAAAGTGTTGGCAGTCCCCGCCACCCCTACTGTTGGCGGGGGTTGGTAGGGTCCGTGAATTCGGTCTGCTTTTCCTGCCGCTCGTGCCCGTTTGGGGAAAACTGTTGGCGCGAAGCATCCTGATTATAGGCTTGCAACTGTTGGCGTGGCAACTGTTGGCGAGACTGTTGCAGGACATCTGGGATACCGTCCCCGTCTTCGTCAATACCAAGTTGGCGCAACACTTCCATCAGGGCAGCAGGAGAACCGTGCCGACTTTCGATTTCTTTGCGGCGGTTGACCGATTGTTGCGTGAGAGTCAGGATGAAATCGCCTGCCTTGATCTGTTCGCCCTGGAACTTAGCACGCGCCATGGCCTGGGCGGTTTGCTGTTGTGCGCGAATACCATCGTCAATGTAGAAATAAATCACAGCCATGATCGCGTGAATACTGGCGATCAGAACAAGCGTGATGACTGTAGCGATTTCGGCTGTTTGCACGCCAACACTTTCGACGCCCATCATGTTGATTACACCAGCCGCTACGCCAACACCTACGATGGAAAACAGGGCGATCACTGCGCCAGTCACAGCAATTTTCTTCTGCAATTCGCTGGCGTATGGGCGCACGAACAGGAATTCGTGCAGCAGGAGCGGTCCAAAGCCTGCCAGGAATGCCAGGATGCCGTACAGGGAAAAACCAGTCATCCACCAAACGGTGACACCAGAGATGATGTCCAGGAGGCAGAAGACGGCATTCGCGAATACGATGGCAGCATAGAGTGCCCAGTTGCTGGGTTCTTTCTTCTTGCGTTCAGGTGCCTTGACTGCATTGAGAAGTTCGTCGCGTTGGGTAAGTGGATTGCTCATATTGTTTTCCTTTCACTCATAGTTTTCAGGTTGGAAACATTCTTCGATTGGTTCAAGTTCAATGTCCGTATGGACGTTGCCATTGTGGTATGGAACTGCACGCACGTAAGGCGGAGATCGCGGAGTGAAATCCATCTCCGACATGATAAGTGCCAGGATGGGTAACTCAATATAAAACAAGAGAACAAGAACCTCGTAGATTTCAGGCATAACGGTCACTGGTTCCACATTGCGGCAGGCTATCGTAATCGTCCTGACTCCATGCTGATGCTGCGCTCGCGGCATCCTGGCCGAATTCGCTAAGAACTGCGCATTGATACGCAGAGTCTGGGTGTATCTCGGTCAGTGGATTATCAATTCCAGCTTGCCCGCAGTGAGGGGCAGCGTGCCGGTTCGGAGTCCATTCTTTTCCGGGAGCGGCATTCTGAACATGATAAATCTTTGTGGGATTTTGCCCACGGTTGAGACCACCAAGCACAACAACATGATCGATATGCTCTCCGCTGCGCACCTGTTCTTGAATGCGCTCCATCTCGTGAACGCCATTCAGATCATGAATGACAGATGTAATTGCTTCGCTGATGGCAAAGAGAATGTTCATGGAATGTCCTTCAGGAACTGCGACAGAAACGCAAAAAGTGCAACAAGAACAAGTACACATCCAGAGATAACCGCGAACACGCTGCATGGAGGTGCGACTTCGGATTGTTCAGGGAGATTGCTGTATTCTTTTTCTTCGTCGTCCATAAGCCATTCCTTTCGTAAGTTTAGTATAGCCAGCGCGTCACATAAAAATAAGTGACGAATGTCATGTTTCTACCAGGTCCGCAAACATTGGGAGCGATTTTAGGGCGTTCTTGGGTGTTTTCTTCTGTGCTCTCAGGATTGCCTGCTCTGTGATGTACTCGAAAGAGATGTCTGTGCCTGCATATCGCAATCCAAGTTCTCGCGCCACCTGCCCGGTTGTGCCTGAGCCGAAGAATGGATCATAGACAATTCCGGGAATAGGTTCGTGCTCGGGACACTTGCAGGTCTGGCGGTAGCCGATTACTTTTGATGGGAAAGTGGTGTTATCGTGATCGAGTCCAGCTTCTCTCCCTGCCTTGACGCCCATCTGCAATCTTTTGTGAGAAGATTGCGGGTCTTGATCTTTATGCTTGCCATCATAAGTATCTTTTCTGTCGATGCTTTTCTTTACCACAACCGGTGCCCATGCTTGTCCGCAGTGTGGGCAGCACCGGGATGGGGTTGTGGCGCGAATGAGCGGAGAAATCAGATCGGGCGGGAATACTGCATAATGAGCACCTTTCCAGGGTGCCGGTGACGGCGACATGACGGTGCGAGGATTGCGCATTGACCATGATTGCCCTGCTACATCAGATGGCGTTCCCCATGCCTTGAGACGATTTTCGTGTACACTGTTTGAAAATCCGCCACCCGTAACTTCTTTCGCGCCTTCTTTCGCATCTTCGGCATTGGAGTAATACCCCATGCACTTGGTCAGCATAAAAACGTACTCATGCGAACGAGTGTGACGCCATGAGCCTTTGCGCATGACTGGTGCGCCGACTTCGCCGGTGCCGTTGCAAATTTCACAGTTTGGATCCGCCTGCGGTTCGGCAAAAGAACCATCAGGATCGTGGTCAGTTTGCGGATGGTCGCCGTAGGCTTCTTTCCGATACGCTTCGGAACCACGCTGATCTTGAACGCACGCGCAACGCTTGGGTTGAAATCTCCAACCGTTGACGCTTTCGGGCATGGCAGATTTCTTTGCCCATACACAATCGTTGCGAACTACCCAGCCATCGGCCTGGGCAGCGAGCATAACGCGATGGGGAATGCCGATCAGGTTTCCGGGAACTAAACTTATCATAGATGTGCTTGGTCGCTCGTTTTCGCGATTATCATATCCGTGATTCTTGATGGATGAGCCGGATTTTATTTCTCGCTGATGACCATTGCCACGATTTTTTCCGCCATAATTTCCCCACGAACCGCTGTACGAATCACCTACATCCCACCACATTACTCCATCGTCTCGCAGGACGCGCCAGCACTCGCGCATGACAAGCAGGGTATGCCAAACATACATCTCGACGGTTGGTTCTGCGCCATAGCCACCAAGCCATGCAGAAACATCGACACAGGCGGGGACGCCAGTCATCGGGGAGTAAGTTCCACCAGGCCAGTCGTGTTCCTGTTTCCCGGAATAAGCCCGAAGTCCGAAGTAGGGCGGCGACGTAACGATGGTGTGAAATGATTTCTCTGCGAACGGAATGTACAAGGATGTCGAATTTACGATCATATTTTCTCCAGTGCCGTCCAGAATGGTCGATTTTGCCAAAAAACAGGGGGTTAGAGCGTTTTTTATGCCATACCCCATGCTCTTTCTACCGGATTTTTGATTTTTCAAATCCCGGGGCATTCTACGGGCAGTTTCAGGCGTTTGTGTCTATAGTCCTAAAAGATGCGTTCTCAAACTTCCCATAGGTTTGCCTGAACAGCAAGTCAAAACGTCCAGTGGGTCCATGGCGATACTTGGCGAGGTGGCAGTGCTTGATACCCGGATTGCCGCTGTCTGGGTTGATAAACAACACCCAATCTGCATCCTGTTCGATGTCGCCGGTTTCCTTCAGGTCTTTGAGAACCAGCTCGGAGTCCTGTCCGCGGGTGTCAATATCGCGGGAGACCTGGGCGGCTGTGATCACAGGCATATCGAGCTGCACGGCGATCTTCGAGATGTAGTTTGATGCAATCGCAACCTGACGCACGCGGCTTTCGGCTTTCGCTTCAAACTTCCCGATGTAATCATTGAAAAGCATATCGCACTTGCCCTGTTGCTGCATCTGGGCGATACGGGAGTAGAGCGCGATCGGATTGCGTTCATCGATAATAGTCAATGGCCATGTAGAAATTTGTCCAATAGCATCATTTACGGCTGTATGTTCGTCGTCTGTCAAGGTACCATCCTGAATCTTCTCGGAGTTGATTTTGGTCAAGGCTGAAATCAGGCGGATGGTCAGGGCTTTTGCGGTCATCTCCATGGAGTTGAACACAATCGCTGGTCGGTTCAGGCGTGTTTCGATGTGTGTGATGGTGGTCAGCATCCAGGCGGTTTTTCCCTGACCAGGGCGACCAGCTACGATCCCGGATTGTCCAGTACGAAAGCCTTTCTTGAGCTTGTCGAAATCGATCAGTCCTGTCGAAAAACCAGGAACGACACCATTGCGCATGACACCTTCGACATGGTCATAGGTCATGCTGGCGGCATCTCGGGCAGTAATCTCGCTTTTTTGTGAGTGGCTTGCGGCCACGTTTTGCAGACTGCCAACGCTGTCAGCGATAACTTTGCCGACTTCGGCACTCAGGTCAAAGGCACCCTGCGCAATACTATTGGCTGTTTTTATGAGTCCGCGGCGAACGCTGTACTCTTTGATCTTAGTAGCATACTGCTTGGCATTCTCGTAGGATGCACCAAGGCTGTCATTCACACAGCCGGTCAGGAAGTTAAAATCAATTCCATCTGCCATCCATGGGAGCGAATCGCCTGCCTCGTCCAGGATGGTGATGATGTCGGCCTGGACATCCTGTTCACTGAGTTTTGCAATCTTGTTCCAGATAAACCGGCATCGTTCGATGTAGAAATCTTCGGGGGTGACAATTTCCGAGGCGGCTCGGAACATCACAATCGATTGCAGGGCACAGCCAATCAGGGCACGTTCAAGCTGAGCGTTGTGCGGGATTGTGTTCAGGGTTGTTTCGGTGTCAAATTCTGGTTCAGGCAGCATGTTTATTCTCCACTTCCGTGATTCTTTTTCCAATCCAATAGCCTACTGGAACGGCGATGGCGTTACCGAGTTGACGATAGCGAGCGCTATCTGACTGTCCTGATGTCCATCCAGTCGGAAACCCCTGTAATTTTTCGCATTCTTCAGGAGTAAGCCTACGAACACCAAAGATATGATCGTTTCGTAGAATGGAAAGTTTTTGATATGCACCATGAGCACTCTTTCCATCGCCCGTGTGCATAAGCGGTAGAGAAATTCCTTCTCCGTGCGTAAGCCCATCACGATTTGCATCAAAAATAAGCGGCTGGGCAGGATTAGAACGCAGGCTAATCATATCGGGAGTGCTAATGGAATTGTTTTGCTCGACGATCCCAATCAGGTGCCCGCTCTCGGCGGCTTGCTGTGTTGTCATGGCGTGTCCGTGCCGCTTTGAGTGCGCAGCAAGAGTTCCGACTATGTAGGTTTCTCTGCTTGGATCATACCTGCCGCTTCTTGAAGAGCTTGCTGTAATTGCGTGGGTAATGCTCGTCCCCGGTTTTTTGCTCTCTTGAGTATCCCCTGCGCCGCTTTCGGACTCAAATAAAACTTCTGCGGAACGTCCGTCTCCAGAATGTCCCACAATGAAGACTCTGCGACGGCGCTGGGGCACTCCGAAAAACTGAGCGTCAAGCACCCGCCAGGAGATTTTATATTTTGGTCCCCATGCGAGGCCTGCGCTTTTCCAGCCTCCGACAGGGATTTCCGGTACGCATCCGGTAAGGACGCCAATAACGATTGCAAAGTCTTTCCCGTCATTGGACGACAGTAAACCGGGGACATTCTCTGCAACGAACCAGTCCGGGATAAACTCGTCAATAGTTCTTGCAAATTCGTAGAACAATCCTGATCGCTCTCCAGCAAGACCTTCCCTTTTTCCGGCAATGGACAAGTCCTGGCAGGGAAATCCGCCGACGAAAACATCGGCATAGGTAATGGTTTCTTTGTTCGCATTGCGAATATCTCCTATGTTTTTCACTTGCGGCCAGTATCGTTTCAAAACAGAAGATGCCTGGCTGTCCTTTTCGCACTGGAACAAGGGTGTCATTCCAGCGTTTTCAAAAGCCAAATCAAAACCGCCAATTCCTGAAAAGAAGCTGTTGAATGTCATTTCTCGCATGACAAAATCTCCCCCAGTAGCTTTATCTGGGCATCCATGATGTTCATGATTTTTGAGATCAGCATCCATGTTCGTGCAATGTGCTTATGCAGGGCGAGCGGAGTGCTGCTATCAACAACTTCCATGTGCTTGGCAAGTTCTTCCTGCGTGATTTCCAGGCAGGTGACATGAAAGTTGTACAATGCGCGTTCGTGGGTATCTTCCCAGCGAAAGTGGCATTTCTTGCATTCGACGGTGCCATTTGAAACGACAGGCCCGTTGCAATAAGGACATGGAAGAGCGATGGTTTTAGCCAACATTTTCGTAGTCCGCTTTCATCCAGGCGGGCAGTTCTGTGTTTGCATCCTGAGACGCCTGGATTTCGATGGCCTTATTCTCTCGGGAAAGACGTGCTGTTTTTTGCCCAATCACCCAATGGGTAAGGCTGCGGGGGGATGAAATCCAACTGACTTTTCCTTCGGACTTGATGACTTCCATGGCCTTGACAACATCCACTGGTTGGCAGCGCTGCGCCATCCAATCTTCAAAAGTGGATACCCATTCGTGGAAGTTCCGCTTGGTGTATTCCAGACCAGTGGCTCCACAGACTGCTTTCCCAAACGAGTGATAAATCTCAGGAAGCTTTGTCCATGAACGGCCAGCGGCAAGCTGGTTTTGCTTCAGCAAGAAAGCGAGTTCTTTGTCGGATGCTTCGATGATTGATTTCAGTTCGCTCTCAGAGAGTGTGTTTCCCTGTGTTTCAGTGGGTTTTGTGTTTACGTCCGACGATACCCCTGGTATTACGTGGGACGTAAGGCTGGTATTACGTGGGACGTAAGGCTTCTCTTTTTTAGGTGTTACGTCCGACGTAATACTTCTTTTTTGAATACTTGCTGATGTAGCTTTTTTTGTGCGATATTTCGCGATTTTTTTGCGATCTTCCAGCCGCTTTTCAAGTCCATCCATATCGATGGCGCTTTCTTGATCCTGCAACCAGTATTCTTGGCCGTTTACGAAATCTGGTTTATCCGTAGTCGGAACGAGTACCTTATAGGTCTCGAGTCCATCAAGAGCCTTTCTCACGGCCTGGATACCTAACCCGCAACCCCTGGAAAGGATAGAGCCGTCTTTCTTTGATACGATCCCATCGGTAAATTGCGACAGGCTAATCTTATCCTTTCGGCTGATGATGTTGTCCTGAAATCCCAAAATTCTGCGGATTGCATAAAACAAAACCGTATTTTCTTCTGGGGTTAGATAGGACATTAGATTATCTACAAAGTAATTCGGGCACTGGAAAGAATTCGGGATGATTGAATTTCCACCCGCGCTATACCTTGCCCGCAAATCTTTCACTTCCATTTCTACCTCCTAAACAAAAACTCCTTTTGTCTGTGCTTCGTGCCTTGTGGCGATCCCAGAGCAGGGGGAAGGCAACGAGGCACAGACAAAAAGAGTCCGTCTGCCCTAATCGTATTTTGGCCGCCACAGCCATTGAAATTATTCTATAACGGGTCTTCTTCTTTGTCAACAGGCTTTTCCGGCTCAGTTCCCGGAGCGTATCGGAAGCCCACATCGACATAGGTAAAATTGCAGTCTGGGTCACGCGTGGTAATCTGCGCATTCATGTCGATGTCAAGCGTCACGATTTGTGCGCCCTGATCTTTGATGCGGCGGGCGAAGACTTCCAATGCGCGTGCGCGGCAGGTTTCACGCTTTCCGCGATACTCAGGCAGCGGGCCGACGTACAGCGCACCTGCGTATTTATTGAGTTCTTCGACGATGTCGCCGAACTTGATTTTCCCAAAATGTTCGTTCATGTACTTACGAGCTTCTTCAAACGTTTGTGGGGGTTTGATTTTTTCGTTCATGTTTTTACTCCATCCAGGCGGATAAATCTTTCTTCATGTAGACCCGGGGTTCTTTTTTGACAGTCGCAACGGAAGCGGGAATCTTTCCTGACAATGCAACCTGTTCAAACACTTCCACGTCCAACTTGAGAGACAGTGCCATGGGCATGTTCTTTTGGCACCATTCGATGGCTTGCGCCTGATCGTACACAACGACATCGAATTCTTTGATCTCCCACGGCAAGCCACCCGGCTTCTTTTCCTTCGTGGTATCGAACAGGGAGAGAGCACGCTTTTGGACTTCGTCTGTCAATAAGGCAGCGTCTTCGGCGTACTTTTTCTGTGCAGCTTCGAATGATTTGTATTCGTCCGTAGCCTTTACAGCGGCGAGCATCTCTTTCAGCTTCGCCGCCACGAGATCGGCGTTGTGCTTGGCGATGGCCAAAGCCTTTATTTGCTGAGAAATCTCCATTACTTTTTCTCCATTTCTTTTTGAACACATTCGATTTTGTCCCATCCAGTGACAAGGCGGATCGCCCTGGCGACATTGAAGGGGCGTTCTTCAATAATGCCGAGTAACTCCATGTTCTCCAAGTAGTAGCCGATAACGCTGGATGACACGTTGAAGCGTGCGGCCATCTCACGCAGGGAAGGGGTGAAGCCGTGTTCTTTCTGGAAGCCCTCGATGAATTTCGCGAGTACCACCAGCTTTCCAATCTTTCGGAACACAGGCCTCGGGCGGCTTGTATCAGAGCGGGAGTTTAGGTATGAGAATTGCACTTTCGCCTCCATTCAGGATTTCTTCTGCATCGATAATAACAACATAATGCCGTGTCGGGATGGTGGTCATGTTCTTACCGTTATCTCCACCAGTAGGGGCATAAGAAGCATTTTGCCCGCTTTTGCGCAGTTCGCGAATGCGTTCGAGAGCATCATCCAGTGACGTAGCAAGGATTCGGGTCATTCGCTTTCTCCAGTACCATGTTATTCATGGCAGTTTTTGGATTACAAATCGGGCAAAAGTAAGATGGTTTATGACAGTTTTTCAATCGGCGTTCGAAGTCTCTTCCGGCACCCTTCCAGGTTCTTACGACTTTCCAGGTGATACCGGCCTCGGTGACGTGCTTCATGATGACCGCTCCGCTGCCATTCTTGTGGTGACGCATCCTAAAACTCAGGTTGCTATCTTTTTCGACAAACCCAATGTAGTGCTGGGCGTGAGAAAACTTTTCATCGAAGTGGATAAGGTAGACTGTCATTGTATCTCCTGTTAGCATTATAGAACATCGTTTCTATCAAACCAATATGACAAATGTCACTTCTTTTCGGTGCGGATGTAATTCCGATACGAATCGGGAGTATAATTTTTATGTCGAATTCGATTTTCTGTTCATGTGGAGGCACAAATGAAACGCTTTTTTATGGTTCTCGCCGTTGTATTGGTCCTGACCGCGTTGCTGGTTACTCCTGCGCTGGCCATGTCTGCGCAGCAGGCGGGCGAGCCTGACATCATCGATGTCCTGGTTCAGCTTTCGGTTGGGTTTGGTACCCTGGTTGGCACAGGGGCATTGATCAGCGCATTGGTTGGGATATTGAAATTGATCCCCAATCTGATCACGGATGGCAATTCCGGGCGCTGGTATGCCGGTCTGTCTTTGGTCGCTTTCGTTGCTCTCGGTTATTTCCAGGTCTTCAAGCCTGACATCGGACTTGACTTCCTTGACCAAAAAGCTGCGCAGGTCGCCACGTTGTTAATTTTCGTAAGTGGTTTTCTCGGGCAACTGTTGAGCGGTTTCGGCTGGTATAAGCTGTTCAAGAACTTGAACTTGCCTATCCTGGGAACGTCTTATTCGAAAAAGTAACCTACGAAAATAAAAAGTCCCCTGAGAAATCAGGGGACTTTTTTATTGTTTTCCTAACGGCAAGCATTACCGGCAGGTTTCCGGAGTGCCTTCGGACTGATTGCTATCAGTGGCAACTTGTCCGGTGGATGCAATGTTGGGTGCCGGTGGCGCGAGAGACCGCTTATTGCACTCAACGTGCGCCCTTCGTGGATTGAAGTCTAAAAAAACTAAATCCCACGCTTCGCCAACTACTTCTTTTTCGCAAAACGGACAGATGTAAGTCATTTTTCTCCTTGTGCGCCTAACTATGATTTGAACGGAATGTACATCAGTTATTGCTTTTTTTTGAATTCTGTCGCGGCATCACGGCAGGCGAGATCGCACCATTTATTCCACTCACTGACGATCGTGCCGCTTTTACCGACTCCGGCAGCGAGTTCATCGCGAGTGGGATGTCCTTGCACCAGAACAAACTTGATTTTATTCCAGTTTTTCAGGCGCATGGCCTGGGAGCGGTAAAGTTCAACCATCCACGGGGGGATGTTTTTCCATCGCCATCCATCGCGCAGTCGTCCAAGCGTCACGGCGCTGTCAGAAAAGACGGTGCCGCACCAATCGGCGGGCTGGGCTTGCAGGGCATAGAGCACGGCGAGCATCTCGGTGATGTTGTTCGTGACTTCCTTGTGGGGGATGCCAACGCTGGCAGGGGTAACGCAACCATTGAAACCGCGCACAAATTCGCCATTGTTCACTTCGCACCAGGCCCAGGTGCCGCCCTCGGTGCTGGGGTTACGTCCGATCACCCCTCCATCTGCATAAAGGTCTGTCATGATGATTTCTCCCAGTATTCGGCGGGACCGGATACGATTTCAAACAGGGGGTGCGGCTGGATGTATTCAGCAACAAAAAGTTCCATCCATCGTTCGGATTGCTTGCGCTTGTCAAGCTGGATTAGAAGCAGTTTCGCTTCCGCGGCGATCTGTCCATCGGTTACTCGTAGGCGCAGACCGGGGGTGAATTGGGGGAGCTTTGCACGCCCAAAATCGTTGTTGCGTCTCTCGGATTCGTCACACAGACCATGGAGATAGTTGGCGATGAGTTGAAGGGGGGATATGTCTCCACGATTGAATGGTGTCAAGCACAGATGATGGCGCGGAGATAAATCAAGAAAATCTTTCTCTTCTTTGATGATGTCCAGGGCTTGCAGGGAGTCTGCCCAGCAGATTTGCAGGGCACGTTTGTCCAGGTAACTGGGGTGCAGTGACCATAGTCTCATTTCTTTATGCCTTTCAGCCAAATTACAAGCCACATCAATAAGGATGTGAACTTGCGGACAGGGCGGGGAGCACCCGAGAGAATAATTTTCTCCATCATAAATGCACCTTGTGGTTATGAACGGATACCGCCATGTACAGGGGGGTAGGATCACCGGGGAATGTCTGCATCGAGACCTGGTTATCTGTTACCATTTCGGCCAGGATGTCTTTGAGAATGGCGGGGTGAGTCTTCATGTCCTTGGCGATCACCTTTGCATCCTCGAGCGGGTGCCAGACGATGTATTCATAAATCCGTTGCTTGAGATTTTTTCTAATTGCTTGTTCTGCTTGATCATCCATAGTAGCCTCCATAATAATTTTAGCGATTTTAGGTTGCTAATGAAAGTGACAAATGTAATGGTTTAGGCAAGATAAAATCCTACGTATTGACTTTTTTATTCTCGGGGGGTATTATTTCTGTATGCCAAAACGTAATAAAGATTTTCCATCGAGGTTGGATATAAGCGTGCCTCCAGAGATGCGTCTGCAACTGATCGCCATCGGTTACTACCGGGGGATCGGCGGGGAGTATGCGACTCCAGCCCGCAATATGCTCGACAAGGGGATCGCCGAATTCTTTCAGGGACTTTCATCGGTAGAGCGCTCCCGCTTTGATGAAATTCTTGCGAGTGTCAAGATTAGGGAGGTAGGCTTGCCATGATGAACGCTTTCCGATTCGTATCGGTAATTTATGCCGACTTGCGCAAGGCGCTGCAAAGTAAATTCGTGCGCACTGCCTTGTTGCGTGCTTACTCTCGCAGGCTGGCCGCAGGGATGTCTTATGTCTGCATTGTACTTGGGGTGATTTTGTTTATTTTCCAGCCTGGTAACGCGGCATTGTTCTTTGCTATGGCAGCGCTTTTCAGAATGCAATTTCATCGGATGGACAGGTGGATGTTATGAGACTGAGTACATTTGTGGGCGCTGTGAACTGGACGAGTGCAATCATCTTGTTGTGGTTGATGGTGCTCGGGTCTGTGGAAAATTCCACCACCACCTGGTTTGCTTTCTGGTTCTTTGTGGTGATGGGTCTCTTGTCTGGCGCGGCCTCGCTCTATGATCCCGATGCGTATCGGAAACGCAAGCAGGAGAAAATGCAGGACAGGCACGACATAGGGACATGAGAAAAACTCCCCGGTTATCCGGGGAGTTTTATTATCCGTAGTTCTGGGGAGTGAAGTCATCGGCAGCGGTGCGGATACCCAGTTCCGCTTCGAGCTTCCTGATTTTGAGTTCCAGCAGGCGGATTTCTTCAACCTGTTTTGACTGGCGGATCACGGCGTTCTCGGTGTTGGCCTGGGTCATCTGGTAGCGATAGATCACACCCTGAGTCTGGTGCAGGACTTGCTGTTTGCGGAGGGCGATCATTTCCTCGTCAGCTTTGAGCTGGGCACGGCGGGCTTTCATTTCGGCGGCTTCGGCCTGGGCCTTGCGCACCTGGGAGAGATTGACGCAACCAAGGATTGCATTCGTGATAGCAACAAAGGTATGAACACGTTTTTTGGTAGCCATGGGATTATTCCTTTCTTTATTCTGGCGCAAAAGCGGGGGCGCAGGTGAAACTGATTGAATTGCGGCGATTATTTCTTTTCGCAGCTTGAACCATCGAACCAGCGATCTCGATGTCTCTCTCGATGTTATGGGTGGCGTGTACCCATGCGAAAGTGGCTGTTATACCTTCGTTCTTCAGGCAAGCAGCGAGGCGGGAGCAAAAACCTTCGGCGTTATCGCTGGACAGGATGAAGACAAGTTCGTCACCCGAAAACCAGCGGGCACGCAGCATACAATCGGCGGCGCGAACATGAATCGCCCGCTTGATCTTGCCGTTCATGACCTCGTAACCGTTCTTACCACCTTCGCTGTATTTCTCGTTCAGGGTGTGTAGGTTATCAATATCCATGAAGATCACACAGCGGGCAGTGTTGGCGATGCGGGGAAGTTCATACTTCAGGGCGGCTCGGGTGGTAACACCAAAGGCGGGATCCACCGAAAGTTCATTGACCATCATCTGCATGGTCAAGAGTTGGGCTTGCAAGTCGTGGTAAGAATGGCGTGGCATGGTTGCGTTTCCTTTCGTTTCAAGTGTAGCAAAGTTCCGATACACATCGGGAGTGTCAAATATCACAAAAAGCGTGTGACATATTTATTTTTTCGTTGCTTTGATCAGGTAGCAGATCGGCTTTCCGGTTTTCCAGTCCTTGGGCCCGTCTTCTACGTGCCATTTGTACTCTGGGCGACGCTGGTCAAGGTTGTATTGCACTGCCCATGCTTCTTCCTGGGTGCGTGCGGCAGTGTGGGGAAGTTCAACGAGATCGCAGAAGATCATGATCTTCTTCAAGGAGATTGTCTGAATCAGATTGTGAAGTTTTTCGCTCATGAGATTATTCCTTTGCAATGTTGTCACGGTGGATGGAGATCGGCTGTCCGCTTTCCAGCGCTCTTACCCCAGACTTGGTACACGTCCAGGGCAGTCCATAGGGGGTATAGAAGGGGAGCTGTGTTTTTTCTGGATTGTTCAAGTGATCGGTGCGGACATAGCAGGTGTTATTCCAGCGATCAGTTACCTTCGTCACTGCAAAGTGACCGGGGAGCGGTGCGACTTTTTCAGACATGGGAATATTCCTTTTTGATGGTCTTGAATTCATCCGTAACGTTGATCGCCTGGGTATCCTTGTGGGCGGTCAGGATGGATTGGAAGAGCTTACGTGTGGTGGTAAGAGTAATCCAGTCAAGCGAACCGGTATCACTGGCGGGGGCGTGCTCGGTGCTTTCTTTCCAGTTCTTGCGCTGGAGGTTGCCAAAGGCGCGATACAAGCGGCGCAATTCATTAGCGCATGTGGCGGGGAGATTCTTATACTCCCGGCGGATGCGTGCCCGCTCTTTGTTCATGGCGGTCATTAGTTCCGATTTGGAAGTCCGCACCTGATCAGGTGCGGACTGGTTGATTGGTTGGGGATTGCAAAAGACCATGGCGAAAATTGCGCCCCATTCGGGGTGTATTTTGCCCCAGTTGTCAGTCTGATTTTGCACTTTTACAACCTGTATACGGTCACACTGTACAGCATCATCGGCTGGGGATGTTTCCAGCCCGCGGGGATCCATTTCGTAGGGGAATGGGTCCTGCTTTTGTTCGTCGAAATTCCAGCCCGAAGGTTGCCAGATGAACGGAGTGGGATCGGAGTACTCGCGTTTTTCGCCGTAAGCATCCGTACCATCACCGGCCTGTAATTGGGTAGGACTTTCCAGGAACAGGGGCATAATGATGTATTGAATGTTGGCAAACTTGAACAGGAACGGCGCATTGTGGGCGTTCATGGTGACGGTAATCGCTTCACCATCGGCGGATTTGGTCATTTCATACAGGAACTTTGCGTTGATACCAGCCACAAACGGGGGAACATTTGTCACATTACAGGGGATGTCCCAACGAGTCGAACCGATTTCTTCACTCTTGCTTGCGAGCACATGCCCGGATGACGTAATGCTCCAGTGAATGGGATTGTAGGGGAGTTGGGCGCTTTTGGCGAATGAATTCATGTGAGCGGCGGCGGCGGTAAAGTCGGCGGGCAATTCATAGGTGTATTTCGCCATGCGGGGGATGATTTGGTTGTAATCCGGGAAGGTGGCCTCTACCAGCGAAACCGCTTTACCGTCAATCTCGTGCTTGACCATATCGATCGAGATCATTTGTCCCTTGCTTGTTTTGCTCTTTGCAATGGCTTTCATGGTATCCATGGAAACCAGCATCCCGGCGTGCAGTTCGTCAACGGGCTGATCAGTTTCGAATTCTGCAACGGCTATGCGGAAACCATCGGCGGATACGAGGCGCAAGGTATTGCGGTAATGGTGGAAAAACACGCCACAAAGAGCGGGGCGTGCATCATCTTTTGACGCGCAAGGGATGACACGATTGATTGCTTTCTTGAATTCAACGGCTGAAATGGTGATCATAAGGATTATCCTTTCTAATATAGGGGGAGTTTATCTTTCCATGACTGTACACAATTCAGGGGGGATTGTGTACAGATAAGAAGACAAGCGGGGGAGTTTATTTTAGATTTGGCAGGGTTCAACGTCCGCAACATATTTACCGTCAATGTTGCGATCAATAAAGTATCGATATGCAACCTGAAGATTTACGTCTTCAGCCATACTCGTGCAGTAGAATGATCCATCTTCAAAAATGACTTTGTAGGCGGTCAAGGTGTCACTGCCAATTGACCGGCCTTTGATGCAACCTTCCCATGAATAGCGACGGCCACAATTGCAAATGATGTCAGGTCCAGGCTTGAACCATGATTCGGGGGAGTTTCCACATGGGCAACGTAGGTGACCGGGGGCAGGATACCCAGCGGGGGCATTATTGCGAATCCAAGCGACTTTTAAGAGTTTAGAAGTGATCATAATTACCATCCTTTTTTATTTGAATTGCTGGCAGGTGGCGCACCATTCCTTGCCAGTGATAACGTCAGTTACAAATTTGTGAATATGGCGATAATGGGCAACATTAGCGAGGACTTGCATTTTGTAGGACATACCAAGTATCGACGCACTAAAGGCAAGATCGACTGCATACTCCATATCCATGCCGCAATCAATCAAGCCTTTGACCTCGTTCGTCATACTTTCAACGCGATTTGTTGCCCATGTTTTTATGTCAAGATTGTTAGCGGGCATAGGGGGATTATCCTTTCTTATTGCGCTTGCAGTGACAAATTTGGTTGTTATCGCCGATCTGGTACCCATGCCATGGTTGACCTTCAAAATCAAACCAAACATCCACGCGATCACAACCGAAGTTATGGCGGGAGGTTGAATATTGCTTGACCTTGAATTCAACTTTGCCAGTCCAATCAGTGACAAAGTACTTGCCATCACGTTTGACCAAGTACATTGTATTTTTGCCAGTAGTGCGCATGATCTCGCGTTCATTCTCGGCGCAGCAATCCCAACAAATCTTTTTGTTGTCGGGGGTGATACCGTAACCGCGAGTATGTTCACTGTGATCAGATTCGATATGTCCACAGTCACAAATAATCTTTTCGTTCATCGTATGCCATCCTTTTTTTTTGAATAGGGGAGAATTGATTACACATGACTGGTTACAACCAAGGGGTTGTAACCAGATTCTGTACTCAATTAGTCACGGGGGATGTTGTTATAGAAGGCGGACATTTCGCCGAAGTCAACGCATTTCAATGTGCTGCCAGTCCACACAAAGAGCTTGTGTTGTTTTTCCTTGCTTTCTTGCTTGATAATCTCACGGCTAAAATCACCCTGCTTGGTGATAATCCATGTACCAGTATCGCGAACCATCCAAATAAAGCGGGCGGATTGTGCAAGCGTACCCAACACCAAGGTGTCATGATGATAGAAGTCATCTTCATAGTGCCGGATTGTGCTGTCCGCTTGTGCTTTCATGGCGGTATAGGCTGGGTGACTTTTCCCGTTCTTATGGGTGACTTTCAAGGACTTGATCGCCTTGCGAATGGCTTTCTTTGCATCTTCAATAGCTAATTCGCTTGTGTAGCGAATTGCGTCATTCTCCCCTTGCCAATTGGCAAGCGAGTCATTCTCATTGCGCATAAGGCGATAATGCCATTCTTCAGCGATCCCTTTATAGTCAAATTTGGGGGAGAATGTTTTCTTGTCAATGTCACAAGAGACTTCTAAATAGGTGTAATTGTGCTGATACGGGTAGTAATTACTAGCACCATGATCAACGGCGATCACTGCGGCGCTATTGGAAGACTTTACAGTTATGGTATAGTTTTTCTTTGTAGCCATCGTATGCCATCCTTTTGGACTTTTTTCTTTTTGAAAATAAAAAAATTTGAAGCGAATGCCCCGATAATGCTGGCAATCGCGGTAACTATCGTCACCATTGCGGACATAATAGGTCTGATTATGTCCGCTGGGGTGAGTTTAGCGAAACTTCAAAACATGGCGAATTTCATACAACGAAACAAGAAGGTTTTGCATAACATATCTGGTATGTCGGAATGATGTTCCTGGCGCGTGTCTGTTTTTCCACAGATCGCGTATATCATCTGTGAGACGTCTTTCTTCTTGTTTTAGCTTATGGGTGGGGAAAGTTGAATACATAGCTATCTCATCATCTTTGCGCTTTTGCGGTAGTTGTATACCTTGCGTCTGGCATTCGGGTTCAAGGTGTGTACATGGCGCAAGCCGTTTTCGTCTTCTGTTATTTTTGCTACAACGTAGTCGCCATTCGAAACTGTTCTGGTAGTGATGATGGGTTCGATTTTGTCAAAGCTGTCATTGAAGTGCGATTCGCTGAAATAGCCGCCCTGGATGGGCTGGCAGCTCCATTCGCCGGGATTAGTGAGCGGGGCTGTCAGTTTCAAGCCGCGTTCTTTCATCCAGCGCACTAGGCCGCGTTTTGTCTCAAAGGCTGTGTGAGCCGTGCAATGCGACGTTACCGTGTACCAGTAATTGCATGTTCTTTCGTGTTGTTCCTGGGTAAGAACGCAAACATATAAGCCATCGTGGTATCCGTACATGATATTTTTTCCTTTTTTTGTGAATGATTAGAATATGTTGGTAACACATGACCGGGAGCGAATATCCTTGCCTTATACGTCAGGCTATATTGTTACCCTGTTGGGACGTATCAAGGGAACTGTATTCGCGCCCAGATTCTGTTACTAACGATTTTATGCTTAACTTAATTGCAGTTAAGTACAATCATTATTTGGCGTATACGATTTCTAATTCAACGCAATTACAAGCGAGACCAAAGCAAGGGTGAGCATAAAAGAATTCGTCATCGGCTGGGCTGTAAATAACGTGCTCGTATCCTGCCAGCTTTGCGCGTTCCTGATATTTGCGCTCAAAGTTTTCGATTTGCTGGATTTCGCTGTCATCCAGCCCGCTTGTATCGCCGTTGACAAGTGCGCATAATGCCCACGCAGGAAAGTTTTCAGTTCCGTATAAGGTTGTATCCATTTTTTTTCTCCATTCTGATTGTGTTATGTAGCGGACAAATTGTGATGTCGGCTTATAACTATCGAATTCTGCGTACCCACCCAGCGGGCGGAAATGCAGCGACTTTTTCAATGTCGGCTTTCACGTTGACCGGTAACTCTGCGGGCACCTTGCCAGCTAGGTCAACCACGATCACATTTTTTACTGCGAGTAATAAGCGAGGGTCTAGATTTTCAGGTATGCCGATCATGTGATTACCCTTTTAGAAACCAAAGACTTTAGCGAACATATTGACGTTACCAGCGGCGCTATTAGCAGCGCTCATGTCTACCGTTGAACCAGCAGCGGCAGAGAAGTAGCAGAACAGGCAGTACACAACGAACAGGAACAGAGCGAACAGTGCGACGTTTTTCATGAGATTATCCTTTTTGTTTGAATGGTTGAATTGAGTACACATGAGAGTGAACTAGAGCCTAGTTCACTCATTCTGTATTCAATTGTCGATGTCTTTATAGTCTTCTCACTGGTAGAGCTGCCATCGGTGTACCCAGTCGCTACTGGTGGAACCTACGTATATACTCAGTTACCGCGTGTGAGACTTTGTTCTTATTTGGTTGTCAATGTGCTAGTGTTTCTTACTTCCTTGTTTCTATACTTATTATAGCACGCGTGAGCGATAACAATAGTGTCATTTGTCATATATTTTTATGACAAATGTCATAATACATTTGTTCTATATTGCCAAACACGAACTTTATTCGTTGCTCGAATTCGACATAGGCACTACTTCTCACGCACGATTTCCGATTTTTCAATTCCATCCATATTTCCCCCGATAAAATATGACGAATGTCACTTGTGACGCAGCTCTCGCTGTTGTAAGATGAGACAAAGGAGATGCTATGAAACGTAAATTGCACAGACTGAAGGCGTGGCCGGAGTATTTTTCTGCTGTGAAGAGTGGAAAGAAAACTTTTGAAGTCCGCAAGAACGATCGGGATTTCAATGCCGGTGATATTGTTGAGCTGAACGAGTGGAATCCAGATTCTCAAGAGTATTCTGGAAGAGCGTTGACCTTTACGATTGGATACGTTCTTCGCGAAGAGTTTGGATTACAGCCTGGTTACTGCGCGTTTTCTCTTTTACCGAGAGAGTAAAAGAGTATTTTCACTTAGGAGAAACGACAATGTCTGAATCTGGATCGAACGTTACAAACGACGAACTGATGAACGACATCCAGAATACCGAGCGGGAACTGGGTGCCTACCGTGCCATTGCCAACGGGTTTGAAGTCTTGGCTGGGTTGCCGGAGAATTCGCCGACTGATGAGAGGAACTATCAGTTCCAGGCTGGCAGGTATCGTGATCGCGCCGAGGCGTGCGGGAAGTTCCTGGCGAAGTTGCTGAAACTGGCGGAGGAGCGTGGTTTGGCTGAGAGAGTGGGGGACTGATGACCGAGAAGCAGATGCTTGCCCTGAGAAAAGTGATCGAGTACCTGGACGAGGAGCGAAAGGACTATCACGCGAGCGGGAGGCCGGAGGGTCATGTCTACGAAAGCGTGATGGTGTTGGAAGAGCTTTTGGACAGGGAAGAGCGTCTCGAGTTGTTCATCGCGAGGAAGAAATATTGACCGCCGAGAGGCGGTTTTTTCTTGCTATAATGTGTGTATGGAACATCTTGACCAGGTCATCAAGTCGGTTACGCTGATCGCCCAGCCGGAGATTGAAAAAGCGACATTCCTGCTTACCGAGGTGCGCGATCGCGGGAATAGTGTGTGGATTGTCGGGAATGGCGGGAGTGCTGCGACCGCATCGCATTTTGCAAACGATCTGTGCAAAATGGGCGGGGTGAAAGCATTTTCATTGCCGGACATGACATCTCTAGTGAGTGCGCACGCGAACGATGATGGGCATGGGGCGATGTTCTCTGAACCACTGAAGAGGATGCTGAATACCAACGATGTGCTGGTCGCGATCTCGTGTAGCGGGAATTCCGAAAATGTTGTGAACGCTGCGCAGTTTGCGATGAGCATTGGCTGTGTCGTTATTGCGATGACCGGGAACAGGCCAAGTCGGTTATCGTTACTCAAACCGGATGTGCTAATTCAAGCCATGGCGGAACACATCACGGTGCAGGAAGACATACACATGATCGCCTGCCATGCGATTGCGAGGGGGATAAGATGACGACTGAAAGAATAAGTAAGTTATCGGAGCTTATCACCAACGTACAGATACTCATCGACAGGGGAGATAAGATGAGCGAAAAGGTGGAGGACTTACACAAAGTCGTCTTGATTGGGAATGGGAAGCCATCCCTGCGTGCCCAGGTAGCGCGGCACGATGACTGGATCAATAATGCCAATAGGCTGATCTGGATTCTTGTGACCGCAGCGGTTGGTCAGTTTATTGCCAGTATGTGTACCATGCTGGTTTTCATCATTGGCCTTTTTTGGCAATGGGGAGTGTTGAGGCCGTGAGATGCAGTGCCAGGCGTATGTGCGCAACTGCCGTGAATGTGGATACCACGATGATCATCGCGCCAATGGAAACTGCCCGCAGTGTTGTGCTGACAGGCGCTGTCGCGAGAACGCAGTGCCGGGATATAAATGGTGCGATCGGCACGGTGGGCCTGCGCCTGGAAGAAACTTCTACGGATTGGGAAGGCGTATGACAACCGGGTCGGGCAGTTCATTTCCGCTGACAAGGCTGGCATCGAAATATCGCCAGATGATCCAGGATGGCCGCATACTTTCGAACCGGCACAGCTTGGAGATTGTACGCCATCGCATCGAGCAGTTGGCAGATCGCATCGATCTGAATGATGCGCCGGATAGGTTTGCGGTTCTCTCCAAGCTATGGAAGGAATACACAAAGAAGATTGACGAGAAGCAGCCGCTCGAAGCCCATGCCGTTCGCCTGCAAATCGATGAGCAGTTCGAAGCTGCCTATCACGATTACGCAGCCTGGAAACAGATGTTCGAAGCGCTTGACCTGGACAGGAAGATGGTCGAGAGCGAAGTGAAAGTAGCCAAGGAAATTCAGGCAATTATGACCGCCGAGGAAGCATACGAGTTTGCGGCCAAGTTGCTGGGAGCGATAATGAATGTTGTTACAGACGCAGGGCAACTCCGCAGAATCCAATACGAGTTTACGCGACTTATTGGCGAAAAGCCTGAGCAGCGGGCTGGGTCAGGCGGCGGAGAAGTTATCGAAGTCGAATGATCCGGCGAGCTGGATAGAAGACAACTTCTACATCCCGGAGACCCGCAACGATCCCGATCTGCGCGGGTTGATGCGTTTGCAGGACTACCAGCGGGACGCGATCCGGGAAGCATTGTCCAAAGATGAAAATGGGCTGTATAAGTACTCGATCATCGTCTGGTCCGACATCAAAAAATCTGCCAAGTCGTCAATCGCCGCAGCGGTTGTGCAATATGGTCTCGAACATACGGAATGGGGCGAATACTACATCATTGCCAACGATCTCAAGCAGGCTGACTCGCGTGTGGCGCATTACCTGAGAAGGTCGATCCAGTTGAACGCGGACAAGTCCACGAAGTATTCCACGCGTGGATACAAGATAACTTCGCAGAACGGCTCTTTCGCCGAAGCGATCCCGATTGATCCAAGCGGAGAGGCCGGATCGAACGCGGATGGAATTTTCTTCTCCGAATTGTGGGGGGCGAACGAAGAGCAGAAACACATCATGTGGTGTCTCGATCAGGACAGTGACGTTTTGACCCGGAAGGGCTGGAAAAAAGGCGTAGAACTTACGCGCCTCGATGAAGTAGCTGTCTACAATTATGGAAAGATTGAGTGGGAACATCCGCGTTCTGTTTTTATCGAGCATTACACTGGCAAGATGCACTTATACGAGCATAAAAACTTTAGTCTGATGTGTACTCCCGATCATCGGCTTTATGGACGATATTCTTATGCTGGAATGAAGTCAGGGCGATATGACACATTCGGAGTGATGCGATCCAACGTTCTGCGAGAAAGTGGATACGGATATTACCATCCGGTTTTGACTGCCGATCCGGTTGCGGGCGAAATCGACATTCCGAAATATATTTACATCGCAAAAACAAAATTCAAGCCGGAGAAATATATCCCGTGGGACAAGTGGGCTTCGTTCATGGGGTTATATCTCACCGAGGGCAGCACAGATACTTTCCGTGGGGTTCCTTGCCATGTGAAAATTTCTCAATTGCGGGAACCCCATCCACAAAGGTATGACCGAATTCGCGAAATCCTGGAAGATGTTTTTGGCGATTGGCTAAATGTAAACAAACGTGACGGATTTTCAATTGGAAGCACAGAGCTTGCCAAGATTACAAAAAAGTTTGGAACGACATGGCAGAAACGCATTCCGAGGACGATCATTGAAAGCCCGCCGGATGTACTCGAAAAATTCCTGGAAGGATTTTGGCTTGGAGATGGAAGCAATCCAATCAAGTCTGGAACGAAAACTTATTGCTGTGCAAGCGAGGGACTCGCAGACGATTTGCAAGAAATCTTATTTAGACTTGGATACCGATCGTCGAAACGCCCCCATGAAAAATATTGGAGAGTGAGCCAGATACTTGGATCGTTTGATGTTTCTGTCAGCAAAAAATCCTGGCAGGAAGTCGATTACTCCGGGAAAGTCTGGTGCCCGGTTGTCTCTACAGGATTGTTTATTGCAAGAAGGGAAGGCAGACCATTCGTGACCGGTAACAGTGAAATGACGCTTTCGCCGACAAAATACGGAAAGTCCTTCCGTTGGGTGGAGTCGTATGCCGGGTTCATCGAAGAGTCGAAACTTCTGTACAGCCTGTACGAAACTGGCGTTAAACGTGGACAGCTTCTCTGGCCGGACAGGTTATATCCTGTAACTGGCGGCGCACCGGCACCGTTGGAACTGTATGTCAACCGGGATGCCCGTATGTTGTGCCTGTGGAATACACAACCTCGCTGCCCATGGCAAACACCGGAGTATTACCAGTCAGAATCGCAGGTTTTGCTGCCTAATCAGTTTGCTCGTATGCACCGCAACCAGTGGGTGGCGAGCGAGGAAGTTTTCGTGCCGGTCGAGTGGTATGACGCTTGTTTCCATGGATCCCAGGATTGGCCAACGTATGACCATAAAAAGCATCCGATGATTATCGCCCTGGATGCTGGTGTTTCCTCGGATAACTTCGGTCTCTGGATGGGATGCAGGCACCCTGCATCATCGAAGGATGTGCTGACACAGTATGTCCAGCGCTGGAAGCCGCCGATCGGTGGAAAGATAGACTTCCAGGGCACCGTTGAAAATCCGGGCCCGGAGCGTGTTTTGCGACAACTTGTAAAAGAGTATAATGTAATAGAAATTGCCTACGATCCGTACCAGCTTCATGACATGGCAACCAGGCTCAAGCAGGAAGGACTTGCGTGGTTTCGACCGTTTGGTCAGGGCAACGAGCGCTTGCTTGCCGACAGCCAGTATCGGGCACTTATTAGAGATCGCAGGTTTTGGCACCGCGGCGAACCCGAGATGCGCGAGCATGTTATGAACGCCAATGCCAGCGTGGATGAAAAGAACGACAATAAATTGCGCATCGTGAAGCGGAACGAAAGTAGCAAAATAGACCTGTGCATCACGGCCAGCATGGGTTCGTATGAAATCTTACGACTAAACCTGTGAGGAAGCGTGAAGGATAACGAACTGCAAGATGCGATCTTTGAAGAGATCGCCAGGAGAACGCCATTCTCTTATCGCGAAATAAATTACGCGTACAGAATACTTGCAAGCATTGATAGGGTTATCGAGGCGACCGAACACGCAATAACTTTCGGCTCGTCTTTGGGATATGCCGTTTATCAACTAAACATGAAAGGGAAGCCAGATGAAACGCAATCCGCAGTTCCGGCCAGAGTACACCGTAAGAGAAGAATTGCCAAAAGTATCCGACCAGAAGCTGATGTGCCCGTTTTGTGATATTCCGCACGAACTGTCGCCGACCGAAGCAGCAAAATGCGGAACGATCATCCGGGTGACAGCCGTTCAGACTGTGGTGCCGAAGCGCACCGTGCGCGACAAGAAACTGACTTGCCTGAAATGCAAGAAGGGCGACGGCGAGATGGTTGTTTATGGCAACAGTTACATCCACCTCGTTGACTGTATGCCCGAGATAAAAATGCTTTCGGCTGAACCAAAGTACAGCAGGCTGGCAAAGTTTGTTCATGATCTGCCAGCCTGGATGAAAAAACGCATCGAGAAGAAAACCGGCATTGCCAAAAAGGTTTTGGATGTCGATCAGACAGGCCACGAGACTGGCAAGGTAGCCGGATACTTTTTCTACAAGCCGTAATGTGCCCAGAAGCGAACCTTATCCTCACGCGATATATGTTTTCAGCACTCATGTATGCCGTTGGAAAAGGCACATTACGACAAATTTATAGAATAAAGCGACAACTCGAAACACATAGATTGTTTTGTTGCAACTGCAAGATGCTGAAATAAAGTCACGGTGCTGATGCTGGGGCACCAGCACTGTGACTAACCGGAAGGACTAACATGCCAAACGTTCCGCAGCTAGTTCCAGAAACGCAATTTCCAACAGATGCAGTTCGTGAAAGCGTACAGGTATCGCCTGCACCTACCATCTTACCGACAACCGGTTGGTTGACGATGGATATTGCATCAGCCGCAGATGAAATTACTCCGTGGGGACGCGCCCCAGCATTCAGGGACAGGCAACTGCGTGACTTTTGGCCGAATGAACCTTACCTGGCTGGCGCAATGTCGAATGTCAGTTTCAGGAATGCGTCATTCCTGTGGGAAATTCAGGGTCCTGACAAGATCGCCCAGGCCGTTACTGAGATGTTGCTCAATTCCATTGCGAATGACACGATTGGCTGGATACCGTTCATCGAGACGTTCTCGCAGGACCTGTATGCGCAGGATAACGGTGCTTTCCAGGAAATTATTCGCGATCCTGGCATGGATGCCAACAGCCCATTCAAGAATGAGCGCGCCCCGGTTATTGGGCTGGCTAATCTCGACTCAAATCTTTGCACGCGAACTGGTAATCCAGAATTTCCCATAATTTACACAGACGAGAATGGAAAATTCCACAAGATGCCCTGGTACAGCGTGATCCCATTCTCGGATTACGCGTCGTCCATTCGTTCCATGCACGGCATTGGCTACTGTGCCGTAACCAGGGCGTTGAAATTATCACAGTACATCCGTTCTATAATCCTTTACAAGACAGAAAAGGTTGCTGGTCGCCATTACAAGCAGATGCACTTTGTCTCAGGCGTAAGTAAACAGGAACTAAAGGATGAAATGCAGCGAGGTCAGGAGGATGCGAACAATGCCGGAATGATACGCTACATCATGCCTGCTATCCTGGCGTCCCTTGACCCGGAGAAGCCTGTTTCAACGGCGACAATTGACCTTGCCAGCTTGCCGGATGGATTTGACTTCGATCAGGAAATGAAGTGGTATATCGCAGGACTGGCGCTGGACTTCGGCGTGGACTACCAGGAGTTTGCGCCCCTGCCAGGTGGGAACATAGGTTCAAGCCAGCAATCGATGATCCTGGATCGCAAATCGAGCGGGAAAGGCCCAGCTTCGTTCATGCTCAAGCTGGCGCAGGCGTATAAGTCTTATGGAGTTTTGCCGCGAAACTGCAAGATGGCTTTCCAGGACAAGGATGAGCAGGAAGCGCTGGAACGCCAAACCGTGCGCACGAAAGCCGCTGAAGAATATGCAATCCTAGCGCGTTCTGGAATTCTATCTCCCGATGCGATCCGGCAGGATGCCGTCAAGCGCAACATCTATGACAAAGCATTGATCGATACCATGGACAAGGATTATGGCATCGACATTCTCTCTCGGAATAAATCAGCAATTGGACAGACTGGCGGGAACACACTGGCCGAAGATGCGGCCCGACAGACTACAGGGAACATAAGCGAGACATCTGGTGCGCAGTTACGCAAAGAAAAGCAGGGCTTTATTAGTGAATTGGTTTCCAAGTTGAAGCCATCCCGAGGCGTGCATGGCTAGAATCAGCGTCAACATCCGTATGCCAAAGAAGATCGTGGATGCAAACGATTATCTTGACGCATTGGAAAGGGCGCAAAGGCTGATTGTTTCGAAAGACCTCGTGAAGCTCTTCGAGGAAACCGTTGAAGGTTGGGAGCATAAACCTGACTTCGTAACCAAGTTGAACGTAAGCAGCGGAACAATCAGTGTGACCGTTCGCGCCAGCGGGCAGTACGGAAGTCAATATGCGCTCGTTTCAAAAGGCTCTCCGTCGCACACGATCGTCCCAAGCACACAACCTTATCTTAGGTTTCAGCGTGGCTACCGTGCTGCCACAAAGGTTGGAGTTCTCAGGAGTGGTCCAAAGTCCAGGTTCGGAAACTACGTCTCTGCGTTGGGTGTAAATCATCCTGGTTTTGAACCAAGAGACTTCCCAAAACTCATCAAAGAAGAATACAGCAGGCAATTTACGGAAGAAATGCAAGGCGCGATCAATAATGTCAAGTGACAAATGTCATATATATTCCATCTCATGCTATAATTTTAGTAAGCGAGGTTGCTATGGCAAATAGGCAGCAAAAAGAAGATCGGCGTCGGGCTATTCGCTTGATGCAGGAAGAAAAGAAAAAGGAAAAGCTGGTCGAGAAGGAAATCCAGCCGCTCGACTATCTTGATCTTCCAGCAGAAGAACCGCAGGAAGTTGCCGAGAAGGAAATGGGAGAAGATGTATTCCCACTTCCCGGCCCGACATCCTGGGAAGAACTTGAAGCTGCAAAGATGGCCATGGAAAAAGCCCACGAACTGCGCGAAGCTGGGTGGAATGTTCAAGACCTCGTCTACAATATCGTTCGACATCCGATAATGGGCGCAAAAGAAAAAGCGTCCGCTATCCAGGCCGTTGGCACCGGGTTCGGAGAACGCGTTGATAAAATTATGTCGGATGATGGTGAGTACGAAGAAAAAGACCTTGACTTGCTTTCTGTACAGGCCGTTATAGCCCATGACGGACGAAAAATTTCACTGGTAGAAAAAGCGCTTGATTATATCGAGAAGAAGAAGCTGACCACCAAGGTGGAGAACGCGCTTTCGGACGAACAATTTGCCCTGGTGCGCGAAGTCGATGGCAAGAAAGAACGCAAGTATCCCATTCACGACAAGGCGCATGTGCGCAATGCCCTGGCGCGAGCTGCACAGATGATTTCTGCGGGCGGGGATGCCGCCGCGGATGCAAAAGCGGCGTTGCCGAAAATCCGCGCTGCGGCAAAGCGCATGGGCATCGAAGTCTCGATGGAAAAAGATCGCAATGCCATCCTGGTGGAAAAAGATGCCAGCGGGAACTGGCGCTGGGTTGGCTGGGTATCCAACAACTTCATCGATTGGGATGGAGATATTTTCAGCGAAAGCGCTCACAAGGAATATGTTTCCTGGGTCAACGAGAATATGGATGTTGCCCCGGTATCAATGTCCTGGCATACTCCCGGTACGGTTCGGGAGAATCCGGTTGATTTTGTGACCTACGAGAACGGTTTCCTGATCATGAGCGGGAAACTCACCGAGAAAGAAGCTGCGGCTATTCTTACGGTTCAGAAAAGCGTTGAACTCGGGATGTCGCATGGAACATTTATTTTTGGACGCGATCCAAAGGATCCGCGTATTGTAACGAAATATAGAATGTATGAATCTTCGGATTTGCCAACCAATAACGCGGCGAATCCGTTTACTGACTTTGAAACAGTCACGAAGGAGGCTGGTATGGATAAGTTGCAATATCTCGCCGCGATCTTGGGAGACGAAAAGAAAGCCAAGGCTTTCCTCGAAAAGACCGGCCAAAAGCAGAAGGATTTGCAGGATGCAGGCATTGAAAGCAAGGGTAAAGACGAAGTTCCCACAGAACCTGTCGCTGCCGTTGTTCCCGAACCTATCGCCCCTGCCGTCCCGCAGGATGAGCACATCATGAAGATGGTCGAGAAGGTTCTCAAGGAAACGTACAAAATCGATGACCTGAACGCATGGGTTTCCCAAGCGAACGAAGCCATCGAGAAGGTGCCTGTCCTGGAAGACCTGGTCAAAAATCTTTCGACAGCGACGGATGAAAAGGTGGCGGAGTTGCTGACCCCGCCAGCCGCAAGCCTGGCCTGGGCGATGAAGAGTCGCGCCAGTCAGTCCGACAAAACCGTCGCAGAACCGGAAGATGAAATCGTAAAAAGCAAGCCTGGCGTTCCGGGCGAATACTGGCTTTCGGATGCCACCGGCACCGTTCCAGTAAAACAGTAGCAGGAGGTGAATTATGGGTTCCGCATATCTTGACCCGACGACCGATCCCAATAATGTCGTAAAGGCATTTATGGATTTGCTCGTCCAGAATGTTCAAAAGTCCACCGGTAATCCGGTTGGGCCTTACGTCCATGGGCCTGGCGGCTTGTTCGGCGTGCGTGGTCTCAAACGTGAGATTATCTCCACTCACACGCAGTTTACTGGCACGCTCGGGGAAAGCATTCCCATGGGTGCGACCGGCGCTGGCCGTGATGGACAGACCAACGAAATTATGCCGTTGTTCCCGTACATTACGGGCTTCCTGCGTTCCGATCAGCAGGAAAAGAACGGCGTCTGCGATACTCCCGTTGAAGCTGCGCCGTTCAAGACCTGTATCCAGACCACTGTGTTTGGGCGCAAGGAATTCAAGACCCGCGAACTGGAAGTCAACCACGTTGGACAGGTGATCAACCGTGGCGAGTTCATGGACTTGCAGATCGTCAACGGCCCATTGGTTGAACAGATGGGCGGGCTGATGAGTGGGTTCTTTGGGCTGCAAAATCAGCAGGGTATCCTGGCTGGTCGCGAGATGCTGATGCGCTTCGTGGAAATTGGCGTGGCGTTCCAGCGATGGTTCTGCCCGACTGTTTACACCGGAAATCCGGCGAACAACAGTGCTGGCGGCGGCTACAAGGAATTCCCCGGCCTGGACTTGCTGATCAGCAAGACGAAGGTGGATGCCCTGACTGGTCAGGCGTGCCCATCGCTGTACAGCGACATCAAGGACTTTGGCTATCGCCAGGTTTCCAGCACAACTGACCCGGACATCGTTCGCACGATCACAACCATGATGCGGATCCTGATCCGTAAGGCCGAACAGCAAGGCCTCGCCCCGGTCGATATTCGCATTGTAATGCGCGAACCCTTGTTCTATGAGTTGACCCGCGTGTGGCCGTGCCAGTACAATACCGATGGCTGCGCCGTTGGGCAGTCGCTGACGCAGGAAGTCAACATGAACGATGCCGTGCTTTTCCGTGACCGGATGCGCAATGGCAAGTACCTGCTTATCGACGGTCGCCAGGTGCCTGTGATCCTGGATGACTGCATCGACGAAGACAACCACAACGACAACGGTGCCATTCCGATCGGCGGATTCGCCAGCGACATCTACTTCGTGCCGTTCACGGCGCGTGGTGGCACCCTGCGCACCCTGTATTGGGAATACTACGACTACGGCAAAGATGTCCTACCTGCCATTCGTGACGGTCGCTTCGGGCAGTTCTTCTGGTCTGACAACGGCGTGTTCCTGTGGGGCATCAAGCCGCCGACCAACTGGTGTATTGATGCGATCGCGAAGGTCGAGCCGCGCATCATTCTGCGCACCCCGCAGTTGGCTGGTCGTTTGACCAATGTGGTCTATGTGCCGCTTCAGCACACTGATGACCCGCTGCCCAGCCAGCCGTACTTCGTCAATGGTGGTGTTGTTTCTGGTCGCCCGGCACCCAGCCCATTTAGTGAATGGAATCTGTCTGGACCTGGTTTCAATAACTAACCAATCCTATCCGAACAAGGTGGGAGTGCGAGAAATCGCACTCCCATTTCTCTTGACTTTGGGTATATAATGGATTTCAGAAGAGATAGTGCGTTCTGGCCGGACGCATGATAAGCCGCAGCTTCCCCGGTTTCCCTTCTGAAATCCATTATGTATCCAAGGGAAGAAATTGAATAAACAGGAGGAAGCAATGCTTGAAGGTAAGATTCTCATTACGGGTGGTGCAGGCACGCTTGGACGCGCAATTATCAAGCGCTCCACTGAAGATAAATGGCCCTGCCAAATTACAATCTTTTCGACCGATGCAATCAAGCACGCTTTTGTGCGCGAGCAGTATCCGCATGTTCAATCGGTCATTGGCGACATCCGCTCTTATGATGCCGTCTACAATGCCATGGCGGGCAAGGACATCGTCATTCATGGCGCAGCGGTAAAACATATCCCGGTCAGTGAGTACAATTCAATCGATACCTACGAAATCAACGTGGAAGGTTCGCGCAATGTTTGTATGGCGGCGATCCAGCATCACACTCCCCACGTTCTGGGTATCTCGACTGATAAAGCCTGTCATCCCGCAAATGCCTATGGCGCGACCAAGATGCTGATGGAGAAGATTTTCCAGGAATATGCACGCCTGGGTTTCTCTACTCAGTTCCATCTGGTTCGTTATGGCAACGTGCTGGAGAGCACCGGCTCTGTTATTCAAGTTTGGAAGAAAGCCATCGAGGATCACCAACCGATCAAAATGACCGACCCAGAAATGACTCGTTTCTGGCTTTCTCCAGACCAGGCGGTTACGCTGGTGCTGAAATCACTTGAATTGCAGAGTGGGCATATCTATGTCGCGAAAATGCCAGCTCTGAGTATAAGAAGACTGGCAGAGTATGGACTTGGGCTTGAAACGTTGGAGGAGATGTCGGTTGAAATTATTCCGCTTCGACCTGGAGAAAAAACGCACGAGGAACTCTTGACCGTTGAAGAGTGTCCATACGCCACTGAGTACAGAGATCATTATGACTTACGACCAAGCACAGATGTTCGTTACTTGCCCCACTGCGCTGCACATAAATACTCCAGCGATGAACCTGACCGAGAGCTAAGAATGAAAGAATTACAGGAGATGCTTGACAATGGCTAAACTATCTGGAACGGCAACGATCAGTGTCAATATATCCTTAGTCTTGCCAGAAGGCGAAGCGAGAGCGCTTTTAGCCATTGCAACATACGATTCGCAAGAATTCTTGCGCATCTATAAAGAGAAAATGGGAAGTAGACTCGATGGAAGAGAAAAAGACCTTTCATCATTATTTGCGAGTATTCGTCTTCTACTTCCTCCAGTTATAAAAAATATCGACGACGCAAGGAGTTCTTTTTCTGGCGAAACGGATAACTGCAATGGATAACTGCAATGGATAACCTGCCTCGTCTCGCGATTGCGATGGTGACATATAGGCGAACCGAAGAAGCACTGCGAACCATCCGAGGCGTATCGGAAAACCTTGTATACCCAAAAGAATTGATTGGCTGGTTCGTTGGCGATGATGGCTCTGACAAGGCTCACTCCAATGCCTTGATACAAGAGATTGTGCGCGCGAGCGATGGCAGGCTGGTCGATTATCACAATGAGCGCTTTACTCCCATGACTGGTAAGGGCTGGAATCGCGTACTCGGGATGGGATACCAATATTCCGATTTTGTCCTGTGGCTGGAAGATGACTGGGAACTCACAAAGCCATTTTTTATCGAACCATACATTCGTATGCTGATGGATCGCGAAGATGTTGGGCTGGTTCGTCTTGGGCACCTGGCAGTTGGTTCTGATGTTCACATTGTCGGTCACAGTGGCGTGCATTACCTGAAATACCAGAAAACAACTCAGTATGCTTACAGCGGCAATCCACAAATCCGCCATGCCCGCTACGTGAAATATTACGGCTGGTATGCGGAAAACAAAAATCCAGGCGAAATAGAGCTGGATTACGATGCACGCTTTCGCGCCAGCCCTGACGGCCCGGAAATATGGCGACCGGCTGACATTCCCGGCTGGGGTGTGTTTGGGCACATTGGAACGGAGAAATCGTATGAATGACACCTACGATGGAATTTCGGCAGAACAATGGCAAAAAGAACTTAGCGGGCAGAGCGATTGGAACGCACGTCACTTGATGATTGCATTCGCTACGCTTGGACTTCCAAAAACTTTTCTCGATGTTGGTTGTGGCGATGGAACAATGGTCAACGTAGCCCGACACCTGGGTGTGCTCTCATATGGAGTAGACCAGCTTATCGATGACCAGTGGGACAAAACGGCTTTCTCGCACCACAACCTCGTTGACCGGTATGTTCACCCATACCAATGCGAACTTGTCCTGTGCCTGGAAGTTGCAGAACATCTTCATCCATCGGCTCACGCAACCCTTTGCGACACACTTGTCGGGAACTTGAAAGAAGGTCGTGGAAACTACCTTATCTTCTCTGCGGCGCTCCCCAACCAGGGCGGAATCGGACACGTAGCAGAGAGACCCCCGAAATACTGGATGGATCAGTTTGCGCTGCGAGGATTGAATTTCAGGCGTGACCTGACGATCAATCTTTCGTTACACTGGTCTAACATTGGCTCTCCGCTTACCTGGTTGGCGGCGAATGTTCAGGTCTGGGAGAAATAACATGATCATAACCAGGACACCTTTGAGAATATCCCTTGTAGGCGGCGGAACAGATTTTCCTGAGTTTTACAACCGTCATGGCGGCGCAGTTATCTCATTCGCGATCAGTAAGTATGTCTACATTTCGGTAAACGAAAAGTACGATGGAAAGACGCGAGTATCTTATTCGCATACCGAGACTGTGGAAGATGTGAGGCAGCTTGAACACAGTATCGCCAGGGAAACACTCGCTTTCTTTGAAGAAAAAGGGCTTGAAATCACATCGGTTGCCGATGTTCCCGGTACCGGCACCGGGCTGGGTTCATCAAGCGCGTATACGGTTGGTCTCATCAAAGCCCTTTCCGCCCGGAACGGTGAACGCTTTCCGCCAAAGATGTTGGCAGAAACGGCCTATACCGTAGAAGCAAAATTGTGTGGCCATGCGGTTGGAAAGCAAGATCAATATGCAGCGGCTTATGGAGGAGTTCACTTCTTTGAATTCAAAAAGGACTACACCAGCGTAGAGCCTATCCCCATGAGCGATGGAAAAATCAAGTACATCGAAGATCGTATGCTCCTGTTCCATGTTGATCTTATTAGAAACGCTGACACCATTCTTTCAATGCAACAGGAACGTCTCGTCAGCGATTGCGATACTATCAATGCTGCGAAGAAAATGACAACCATTGCCTATGAGTTGCGCGAAATGCTGCGTGACTATGGCGCAGATGTGTCATTCATAGGCGATGTTCTTCACAGGAACTGGGTTCAGAAAAAGAAACTCAGCAACGGCATATCGCATAAATACATCGATGATTTGTACATCGCAGGCCGGAATGCAGGCGCAGACGGCGGAAAACTTTGCGGTGCCGGTGGTGGTGGCTTCATGCTCTTTTTTGCAGAACCGGACAAGCATGAAGCAATCCGCAGAGCAGTTGGATTGCGCCAGATGACTTTCAAGATTGAAAAAGAAGGGTGCAAGGTGATCTATGACTCAAAAGCCTAAAATGCTTTTCTTGGACGATAGAACAAAGAGAATTCACTCAGCAATTAGAAAGTATGGAAAAGAATACGATCTGACCATCGTTACAAATGTCAGGGAATTCTTGAGATACGTTGACAGGGAAAAGTATGACATTATCAGCATGGATCATGACTTGTGCGGGCTTGATTACATGAGCATAAACGATCCGCAATCTGGCATGGAAGCAATTAGATATATACTTGATACACATTCATCTACCATCATTGGAGGTTATATAAAACATGATTGCTTAGTCATAATTCATTCTTCTAACAATATGGCATCGGATGCTATGGTATCGGCATTACAGAGTGCTGGCTTGAACGTAAGGCGACAAAGATTTGAGTATGACGGCCCAGAAAACAGCAATTTCTTGAGCAACGGAGTTTCAGAATGAGAACCGGACTTATTGCAGGCTCATTTGACATCATTCACCCTGGCTACATCCGCTTATTTCAGGATGCAAAGCGCCATTGCGACTTCCTTATCGTCGCGTTGCACGTCGATCCAAGCGTAGAGCGAACAGGAAAAGAGAAACCTATTTTTTCTGTGGATGAGAGAAAGGAAATTCTTTCAGCGATCAAGTATATCGACCAGGTCGTGACC
>Ga0115026_10000007_pt1 | contig 54628 bp, 92 predicted proteins | sample Mud_0915_D1_FD_83878 | JGI IMG/M metagenome (GOLD analysis project Ga0115026, IMG submission 83878) | Wetland microbial communities from Old Woman Creek Reserve in Ohio, USA - Mud_0915_D1 | ecosystem: Environmental > Aquatic > Freshwater > Wetlands > Sediment ...
CGAGGAGCCCCCGATGGAACTCTCCGATCGACGCGAAGCCTTGGCGGCGGCGGGGGTGTCTCCAGAAGAGGTGGCCGAAATCGAGCAGTTCTTCGCGGGAAGAAACGCTCCACCTCGCCAGCCTTCCGGCCTTGAGCGCCTGCGGGTGGCCGGCAAGAAGCCGGCGGAGCCGGAGATGACGGGCAAGATGCCGGACGGCGCGGTGGCTCGCAACGACCGTGGCGCCATCTCCGGCAGCGGTGGGCCCGCTGGCGCCTTGACCAGCTTGCTCCTGCGGGCCGCGCCGACGCCGCGGGCGGCGCCGTCAAGTTCGACCGCGACACCAGCAACTGGAGAGACGAGCGACAAACTCCCGGCCGCACCAGAAGAGCCGTTGCCGGGCGTGCAGGTGGCACCCGATGGCCAGGGCCTTACCTTGACACCCGAGGCCTTTCAGGCCATCGCCACGCTGTCCGGTGACGAGCAACTCATGGCCCTTGGCGAGCAGGTGACTCGACGAGCCAAAGACGATCGGGCAGCGAAGGCTGCTCAGGCGGCTTTCGAGGCCCAGACGCGGCTCCGCGAGCGGCAACTGGCGACGGGCGAAGGCTCACTGAAGGAAAAGAAACTGAGCCGGCTTGCGGCGGACGCGCGAGCGGCCGCGGAACTTCGCTTCAAGCGCGACAAGCTGTCTGCGGACCAAAAGGCGAGGGAAAAAGCGATCGCGGATAAGCTGGCGCGCTCCTCGACAAAAGATGCATACGCCATGGAAACTCGCTTGCGACAGGAGATTCTCCGAAGTCCGTCCGTCAAAGAGGCTCTTGCTGTGGGCGATGCGTGGGAGCGCATTCAGACGGTGGGCAAGGGGCCGAGCCCGGCCGGCGACCTTTCCCTCGTCTTTGCCTACATGAAGCTGCTCGATCCCACAAGCGTCGTTCGCGAGAAAGAGCAGGCGACAGCGCAAAACGCCGCGGCGACGCCGGACAAGGTGCGCAATCTCTGGAATCGTGTGCTCGCTGGCGAGCCACTAACGCCTGCGCAGCGCAAGGACTTTCGAAAAGAAGCAGACGCACTATATGGCGCTCAGCGCAAACGTCTTGGCGGTTTTATCGATTCGTATCGCAAAATCGTGGATGACTACGGTCTGGACGTGGACCGCGTACTGGCGCCCGCCCTGGCGGCGGCGCCACCGGGGAACAGCCCGCCCGACAACACGTCGGACGAGGTTCCCATGCGCGACCCCGACACCGGCAACGAGGTCATGATGCCGGCCGACGAAGTCGAAGACGCCGAGGCTGGCGGATGGGAAAGGGTGGATTGATGGCCACTTACGTGCCCAAAAACGCGCGTCCGCTGCAACGACGCAGGGCGCAGCCGCCTACGCCCATCGGTCCGCTGGAGTCCGCCGGTCTCGGCGCCTCACAGGGCGCTACGCTCGGATTCGGCGAGGAGGCGAGCGCCGCTCTGGAAGCGGACACCGCCCAGCCAACTTGGCAAAGAGTTTTGCGCACGTTGACCGGCGATCCGCTGCCGGCCGTTGCGGAGGGCATCAAGAGGCTCGCGCAGTTGTCGGCCGGGCGACCGCTCGGCGAGGAGATGGGCGGCGAGGGCGCGGAAGCGGCGCGCCGCGGACTCACGCCGCAACGCGTCTACCGTGAAGCCCGCGATGCGCAGCGCGAGCGCCTTCGACGGGCGGAAGACGAAAACCCCTGGTCCTACGGTGTCGGCCAGTTCGCTGGTGGCCTGATGACAACTCCGCTGATGCCGGGCTCGGCCGTGAGCACGACGGGACGTGGTATAGCTACCGCGGCGGGCCTCGGCGCGCTCGGGGGCCTCGGTGCCGGAGAGGGCGAGGGCCTGCCGGGTATGCTCAAGGACACGGCTGTTGGCGCTGGGGTGGGAGCTGGCCTTGGCGCGCTGGGAGCCGGCTTGGGGAAAGCCGTCAAGCCGGTGGCGCGCAAGTTGCGCGAGTTCGGCACGGAGCAGGCCCGGCGGGTACTGCGCGGGGGAGCTCAGATGTTGAGCGTGAAAAGGCCCGTTTCGGCGGAAGCCGTGCGGGAGATTGTGCGCTCAGGTGCGATGCCGCCCGGCATCACCACCGAAGGCGTTGCAGCACGGCTGGCGACGCTTCGCGAACAGGCCGGCAAGGATGTCGGCAAGGCGATCAGCAGGCTTGAGCAGGCCAACTTTCAGCCGCCCCAGGCCATGGAACTTGCGAGCCGTCTCAAGGCTCTTGCACTCAAGGCCAAGCGAGAAGGCTCCAGCACCGCCGCCGCCGCCTTTCAGCGCGCTGGCCGCAACATCGTTCGCGCGGAGACGGCCGTGCCGGGCGGTGCGCCGGTGCCCTTCAGCCTCCGCGCAGCGGAAAAGCTGAAACGCACGCTTCAGGACGAGGCCAACGCATCTTTCGAGGCCGTCGGTCGCAAAAGCATCATCGGAAAGGCGAAAGAGCGAGCGGCGAGGGAGGTCAACAAGGCCATCGAGGAGGCCGTTACGTCGCAGAGCGCGCTTGACCCCGCTGGCGTGCAGGCCTTTCGCGAGACAAAACGGCGATTCGGCAACATCGCTCAGGCCGAACAGGTGGCCGCCAAGGGTGCCGTGCAGGCTGGCCAGCGTCAACTTCTAGGGCTGCGCGATCTGCTTGTTGCTGGCGCCGGGGGCGCCATCGGCGGCGTCCCGGGGCTAGCTGCGGTGCCCGCTTTCTACCTCGCTCGCACCCGTGGAAGCTCCGCGCTAGCCCGGGGGGCAATGGGGGCCGGACGTGGGCTTGAGGCGCTGAGAACGGGCGCGGTTGGCCGGGGACTGCGCGCCATGGAAGGACCGGCGCGAAGCTTCTTGCCAGGCCTGGCGGGCCAGCGTGCTACGATGTCCACGCCCGAAGAGGCGCGCGCGCGCCTTTTGCGCCGACGCCGAAAGGATGGAGAAGACTAATGCCTCGAGGACCGACCGGAACATATTCTCTTCCCGAGCTCCCCTTCATCCCCGAAACGCCGGCCCTGGCCGCGGAGGTGAACAGCGACCTTTCGGACATCGCAGCCGTTCTCACCGCCAGCCTGGACCGGTACGGCAACGGGGGCATGCTCGCGCCGCTACGGGGCGTGGATGGGACGCTCGCCGCGCCAGCCGTAGCTTTCACGGCGGAGACCGGCACCGGCATGCGGCGAGCTGGTGCCGGCGACCTTCGGTTCGGCGTGGCGGGCGCCGACGTTCTTCGGCTCACCGCCGCCCTGGCGCGCATCGAGAGCGCCTTGACGGTGCTGAACGGCAATCTGGAGGCCAACGCGGGCGCCTTCTCGGGCGCGTTGACCGCCTTCAGTTCCGACATGACCGGCTTGGCCAAGTCCGGCAGCCTCCAGGTGACGGGAGCGGCGACCATCGGCACGACCCTGGGCGTGACGGGCATCGCCACATTCACGGCAGGCGCCGACATGACCGGCGACAAGGTGGTCAACCTCGGCACCCCCACGTCCGCCACGGATGCGGCGACGAAAGGGTACGTGGACACCACGGACGCGTCGCTGCAAAACCAGATCACCGCCGAGGTGGCGCGGGGGCATGGGGCAGCCAGCTTCTCGGCCTCGGATGTGAACCTGCCAACGTCGGCGACGCGCTACTTGCCCTCGGGATGGGCGGCTGCTCTTACGACCGACGTGGCCTTCTGGGTGACCCCGGCCGCTGGAACCATCCGGGACTTCCGGGCATGGGCAAATACGGCAGCTGGAGGGGCCTCCACGGTCTTCACCGTCATGGTGAATGGTGTCGCCAGCGCCGTGACGGCCACCCTTGCTAGCGCAGCCAACAGCGCCAGCGACCTAGTCAACACGGTGGCCGTTGCCGCCGGAGACCGGGTGTCCCTGCGCGCCGCGGTGGGCGGCGGCGCCTCTGGCCCGGGGCTCATCTCGACGTCCATGAGGTTCCTTGCCTCATGACCTCACGGCCGGCAGAACAAACGCTGAGCGCCGAGGAGCGGATCGAGTCGGTACTCCACCTGCTGATAGGGGCTCGGACAGTAAGTGTAGTCCGGGCAGGACGAGCCCCTGCGCCAGTAGATGCCCGGGGCGCCGCAGGTGTCCGTCCTGGGGTAGCCGTCCGACGCGAAGCAAACCCGCCCCGCGTCCAGAACGAAGTCCGCCAACGGCAACTGCGCCACCGTCACGCTGTACGGCGCATCCGCCGTGGGAAAGCACTCGAGCTCATCACCTCGCTCACCCAGGTTGCCGCCGCAGGACAGCGAGCTCAGCATCAAAGACAACGCGATCGTTCGGATCATGATAGACTCCCTTTCGGTGTGGGTACTACGCAGACACCATACCACATGGAGCGAGCATGCGCAAGATGATGAAGTACCTAGCGATAGCCGGTTGCTCTGCATTGGTCGGGATGTTCGGTGGCCGTTGGATCGTCGGCATAGCCTTCGCCGCCAACACCTCTACGCCCGCCTGGACCGTCGAGGCAGTGAACGTGGACGTCGCCGCCACTCCGTTGCCGATCACCATCATGAACGGCCGGGAGGGGGTGGAGATCTTCAACGACGGACCCAACAAGATCTGGTGCGGTTCGACTTCCGCCGTCACCAGCGCCACCGGGCGTCCCATCCCGGCTGGCGGCTCCTGGGGCCTGAGCCTGTCCTACACCCGGGGCTCCGTAGAGACCACCATCTACTGCATCACGACGGCCCTCCAGGTCTCCCCTGTCAACACGCGGGTCACACAGGTGAGATAAATCATGAACTGGACACGAGCAGGAGCCGCTGGCGCGGCGCTGGCGCTGGGCGCGGCAGGGGTATGGGGGATGATGGCCAGCTTCGCTCCACCATTCACCTCCTCGCCGCCACCATTTGCCGTCCCCGATCCGCTTTCCCTGGGCGAACTGGACGCTGGCATGTTGTCGGCGGACGTTCTGGTATGCCGCGGCGCGGTGAGCACCGGCACCCTCGCGGTGGACGGCGGGGCCACCGTCGTCGGCCAGTTTTTCGCCGGCAACATCCAGGCTCTCGACGACGGTAATGTGACGGCGTCTCTGGGCGTGATCTCGGGCTTTCAGATCCGCTCGCTGGCCGGGGTGGAGGACGGGCAGTCCCTGGTCTCGCAGGGGACCGCAGACATCTACGGTCCGCTCATGCAGGGCCCGGGTGGCTTCGTCACAGGATATCCCAGCGTGCGCGTGGATGCCCCGACGGTCAGCGCGTGGCGGGATACGTCTGAGCCGCTCAATCTTGTGCTCACGGGTTACGACGGCGGTAGTGTCGATGCGCCAAATGCTGGTGGCATCCGGACGCCGCGCTTGACCGCGATGGATGGTGGATACCTAGAAATCAGTGGTTCTGGTGGATACGCCTCGGCGATTCTCTATGGCCCAACGCCTCTTCTGTCGGCGCCTGCGTGCACGACAGAGTTGGCCGGCTTACAGATCGCCGTCCTGTGGCCTCTTGCGGATGGAGGGTTCGAGGCGCGGCCCCAGAATTGCGACGGTCAGCACTGGCTGGCGGATGACTATGTGCTCAACATTATTGCCCCCGTACGCAATGGCTCCGGAGTCTTTTACTACACCGATCCCCCCGTGCCGGCGCGTATCCGCGGGATTGACGCCTGGATAGTAACCTCGGGGCTTGGAGGCGGAAGCTTCGAATTTATCGTCCGGCAGGGATCCACGCCGCTTTGTCGTGGTGGCGGGCTTTGTACGCAGGCCGCTGGTACAAAGATCCCGATGGCCTGTTCGTGGCAACTGACAACCAATAGTCCTGACGGCGGTGCGGATTTCGCTCTCACAGCTCAGGTTGACGCCGGCTGCACCAACACACCGTCAGCGCAGGCGGGGGTGGTGATCGACACTTTCGGGTATCCCGATGCGCTTTGGATCCCCTGATGACGCCAGACGACACCGCCGAGCTGCAAGCTCTCGTACCGGCCGCTCGCTATCTCTTCCGCCACCGGCGCGTGCTGTGGACGGCGCTCGGCTTCGTCGGCGCGACGCTGGTAGCTGGCGCCGCGCAAGTGGCGAGGCACGAGGCGCGGCTGGTGCGCATCGAGGAGCGCCAAGATGGCGCGGGCGTTCGCCAAGCTCGCCTCGAGGCGGTGCTTGAGCGCGTCGAAACCAAGGTTGATCGAGCTCTTGAGGGCCAGGCTCGAATTGAAGGATACTTTCAGGCCCTGCCACTCCATTCAAAGGACGATGACGATGCCCGAAACCAAGACCGAGAGCAGCCCCGCGGAAGAGAGTCTCACGCAGCCCGACCCCGAGCCGGACGAACCGCCGACGACTGAACCGGCGCCCCTGGTCGGTGGATGCTCCGAGCAGGACATTTCCAACGGTGTGCCGGGATGTCGCGTCCCGTGAAGTGGGTAGCCATCGCAACCATGGTGCTCGCCACGGCTTCGGCCACCGCTGGCCCTCGCGACCTGGCGCGCAAGCCGGTCAAGGGCGATGAGGTTTGCGTCGAGGCCGCTCCGACGAAGTTGCGTGACGACGTGGCGGATACCGTGGCCATCACCGGCGGCGTGGTCGAGCTCAGGCTCTGTGTCGGCGGCGGGGCGCGAACGCCCACGCGGATCGGAGCGGGTGTCTACAAGACGCTTCCCGCGTGGGCCAACAGCAATCGCTGGATCCGCGAGGCGCAGGCCGAACTGGCGCGCCTTCGCGCCCAGGTCGCTGAGCTTCAGGCCCAACTCGCCGCCTGCACGTCGAAGTAGCGCCGCCCGACAAGTCGTGCTATCCTCCACCCTACGCCTCACGACGGGGCGTAGGAGTGGGGAAAATGCGCACGAACGAAGAAATTCAGGCAGAAATTGAGCGGCTTGGGGCCATCGTCGAGAGCGAAAAGCAGTCCACGGACAGGCGCGTCCAGGCACACGCCGAGTTGTTGACGTTGTGGTGGGCTGTAGGCAGCGGAGGTGACGCGGTAGTTGAGCCCACGGCTCGGCCAGACGCGCTCACGGCCAAGGATCTTCGCCTTGTCGAGGGGGATGAGCCGGGCGCGCGGGCCGAGCTCGACCGGCTCCGTGACGGCCTGCGGAAGGCGCTGGCCCTGGAGCGGGCGTTCGGCGACCAGGCAATGGTCGATCTCGTGCGGATGATGTACGTCAAGCAGCAGGAGCTATGTTCTGAGCGCGAGCGGACGACGGGGGTGCTCGGGTTGGCCGGGGTGGCCCAGGGCGGGCTACCGGACATCATCCGCGAGCGGCTGGCGGATTCGCTGGCAGCCGCATCCAAGCGGAGTTGCGCCCAGGTGGCTCTCGACGCTCTGCGGCGCGGCGTCTCGGACGTTCTGGATCTGGGTTCCACCGTCGAGCCCGACGAGCGGTTGATTCAGGGCGTGACGGCGATCGCCGAGGCCCTCGAAACCGTTCGCGGCCAGTGCGAGGTGCTCGAGGCGACGCAGCGCGACCATGACCGTGCGCGCGATAGCTTGCGCGGCCACATTCGCAAGCTTGAAGGGGACCTTGAGCACGCGCGCTGTGCCGCCAGGAAGCAGGAGACCCGCGCCCAGGTGGCGGAGGCAGCGCTTGGCAATCTCCAGCGCGAACTGGACGCGGCTCGCGCTGGGGTCAAGGCGCTCCACAAGGAGCTGGAGGACACGAAGAAGCTTGACGCGCTGCGTGAGCGCGCGAAGCCCTTGCTCAACTCGCTGCGGGAGCGCAGCGCGCCATCGGGACAGGAGGGTGCGCTGACGGAGAGCCAGCGCGAGTTGAGCGAGGCGCTGGCGGACAAGCGAATTGCCCAGGCCCGCGTGGTCGAGCTCGAGAAGGCGCTTGCCGAGGCACGGGCGGACGAGAAGACGGCGCGCGCCGGCTGGGATGAAGCGGTGCAGCAGATGGTGGATGCCTGCAAGGACAAGGATCTGGGCGTCGAACTCGACGCGGAGGTGCTGGTGCTGGGGGAGAGGATCGCGTTCGTCAGGCGACAGGCGATTCAGGCTCGGGAGGGCTGGCTCAATGCGCTGGCCCAGCGCGACAGCCTTCGGAGAAGAATCGCTTCGCTGGAGGCCGAGAGGGCGACGCTCGCCAAGAGCCCAACCGAGCGCTACGACGAAGCCATGACAGCGCAACGCCACCTAGAAGCCGCCCGCCGGGACGCCGAGTGTCTCCGGCGCGACCTGGAGGCCCAGCGCCAGCACGGCGAGCGGCTGGCTGGGAAGGTGTACGAGGCCGTCACCCGCGCCCAGGTAGCCGAGGCCGCCAACGGTGGCTTTCGGCTGGAGATGGATGACCTCAAGAAGCGGCATGCCAGCGAGCTGACCGAGTGTCGGACCCACGACGACCGCTGGTCTGCCGCCCTGCTTGAGGCCGCCCGCGACGAGCGTGAAGCGGCGCTGGTCGAGCGGGATGCCCTCCGGGACATCGCCGAGAGCTACCGGGAAGAGGTGGGGCAGCTTCGGTTTCAGCTCGCCGAACTGTCCAGGCGCGTGCGCGTGCTCGAGTCGAGGGATCGGATCCGGACGAAGATCGCGAGCTTCCGCGAGCGGCGAGACGAGGCGCGGAAGCGGATGGAGGCGGAGGCGAAGGACGGGGCACCCGCGAGGCCATGCAACTGCGATGTCTGGAAGCCGTTCGACGATTCTGGCGGCGCCCTGGGTGCGTCCGTGGGGTCCAAGTCGGGAGACGTGAAGTTGGCGCCGCCCTGTGAGTCGTGCGTCCATGGCGATGCCAGCGCCCACGACGTCCGGGACGATGGGGGTGCGCCATGAGCCCGCGCTCTTGGCCGGCGGCTCCGCGCGAGGTTGTCGAGTCGCCGCCCACCGTGATCGACGATAGCGGCGTCGACCCTTTGCCGACCGCCCGGCTGTGCCGGTGCGGCCCCTCCGGCTGGGGCTGCGAACGCCACGGCACCCACCCGCGGCGGGACGTGCCGCACACCACCCGCGGCGGCGTCGGCCTCGTCGGGGCGCTTCGGAGGACTCCATGACATCCCTCCGGAAGCTTCTTGGCGATGACGTTGGGTGCGGTGACAGCTCCTGCTCGTGGGGTGCCAGTGGGATGGCAACGAACGGCGGTTGCCGCTGCCAGGGCGCTCGCGACCACCTTGCCGGGGCCGAGCGCGAGCAGCGCATGAAGCTGCGCGAGGGCATCCACCTGCTCCGCTACCTTGCTGACCTTCCGGGGATGGCCCTGGCCCTTCAGGAGCTGGCGCGCCAGCTTCGGGGCGACGCTTACCTGCGCGAAGCCCGTGAAGCCGTGCTCGAGGCGGCTCTGGTCTGGGATGACGGGCCTGGCATTCGGGACGGCGAAACTCAACTTTCGTCGGCCGTGAGTCGGTATCGCGCCATCAGGGTCGGCGGCATGCCGATAGGCGGAGAGAAAGAGCCATGAGCCTGACCCTTGCCCAGCTCAAGGCGATCATGCCCCGGCTGCCGGCCGCCAAGGCCGAGCTCTACCTGCCGCACCTTGTGGCGGCTCTGGAGGAGTTCGACATCGACAGCCCGGCCCGCGTGGCCGCCATCCTCGCCCAGCTCGGACACGAGTCCGGGGACCTCTGCCTGTGGGAAGAGCTGCCGCACCGCAGGTCCGTCAGGGGATGCCGACTTTGCACTGTGCTGGCCGGAGCGCACGCGGTTTTCCCTGGCCACGCTGCCGGAGCTCAGTACGAGGGCCGGAAGGATCTCGGCAACACCGATCCCGGGGACGGGGAGGAGTTCAAGGGCCGCTGCCCGGTCCAGCTCACCGGGCACGAGAACTATGAGCTGGCGAGCGCAGCTCTCTACCCCCACGCCTTTGTCTGCGGCACCTGTCGGACTACCTTCGAAACGGCCGGCGGCGCGTGTGGTCAGTGCGGCAAGCAACTTGTGCGGCTGCTGGTGGCCCAGCCCGAGCAGCTTCTTCGCCCGGAGGTCGGCTTTCGGGTGTCCGGGTGGTTCTGGGCCTCTGGCTGGCACGGACCTGTGCTCCGACGCTCGAGGCGCCCGGCATGGTTGTCCGAGAAACCTTTCTCGCTCAACATGTTGGCGGATCTGGCGGCCGCCGGCCTTGGCCACACGGTGCAGGCGGGCGACGGGGTGAGCGTGGCGGGGATGCGCGAGGGTTTTGACCGCATCACCTGGGCGATCAACGGAGGCTTGAACGGGGCCGATGACCGCTGGTCGCGCTATCTTCGAGCGCGCGAGGTGCTGCAATGACCAGGTCCGAGTGGTCGGTCAAGAATCGCCGCAGGGGCGAGCTGATTGAGCGCGAGGAGGCGGGCACGCTGACTCTGACGGAGGAATCCGAGTTGGCCGAGTTGCAGGAGCTGGCGGATCGGATCGTGGACAGCTTTTTTGAACGGGCGCAAGCCCACAACCGCCCCAAAGGGGGGCAGGAGCACACCATGCAGGAGAATGACAACCATCCGACGGCGGCCGAACTGGCCAACTACCAGACGGCCAGCCAGGCCGTTCGCGAGCACGCTTCCGGCTTTCATTGCGAGAATGGGCCGGCAACATCCGAGCTCGGCACGACCATGCCGCTCTTCGCGTGGCAGCACCTCCCCGAGCACCTCCAGGAAATCAGCCGGCCGTTCGGCGAGTTGGCCGAGGCCATGGCGAACGCTTTGCCGAACAACCGCGAACGCACGAAGATGCTCGATCGGTTGCTCGAGGCCAAGGACGCCGCAGTGCGCGCGCGCAAGCTGGCGGAGGTGGCGTGATGGAAACCATCGCGATCACCGAGGCAATTCAGCTCCTCTTCTCACCCAGTGCCGGAGGCATCGCCACCAGCGCGGGCGTCGTCTTCCTCGCCGTCTGGGGAATCCGTCTGATCGCCGCGACCATGACGCGCTGGTCGCCGCCGTGGTCCGGCGTGGGCCGCTGGCTATCCAGCAACACCGGCGGCTTCGTGCTCGGCGCGCTTCTGACCGGGAGCGGAGCTCTGCTCAAGGCCGCCACCTCGGGGCCGATGGACCGGCCCGCCTTGGGTGGCGTCCTGCTGGCCTGGCTTGCCGCAATGGGCCTGTCGCAGGCGACCAAGCGCGTCCCGGGCCCCGCCCACCTCGAGGCCCGCCGCAAGCTCGTGGCCGGCGGCGCCCTGCTGGCGCTGGTAGTGGGCCTGCTCGCGCCCCTGCCGGCGTCAGCGAGCACCCGTGTCGTGGTCGAGCCTGACTACCCCGGAGCGCTTCGCCAGGCCCCCGAGCTGGGCGAGATCCTCGACCTGGTTCCGGGCGTGGGCCTCACCTGCCGGGCGGGCACGTGCGCCCTGGCGCCTCATCTCTGGGGCTCGGTGGCAATTGCGGACGTGGCGCCTGGGTGGACCCTGGGGCCCGTCCTCGGCGGGGCGGCCATCCTTGAGGGCACGGGGATCACCGGCGCGCTGTCCTTCGGAGGTGGCCTCCAGTTCCCGTGGGGCACGACGGTTCGCCTCGGGCTAGTGGTGACGGCCGACTACTACCTACCCACCGCCGCGACCCGCGCCGGATTCGGCGGGTCGGCGAGCTGCGGATTTTACTTCTAGGCCGCCCCGAGCTCCCCCTCCCGGGGTGGCCGCGAAGCCCTCGCCAAAGCACCGGCGGGGGCTTCGTCTTGTTGGTGATGCCGGCGGGTCGCGCTCACCCGCTCCTGCTCTCGCCCGTCAAGGTGGGCCGCTTACGGCCAATACCCCGGGAACCGAGGCTGTGCGTTATTCGCTTACACCACGGCATCAAAACAGTCTTCCTTGCCGCTCGCACCCGACCGTCCAGATAACCTCCTCGCATCTGGCGACAGCTATTCCGTGCTGGCTACGAAAGGGTTCAAACGGCAGCCAATCCGCGCCGGCCGCCTCGCACACCAACACTTGGCCCCGCCGTGAGCGGCACCATGTAGCCAGCGCCGCGTAGTCCTTCACCTTCCGGCGGTAGTGCCGCCCGGCCACCATGTAGGGCGGATCGATGAACCACGTGGATTCCACGTCCGGCGCCGCCGTGTACTCACCCTCGATGATCCGCCAGTGCCGAATGTGCTGGACCTGCTGCGCGACCCTCTCCCGCATGGCCACCGTCCAACCGCTCACCTGTCGATTACGCCCGAACTCCTCAGCGTTGCGGCGCATCCCGGCCGACAGTGTCGCGCGAGGGGAGTGAACCGCCGTCCCAAGATTCAATCCGACCAGCCAACGCGCCTCTTGGGGCACCCAGGCCGGGAGCTCGGCCGTAGACTCCACTGCCGGGATGCGCCGCACCTCCTCGGCGGTGACGCTCGTCAGATACCGCCACACCCCGGCAACCACCGGGTAGGCGTCCACCAGCGTGACGGCGAGGTGAGCGTAGCGCAGCGCGTATCCGGCGGCGCCGGCAAAGGGCTCTACAATGTGGCCGTGGCGCGGGCGTGGGTACTTCGGCGCCGAGCGCCACTTTCCGCCATAGTAGCGCCAGAACGGACGCAGGCTCACTCCCGCCACGTCATCAACCTGCCCTGCCGCGCGCGTCCGGCGGCACCAGCTTCAGATGGCCCGTCCAGGTGGCCCGTTCGTCTCCGAGAAGCGCGGCAAGTTGTTGCAAAGCGCTGGCCGCCCATTTCCTTCGCCCCTCCGCGATGCGCCCAAGGCGCCGCTTCTTCCGAATTTCCGCGGTCCGCCCTGCCACCAATACCGCAAAGCGAGCGACCTCGCACGCCGCCGACGCTGCCTCGAACCATCCCGCCGCTCGATCGGTGATCGCGGCGGCCTTGTCGGCCTTCGTGGCGGCGGTGGTTCGGCGGACATCGTAGCCGCCCAGCAAGCTTTCCAGCCGGCGCGTTTCGCGACACTCCGGGCAGGTGGCAAAGGCGATGTCGCGACGCGAGCGAATCTGTGCAGCCTTGCCGCAATCTCGACACGGGTGGAGAGTTCTCAGAAAGGTGGCCATGGTCGTCTTCTACCCGCTAAGCTCCGAATCTTCAATCCTCGCAAGCCCCAACGCGCGCTGGAACTCCTCCGGCAGCCGCTCGCGTGGGGTTGCCCAGACTACGCGCAGCCGGTGCGTTGGTAGCTTGTCCCCGAACACGAACCACCGAGCGACGCCGAGCACCGGGTCCTTGGTGTGAGCTAGGCCGAATCTCTGCAGGTCCGAGGCGACTCCGACAACCACGATTTCCGGTTCGCGCTCCGGGACGGGTGCTCGAAACAGGTCGGCTTGCGTCATGGCCAGTAGGCGACGGTTCTCGACTGTTGGGCGATGGCCATGACAACCATGTCGGTTGGCAGCCCCCACGCTGGGCTTTTAGCGAGGTAGGTCACGACGGCAACGACGCAGCGCCCACTGTAAGAGTGGGATTCCGGACTGTATTCGCGCAGGCGCAGTTCGTCGCCATTTTGGAAGTCGCGGCCATCATCGAGCCGAATTTCGAACGTCTTGCTTCCGTCCCACAGAGCTTGAAACGGATCTGGCCATGTCTTCAGGTCATGTAGCGTCATCGCATCCCTCCGATGGATAGCCCCGGAATCGAACCGAGGCCGCAAGCAGACCGTGAACGCCCAGCGAATGGATAGGCGCCAGCACCTCGCGGTGTCTGGGGTCTGCTTGGCGGGCTCCATGCTCACCCTCGTTTACGCCGTCTCTCCGGCTGTCACGTCTTCGGGTTTCCCGGCCCCTTGTTCCTCGGGTCGTTCCGCCCTGGCATCACCCCCGACGTTCGGGGACCGCTGATCGGCATAGCGGCGGCGCCTGCTGCCTTCCCGGGCACCATGCTCGGGACATTCGGCTCCGGAGGCGCCCGGTGGCCCGGCAACCTCCCGTCTCCCGCGCCACTTCCCTGGGCTCCCGGTCTCGTGCCGGGTATCCGCTCCCAAGATCCAGCGCGGTGCTTCGCGCACGGGGGCTCCGGGACTCCTCCGACTCGCTGGCCACCTGACGCAGTCCGTCGGCCTCTTCAACGCCCCCTTCCTGTGGAACTCATCCGTGCCGCAGCCGTTGCGCCGAATCGAGCGTCGGCACAGAAACCGCCGTGGCACCAGCCGAACGTTGCCGCATCATTTCATCGGCATAGTCGTAGGCCGAGCGCGCCAACTCTGCGCGCACCTCCATCAGCGGGGTCGCACTTTTCGGCCCGTGCTCGCCTTCGTTGTCGAGCAGCGGCAATTTGCCGATCAGCGTATGAAGCGCGACAGCAGCAAACACATCACGTTCCTGCATTGCGTCTCCTCCTTCATCGTGACGGCGGGGCTCGAACCCGCGGCCTCCCTGGGCAAACCCGCCTGGGGTGCTCTGCCGACTGAGCTACGTCACTTCCACCCCGTCTCTCCGGAGCGTCGCGCCTGATTCCCTTCGGCGCCCATGGGCCGATTCATAACATACCGGCTGCCCGCCAGTAACGCTGGCGAATCGGTTGCGATGCGTCGTTCACTCACTCGTTGAAGGGCACGGCAAGAACCCCGGCCCCCTCGAGACAACTGCATCCTACCGCTCGACGGCCAGCGCGTCAAGCCGTCTCGACCTCCACCGCAAGCCATTCGGCGTCCGGCAGCACGCTGCCATTGCGCGCTGCGAAGCGCTCCAACGCCGCCCACCTTCTCTGCGCCGACTTCGCCGTCCGTGACGCACAGAGCTTGTCAAGGCTCACGTCACCTGACAGCTCCGTTGCAGCATCACGTCCATCCGCGTCATGCCAGACCGCGAAGACGTATCCGACTGACCCATCCTCGGTGAGTTGCGGCGTCGGCGGTTTCCGGCCCTCGCCCTTGAGCTCCAGCTCGTCGGTGAGAAGCCGCCGCACGCCCTTCGCTTTGTTGGCCCGCAGGCCAAACATGAACGCACCTCGCATTTGTCCCATAGTTGTCCCCTCTCCTTGTGGCCACCGCCCCGGGGCTGAGCGGTGGAAAAGTGTCAGCACCTCTTCCCGACGTGTCGATGCGCATGACGTTGTGCCTCCCCTACCACGAATCCCGGATAGAATAGCCCGCGACCGCATCGTCATGCATCTTCAGCGCCTCCTTCATTTCTGCCTTGAAGTCGAACCCCAGCAAGCAATGGCTGCTGGTCAACGGGCTCGCCCAGCATGAGCCCTCCGGGTACCCGCCCGGGCCGTCTTCGTCCGCCTTGGCCGGCGTCGTGACGCCGGTCTGCCGCAACACCGCCAGAATGCAGCACGGGCAGTTCGCCGTTGCCGTGCGCAGCGCCGCCATCCGGGCCGGCCAATCGCTGGTGAGTGCCGGGGCGAAGAAGGCAGCCTTGCCCGCGTCGAGGTGGCTGCTACCAAGCTCGAGCAGCGCGCACATTCGGCAGACTCGCGCCGGATTGAGCGTGCACGCCGCCTCGTGCCGCTTCATGGCCCACGCCGAGCCGCTCGTCTTGCCGCAGAAGTCGCAATAGTACCGTGGACGCATGCGCATCTTCATGCATCATTCCCCTTCTTCGGATAGTGCGCACCCACGCGGACGGACTCGGCGTCCACCAGAGCGCCGTTCTCACGCAGCAACTCGTCCAGTTCGCGGCGCGTCTTGGCGCCCTGCCCCTTGCGCTGCGCTGGGTCCGGAATCGCCACCTCCAGGTAGGCCCGTTCGAGCGCCGTCACTGGTACATGGTGCCTCGTCGCCTTCAGGAGCAGGTCGCGGGCGGCATCCTCGCCGAGCTTCGCCGCCAGCGGCGCATACAGCCGCCCCTCCACCGTCTCGCGCTCGCTGTGGGGGTAGGCGCCGAAGACCCGGCCGTTGCCCAGGTCAATCGGCCCCGTGGCGTTCGACACGGCCACAAGGGCAGCGTGCGCCTGGTCGAGCATCGTCTGCACCGCTTTCATGCGGTGGTAGACCGCAGCTGCGTTGTCCTTCGTCACAAGCAAGCTGCCGTCCGGCTGGACGATTTCAGAGTTCAGCCGCGCCAGTGCCGTCGCTGGCGCCCGGCACCCCAGCGCCTGCCGACAGTAGGTGCAGTGCTCGCCGTAGACCGGCTCCGGGCGCTTGTCCGGCGGAAACGCGGCCACCTCATCGATCCGCGCGTAGAGCTCGCGGATGGCGTTCTCGGCCTCGAACAGCCCGGTGGCGTCCAGGTCTTTTTTGTCCCACCGCGGGTACTCGCCGCTGGGCATCCAAAGCGGGCCATGCCGTGCCCCCTGAGCGCCAGTCGCCGCGGCGAGCGCCACGGCGTAGATGCGGGTCTGCCAGCACGAGGCGGCCGGCGCCGGCCGCTGGTGGCCCGTCTTGAGGTCCGGGACCAGTACCCACGGTTGCCCGTTGACCGTCGCGTGCGCGCAGAGGTCAAGCAGGCCAACTACCCACCGGCCTTCGAGCGTGGGTAGCCTGGCCGCCGCCAGCGCGTGAGCCCTCTGCCGGGTGAGCCCTTGTCCGAGGACAAAGCCCTCCCCGGTGACGGGGCAGTAGAGCACGCCCACGCCCCAGGAAAAGGACGCCAGCGGAGCCCCAACAGCGCGCACCAGCCCGTCCGTGTCGAAGCCCGTTGCCCGCTCGAAGTGCTCCGGTGGCACCTTGGCGAGCGCCGCATCCCACCCCTGGCAAGCAGCATCCTCGGCGAGCTGGTGGAGCGTACTCCCCTCGCTCGCACAGGCGGTTGCTCGGCTCGCGCGCCCCTCCGGATCCGACGCCCGGATGCAAGTGGCGACGATGCTGGTGCTGCTGGGTGTGACTTCGCAGAGGGTAGCGGTCATGTCAGGCCCTTGAGCTTCAGGATGCCGCGTCCGAGATCGTTGATGTGGTCTTGAAAAACCTCCGCCGCATCTAAAAGCTGCTGTCGCCAGTAAACCAGCGCCTTCCTGGAGTGCTCGGCGTCGCCCACGAGCCTGCCGACCTCCGTCCCTTCGGCACGCCACTGCGCCGGGAGGGCGCCTCCGGCCGCGAGGTGCAGGTGAAGACGGTGCCAGCGCCGAGCGGCGTCGGCGTCCTCCCGGTGATCGCACAATAGCCGCAGGTGCTCGGTCGGGTCCTTCAGAATGTCGCTCACGGCCAGTTCCCCTTGGCCACCAGCGCGGCCCACAGTTCGTCCTCCAGCGCCTTCGCGGCCGGCGGAAGCGGCGGAGATGGCTGCGGCCCCGCCACCTCCAGAAACCCCGGAACGGCCCGCGCCATGGCTTCGATCGCTGGCTGGCAGTTCGTCGGGCACATGATCCGAGTCTTGGAGCACCGCTGCTCGCCGCCGAGCAGCGACGGGCACTCGACCTCCTCGCCCCGTGGACACCACGGCTCTCCCTTGTCTGTCCAGTGCGGCCTCACGTCCTCCGGCAACCACAGCTTCGAGATGTCGGGCATGGCTATTCCTCCACCTTGCCATCGACGATCCGGAAGCCCGCCTGCGGCGCCCCGGTGTCCGGGCGCTCGATCCAGACCTGTGCCCCGTGCTGAGCAGCATACTCCGCCACCAGCCGCATCCCGGCGGGGTCAAGGTGCGCGCCATCTCGCACCAGCACCACCCGAAGCTCACCGCTGCGCAGCCCCACGGCCAGCGAGATCCGCACCTGCTCGGCCTGGCTTGCCTGCTCCAGCGGGAGCCCCTTGAAGGTGACGCCGGTCTCCGACAGCCCGAGGCCATCAAGGCCCAATGCCAGCCCCCCCACAAGCCCGCGCCGCTGGGCGTCCAGGTCAGCAAGGGCGCCCGTCAGCCGCTCCGCCTCGGCGGTCTTGCTTTCCAGCTCGCGCACGAGCGCTGAACGCGCCTTGGCCGCTCGCACCTTGCGGTTGTGCTCTTCGGCGCCGGCCATCTTCTCGGCCACCGGCCCAAGATCTGGATCCACCAGCACGGCGACACGGGCCGCCTCGGCAGACGCCAACGTCTCCGCCTCGAAAGCGGCACGGTTGGCCTCGTTCGCCTTGGCGCGCATGGCAGCAAGCTTCGCCTCCATGGCCACTACCTCCACCCGGGCCCGCTCGGCAGACTCCGCCGCTCTCGCGTCGGCGGCAGCAGCCTCGGCAGCCTTCCGCCGTTCCGCTGCATTGGCCTCCCGTTGCGCCTGAAGCGCGGCCATCTCCTTGGCCATCTCGCCGATGCTCACCTCCTCCGAATCCGCCGCGACGCCCGGCACGGCAGCCATCGCCTGTAAGCGAGCTGCCAGCGCCTTGGCGTCCCTGTTGACCCCGGTGCGCTCTTCGAACAGTGCCTTGTGCCGCGCCTCCAGCGGCGCCAGATCCACACCGCCAGCGCGGAGCAACTCTGCTGCCTGCTCGCGTGGCGGCTTGCGCAGCCACGAGCCAGGGTCGTACGCCAGACCCGTCTTGGTGAGCGCATCCAGGAACGCCTGGGGCGAGGCCACAGGCCGCCCGTCCGCGTCGAACACCTTCAGGTAGGCGCCCTTGGCCGTCACCTTGCGTTCGACGCGAAACTTGGGGCCGGCCGCATCGCCCAGCACAAGGTCCACTTGCGCCGCCTTCGCGCCACGGCGGATCGGCTCTTTCGGCAGAGCGTCCGCACCCGCCAGCGCCGCCTCGATCGCCGTCAAGCTGGTAGACTTGCCGGCCCCGTTTGGCCCGGTGAGCACCACCACGGGAGATGCCGGGTCCGGCGTCACGTCCACCGCCTCGATCACTCCTAGGTCCCGCACGCGCAGTTCAAGTATTTTCATGGCTACCCCCTCGATCCTGGCTCAGCGGGCGCTGCCTCGCGGTCGGCAACGGCCTTGATGCGGTCGCCGATCTTCTTGCGCTCGGGCAATTTCGCCGGCAGCCTGCGCACCTCCGTCACCAGCTCCTCGTAGATGGACTGCGGCCACTTCTCGTTGGCGCTCTCCCACTCCGTCAACTTGATCTCGGCCCACTCGGGCCAGACGGCCATCGGCTCGGCAGGCTTGGTCGTCTCCGCCGGCTTGTCCGGCGTGGTGGACTGGTCCTCGATGAGCATCTTCTTGGCCGGCGCCCCCGACCCGGCCACTGGCACGACCTCCACCTCGCGCGCGGTAGGCGGCTCGATGGTCTCGCGGATGGCCGGCTCAGGCAGCGCCGCCGGGGCCTGGATGGTAATGGGGCGGACGTTCTCCACGCGGGCGGCCTCGCCCATGTCCTTCTCTTCGCCCTGCTCGTGCTCGTACTCCATGATCCGCTCGGTGTTCTCGCCGAAAGCATGGGAGCGAGCGAACTCCTTGGCCGCGCCCTTGATTGCCATCTCCAGAGGCCAGGTCGCCCACGCCGACGCGCCCCGCCTGCTCGGGTCCTTTACGCGCCCCTGCACTTGGTCCCGGACGGCCACGCACTTGCCCTTGTCGCGGAACGCCAGCGCCACACCGCCCTCCCGCAGATAGGCGCGGGCAAAAACGAACTCCATGCGCTCAAACGTCCGAGCGCAACTCATGTTCCGCCGGTACCGATAGTGCACGCCGTTCTCGTCCTCGAAGTAGTCGAACTCGTCTTCCGGCATCTTGGCCTCAAACATGAAGCCGCCGGGCCTAACAAGCCCGTCCCGCTCAAATGCGCGCATGTACCCCTTGTAGCCGACAACGAGAATCACGCCGCCACTGCCCGGGGTGATCACCGCCTCCCCTCGCGCGCCCCAGTTGGGACGCAGGCCCAGCGCAGCGCACTCAACGAGCCGCTGCGGGAACAGCTCCTCTTTGAGCAGGCTGGGATTTTGCCGAACCAACGTCGCGGCTGCCACGGCGAACTCTGGCCCCATGCCCTTCAGGCCTTCCGGCAGCGCCGCCTGCCAACGAGCCGCTTCTGACTTCTTCAGCTCCTCCCACGTCGCCAGTTTGCTCACTTCGTCTCTCCTGCCGCTTCCGCGGCCTTTGAGGGAAGCTCCCATAGCTCCCCGTCCTTCAGCCACCTGCCGCACCAGCCGCTCTCGGTCGGGTGCGAACGGCGAGTATGGTACGTCAGCGACCTGACGGTCACCTCCAGGCCGCACTTCGAGCACGTCACGGTCTCCAGCTCTTTGGCGCGGCTGACGGCCAGCTCGCGCTCGAGGTGCATGATGTCCGCCATCTTCGCGCCGAGAAGAGCGACAAGCGCCTCGAAGGCATTCGGCGCCTCGCTCTTCGCGGCGATGGCGCGAAGCATCTCCCGCTCGTGCGCCAGTTCCCGCTGCGCATCGGCCGCCCTCTGCTCGGCCTCCCGCGCCAGCTTGACGAGCCTGGCCAGCGCACCCACGCCGGAGCCGCGGACCTGCTCCATCAGCTTGGCGTCCAGCTCGGCGATGTCGTCGCTCACGGGCAATCTCCCGGGCGACGTTCGGAAGGGCGCGGCGGCAACTTTGCCAGCCACGCCACGTCGAAAGCCCTCGACGCCTCTTCCGGCGACGTTCCGAACCCGGCCACGCCGTCCTAAATGTTCTCGCCCAGCAAGATGCACCACTGGGTGCCGTCGATGCTGAACTTGAGCTGGCCGCTGGCCAACAGGAGATGGAAGGGGCGCGCCAGTTCTATCGCGGCCGTGTACCTCAGCCCGGCGGCGGCATTGTCTTGCGCTGCCGCTTCCAGTAACTGCGCCATCTCCGCGCTTCTGTCCGGTCCGCTCATAGCTCCGTTCCGGCCTCAAAAAGCGCTACGGCAGCAAGATCAAGAAGCCGCCGAAGCTCCCTCATGGCAGCCCGCCCGCGCTCATCCTCGGGATATGGCTCCCCTTGGCTCGACCACAGGCCATAGAGCGCGTGACGGCTCTGCTGTAGGACATCAACAAGCAGCGGCGCCGCGGCCATCTGCCGGCCGAGCCCGTCCCGCTCGGGACCCGGTTGCAGGCTCGCAACCTGCTTGCCGGTCTCGTCGACGATGACGCCAAGCTCGGGGTCATAGGTCAGGCCCATCACCACGCCCTCCATCCATGGGCCCTGTCCTCTCGTTCCAGGGCCGCCGTAGGCGCGGGGTAGTTCTCAACCGGCCCCTTGGCGCCGTAAATCCACTCGTGCAATTCGGCGCGCTCGGCCTCCGTCAGCCGCTTCGGAAAAACCCCGTAGCCACGGTTATGGCTTGCTTGAATGACCATTGCTCGATCGTTCATGGTCTCTCCCTACAGCGCCCCGCGCTCGAGGTGCCCGTAGCTGCCGCTGGCCTTCATCGCCAACAGCGCCCGCGAGCAAATCTCGTGCCACCACGGCATGACGTACCTATCGGCCATCTGCACGCCGCGGAGGCGAGCCGCGTGCCGCTTGGCGTACTTCGACTCCCCGCCGGGGTTTGCCAAGCCGGCGGCCTTCGCGGCCTTTTTCTGCGCCCGCGCCCTCATGAGTTTTTCGGTTCTCTTCGACGGCATGGCCTTCTCCTTCTCCTTCAGGTTGGACTTCTTTCGTCTTCGCTCACCTATCCCCGAGCTGCGCCCGTGGCGACTTCCGCAAGGTGGACCGTGGCCTCGAGTTGCAGGCAGACTACCGGCCGGTATAACGCTTGTCAAGCGCTCGTATAGCGGCTAGGATGCTCGGTCGAAAGGGGGCCGAATGGCCAGGAAAGCGATGAAAACGACGGCGTTTCGGCTGCCGGAGCCGATGATCCGGTGGCTGAAGAGGAGCTCGCGGGCGCTTGGGATGGACCGATCCGAGCGCTTGCGCGGACTGCTCGTGGCGGAGATGCTTCGCGAGGAGGAGGAGGAGGAGGAGGAGACGGCGGAAGCGGTCCGCGAGCAGCAGACCATCCGGGAGAATCTGGGGGTGCCGCGTGGCTAGCATGATTTTGGCTCTGACGCTGCTTTCGCTGGCGGTGTCCGGCTGGGGATGGGCCTACCACCTTTGGTGCGAGCTGTGCGACGAGCGGCGGGCGGCGGTGGATGGCGACGTCGACTTCGGGGGCATCAAGACGACCTCAACTCTTTCGGTGGCTCCCGGGGCCATGATCGACTGGATCCATGCGCCCGCTCGGAAGGCGCCATGAGTTCCGCCTCGAAGATGCGCGACGGCCCTTCGGACGCTGCGCGGGCAGGCCAAGCTGCGCAAGCGGAGGGGCATGTGATCACCGCCGAGTTTGCGGCTACTCGCCCGTGGGCGCAGAAGCTGGCGGCACACTTTCGCCTGCACTGCGGCTTGGACCTGGCCGAGCTGGTGCCGGGTTCGGTGCGCGGATACTGGATGCGGCGTAAGGCTTGCGGCGGCCTTGCCGGTGGCTGTAGGCATCCGCTGCACGCCTACCTCGGGCGCCAGAACGCCATGAATCATAGCGCCAGCTTCACGGATCCCTCGACGCTCGTCAAGGGGCGGTTTTTCTCCCCCTACCGGACCTGGAAGCTGGCTTGCGAGGCGCTGGCAGACGGCACGTGGCCGGGAGGAGACCCGTGATGCCGAGGTGCCCCTGCGGCGAAGATGCGGCCGTTGCCTCGTGCTGGTGCGAGTCCTGTGCCAAACCCCTGTGTGCAGAGTGCATCGCCGGAAGCGAACAGGAGATGGCGGATTCACCAGGGGCAGAGACGGCGAAATGCCTCTGTCGTCCCTGCTACGACCGAGTGCTCGGGGCGGGGCACCACGAGGAGGACGACGGTGACTGAACGACCGATTCTGTGCAGCGACAGCGTGGCGCTGGCCATCCGGGAGGGCCGACAGACGCAGCACCGGGTGCCGATGCGACCGCAACCCGTCATCGGGGACGATGGCGTTTGGTATCCGGCCGCGCCCAGGAAGCCCGCTCACCAGAGCCGTCACTACGCGAACGAGGAGCATTTTAGGAGGGGGGTTGCGTTAGACTTCGCCCCATGGCAGCCCGGGGATGTGCTGTACGTGCGCGAGTGCTGGCGGACCACGGAGCTCGTCAACGGCCTGGACGGCTTTCGGTACCGCGCTGACGGAGCGTTTTGGCCGATCGCGAATACGAAGGAGGCGGCCGATCGATGGCTGGCCGTTCACCGGGCGTCGGGAGCGTGGCGCCCCTCCATCCACATGCCGAAGCTGGCGGCCAGGACGTGGACTGGTCCTGTCGCGCGGACGTGGATCGAGCGCGTGCAGGACATCTCCGAGGAGGACGCGCGCGCCGAGGGGATTCGGCCGTTGACCGGCCAGGCGGGTCAGCCGGGGTGCTGGTACACCGGCAACGTCGCCGCGGGTCCACCGCTGCACGCGCGCTCCGCGAGGGAGGCCTATCGCAGGCTGATCGAGGCGCTCTATCCCGGCATCTGGGAGAGCAACGTCTGGCTCTGGTGCTGCGCTTTCGAGCTTGACCGCGAACGCCCGGGTGTCCTGTGACAGCCGCCGAACGCCGCGCCCATGCTCTCGTGGCTGAGGTTCTATCGGGAGACGTGCTTGCCTATCGGGAGCCACGGGCGGTGGCCGACGCCGTGCGCGCCATCATCGCCTACCATCGCAAGAAAGGTGCAGCTCGTGACACGAAGTGAGGCGAGAACGAAGCGTGCGCGGCTGGTGGAGGTCTTGCGTCGGGAGCCGGAACTGACGAGCACGGAGCTGGCGGAGCGGCTCGGCGTCTCACTCAAGGCCGCTCAGGCCTGGGCGGCGCCGATTCGGGCGGCCATGAGAAGCGCGAAGGTCACGCCATGAAACTCCGACTGCGCCCGTGGACGGTGAAGCGCTCGGATGCACTCGAGTTTGTCCGCCGAGTGCATCGCCGGCTGCCTCGCGTACAGGGTGTGATGTGGGCTATCTCCGTGCGAAGCGGGACCGAGATCGTCGGCGTCGCGCTTGTCGGCTGGCCGTCGAGGTTGCAGACCAGCGACGAGATGGATCATCTTCGCGTCCTCCGGATGGCCGTGAAAGAGGGCTACCCCAACGCCTGCTCGATGCTGTACGGCGCGTGCTGGCGAGCGGCTCGGGCAATGGGTTGCGACAGCATGGACACCTTCACGCACGCCGACGAACCCGGCACGAGCTTGCGGGCCGCCGGCTGGGTAGAGGACGGATGGACTCGCGGAGGTGAGCACACCAGGGCAGGCCGGCCGCGCCCCCTCCAGGTGGATGCCTTCCCGAAGCGGCGCTGGTGGGCGCCCGGCTCGGTCAAGGCGCCCAGGGCGCTTGACGGCCGAGCGGGCAAGCGGTAGGCTGGTATGAGGTGCTCGGGGTGGAAGCCGGGCTTCGACTTACGCGGGACGCCCCTCGGGGCTTTTGCTGCTCCCCGCCGCCGGCAACTTCCACCCGGCGGCGGGTGAGCGGCGCTTGAGGTGCAAGATGCTCGTGGACGAGATGACGAAAGTGGTAGGCCTCACCCCATACGGAAACTGCCCGGTCCAGGCGGAAGGCACCGTGAACGGCAATCCGGCGTACTTCCGTGCTCGCGGGGACGGGTGGAGTTTCGCCGTGTCCCTTCCCGGCGTGGATCCGGTGAACATCAACGCGGCCACGGATGCCGGCGCCGTCTACTACCGGGAGGGGAATTGGGGCGCGTGGCCCGACGCCGGGTGGATGGCCGAGATCGAGGCCGCCGCCATCATCACCGACTGCGTCGCGGAGATGGGCGGCGTGCCTTGGCCACGACGTCACGCCGGCCGTGTTGAACTGGCTCTGCGCGGCCTGCCAAACGTCGTTCTGGGGTGGTTTGGGCGCGTGCCCCGCTGGTGCCGCCCGGTGGCGTGGCTGCTGTTCAAGGCGTGGCGCTTTGCCGCGTGGCTCGTCGGCCCGGCCGTTCGGGAGCTGGCGCTGCGCCGGGGCGCCGGCAGCGGGGAGGGGTGATGGAGGGGAGCATTCGACGTGCGTTGGCTGGGCAGCGAGTTGTGGCGTCGGTGTCCGGCGGCAAGGACAGCGCCGCCCTGAGCCTCTGGCTGACCGAGCAGGGCATCGAGCACGATAGGGTGTTCTTGGATACCGACTGGGAACGCCCCGCCACGTACGAGTACCTGAGAGGAGAGTTGACGCGGGTCATCGGCCCCATCACGGAGGTCAAGGCGCCCAAGGGCATGGCGGACCTGATCCGGAGCAAGGCTATGTTTCCGTCTCGGCTCATCAGGTTTTGTACGCAGTCGTTGAAGATAGAGCCGATGATTGACCATCTTGTTAATGGATGGGGCTCACACGCTTGCCAGCAGTGCGGCGCCCTGGGGAGCAAGGAGGATATCGAGGACGAGTGTGAATGCGGGGGTGATTTCGCGCCCAGGCCGACCGTCAACGCGGTTGGAATTCGCCACCAAGAAAGCGCGGCGCGAGCAGGGCTCCCTGAATGGGAGTATACCGAGGACTTTCCGGTGCCTATCTGGCGTCCTTTGGTGCGGTGGACCGAGGCCGAGGTGGTCGCAATTCATAAGCGACACGGGCTTAAGCCCAACCCGTTGTATTTACTCGGTGCTTCGCGGGTCGGGTGCTGGCCCTGCATCTACGCGCGCAAGTCGGAAATCCGCCTACTTACTGAGGTGGACCCCAGCCGAGTCGAGGTGATCCGCGCGTTGGAGGCGGAGATCGCGAGACCCGCGCAGGAGCGGTACGAGCGCGATCGGGCGGCGTGGCTTGCTGATCCGCCACCGAAACCAGAGGACGAGTGGGGTGCCACAAAGTGGGAGCACAAGCGACGCCGACTTGAGGCGCCGTTTAGCCCTCCAGCTTGGTTCCAGAGCCAAGCCCCCGATCGGGCCGGCCACTACCGCATGCTGCCGATCGACGAGGTGGTGAGGTGGGCGCGCACCTCGCGCGGGGGGCGACAGTACGAGATGTTCGGCCAGGATCCGGACGCGGGCTGCATGCGCTGGGGCATGTGCGACACGGGCGGGGCTGGGTGATGGGTCGCCTCCCGTGGATCCAACTCGGCGCGGCCTTCGAGCTCGCGCCTCGCCTGGAGGGCCTGCTCGGGGTGAGCTACCTCGAGGCGCTCGGCCTGCTGGCGCAGCTCGACCGTGTTGCCGTTGAGCTCGTGGACGCATCCGGGGCGCCCACGGGGCTCTTCCCGGGGGAACGGGGGGGGCGTCAGCTTGCCAGCTCTGTGCGGTGGCCGGCGGCAAAGGCCGAGGAGTTGATCCTGGCGCTGGTGGAGGTGGGCAAGGTGGAGGTGGAGGGTGAGGGGGCTGGCGTGCGCGTGCTCGGCCTGGAGTGGGCGGTCAAGGCGCTGACAGCCCAGGCTGGCGCCCGGAAGCGCGCCATCGAGTCTCTTTCGCGCAAATTGCGCGCAAGTTGCGCGCAGACCGCCGGCAAGCTGCGCGAATCTGCGGCGCTAGATCAAGATCTAGATCAAGATCTAGAAACAACTACAACTACTGCGGGCGTGCCGCCCGCGGGGCCATCGGATTCTGCTGGCAACGGATTCCAGCGGCAAAAAGAAGGCCTTCTTTTTCCGGAGCCACTCATTGCCCCAGGAGCGGCGCTCGCGGCGAAGGCGAGCCGGCGGAAGGCGAAGGCCCCGGAAGCCCCGGAGGAGCCTAACGCGGCGCCCAGGCGCCAGCTCTCTGACGCTCTCGTCGCCGACTTCGAAGACTTGCGGCGGGCAAAGTACGCTTTTGCCGGGGCGCGTGACGGCAAGGCGCTGGACGTGCTGATCGACTTCGCAGCCGGCGAGATCGACGAGGTGCGCCGCCGCTGGCGGTGGGGGCTGAACTCGGCGCATGAGCGGGATGGGGGTCCGCCCTGGGCCGGGAGGGTGAACACGATTGCCGAGCTGGCGCTACCCGCGCGCTGGAACGCGCTGGCCGCCGCTCCGGCGACGCCACGCGGAGTAAGCTCCTACCGGACCGCGTTTGAGGGGGGTGAGGTGCCCAATGAGTTTTGAGCCAACCACAAAACACGTGCCGGCCCTGGTCGCTCGGATCATAGCCAACAGCCGACTACGCGGGGAGCTGCAGGCCGAGAAGGCGGGTGAAATCGCTGCGGCGCAAAAGGCGCTGTTGGACCAGGCGGCCACGGCGAGGACGGCAAACGCTGCGCGCCACCTTGAGGCCTGCGGCGTGGACCCACTGACCCGAGCACCCTTCGCCGCCGGGCGCCGCCTGGAGGACACCCACGCGCTTGAGGGGGCTCGCGCCTGGATCCGAAACGGCACGTACAAGTCCCGCCCGTTTCTTGTCCTTTGCACCAGCGGCGGCTACGGCGCCGGCAAGAGCGTGGCGGCGGCATACTGCCTGCTGCGGGCAACCCGGACGGCGCGCTCGCTCGCGCACGAGCTGGCAGATGAGCCGACCACCTTTGAGGAGTACGACTCCAGCAAAGGACTTTGGATCAGGGCCGCGAGCGTGCGGTCCAGCTCGCGCTTTCTTCCGGGCCGGGAAGTGCCGCTGATGGACCTTGCGGCCACTGTGCGCTGGCTGGTCCTGGATGAGGTGCGCACGGCGGATGTTCAGGGGGCTGGGCAGGCGCGCATCGAGGAGTTGCTGAGCGAGCGGTACGCACGAGGTCTTCCGACCGTGATCACCTCGAACCTGGGGCAGGATGATTTGAGCCGGTGTCTTGGACCGCGGCTGGCCAGCAGAATTCACGAAGGCGGGGTTATCGTGGACCCCGGGCAGGTAGACTTGCGAAGGAGGGAGCAAAAATGAACCCACAGGGAGCCGTTACGCGGTTGTACGATAGAGCAAAAGCTTTCGCGATAGACGAAGACGCGGGACCAGATGCCGCCGACCTGGCAGCCGCTTTTGGTGATCTTGGATTCGCGGCGCAAGGGGACACTGCGCGGACGCTACTGGGGCAGCTCGATGTCGTAGCCTCGTGGTCCCCGGACAGGCGAGCGCTGATCGCCCAACTCGACGCAGCGAGACCGGAGGCGTGGGCGCTTCTCCCGGACGTGCTCTGGGGGCTTGCCGACAAGGGCATGCCCGCGATGGTCGAGAGCATCGTGGTCGCGCCGGACGAGCAGAAGCTGGGCGCACGGCTGGCAGCCTGGGCCGGGGGATTCAGCGAGGTGCAAGCTCGCCTCCTGCTCGTGGCACTAAGGGACGGGATCCGAGCGGCAAGCGCCAGAAGGGACGACTTCGCCGCGGCGCAGCTCGACGTACGGCGCAAGGAACTTGAGGCGGCCATCACGGGCGAGAATGGATACCATGAATCCACCGCGTGCGATAGGCATGACTGCGCGAGCTGCCAGTACAACGGAGGCTGCGAGCCCTTTGCGGTGCCGGAAGCGCAGACCCGTCGGCTCGCGCGAGTAGCCGCGCTCGGGGAGGACAACGCCGCCTTGCTTGACAGCGTGCTTGATGAACTGGAGGGTAAGACGCTGCCTCCGACGCTGCCTCCGAGATCCGACCCGGCCGCGCTCGCGAGAAGGGAGTCGGGCGATGGCCGGTGACAGGTTCAGGGCCGGAGACGTGGTTTTTGACAAGGACAAGCCGGCTGTGCTGGGGCTTGTTTTGGAGAGCCGTAGTCGCTCCGTCACGGTTGTCTGGGAGCACGGCGGCACTTCCGGCGGACCTCCGCTTCTGTCGCTTCTGCGTCACTCCAAGCCGGCGACAATGGTCGTGGTGCCAGCAGGCGCGCTCGGCACCCGGTATCGGAATCGAGAGCAGGCCGTGAAGGCCGTGCTCAGAAAGGCGGGGTTGAGATGAGGCCTGGCATCAGATTCGAGGTGCCGCTGCGGCTCGGGCGCGGTCAGAACGAGCGGGGAGGCTGGCGGTCTCGGCACGGGAGGAACCAGAGGGAACGGGATGCGATATTCTACGCCGCAGCCAGCGTGGTAACGGTGGAGGGGTGTGCTCGAGCGCGGCTCGGCGAAGTGCTCAAGGCGATGGCTTGCAAGCCGGTGGAGGTCTGCCTTGTGCGGCTCCACACGCGGCACTCGAAGGGGCTCGACCGTGACAACCTGGTCGCGTCTTTCAAGTCCGTCCGCGACGCCCTGACCGAGGTCATGGGTCTGAAGTCCGACCGCGAGTCGGCCATGTTGGCCTGGACCTACGCCCAGGAGGAAGCCTGGACATGGGGTCTTCGGGTGGAGGTGGGGCCGCTTTCGCCGCCCGTCAAGCTGCCGGAGTGGACGGCGGAGGAGTGGCGCGAGATAGAGAAAGCCCTTCGCGCCGAACTGCGCTACGGCTCTGACGAAGAGCCAGACCGCGCGCGGCGGCTGGAGAAATTGGCCGACAAAGCCAGGGCCGTGGGCAGGGCGCTGGAGGGCTCTGCATGAAGGCCAAATTTCGCCTCGTCGAGAAGGCGCTGCTCGTCCACCAGCTCGTTCTCGCGAGACGTGAGCGGCGCCGGAAGAAGCCGCGCAGACTCATGGCGGAGCTCTTGGCGGCGAAGCGTCCCGGAAGGTGCGCGTTTTGCGACGGCGTTTTGACGAAACTATCGCCGAATCAGGTCGTGCACGCGAGGTGCCGCTGGGGGTGGGACCGGCTCTACTGGCGCGCGCTTAGGGCCGAGAAGAAAGCCGAGCGCGAGGCCCGCGGCGAGGAAGTCAACCGAACCGGCGGCGTGGCCTCGCGATACTCGGTCGAGAACAGGGCCGAGATGCGCGGCGAGCGAGCGGCCGGAGCGACTCTCGGCGCGCTCGCTCGCAAGTGGCGGTGCTCCCGGGGCTACGTCTGCGCGTTACTTCGCGGGTAGCCATTGACCCGATGACGGGTCGAGACGCACCAGTTCGGCGGAGTCGTTGCCCCACTCTCGGGCCTTGGCCAGGTATTGCCTGGCCTCCGCCTTCGTGGCGCGCCTCTCAATATTCACGAGGCCACCGACAGAGAGATAGCGGACGCCCCAACACTCTACCTTTCGCACCCCGCGTTTCTCCGAGTCCGTGACTCGGACGCTGGGCGCCGAAAGTGCCTCTGGCGATGAAGGCGGTTGAGCGTCGGTGCCCAATAGCTCGGCACGACGGTCAAGCAGTTCCCCGAGTCGCGTTACCAACGCGTCCAGCCCGCTCGCCGTTTCGCAAACATGCTGCACCAGTTCTCGGAAAAACACCCGATAGACTTCCGCCGTCCGGCTCACGGCATCACCCAACGCGTGTGGCACAGGACGCTCCAGACCACTTCGTGGATGTCAAGCCCAGAACCCTGCGGCTTCGGGCTTCCCAAGATGCACGAGGCGTGGTTGCCTCCCCAGCCCGGCTCCCGAGCGCACAACTCGTCGCGAATCTCTGCCCAGTCGAGCGCCACCTGACCGACAGCGTTCGTCGCGCGGGCGATGGTGTAGAGGAGTTTGCCGGTCGGGCGTCCAGCGCCGGTGCCACCGCATCCGCCCAGACACGGCACGTCGATCGGGTCGATGCGCGATCGATCCACGCCCGAGCCGCCGCACTCGCACGGCTCAAGGATCGGCGAGCAGGCCACGACTACGGGCGCGTGCTCGTAGCCGTAGGAGAGAGCCCCGCGGCCAGCCGACAGCCCGGTGATCGTCGAGCGCACCACGGCGACTAGGGGGCGACCGTCGCACAGCTCAATCGCGAGATCCATGGCCTCGCGACCGGCGGCGAGCTCCTCCCGCGCATGCTCGTCGATCGCGGCAAGCACGAGGATCTCGCCGGCCTGATCGTAGAGCAGGTGCCGGCCGTGGCCGAGCGCGGTCTCCGGGGACCCGAAGAGTTCCTGCCGCGCCTGCGCATCCAGCCGGCAGCGCACCATCACGTCACCGGTCTCCAACCACGTCCCGATCAGCTCCGCCCGGAGCTCGGGCGTCAGTGCGCTGCACGCGCAGAGCCGAGACAAACCCGGGAAACCTTTCGTCACGTCCCCCAGCGTCTGGCCCGGCGTCCAGGGACCAAGGGCCTCGTAGCAGGCGTTGTCGGCAATGGCCACGGCGGCGATCCGGGAGCGCATCTCTGGCGAGTAGGGGTAGGTCCGGATCCCTGTCCCGAGAAGAATCGCAGCCGCCAGGTAGTCATCAAGCCCCGCATCCTGACGGAGACAGAGCCGACCGGGCAGGTCCCCGGCTTGGCCGGGGAAGTGGAGCGCGGAGGTGCAGGCGGCGGCAGGCGCGTACGTCTTGGCCTCTGCTACCCAGAGGTGCCGGTCGAGCTCCTCGGGCTCCACGCCGAGAATCTTGCTTCCCCCGTGCTGGGGGTCCAACCACCAGCCGACTCCGGCCGCGCGCACCTGAGCGGAGGGCTCGATCCAGAGGTCGTTGCTACGGTGGTTCGACGGATTGACGAAGATCATTTGCTACTCCAGCGTGTTGGGGCGCCCGTCTCCCCGTGAAGGCGTGGTGGCCCGCGATGTGCTCACGGGCCAGAGCGTCTACCCCTTCGGTTGCGCGGGTTCACAGAGCGCCATCGGAGCGCCCGAGGGCGAACTGACATACCCGCAGAAAACCATCCCGGTGGGGCACTCGGGGTGGTTCTCCAGGCACCGAGGTTGGGGGGGGGGCGGGGACGGACGCGCCTTCTTCGGCGCGGCGTCGACGGCAAAAGCAAACAGCAGGACGAGCAGGGCGATGCGCATGCGGGACTCCCTTGATTGGCCTCAAGCGAGGCTGGCGACCGAGCACGTCACGCGGCTCGATCAACGCGCCGAAGTCAGCGGTACCCCTCGCTCTTCGGTGTCGGCGATGCGGCGACTATTCGACAACACTCGCGCAGCGCCGCTCTGTCTGCTGCGTCATAGCGGCCGTCGCGCGCGCCTCTGCTCTCGACTCGCCGAATACGCCAGAGCCCTTCGTGGGCCACCCCGGACAGAGCATGACCAAATCCAGAAACGAGGCTGACTCTGACCACGTCGCGAAACCGGAAGACACTCGGCGACACCCATACCTCCCGGCCGCTCGGCAAGTGAAAGTGCCTGCCGTACTTGCGCAGATCGCCGCTCATTGCACCCTCACAAAAGCGCCGGCCTGCTCTAGCCGGCAACACACCTCCGCGTCCCCGCGCTCGGTGGCCCCGGCGCCGTCCGGCTCCGCGCGCAGTACCGCGATCGCACGGTCCAGGCGGTAGATGACCACCGACTGCCAGCCCTCAACGTAGACAGACACCTCCCCGGGCGCCGCCTCCTCGGGCACAGCAACCGAAGCGGAGGCGCCGAAGACGCGGCACAGCTCGAAGACCAGGCGCCTGGAGTCCCCGGCGACGAGCGGCGTCTCCGCCTCTACCGAGTCCACGGAGCCCCCCTGTAGCGCGTGTGCTCGCAACGCTCGGCGGCCAGCGGGTCCGTGCGGCGGTGTTCGGCCACGAGCTCGAGCGGTACATGGATCCGGCTGCGCAGGTGGGCGGCCAAGCGGGCGTACCTGGCGTTCTCGGCTTCCCATAACTCGTCGGCCCGCTCGTCACCGGCCGGGCTGTCTGGTGTGAGGGGGCGGGCCTGAGAGGCGAGGTGCTCCAGCTCCTCGACTCTCGTGAGCGTGATCGCGGCTCGCCGCAGGCGTGCTCGTCTCACGAGAGCCTCCGGCTGTCCGAGGAGAGGAGCTCGACCAGCGAGCAGTCACCGGGATTCGCCTGGGCCAGAAGCTCCGCGACCTCCCGCGGCGGCCTGATCGCATCGAGCACGATCTGCCGGCCTTCGTCCGCACCGGCTCCGTCGCGGAAGAGACGGAGCACGCGCTGGGTCGTGTCTGTGTGCGCGCGCATCGGTTCTGAGCAAACACCGCGATCAAGCTCGACCCACAGGTGTGACGGCGGCACCCGGGCGACAACCTTCACGCGCTCACGCAGACCGAAAACCCGGTCCAACTCGACCTGGAGGCGGGACACGGCCTCGGCGCGGCTGGCAAAGAAGCTGGGCTTGCACGGGGTCTCCTGCGCCTGCACCAGCGGGTAGCTCCACCCGCCCGTGTCGGTCTGGACGGCGGGGGTCTCCGACAACGACCAGCCGGCGGGCAGCGCGGCCTCGGTCTCGGTCCGCTCGACCTCTCCGTACAGGACCACCCTCGGGCCGACGGCGGAATCGAGCTCCACCTCAATCCGGGCCGCCGTGGGCGAGCCCGCCTCGTGCTTAACCTCAAGCACCTCCACCGTCCCGCTCGCTCCGCCCGGCGTGGCCTGCCCCAGGCAGGTCCAGGAGCCGTCCTCGTGGCGCTCCCAGTCGGCAGGGGAGGCAGCCTCCCACTCCTCGCGGGTGTAGGCTGTGCCGTCCTCGCAGAGCTGGACAAAGGTCTCGTAAATCTTGCCGTCGGCAGCGGCGAAGCGGATCAGGTGGGTGGGGGCGAAAGTGCTCATGGCGTGCTCCTGGGTGGTTGGGGTGCTTGGGTGTACAGCTCAGCCCCGGAGGGCTCGGCGGAGCCCCCGAGCGGGGGTGAGTGGTCAGGCAATCGCCGCGCGGAGAGCCTCGCGCACAAGCTCGATGGCGCTCGCGCCGATCCAGCTCTTCGCGATGCAACGGCCTCGGATCGCCGTCCCGAGCTCGCGCAAAACACGCTCACGGCGAGCGGCGTCGGCGTCAAAGTCGGCAGCCCGAGCGGGCGAGTCCACCAGCAGGTGCAAGGCAGCGCGGACGACTCGGCCCCGGCTGTCGGTGCCGTACCGCACCTGGGCGTCGGACGCCCCAGACAGCTCCGGTAGCTCCACCTCAAGCGTCAAGGTGTGGGTGGAGATCGATCCAGTCTTGAGGTAGTGCTCAGTAAAGGTCGCCATCGTGTCCTCCTTGTCCTGCGTTGGTGGACGAAAGGTAGCGAGTGTCGCGACCTTTGTCAAGGGGGGGGGCAGAAGAAAGTGGAAATCCGCGTGGTTAAGCGGGGTTAGGAGGATGGTTAGAAAAAGAAGGCCTCGAAAAGCTCTCGGGCTCGCTGCTCCGGTGCCTCCCCCGGCCAGAGGACTTCGCAGAGCCGGCGCCTGTTGGCTCGGGCGGGGACCTGGGGGCGAGCGGCGGACACCCATCCTTTGGCGGTGGCCAGGCTCACTCCCGTGCTTGCCGCCAGCTCTCGGAGGGGCATCCGGAGCTCTCTCCGCCGGGCCTGGAGGCGCGCGGCCAAGGCCAGCGCCAGTTCGCGACGGGTGGGGACGGGGGTCTTCACGGATTGCTCCTTTGTCACCAAGCCCCGGTGATTGGGACCGCGAGGTGGACAGCAAGCGCCCGCGGGTAGGGGCGCAGGGTAGACGGCAGCAGCCCGACGTGTGCCAGCCAGCGGGCGGCCCTCTTGCGCGGCTTGCGCGGAACCCGGCCGTGCCGTGCGCCGAACAGCGCGCGGGGAGCGCGTGCCTGCCTTCAGCACGCGCACCTCGACCGGCTCGGCCACGACCAAGCAGCCGCTCACCCGAGCACCAGGGGCGCGTCCGCCAGGTCGAGGTAGCGGGCAAGGAACTTGCGCGGGGTGCAGGGCGTGTGGGGGGCCAGCTCCCCGTGCACCTGCTCGCGGATCGCGTCGTCCATCCCCGCGACAATCAGCGCCCACGTCGCCGGACGCGAGAGGCTATCCTCCTGCTCGGCGAGTCGAGCCTCGAGGCGATCCAGGTCGCCAGAGCGGTAGCAGGGGGTACCTTCGACGCCGTTGTGGAGGTTGATGTAGGTGCTCATGCGGTGCTCCTGTGCTGCGGGTTTGAGGTGGTGGCGAGAGGTCTTTGGCCCTCCCGCGAGTGGCCGGGGCTACTGGACCTCGGGATAGGTCTCCTCGTAGACCCGCAGCCACGGGTCTCCTTTGGCCAGATGCCCCCGCCGTATCGTGGAGCCGCGGACGCGCGCCTTGCGCGCCGCCCCGAGGGTGTGGTGAGAGGACAGCACTTGGGTGCGATCGCCGTAGTATCCAGGGGCGGGTGTCACGAAGTACTTGGTGCCGGCGTCCATGTCAGCACCTCCGGCGAGCTGCGCCGGGGTGGGCGAGGTCTTGACGGGCAAGGGCTGCGAAGCCGCGGGTACCAATCGCCCGTCCCGGATCCAGAACCCGGCTCGATCGTCGGTGTCCGGCTGGACCAGCACATCGTTGCCGTCAACCTCGAGCACCGCACCCGACCAGCCAGTGAACTCGTCGGGCACCATCGCGCCGTTGACGCGCGCCTGCCCCACAACGACTTGTTCGCCAATCTCGATCTCTGAGGTGTTCATGCGTGCTCCCATCTCCTGCGTTGGTGGATGAAAGGTAGCGAGAATCGCGACTTCTGTCAAGCGGCAATCGAGGCGTCGTCCCCGTTGTGGTCCAGCCAGCGCCAGCCTGGAGGGATCTCGGCGCCGTCGATCACCTCGGGCTCCCGAGCGTCCATCGCCTCGGCGACCTTGAGGACGCGCGCACGGAGCGCACGCTGGCGCTCCTGCTGCTCGGTGGTGCCGGCGGAGTACCCGACGCCGAGCCGCTGGCCTACCACGTGGGTGCGGGGCCGGAGGGTGCCCCGGTCGAGGTTCACCAGCACGGTGCCGATTCCGTTGATGGTGATGGTGGCGACGTTCGAGGGGCTCATGTCGTGCTCCTGTGCTCGGGTATACGGCTCAACCCCGAAGGATTCGCCGGTGCTGCTGATCCTGTAGGCTGCCATCGAGTCAGTAAAGTTCATGCTAGGCATCCGTGGCTCATCCCCGAAGGGGCGGTTGCTTGGGTGGTACTACTAGTTGCACCGAAAATCGGACAGTTCAAGCGGCGCAGCAAGGTTGGCCCAGGCTAGAGGCTCAGGCCCGCTTTCGAGCGCTGGCGATGGCAGCGTTCAGAGCTCGCAGCTTCAACATCAGTGCAACCTGCCGGTCGACTTCGGCGTCCGGCAAATCAAGGTTGCCTTGCCGCATGAGCTCGGGCACTTGCGCCAGCAACTCTGCCGCGCTGCGTTCCCACGTGCCGCGCTCGTCCATTTCGAGCCAGCTCTTGAGCTCGCCGCACTCCTCAGATACGAGCGAGGCGGCAAGCGCTACGCAATGGCGGGCTCTTGATGGGGTGTCCGAAAAGGAGATGTTGTCGGATTGCATGGTGTCCTCAGCAAGGGGCCTAAATGTAGCGCCAGTCGCGCAACCATTGACGCCAGTCGGCGCCAGGCTCATCAGCGCGGATCTCGAGGGATTGTGCTCGACTTTCGGCGATCTCGATCTCGCGTAGCAAAATGGAGTTGTCTGCCTGGCGCTGCGCGGCATTCAGGCAGGCAAAAGCTCGGATGAGGAGCGCGATCTTGCGCGGCTCGCGGGAGCTGCGCATTTGGTCGCGAATTTCGTCAGCAGTGACGGGATGCATGGGGCCTCTACTCGGGGTTGGAGGTGGAAATGGACTGCTCAAGGAACTGGCGGATCGCGTGAGCCTTGCGATCGTTGGGTGTCTTGCCGTACCCGCGGATCGTCTTCCATGTGGAGGGATCTGGACGGCTCCGGCCGGCGGCATCGTCTCGCAGGTGTTCGAAGCGAGCCTCACTCCTTGGTAACGAGCGATCTGCGCCCAGATCTCCCGCTCGCTTGCATCGTAGCCGGAATCGTAGAAGCCAGGACGTGCGGGCGGAGTCCGGTAGAATTCGCACCCGGAAACGCGGCGCAGGAAGCCGAGCAGGTTGGCCGCTTGCGGCTGGCCTTCAATCTGGCGGTAGATGGTGCTGAGTGGGGGTCATGAGAGTTCTCAGGCGATAGGTGAAACGACGAGGCCAGCGGCAACGCGGCTGGCCTTGCGTGCGACCTTGGCCATATCCATAGCTTCCGACCGAGTGACACAGACATGGACGCGCGTTCCATCCTTCAGGCCGCCACTCACCCAGCTCGAGCCATCCCAGTTCCACCCCAGCTTCTTGACGAGCGCTAGCATGGCGGCTCGGTGGTTTTGATCGGGATCGAGCCCATAATTCCAGCCCACGGTCAGCTTGCCGCCATCGCACTCGGCCTTGATCCTGGATCCGCGGTAATTGGTGGCAGGCATGTACTTCGTCTGAATGGCTTGCATTTTGCTCTCCTGGTGTGCTGCGTTGGTGAGGTAAAGGTAGCGAGTGTCGCGACCTTTGTCAAGATGCGATCGAGGTTTTAAGGGCCTCGGCTCGGAGGACTTCGCCGTCCATGACGGTGCACCACATTTGCCGGTAGGCAGTTTGGTAGACGTGGTTGGCAGTCCCTCGGGTGAGCGGCGGGCAGTCCGGGTAGGCCGCTGCCTCAAGCTGCCAGTCGCCAGCGACGAAGCGCACCCTCAAGCCGTAGGTGAGCTCGCGCTGCGCCTTCGTGCGCGTGGCCCAAGCGCAGTAGCGCAGGACGAATTCGAAGCGGTCGAGCGTCCGCGCCAGGGTGGGGATGTCAAGGGCTGCTGGGGTTATGGCCTTTAGGTGGTCGGGGTGGCCAACGCCCGTTCGAGGATCAGCCGGGCGTGGGTTGACGTGGTGTTGCCGGCGGCGTCGGCCTCGGACAGCAGCCGGGCGTGATGCTTTGGCGCCAGGCTGATCGTGATGCGAGGCGACCTTCCTTCCGTGGAAAGGGCTCCGCCCCGCGGTCCGATAGCGCCAGCTCGCCGGGAAGCGCGCCTGCCGCGATAGTAGTGAGCGGCGCAACGCCTCTTTGCTACCGATGGCCGGCCGCAGAAACCCTCCTGAGTCGGGGCCTCACAGGGTACGAGCTTGGTCACTTGGACGCCGAGCGACCTGGCGTCGGTAGCGCACGCGGCACAGAGCGGCTGCTTGGTGTCTGTACGGTAGTAGGTGACCTCGGCCTGACCGCATCCACAGATGTCTTTCATGTAGTCTCCTTACGAGGGTCGGTTACAAAACAGCCGCACAGACCGGATTGGTACCGACTGGTCTGCCAATCGAGTTGTTGAGGTGGGATGTGTACTTGCCGCAGGGGCTTGCCGCGATAGGTGCCATCATCGACGGAGCGCGTACCCATGCCGTCATACGACGGTGGAGCCACGGTCCAGCGGACCGGCCAGGTGGCGGCAACGGCATCAGCCCGGCCGGCTACGGCAGTCTCGCAGTCGGCCTTGAGTATCGCAAGGTCGCCTTCGTAGTCCATAATGTAATCAGCGACCTCGGGGTTGTTCGCGAACGCCTCAACTGTCGTGTAGGTGGCGGCCAGGGCAACGATTTCAGCGCGTGTCATCACCACTCCGGGCAGTGCACCATCTGTGAGGGGGACACGATCTGCCAAACGCCGCGATCGTCGTAGTACATCGGCACCCACTTGCCATCCTCGGGGCCACCACACGTCTGGTGGGCAAACCCGGAAATTGCATGCTGGTGTAGCCACCGCTGAACTTCCTGCGCGGTCGAAAATGAGATGTTTGAGTCCATGGGCTTGTCAAGGTTGAGGTAGGTAGGCATCAGCGCACCTTCATGTAAAAATGAACTCCCCGGATCTCCGAGACGAGCTCGGCGGAGAGCTCGCCGTAGAGGAGGGACTCGAGCAGCGAGATGGCCAGGTACAACGCTCGGATCTCCGTCAGGCAGCAGGCCGACCAGAAGTCGGCGAGGTGGGACTGGAGGACGGTAAGATTGGAGGTCATTGTGATGGTCCTAGGGCAGTGCTACCGGTGTTGTCTTGCCTTGCTGTAGTCAGGATGGCCGATGCCCACGCTGTAGGCCAGGGACCGAAGAGCTCGATCCGAGGCGGCCTGAAAGTCGCACTTTCGTGTTCATGGTGGGCTCCTGATGTGCGAAAATGGGGGAAAAATTAGTCGGTGAAGGGGTGGACAAGCTTGGCGCGGTGCAGCAGTTCGGCTCCGATGGCGTCAAGCATCTCGATGCGGCCCCACACGTCATCATCATCCCGGCCAACGGCAATGGCGGCCAGGATTTCGGCGGTGAGGACGGCGCGGACGCGGAGCAGCTCTTCGTCGGTGTGAGCGGCAACCGCCGAGCGAACGGGGGACATCTAGATGCCCTCGCGCGCAGCGGTGGCAAGTCGACCGGCCTTGCCGATGCCCACCCAGTCACCAGGATCGTCGGCGGTGCCAGCGTCGTACCGCTGGATCCGGTAGCTTTCCGCCCACGGGAACGAACGCTCGGCGAGCAGTGCGCGCTTGACGGCCTCGTAGGACGAGTAGGTGCTCGACACTTGCCCGTTGGCGTAGTTGATTCGGTAGGTCATTACCAGTCTCCGTAGGTGCAAATGGGGCCGCACCCGGTGACGGTACAGTCGTGGGTGCGCAGGGCCTGGCGCAGGATCTGTGCTTGCTCGGCCTGACTCCGCCCATAGCCCTGCCGCGCGGGGGCACCGGCGGCCAGCTCTTCGCAGCGCGGGCATCCCGGGGTCAGTCGGCCAAACTTTGGTCCTCCGCAGGTGTGCTTGGTGTGGGTGGTCATCGTAATGCTCCCGGTAAGTGCTGCGTTTCGGTCGTCCTCAGGCTCAGAAGCCCTCGCGCCTTCCCGCCCTCCTTGCCCGCCCGTCCGACCGTCCAACACCAGCGAGACTATACAATGTGCGGCGAGGTGTCAAGCGATTGGAGTTCTTTTCTTCCGCCGAAAGCCTCAGAGGATCTTGAGAAAGCGAGCGAGCGCTGGTATGGTTTTTGCCCAGGTCATGGCCAGGAAAAGCGCAGCAGAAGTAGAGGTGGAGCCAAGCTTGAGCGCAGGTGATGCCAAGGCGCAGACGGTGGAACTGTTGGAGGGGCTCACTCCCAAGATGCGCCGATTTGCCCAGGAGTGCGTGGCGAACGGCGGGAACGGGACGGCAGCGGCAAGAGCAGCCGGGTACGCGTCCGGCAGCGCAGAAGGCACGGCCAGCCGCCTTCGTCGCGACCCTCGAATCGCGGCCTACCTCGCCGCCTCAGAGCGCGAGCTGGCTGCGCGGGTGGAGGTGGACGCTCAGATGGTGCTCAAGGGGCTCGTGGAGGTGGCGACCGATCCGGACCACCGAGACCGCGTCAAGGCCCTCGTGGCGCTGGGCAAGGTGCGAGGAGTGAACCTGTTCGAGGACCACGTGAAGATGGAGGGTGGGCAGGCAGTGCAGATCATCGTCGGCAGCTTTGCCGGTGTGGTGACCGGCGGCAAATCGGGAGGGGAGAAGCCATGAAGGAAACGAGAGAACAGCGGCTGGTTAGGTTGGAGGTTGCGGCAGGCGAGACGGACGAAGGTGAGGGAGGGCCGGAGCATGTGTGAGCGCGAGCAATCCGCCCTCGCGCCACTCGGGGCAGGTGCGCCTCGAGCCCGGGCCGATAACACACATTATGTCAACTCGGGCAGTTCGGCACGAAAGGGGCTTGACAATGTGCCGCAGAGCGAGTAGTAGTATTCTCCATCAAAGCACAACTCGCGGGTGCGGCTCGTGAGCTGCCGCCCCGATGGCCTCCCGCGGGCCACCTGCGCCAGCGAGGTGCAGCCTGAGCCCACGCCTGGCGCCGCCGGCCCCCCGCCCCATGATCCCCCCACCCCGGGGCAGGTGGAACAAGTACCCGTGCACGGGCAGCAAGCCCCGTCATCCCCTCTCCTCAACCCCTCGGTCTTCGGGGCCTCGCCCGCCGAAGCTACGACGCCATGCTCAGGCTGCGGCTGGGAGTACCTCGTGCTTGACCAACCGGCCGCACCCCGACCGTCCGCGCACGAGGCGCTTCAGCGGGGCTTGCCGGTGTGGGCGGCGCTCTACGCGACGACTTTCGAGCGCAGCCGGGATCATGCAACGGCGGACCAGGAGGCCTGGCGTGGCTACCTGAAGCTGTGCGAACTGGCCCTCAAGCACGCCAGCCGACCGTGCGGCCCTGTGCAGCCCAGCCCCTTCGTCCATCTCGTCGCGGGGCCGCCATGACCCTCCCCGAGCTCTCCGACTTGCTGCTCGCCAGCGACCTGCCTCGAGGCCGCCGCGTCCACGTCTTTGCCCTCACCCCGGGCACCTTCGAGCTCCTGGCGCTCGACGTCCGCAAGCGCTGCCCAGAAACCGCCGACAGCCCGCCCTTCGCAAGCATCACCATCACCGCAGCGCCGGGCCTCGACGTGCGCCTCATCCCCGCGGAGCCCCAATGACCACCCATGGCGCCGAGCTCGCCGCGCGCGCACGCTGCGTACAAGCGGGAGATCATGAGGGTGCAATTCCCGACATCCGGTGTCAATATGACATGGATGTCATAGTCCAACATGGCCTAACCGTTGAGGATTTTCAGAAATGCAATGTGCCGACCTACATGTAGGCCAACGGCGCCAAACTCCGGAAGCGGCACTTTGTCGCTCGTGGTCCACGCGACAGATGGCAGCAGAATCGACTCGGCGCGTCATGCTGTTTGAGCGCGAGGCCGGCGCCTCTGGCCACTTTGACCCCGAGGCCTCATGAAATGCCATCTCGGCATCAAGAAGCTTCGTCGCATCGCGACGCTCACGGGCAAATCCGTTTCGCACGCCTACGTGCGGGGCGGATGGCGGCATTACCTTGCGGAGACCTGGTTCATGGACGGCACCGTGGAAATGGTGAACTACCGCTCTGGCGAACGCGAGCCCGTTCTGCAGTGCGCCAGTCCCTGGTGGAATGGCGGTTCGCCGCCGGACCCCACTACCGCCATTCATCCCTCGGCGGCGTCCGCCCGCGCATCCATCGGGAGCGCCGCTTGACCATGACGCCGCCTCGCTGTCCGAAGCTCATCTTTGCGCTCACCGAGTGCGCCATCGAGGTTTGGGCTCGCCCCAGGGGACTCAGGCCCAGCGACGTGGTGCACGTGCTGACAGACCCTCACCGCCATCTGCGCGGGCGAAACTTCACCACCGCCGACCTGGTCCACCTGAATCGGGCCTCCGAGCACCCCAACTTCAAAGAGGCGGTGTCGTTTCTGGGCAACATTCCTCTGGCCGAGCCCTCCACCTGCCGACTACCGGGAGACCCCATGAGCAGCCGCCCTGCCAAGAAGCAACTTCTCCGCGAGCTGCGCGCCCAGCACGACGTCCGACCGAGCCTCACGCACGACGCCTGGACCTGCACCCGCGGATGGGCGCTGACCGAGATGGAGGCCGCGGAGGCAGGAAGGCACGGCTTCTTCTGGCTCAAACAGGCACACTTCGACGGCGCCCTATCCAAGCTCCGGCGAGTGAAGAGCAAGCGCCACGCCGCGCTGAGACGGACCGGGGCGTGGCCCGACGCCTGCGACGGCTGCGCGAAGGCGCGCGCCGAGGTGCACCCCAACTTTCAGTTCATTCACACCCCCTGCGGTCATCTCATGGCCTGCGAGTCCCACCTCGCGGCCTGCATCGGCGAGACCCCCGGCTTCATATCGCTTGACCGTACTCTTGCCGAGTATGGCCGCGCCAAACTCGCCGCCATGACCGCCAACACGGAGAGGCGCCCATGACATCTCCCGCCGGCCTACCGCCAGCGCTCCGCCAGCGCCTCCAGGAGCGCCTGCGAGAGATGAGGCGCCAGCCCGCCGCTTCGTCGCCCCCGGTCAAGCCCCGCCGCGCCTGCGAGCCCTGCGGCACGTCTACCACCGAGGCCCGCTGCCCAGGATGCGGATGCTCGACCAAAGAGGACACCACCTGATGCCCAAGTTCACCAGCGAGAAACAGCGCGGCGCCTTTGTCGCTGCCGCCTCAAACCCGGCCGTGGCCAAGCGTCTCGGCATCCCCCAGGCCGTTGCCCGGCGCGCGATGGCCGAAGACCGAGGCGGCAAACTGCCGGCTCGAGCCCCCAGCGCTATTGCTCGAGAGCGGGCAGAACTTCTCCGCCGCAGGGGGACCCAGGACACCGCCTGATGCCCTTTGGCCGCAAACAAGAGCCGGAGCCGATCCGGATTCGGTTGCCGAACTACACGCCCCGAGCCTACCAGCTCGGGCCTTACGACTTCCTCGACAGCGGGGCAGAGGGTCGGACGCCGGGCGGCTCCCGCGTCATCACCGTCTGGCACCGCCGCGGAGGCAAGGACCTCGCCGCCGGACACTACTGCGCCTACGCCGGAAGTAAGTGGGTGGGGGCCTACTACCACCTCTTCCCCACCGCCGAGCAGGGGCGCAAGGCGCTCTGGACCGACTTCACCGCGGACGGCGTCCGCAAGATGGAGATGATGTTCCCCCGCGCCATCCGCAGGCACCCGGAGGAATTCAGCCCCCAGGCTGAGATGATCGTTGAAATGGTAACGGGTAGCACCTACCGCATCCTGGGCGCCGACAAAATCGACAACGTGGGCGCCGGCCCTCTCGGCATCGTCCTCTCCGAGTACAGCCTGATGAAGCCTACCGTCTGGCCTCTGCTTTCGCCCATGTTGCGCGAGCCAGGCCCAGGCGGCCGGCCCCGCTGGGCTTGGTTCAACTTCACGCCCCGCGGTCGGAACCACGCCTGGGAGTTGTTTCAGAAGAACGGCCCCGCCAACGGCTGGTACAAGGATGTCCGCACCGTCCTGGACACCGGCCTGCTCTATGGGTCGAGCCAGTACCCTGGCAAGCTCGTCACGCCAGCCGAAATGATGGCCGAAGAACGCGCGGACGGGATGCCATCGGCGCTCGTTGACCAGGAGTACCTCTGCGACTTCAGCGCCGCGAACATCGGCGCCATTTGGGGGGAGGAGCTCGCCGCGCTGGAGAAGGAAGGGCGCGTTTGTGAGTTCGAGCACGGCCGAGACGACATCTTCGCGAACGTGGACATCGGCCACCGCGACGCCTGCGCCATCTGGCTGTGGACGCCGAACGAATACGGCGGCTTGGACTTCCTCCAACACCACGAGTTCACCCGCGGCCATGCCGATGATCTTTGCCGGTGGCTCGCGGCGCAGCGCGAAAACATGGGGTGGCGGTATGCCGCCATCAGCCTGCCGCACGACGCTCGCTCCCATCACTTCAACTCCGCGGTTTCGACGCTTGAGGTGGTCTTCGAGGCCTTCCCAGGCCTCGTGCGCATGACCCCCAACATCCCCCGGGACGATGGGTTACGGGCCGGCCGCCGCCTCTTGAAGCTCAAGACGCGCTTTCACCCGCGCTGCGCTCCCGGCTTGGCAGCTCTGCGCCACTACCACCGAGGCTGGGATGCCGACAAGAAGGTATTCACGGATGAGCCGGTCCACGATTGGAGCTCCAACAGCGCGGACGCCTTCCGCTACGCCGCGGTGGACCACGAGCACGCTCGTCAGGAGATCCAGTCTCGCCGCACCAAGAGGGCGGACTCCGCCAGGGTGTCCAACAAACCCACCGGCGTGGGCACGTTGATGGAAATGTTCCAGGACAGGGAGGAGCAGCGACAATGGATGAACTGAACGCCGCGCACGAGGCCTCGGAGGCACCGGAAGGGGAGCCCGGCGAGCAGGCCGCGCCCATCGACCGAGCCAAGCTCGCCAAAGAGTGGGAGGCAGAGCTTGAGGCCGCCCAGAAGCGGCTTCAGCCATGGCACGACGAGGCCGAGAAGGCGCTCAAGGCCTTCCGACAAAGCAAGGGCGACGATCCGGAGGGCCGCAAGCAAAGCGGGCTGGCGCTCTTCTACTCGAACATCATCACGCAACTCGCCCTGCTCTTCGGCCGCACGCCCTCCACGGCTGTCCGTCAACGTTGGGCGGATTCTCAGGATGAAGCGGCCCGTGCCGCTTCGCAGATCCTCGAGCGCCTGCTGGACGCAGATATCGAAGACCGGATCGACGGTTACTGTGAGGCGCTGGCCGCCGCACTCCAGGACTTCCGCATCGTCGGATTCGGCATGGCCCGCGCCCACTACGAGGCCACGTTCGCAAAGGTGCGCACCGCGGCCGTCGCGGCACAGCCCGTTCCCGAAGGCCAACAGGTTGCGGCCGAGATGGAGGTGGAGGTCAAAACCGACGAAAACGTACGCCTGCGGTATGTGCACTGGAGGCGTGTTCGGTGGGGCTCGTGCTCCATCTGGGATGAATGCCCGTGGCTGGCCTTCGAAACGCCTATGAGCCAGCGCGACATCGAAAAGCGCTTCGGCCAGGGGTGGGCGGACAAGTTGGAGTTCTACGCCTCCAACTCCACCGAGGTGCTGGACAAGGCAGAGCGGTCCAAGCCCGGGGCGCGAGCCCGGGTGTGGGAGATTTGGGACAAGGACACGCGCCGAGTCATATGGTGGTCGCGGGGAGCCGATGAGGTTCTGGACGTGAAGGACGACCCCTATGAGCTACCAGGATTTTTCCCCGGCCCGCGCCCGCTCATCAGCAACACCACCACCGAAGAGTTTCTGCCACGTCCAGATTTCAGTTATTGTGCACGGCAGTACGACCGCATCAACGCGACCGCCGAGGCTCAAGACCGGTGTGTTGACAATATCGGGGTCAAGGGCGCGTTCAACGGCTTGCAGGCGGAGCTCGGCAGCATTTTCAAGACAAGGGGAAACCAGTTGGTGCCCGTGCAGAACTGGACCGCATTCCAGGAGGGAGGAGGCATCCGCGGCGCGATCGACATCGTGGACATCCTCCCCTTCGTCAACGCCATTCAGGCACTCCAGGCGCGCCAGGGCGCGCTCCAGCAGGAGGTGTACGAGACGACGGGCGCCTCCGATCTACTTCGAGGCGCCGGCAGCAAGGGCGGACGGGCAACGGCCGCGGAAAGCCAGTTGAAGGCGCAATTCGGCGGCGCCCGGATGCAACTTGTGGAGGAGCAATTTGCGGCCTTCGCCAGCGCCCTGGCGACGCTGAAGGCTCACCTGATCGGGACCATGTTTGACCCCGAGCGCATCGTCTCTCGCAGCAACGCCAGGGCCACCTTTGACGCCCAGTCACCGGGCCTGGTCGAAAAAGCAGTCATGGCCATCAAGGATCACGCGCTTGGCTACCGCGTGGTGATCAAGCCCGAGTCGCTGGCCGTCGTGGATGACCAACTGATGCAGGCCGAGCGGCAAGGCGTGATGACCGTCGTATCCCAATACCTGCCCGCGGCAACGCAAATGGCCGGCCAGATGCCCCAGGCCGTCCCGCTTCTGCTATCTCTCCTGGAGTGGATGATGCAGGGCACCAAGGGCGCATCTTCCGTACTTGCTCCGATTCATCTGGCCCTTGAGCAGGCGCGCCGCGCCGCCGCGACCGCTCAGGCGCAACCTGCCGCGCCACCTCCGCCAGACCCGAAGCTTCTGGCGGTGCAGGCCAAGACGGCCGGTGAGCTGGCCAAGGTGGAGGCGGAACTGCGCGCGGATCTAATCCGAGACCAGTCTGAGGCGCAGGTAGCCCAGGCAAAGGAGGTCGCTCAGCGCGAACAGAACGTGATGGAGGCGGCCCAGACCCGGCAAATGCGGCCGCCGAAACCCATGGCAACAAGGGAGGAGCAGTAATGCGTTACTTCTACAACAAGGACACCGGACGCGTTGAGCCGGTAACGCCTGAGTGGGAGGCGGCCAACAACAGGAGGCCCGCCCACTACTTCACCGAGGGCGTCGAATACAGCAACCTTCGCACGCAAGACGGCGTTGACATTTCCAGCCGCAGGAAGCGCGCCGAGTACATGCGAGTCACCGGCGTTACTGACGCACGCGACTTTGCAGAAACCGGACCCAGGCGCGAACGGGAGCGGATTGGACGGCATTTCACCGGGTCCACGCCCAATCCAAGAACCAAAGCGGCCGTCATTGAGGCGGTCAACCGACACTGGAGGAGATGAGCAATGGCAGGCACGAATGAAACGCAGGGTCCCACCATCCGCGCCGCGCTGGAGACGGCGTGGGACGCGGCGTCTGGAGCGTCGAATCCCACCCCGGCCGCATCGAGCGCACCGGCGACGCCGGCCGCGGAGCCTGCCGGAGCGCTCGAGCTCGCCGAGACGCCGAGGGCCTACAACAAGGACGAGAAAGGGCGCTTCGCCAAGAAAGCGACCGGCGAGCCCCAGGCCGCCGCGGTTACCGGGACAGAGTCGGATCCCGCAGCGGGCGGCGATGGCACGACCGGGGCGGAGCCAAAGGCCGAGGCAGCGCCCGTAGTTCCAGCCAAAACCGCGACGCCCGCCCCGGCATCCTGGAAACCAGAGGCGAAGAAGGCATGGAGTGGCCTTCCCGCGGAGGTGCAGGCGGAGGTGGTGCGCCGGGAGCGAGAGGTCAGCGCGGCGCTGGCCAGAGCTGCTCCCGGAGCCAAGCTTGGTGCGGAGGTTGAAAAGATTGTCGCCCCCTACAGACAGATGATGGAGGCCGAGGGATCCACCTGGCAGGCGGGCCTTGCAAGCCACCTTCAGATGTCGGCCGTCGTGCGGCAGGGGACCCCGCAGCAAAAGGCCAACCTGGTGGCCGGCATCATGGCTCAGTTCGCGGTGGAGCCTGGCGACGTGGCGACCGCTTTCGAGGGGCTTGTGCGCCATGGCGGCCAGCGGCAACCGCAACCGCTTTCCACTGACCCGAAGGTAGAGCATCTCGCGGCGCAAGTGGAGGAACTTGCCGCCTACCACAACGCCATCATGGACCGAGAGGCAGCGGAGGGCTACGAGGAGGTCGCGGCGTTGCCCCACTTCGAGGAGCTGCGGGAGACGATGGCGGAGATTCTCACCACGCCCCTTGCGCAGACGCGAAACATGTCCTTCAAAGAGGCCTACCGTGCCGCTTTGGCGCTCCACCCGGAGCTGGAGGAGGAAGTGCTGGCGGCCCGCCTGGCCGAGCGCGAAGCCAAAACCCGCGCCGAGCAGGCCGCCGAGGTGGAGCGGGCCAAGAAAGCTTCGGTCAGCATCGCCCCAAGGCCCGGCGCTTCCATGGCGCCACCCCGGCAGAAGATGGACCGGTCTGCGGCTGTCCAGGCGGCCGTGGACAAGCATTGGTGATGAGGGGCTTGACAAATTCCGCGGACACGTTTTAGCCTGCGGGTGAGGCTGGCGGAAGCCCATTTTGGCCCATCCGCCCGGTGTGCCCCGGCCACAGACCGGGAGCGGTGCCCCATGACGGCGGGGCGTGGCGAGCGGCAGGGTGCCGCCCACGCGCGAAGGCCGGATCCACAACATGAGGAGCGCCCGCCGTGCCCGCCAACCCCGACGTTGGCTCCATGATCGCCACGACCCTGGAGCTTCGCAGCCAAGAGTTTTCCGACGAGGTGTCCGAATCGATCGCCCTTTGGTCGTTCATGGCCAAGAGCGGCAACGTGAAGCCAGCCCCGGGCGGCACGGAGATTTGGCAGGAAATCATGGAGGGGGAGGTCGAAAACGTCCAGGCCTATACCGGCTCCGAGCAAATGGAGCTGGGCGGGTACGACGGCCTGACCGCGGCCAAGTTCGCCTGGAAGCTCGTGGCCGGTAGCGTGCAGATCACCGGCTCCGAGCGGCTTCAGAACGCCAGCAAGCAGCAGATGATCAACCTGCTCGACTCCCGAATGACCGCGCTCGAGCTCAGCATGAAGAATTTCATGGGCCGGGCGATGTACGGGGACGGAACGGAGTTCGGGGGCAAGAGCCCCGGCGGCCTCGGGCTGCTGGTGGTGACGGACCCCACGACGGGGACGGTTGGCGGCATCAACCGCGCCACGAATCCCTTCTGGCGGAACTACTCCACCGGGCTGGTGGGTCCGCTCACGAAGGACACCATCCAAGACTACATGATGGATGTCTGGGTCAACACGTCGCTCGGAAACGAGCACCCCACCATCATCTCTGCCGGCAACGAGGCCTTCACGCTTTACAGCAGGGGCTTGCAGGCGGACCAGCGATTCACCGACCCGGCCTTGGCCGATCGCGGCTTCACTAACATCCGGTTCATGGGCGTGCCCGTCATTCTGGATGGCGGCATCGGCGGCGCCCAGGACAGCAATGTGATGCACTTCCTGAACACGAAGTACATCTACGCGCGTCCCCACCCTGAGCGCAACTTCGTAGCCATGGGCGGCGATCGCGTCCCGGTCAACCAGGACCTTGTCGTCCGTTTCATGGGGTGGTACGGCAACTTCACCGTCTCGTCGATGCGCCGCCAGGGCAAGCTCGACGGCAACCAGTAGGAAAGGAGCCAGACCATGGCATACCCCAGCAACATTCTCTTCCGAATCACAACCCCCCAGGGTGGGCTCCAGGGCATCCACGAGCTCTCTTCGACCGCTCAGCACCCCATTGGGCACGAGGTGCTGGCGGTCGATGAGAACTACAACGCAGCCACCTTCATTTATCTGGCCGGGGTGGCGTCCACCGCTGCCGGCGACTGGGTCGCCTACAACACGGACTCCGGGGCCACCACGCGCACGCTGGCGGCAAGTCGAGGCAACCTTGCGGTGGCGATGGCCGCCTGCGTGGCCGGCTATTACGGCTGGTACATGCGGCGCGGCTCGGCGGTGGTCAGCACCACGGCCGCTGGCACCGGCGCCGCCAACGCCTTCCTCTGCGTGACGGGAACGGCCGGACGGGCCACGGTAGCCGGCACCGATGGCCAGCGGATCAACGGCGCCATTTGCACCGGCGCTCAGGACGCGCCGGGCGCCGGCTACACCGTCGTCCAGCTCTCGGACCCCTTCTGTCAGGGTGACACCTTCTCCCTGGGGCAGGCCGCCGAGGCGGACCTGACGGACAACTCTGGCGGAGTCGCGGCGGACGGCACCATTGGGGTGGTGACTGCGCCCACGGCGCTCACCGACAACGGCGGCGGGGTGGCAGACGGGACAGTCGCCTCGCAGGCGGCGCCGGTTACCCTGACGGATTCGAGCGGCTACAGCGGCACCCACGACGACACGATCGCCGCCACGCCCGCGATCGTGACGCTCACGGACAACACCGGAGGTTCTGGCACCCATGACGACACGCTTGCGACCGGTGACAACGCTGCGGCCCCTATCGCGCTCACCGCGATCGACCTCGACAACGAGATCGTCGCGAGCGCCGACGCACAGCAGGACGTGGTAGCGCTCAGCGTGGCGGTGGGTACGCTGGGCGGTGCGGCGGACGGGTCGTTCGAGACGGTGGGCGACACGTCCACGGGCGATCGCTCCGGGCAGATCATGAACAACTTCCAGGAGATCCGCGCCAAGCTCGATCTGGCTCAGGCGAACGACGCGACGATTGCTGTTCAGGTGGACGCGCTTGTGGCGGATATCATAAGCCTGCGGGGCACGGTGGCCGACTGCGTGACGGACCTCGGCGTACAGAATCAAACCGATTCGGATCTGGCACAGAAGATCATCGAACTGGTGACGCGCGAGGCCGTGACGGCGCAGCACGTCAGCAACGTGGCACAGAAGGTGATCGAGCTCGTCACGCTGGCGGGCACGGCACAAAACAACCTTCGAGAGCTTACCACCGCCCAGAGCCAAGACCGGACGGCAATCGTCGCGCTCACGGACGCGGTGACGGAGCTTTCCACCAAGATCAACGACGTGCTGGCAAAGCTCCGCCTCGCGGGCATCCTCAACCCGTAGGAGATCATCATGGAAGACCTGTTCACGTCCGAGGCCGCCGCCGAGATGTCGGCAGCGCAGCTCACGAACGTCAACCCGGCAGCAGCCGCTGCGCTCGCCGGCCTCTACAACCTTCCGGCCCCGCGGTCGGCCCGGCAGAGCACTACCAACCTGGATGCTCGGTTCGAGATGCGGGCAATTACGGATCCCGTGGCCTCCAAGGCCGCTGGCAAGCCGCGGTTCAGGAACAGGCTTTGTCTCGTGGTCCTCAATCGCCTCGATCCAAATTCGGTGGTCAGTCGGCCGGCGTTCGTGGAGGGCGAGGGCTCGGATGCCGTTCGGCATGCGCGCGCATACCGCAACTTTCTGGCCGGCCAAAGGGGCGCGGCCGAAGGCACGCCCTTGGCCGTCATGAAGTCCACGAAGCCGCCCATGCTGGACAACGTTCAGGAAGCCGAGCTCGCGGCCAAGCCGCTCTACATTCGCACGGTTGAGCAGCTTGCTGCCCTGCCGGACGAGGCCCTCAAGGACTTCTCCGGTTGGGGGCTGAGGGTGCGCGACGCCGCGAAGCAGTTTTTGGCCATCGCCAAGGCCACCGAGCCGCAGCGCCTGGCGGACGCTGCCGTGGCGACGATGAAGGCCGAGAACGACGATCTACGGAAGAGGCTGGCGGACATCGAGGCGTTGATGGAAAAGGCCACCAAACCGGCCGAAACACAGAAGGCCGCCGGGGGATGACGGGTGCTTTCGGCCACCGCCAGTGACGTGGTGAACACCGCCGCCTTGGAACTCGGTCTTGTCTCCGTGCCCTTGGCGGACCCCTACGCCGCTGGCGTGGTGGACCCCAACGTTCGTCTGCTCCGCTCCCTGCTGGCTACGCTTGGGCAGCTTCTTGTCCGGCAGCACGCCTGGCAGGAGCTGCAGAAAGAAGCCGTCATCACGATCATCGACGGCCAGTCGGTCTACGACCTGCCGGCAGGTTACGATCGCGTGCTCCCGACGACGGAGTGGGACAGAAGCAACAGCGCTCAGATGAATGGCGGCCTGACGCCGCGCGAGTGGCAGGGCATCAAGGGCGTGAACAGCACCACCGGGCCGCCGCTTCAGTACCGAATCTTTGGCGGCCAGGTGCACGTTCAGCCGGACGTAGACACGCCGCCCGGTATTGTGGCGTTCGAGTACGTCAGCAACCTTTGGGTCCAAGAGGCTCCGGGCGTAGATCCCGAGGCGGATCCGGTCTTTCGAAACGCGCCGCTGGCCGGTACCGACATTCTGTTGCTCGACCGGCTTCTTCTAATCGCCGGCCTGAAGTTCCGTTACCGCTCAAGCCGCGGCTACGAAGCGACCTTCGAGGCCGGTGAGTACAACAACGCCCTGGCGCTGGCAAAGAGCGCCGACATGCAGCCGGGCATCATCGATTTGAACGGGGGCGCGGAGGGTCCGTGGTGGCCGACGTTTGCGAACGAGGCGCGGAGCCTATGAGCGCTCGCTCACGACCAGCGACCGAACAAACCGTCACTCTGCCGGCGCCAGTGAACGGGCTCAACACGATCGCCGCGGGGCCAGCCGTTCCACCTTCGGAATGCCTGCTGCTTGAGAACCTCCGCCCTGACGAGCGCGGGCTGAGCGTGCGTCGCGGCTGGGCGGAGTGGGCCACCGACATTTTGGGCGCCGGTGACAACACCCCGCGCTCCATCATCGGCTTTCACGGCACCGCCGGAAACGGCATCGCCGATCGCCTGTTTGCCATTACGAACGACCGCGTCTGGGACATCACCGGTGGCGGAGTTGGCCCTCACGTGTCCGCCCTGACGCTGCCCAACGTTGGCGCGACGAGCGGCGAGACGATCAGCACCTCGTTTACGAACGAGGCCACGACGTTCTGTGCGCTGTGCGACGAGCAGAACGGCTACCTGCTGTACCGCCAGGACACACAAGCATGGTCGCGCGTTCCCGCTGGCACGAGCCAGGCGTGGCAGAACTCGACGCCCTACTTTGTCGGCAATCTGGTGGTGAACGGCGGAAACGAGTACGTCTGCGACACGGACGGACTGTCCTCGGCGCTCGGGACCGGGCCGGCAGGCGCTGGCGCTGACATCGTGGACGGCACGACGCGCTGGGACTACGTCGGCCCCGCGGTGGCCGGCGCGCTCGGTCCAAGCCTTGCGGACCAACAGGCTGGCTTGTCCATCGATCCCGCGGATCTGGTTTTCGTCCTTGAGTTCAAAGGTCGCCTCTGGTTTGTGGAGCGGGACTCCTCGCGCGCGTGGTACCTCGACGTCGGCGCCGTCACGGGTACCGCCACCGCCTTCCCTTTCCCGCTGCATCATGGCGGGGAGCTTGTCGGCTTGTACGCCTGGAGCTACGACGCCGGGGGCGGACTGGACACTCTTCTTGTGGCGCTTTCTCGCACCGGGGACGTGGTCATCTACCAAGGCGCGGATCCAAGCAGCGCCGCCACCTGGGGTCAAAAAGGAGCGTGGTACGTTGGGCCGCTTCCGACCGGCCGGCGGGTGGCTACCGACCTCGGCGGGGAGATGTTCGTCTTGAGTTTGCGCGGCGTCATGCCGCTCTCGAGGCTGGTTGTCGGCGGCGCAGTGGAGCTGGAAAGTCTCTACACGACGGCGAAGATCGCCAACCTTTTCACCAGGCTGGCGCAGGAGGCACAAGGAAGAAGAGGGTGGGCCATCGTGGTGCACCCTACCGACAACGCCCTTTTGATTCTTATCCCCCAGACCCAGGGAAACGGCTGGATTCAGCTTGCCCAGAGCTTTGCACGCCCGGCGTGGAGCATCTATCGCGACGTCCCAATGACCGGAGGCGCGGCAGTCTGGCGGGGCGAACTCTACTTCGGCGGAGATGGTGGCGTGGTGGCGCGGAACAAGGGAAGCATGGACGCTCGCATGCTGGCGGCTCCGGAGGACTACGAGCCCATTCGCTGGCGCCTCCTCACGGGCTTCTCGGACCTAGGCAACGGCCGCAACAAGCGCGTCTTGGGCTTTCGGCCCATTTTTGAGTCGGGCAGCGCGGCGGTGCCCTATGTCTCCCAGGCTCGGTACGGGTACGACAAAACTCCGGCCCCCGATCCGGCGCTGCCCGCCGGAGGCGGCCCCAACTCCTGGTCCACCGGGCTCTGGGATGTGATGCTCTGGTCCGGCAGTGAGACCCCGTCCACGCCGCTCACCGGCGGCGTCGGCGAGGGCAAGCACGTGGCGGTGGCGATGACGGGCTTGTCCGTGTCACCCACCACGCTGGTGGCCATCAACGTCACTTTCGAGCAGGGGGGCACCCAATGATTACCGTTCGAGCCGCTCCGCCGGAGGACTTCGATTGGCTTCTCAATCGCACCGGCTGCTCCATCACGGGCGAGTTTCGGGCGCTAAAGGCCGTCGATGTCGCTGGCAAAGTCCGCGGCATGGTGGGCTTCGACGCCTGGACTCCCGCGTCCTGCCAAGCCCACATGGCGGCCGACTCACCCATGGCCTGGCGGCGCCTGCTGCCGGCCGCCTGCGACTACGCTTTTCGCCAGGCCGGCAAAAACGTGGTGCTCGGCCTGATCCCGGGGCACAACGAGCGCTCGCTGGCACTGGCCCACCACATGGGCTTCCGCGTGGTATGCCAGCTTGCGGACGCATGGTCCGCGGGCATTCCGCTGGTAGTCCATGAAATGCGGCGGGCGGATTGCCGCTGGCTGAAGGAGGCGTGCTGATGGGCCAGAACATCCCGGCACCGCCCAACTACCAAGACCTCGTTCGGCAGCAGGCCCAGGCCGGCGCGCAAGCCGCGCGTCCGGACCAGACGACGCCCTTTGCGACCTCGGGGTGGACTTTCAACCCCACGACCGGCCAATGGCAGCAGAGGACGCAGCTTGCCGGCGGCCTCGGTCAGGCAGCCTCGGGCCTTGGCGAGCAGGCTGCCCAGCTCGGCGCCCAGGGTCTGAATTTCGGCGCCCTGCCCGCGGTGGGCACTGGCGACGAAGCGCGTCAGCAAGCTCTGGAAAGCGCCATGGGCGCGGCACGGAGTCAACTCGACCCGATGTTCGCGCAGCGCGGTCAGGCGCTCGATGCCCGGCTTGCTGCACAAGGCCTTCTCCCTGGCTCCGCCGCTGCGCGCCGCGGTCGCCAGGAGCTGGCGGGAGAGCGTGGCGGCGCCTACCAGCAGGCGCTCGCCGGGGCCATCGGCCAGGCCACCCAGGCTGGTCAGGCGATCACCCAACAGGACATGGCCCGCCGGCAGCAAGCGATGGCAGAGCTCCTGCGGGCGCGCGCGCAACCGCTGGAAGAACTCCAGGCGCTTCAGAACCTGACATCCATGCCGGGCTTCCAGGCGGCGCCGACGCCCGACCTGATGGGCGCCGCTCAGGCCCAGTACGAGGGAACGCTCGCCCAGCAGCAGCTTCAGCAGCAGCAGATGTCCGATCTTTTCGGTGGCCTCGGCGACCTCGGGGGCGCCTTGGGCGGCCTGTTCATGCTATCGGACGTCCGAGTCAAGCGCTCCATCCGCCGTCACGGCGAAGCCCTGCCCGGCGTCGCGCTCGTGAGCTGGGAGTACCTGGCCATGCCCGGCGCGCGCTTCCTTGGGGTGCTGGCACAGGAACTTCGACGGGCCTGTCCGTGGCTCGTGATAGAAGGCAGCGACGGGCTCTTGCGAGTCAACTACTCTGGCCTGCTGGAGGTGTTTTGATGGCCGATCAGATGGGAGACCGAGAGGCGCTGCTCGAAATGCTTGGGCTCGGAGGAATGAGCGCCGAGCAAGCCGCCCTTCAACGTCAGTTTCGACGCGCACAGATGTTGCGGGGGATGGGCGGCGGTAACTTCCGCTCCGGGCCGGGCGCGGCCCTCGGCGCGCTCGCGCAAACGGTGGGCGGCGTGGCCGGCGGGCTGGCCGAGGCAGGCGCCGAGCGGGGCATGCAGGAGTTGGCTCCGAGGCAGGCGGCTGCGCGCGCTCGTGCGTTGCGGATCCTGCCGCTTCTTGGTCCCGAGTACGCCGGGTTGAAGGGGCTTCGCTGATGGCTCCACCTCGCCAGCCCTCCGGCCTCGAGCGCCTGCGAATGGCCGGCGGGCCCCTGCCGCCCTATCGTCTCAAGAACCCGGCCTGGGGCTCTGTCGAGGTGCCCGGCGAACTACCGCCAAGC
>Ga0115026_10000009_pt1 | contig 42606 bp, 40 predicted proteins | sample Mud_0915_D1_FD_83878 | JGI IMG/M metagenome (GOLD analysis project Ga0115026, IMG submission 83878) | Wetland microbial communities from Old Woman Creek Reserve in Ohio, USA - Mud_0915_D1 | ecosystem: Environmental > Aquatic > Freshwater > Wetlands > Sediment ...
AAGCCTGCGATGACTCCCGTGAGCATCTTGGTCGCGCCGCCCAAGAGCATCTGACCGAGGCCCTTGGTCTGCCCGCCCGTGACGCTTTCGAGGATGCCTCCGCCGCCCTTCTTCTGGCCCTGCTCCTGAGCGGCCTGCGCCTGACCCATCTGGATATACTCGCCGCGCATCTGGGCGAGAGCCTTGGCCGCGTCCTCCGCCGAAATCTTCTGGTCGTCGAGTTGCTTGATGACCTCGTTGATAGAGTCGGCAAACGCCACCGCCTGTTCCTTGGGCATGAGCACGCCCATCTCGGTCCAAGCGGCATCCACGTCATCGACGACCTGATTCGCCAACTTCGTGATGTCCACCGAGTTCTGCAACTGCTCGTTGTAGGCCTCGACCTTGCCCTGCAACTCCGCTACCGTTTCGCTCTCCTGCCCCATGAGATTCAGCCGTTCCTGCATCTGGGTCAGTTGTTCTTCGTAGAGCGCCGGGTCAAGCCCGACGGGGCTAATGCCCGCATTTTGGAGCATCGTGCTGGCGACGTTGCGGGTCGCCATGTCGTCGATTCCGATGCGCTTGACGTTCTCCTCGAACTCCTTGGCGGCGCGGGCGGCGAACAGCAGTTCTTCCTTCGTCCTTTCCAGACCCCGGTTCTGCTCCTTGATGGTGTCCACCGTCTTCTCGATGGACTGGCCCATCTGCTCGGACATCTTGATAATCGCCCGGCCAGCATCCAGAAACCCCCGCTGAGGGGTGATGTTTGCGAACTCCTGCTTGATGGCGCGCGCCGCCTTCTGCCCGGACTTTGCGGCAGAATCCATCATGTCGCCAATCTCCTTGGCGACCTGCTCGGCATTCGTGACGATGCGCGCTTCGAGCGTCAGTTCGGAGTCTTGGCTTGACTCAGCCATTGGCTCACCTCTTCCCGGCTCATCATGCCGAGGTCAGCGCCCGCCATCACCAGTTCAAGGATGGGGTTCGCCTTCAAGCCCTCAAAGAACATGGAAATCGCAACCCGGCCCTCGCGCTCCGGGCCTTCACGGGTCATCTGGGCTGTGACTTCCTCGGGGGTGGCGCGCCACATGAGCGCAATGAGCCGGATGAACCCATAGGGGTCTTCCGTCGCAAAGTGCTCGGTCACTCTCTGGGTGAGAGCAACGATGTCCTTGGCGTCAATCAGGCGCGGCAGGGCCGGGGCCAGTATCTTGACCGCCTCCACCGCCGCCGCCGTATTCATCGTTCGGCCCGCCATCTCCGCCTCTTTGCTCTATCCGCCCGACCGGAAGGACCGACTTGCGTATCCGGCCCCAGTTCTTCGGCTTCTTGCCCCGTTGGAGCATCACCATCCATGCCGGGCGGTGGAGCGGCTTGAAAATCTGCCGCTTGGTCGCCTTGTCATAGGGGTAGGCCACCTCGGAGAGTGCGTAGATGAACTCGCGCTCCCCCTGCTTCGTCGCTAGGATTTCCGTGACGTAGGCCACGGCGTCCTTGACGGGCAGGTTCAAGATGGTGTCCAGTTCCCAGTGATAGGCCCCGGCGATGACATGCACCCACAGGTAGTCGCTCCGGTCGCTATACTCCCACGGCTCCTTTGCTTCACTTTCCTGCAAGTCGCCGCGCAGAATGGAAAACTGTTCCGCTTGGGGGATGCGGTTGAGACGCCGGATGCTACGGAACGCACCGAACGTCTCGAAGAAGGGCGCTTCGTCGAACTCTCCACGCCCAAGAGCGGGGATGGCGGCGCTCAGATACTCGTAGAGACAGCCGGTGATGGCTCCATTGTCACCAGACCGAACAGCCTCGTCCAAGTGCCGCATGGCCCTTTGCAGGGCGATGAACCCTCCGAGGTGGGCAGGCGCTACTGTGAACGCCTGCCCACCCACGGAGATTGTGACCTCATTGGTCATTCCGTCAACGTCATGCGACGGCCGACGGGTCATAGCGAATGACGGTGGCGAACTCCTGACCTGCGGGCATCGTGTCGTCGGCAAAAGCCCAGATAGCAATGCCGCCGAGTGCCCACCGATTGCCGGACACCATAGCAATCGTCCACGCGTCAACGAACTGGGCCTTGTGCAAGGTGATGGCAACATAGTCCAACGCAGTCTCGTCATACACCTTGGGGAGGTAGACGTGGTAATACTGGTTGTTGTTGATTGTGCCAAGGCCCATCTTCTCCCAAATCCCGCCGACCGAAGTGACCGTCGAGCCGCGGATGATGGGGGAAGTCGTTGTGAGCGGGAACAGGCTGGAAAGCGTCAACGTCAGGGCGAGATGGTTCCGCTTTTGAATCACGCCCTTGTCGCCAACCTTGTCGCACCGAATGGCGTTCACGGTCAAATCGTCCGCGAGGGCGACATCTTCATAGCAGGCCAGCGAGTACACTGGGTAAGCGGTCGTCCCGCTCAGGTTCCAGTAGTACCCGTCCGCGTCAGGGTTGAAGCGTTCTCCTGCTTCATACGCCTGATAGTAAATCCACGGAGCGCCTTCGATGTAGATTTCGTCCTGCGCAACGATGTTGCCAACAGGTGCTCCCGTTGCGAGTGCCATATTGCGACCTCCTAGTTAGTCTCGAAGACGATGCGCCCTCCCCCGCCGCAACACCCGGTCGGGCCGGGCTTGTTACGAGCGAGGATGAAGGCAACGTCCTCGTCGGAAACGGCAACAGCGTCTCCGGCTTGGCCCCAGTCATAGCGTTTGCCAGATGGGGCAGTGAAAATGATGCGGCCGGGATACCGCGAGCGAATCAGGGTGACTCCGCTCGCTGGCTTTACCGTGGCCTGCGCGGTCGCACGCGCTTCCACGACGCCCTCGCCCTGTGCCGTTGGGAACAACACGCCTTCGGGCTTGGGGTCGTCGCTTACCCCAGTCCTCGGGCGGTAGCCCTTGCGTCTAGGCTCATCCATAGTCGTCTCCTTGGACGGCGGGATATACGTTGGCTTGGAAAAACGCCTCGGTCATCCACAGGTCCTCCGTGATGCGCACGGCCCCGTTCGTGTTGATGGTCCGCACGAAGCCGTACCACCCGGTCCCCTGAATGTTATAGCGGTGGAGAAACGCCACCACCACCCCCGCCACTTGGTCGGCCTTCTTGCTCGATGCTCCTTCCGCGTAGCATCGAATCGAGAAGTTGAGAATCGAGTGGGTGCATTGCTCCCGCTCGTTGTAGGGCCGCTGGTCAATCAGGTTGTAGCGGACAGCCGGGAACCCAATGTTCTTCCCCTGATACTGGTCCTCCTTCACCCCGACCGCCCCGCTCGATAGGAGCGTTGTCAGCGCCGCTCGCCCCTTGAGCGCCGTGATGAAGTCCGCTTGAATGACCTCATTGGAAATCAGGGACATTAGAGCCGCCTCAACTCACCAATCATGGCCGAAAGCACGATGTTGCCTATCTTCGGCCGCAACTCCTCCAAGGCCGGGCGCAGGTAGGGCTGTGGCTTCACGCCGGGGTGCATGACCTTGGCGAAGAAATACATATCGAGGTCGGCGTTGTAGGCGGGGTGGGGTTTCGGGCCACCCGGCCACTTGAACGCCAAGACCTTTGCGCTGGACTTGCCCGTGACGATGCCCGGCAGGATTGGATACTTGGCCCGCTTTGCCGGGTCGCGGTGGTGCAGGCCACTGCCAAACTCCTGCGCCGCCCCATACTCCACGGTCGGCCCCGCCACGACATACATGACCCAAGGCCCATCGTTGAACGGGCCTTCGTACATGATGCTCCGCACGAGGTCGCCGTTCTTCACGGGGGCCTTTCGCTTGGCCTGCTGGATGAACAGGTTGCCAACTGCGTCGATGCCCTTGTACTGGCCGCGCGCAATCGCCGCAAGGACCTGCGTTTTGCTGTGGCTCCACTTGGTCTTGAACTCCACGTCCATCGGACAGGACCTCGCTCATATCCACTGTTCGACCCGCCCCGTGTCGTAGCGGGTCACGACCAACTTGATAATCCTGCGGCGGTCCCTTGGGTGGGTCGGCATGTGAACGACGGCCTGCACCCTGAACCGCCTTCCCAGATACTCGTGCCCTGTCGGGCCGACAACCTCAATCTCGTCCCGCTCGTAGACCGCTCTGGCCGTCGGTCCCTGCGAGAACTCCCGGATGAGAATGGTCGCCGTGTTGTGTATCTCGATGCCCTGTTCGAGCAGGAGCATCGACGGCGTATTCTCCACGAAACTTCCCCAGACGCAGAAGGCGCTCACGGTTCCCGTGAGGACTGCGCCGCCCACGTCGTCATCAGCACCCTGCGTGATTGTGTGAATCTGGAACAGGGTGTTGAACATCGTTGCCGGAGGCATCAGCGAAACCTCAGCGCCCGGTAGACCCGCAGATGGCGCACCAGCCTTGCGATGTAGTTCGCCATCGGCCCCGAACCCATCGCCGTCTTCAGCAGGGGCATCCGGGTTTCGGAGTAGCCCTGCGATGACCACGCCGAGAGGCCGGGGTCGCCCGGCCCGCCCTCGTTGGCTCCGGGGTCAATCATCTCGGCCAGTGTGACCTCCGCCAGTTTCGCAAGGGCCATGTGCAGTCCGTGGTCGTTGGCCGCAACGCCCGTCGGAAGTCCGGCGGTCGCCGTGACCTCGACTTGGTAATAGACCCCTGCGCAACTGCCGCACACGGACTTCGCCAACTGGGAGACCGCCCAAACGTCGATGTAGCCAACGCTGTCCCTGATGATGCCGCAACCATCGTGGTCGGTCAGGTCGCAGTCGTCGCACGAGTCGAGCGACTTCGCCACAACTCGGTCAATGGAAATCAGGTGGCTGTAGGGCAGGACCAGCGGCTTCATCGGGACCGGGTAGACGAAGGTTCCCGTCACGGTCGTCGGCAGTAGGAACGTGCCGAGGTGCTGAATCATCTGTTGCTCGGCGATGGTGAAGGCCGCGTGGCGCTGTGCCGCCGTTCCCGTCTGCGAGCACGTCGGAGCGTACTCGAAGAACATGGAGTCGGTCAGGACAACCGGAGCGAGATGGTAATACTCAAGCATCTGTCGCCTCGCCTTTTGCTATCCGGGCGGTCGCTTGAAGCCCTGCGGCGGGAGGTCCCGCGCTACCTGCAACCCCATCCCGGCCTGCCTGCTCTCCGACATCGCCAGCATCCGCTGTCCCTGCATTTCCAGCCACTTCGCCACGGCGAACAACTGGAAGGGGTCGATGCGGAAGAGGCTGGCGTCTGCCACCTGCGCCGTGTTCCCCAGAAAACGGATGCCGAGCCGGGAATCGGTGTCGGCTGGCGTGTAGTTCGGGTCAGGCGGAGGGGGGGCCTGCTGACCTTCGTTCGACATGGCAAAGCCTCCGGCTTCACCGTCCCGCACGACCATCGTAGGCGAATCGGAGGGCTATGGGAAGGACAAATGCACCATGCGCAGGGGATGAAAATGAAGCCCGGCGGGGTCGCCGCCGGGCTATTTGGGCCGAGGCTCCTCCTCAGCCGAGTTTCTTCAGGAAGTCCTCAAGTCTCATGGTGTCCGGGAGCCGGACCATCAACTCGCCGTTGGCCTTCAGCCCGATGCGCAGGCCGTCCTTCTCGCCCACGATTTCCGTGCCGAACATCCAGTCGTAGGCGTCGTCCATCTCGTCCTCGATGTCGTGGCCGGATGCCGTCGCCACCCGGTAGCCAGCGGCCTTGAAAATCGCGGTGTTGGCCCGGCCGAGCGCCTTGCGGTCCCGGTCAGCGGCTTCCGAGTCCCGCTCGTAGCGCCAAGCGGCCTCAGCGCCCTTCGCCAGTTTCGACTTCGGGCCGTCCAACTTCTCAAGGGATGCCACCCGGTAAACCTGACTGCGGCCGTCTGAATTGGAGCGGCCAGCCCATCCGCCAGCCACCGTCGCGTACGCGACGAAGTTGTGGGGGCCACCCTTCCAGTTCTGCGAGACCTTGACGGACCCCTTGCACAGCAAGGTGTTGTCGGCGGCGTATGCGGAGAACTGGAAGGCCGAGCCGAAGTTCTGGCTCGTGACGCTCTTGACATGGGGCAGGGTCGCGGCGTACTCGCGCAGGGCGTCCCGAATCTGGCGCGCCAGTTCCTTTGCTTCCTGCTCTTTCTCCTCGCGGATTTCTCGGAAACTCTTGTCGCTCATCTTTTCCTCCTGTCAGATTGAACGGCTGAAGTCCATGCCGCAGTTGCGGCATCGGAAGTGCTGGCGATTGCCGAGCGTTCCAAGTTCAACGCCGGGGCCACCGCAGACCGGGCAGGCCACGACCTCGGCCTCCTCGATTTCGGCGGAGGCGCAGGGATGGGCGTCGAACGATTCGATGCTTGGGAAGGTGGTCGAGCAGTTGGGGCAGTATTCCATGACGACCTCCGCCATCATTCTTCCACAGGCGGAGGCCGTCGTATATAGTACCAAGGTCCTATTGGGCTAGAGCCAGCGCCACTCGTCCCACTGCAACTGGCGTGCCCACCGGCCCCGGAAGACGGTCTGGTTGAGCGCCAGATTGAACCCCTGTCGGCCAGCGCCCTTCTTGATGGAACCCCCGACGTAGTGCGTGCCGCTGAACCCCGGCACGAACAGGACTTCCTTTTGGAAATTGAGCCGGACCTTGAAGCAGTAGTCCACGTCCTCGAAGGTCCCGGAGCCGTAGGCGGCGTCCAATCCCCCGACCTTCACCCACAACTCGCGGCGGGTGGCGAACAGCGCCCCGGTGACGGCCTGCATCTTGCGGGCGTAGTTCACCCGGCGGTTGGTCGGACTCCACCCGATGAAAATGTGGTAGGGGTCGCCCTTGATGTTGAAGGCGAGTCCGGCGTGCTGGACCTTGCCCGGTGGCCCGTGCGGGCTTTCGTCGGTCGGGAACCGCAAGAGCGCCCCGACAACGCCGATGGTCGGGTCATCGAGCGCCCGCACCGCATTGGTAATCGCTCCCTTGTCCAGAATGACATCCGCCGTCAGGACGACGATGAGCGGCGACGACCCGCGGGCGACACCGTGGTTGAGTGCGCCGGGGAAGCCCATGTTCAGGTCGAGCCGGAAGAACAGGTCTTCCTTGCGCAGTCGGCTCTTGACACCTGCCGCCTGCTCCTCGGGCTTCAGGGCGTTGCCCTGTCCGTCGTGCCAGATGGGGGTCGCGTTGTCTACCACGATGACCCGGTACGGCTCGTTCAGGCCCTCGCATCCCCCGGCGATGGAGTCGATGGCCTTCTCAGCCATTGCCCATTCGCCGTAGATGGGAACGATGATGTCCACAAGCCAAGGCGTGAGACGCGTGGGCTTCGGGGCCTTCACTGGTCCTTCACCGTCGGCCGCGGCTGGCGGCGCGCCTTGTTCGTTGGACTTAGCCCGGCGTCTGCTCATCTGAGCCTCCTAGCCCTGCCATTTCTGGCCGAATGAGAATGGGAACCTGCTGAGGGATGGTCGGCGGCTGGATGAAGCCGGAGACATCGGCGGCGGAAGCCGTGACCTTGGACTTGGCGATGACCCGCCGCAGTTCCTTGTCCAAGATGTCTCCGCATTCCTGCCACGTCCGACCACGAGCGTATGCCTTGGCCCGGTCGGTGATTTCCCGAACCCGGTGGCTGTAGATGCCCGCCTTCTGCTCTTTGTGCAGGAACATGAGGTTCTTGGCGACGGACTCGCCGCTGGCGTAGGACCTGTCGGAGTTGCCCCAAGGGTCGCAGTGGACGTACTCGACCTCGATTGGAAATCCCCGCTGGCCCTTCTTCTTCTCGATGTCCTCGAACAGGTGCTCCATGATGGCCGTGCAGTAGGTGGCGACCACGGGGGTCCCGACGCTCATGGCTTCGAGGATGGGCATACACAGGCCCTCGGCCTTCGACGTGAGAAGGAAGGCGTCGGCAACGGCGTGCAGAATCCAGAGTTTGCCGTGGGGCAGGCCCCGCTCGAACGGCTGGATGGCATCGCCCAAGCCATACTTATCAGAGAGGTCGGGGATGTTCCATCCGACGTGCGAGGCGACACGCGTGACCAGCAACCACTTGGCAGGCACGCCCTTCGACCGGGCAATGGAAATGCCCTTGGCGGCGGCAGACAGGTTCTTGCGCTCTTGGTTGTCGGCCACGGTCAGCACCACGAAGTCGTCGGGCGACAGTCCGAGGTTCCGCCGGAGTTCGGCCCGCTCCTCGGTCGTCACGGAGCGCCAAGCGTCGGCGTCCAATCCGATAGGCAGATGCAGGCCGTTCGCGAGTCTGGCATCCTGCATCATCCGCAGGCCGTAGCGCGAGATGACGAGCGCCGAGTCCATCGGCTGAATGATGGACGCCCACGAGTTCGAGAGCGGCCCGCTCTCCACCGGGAAGATGCCGATGTAGGGGACCGCCGCCCGGCCCTCGACCCGCCTCGGCAACTGCAAGCCCCGGATGTGGTGCGGGATGTCCAGAGCGACGATGACGGCCTCGACAGGTTCGGTCTGGCCCGTCGCTCCGAGCACCAAGAGGTTCTGCATCATGGCCGGAGTGATGTTCCACGCCTCGTGCGTGACCACCGGAATCAGGCGGAAGGGCCAGTCGTGCTCGTCGCCCTTGTAGCCAAAGCCCAAGATGGTCACTTTGCGGTCGCGTTCGGCCATCTGCTTCGCAAGGCCAATGGCAATGTTCATGTACCCTGAGCCTTGCATGTCGAGGTCTGAAATCAGGACAATCATGCGGGTTTCTCCCCGGACAGGACGGCTTCCCACTGGACCGCAATCCTGTCCCAATCGAAACGTTTGGCGGCGAGCACCATCATCTTCTCCCGGCTCTGGTCGAGGAAGGCTCGCTCGACCGTCAGCAGGTCGATGGCTCGGCTGGCAACCTGCTCGGTGAAGTCGGGAGCCGACGGCACTCCCGGTATCTGGATGCCCCACTCGTTCGTCGTGCCGAGGGCGGCGATGTTCGTGGTGATTGGAAATGCGCCAGCGAACTGCGCCTCGGCCACCGACAGGCAGAACAGTTCCTCGTAGGTGCAGGGGTAGACCATCATATCCGCCTGCATCTGCAAGCGGCAGAGGTCCCGCCGGGGAACCGCCCCAAGGAACTCCACGCCCGGTGTCCCCGCCCAGAACAGGCGGTGTTGCATGTTGTTGGCGTTGACCCCCCACAGCCTGTAGTCCGAGGTGATGGTCAGCGAGAGGTCGGGTATTTCCTCCCGCATCCGGTCATAGATGGGCTTGAGCGACTTCAGGCCGCGGTCGGGGATGGACATGAAGATAAGGCGATTGGTAATCCGCTCCGGCGGCTTCTGGGGATAGTCCTGCTTGCGCACCCCGAGGTCGATGGCCGTGATGCGGGCCTTGTCGATGCCGTAGATAGTGTTGAAGTAGTTGCGGTGAAAGTCGGAGATGCAGACGATGGCATCCACTCTCTGCGCCAGCGCCGGGTACGACCCGATGGTGTACTGGTCGCACGACCACCACACGATGCGCTTGGCCCCGTGCCGCGGTCCGACGAGGGGGTTCGGCGAGCGATAGATGATGATGGCGTCCCGCGGCTCCATCGGATTGAAGTTGTTGCGGTGGCCGTAGGTCACTCCGTCGAAGTCCGCCTCGAAGCGGTTGTCGTTGTAGACGACGACCTCGTGCCCCCTGCGCGCCAGCGTCTCCATCAGGGACATCATGGCGAGTTCGGCCCCGCCGACGCCCCGCTCGTAGATGTCCGGGGGCGTTACCCCTATGGGGCTTCCATCATTGCAGACCAATGCTATCTTCATTCTATCGCTCCATCCTCACTATACTCAGCACGGGACCTTGACGCAAGCCGACCGGATGCCCTGAGCGATGCGCTCCATGTCCCGCTCGGTCAGGCCCGGCCAGACCCCGACCCAGAACGTGCTGGTGGTCGTGCGCTCGGAGTTTGGAAATCTCAGGCCCTCGCCCTCCCCGAAGACGTGGCGGTAGGCAGGCTGGCGCACCAGCGACCCGCCGAACAGCCGCCGGGTTCCGATGCCCATAGCCTCAAGGTGCTGGACGAACGCCGAGCAGTCGGCATGGGGGTTCCGCAGGGTGATTGGAAATCCGAACCACGAAGGCTCGCTGTCCGCAGTGGCCTCCGGCAGGATGAGTTGGTCGGCGCACTCCTCCAACGCTTTCAGGAGGAAGGCGAAGTTGGCCCGGCGGGTCGCTATGAAGCCTTCCAGCCTGTCCAACTGCGCCAAGCCCAGAGCCGCCTGCATGTCGGTCGCCTTCAGGTTGTAGCCGATGCGGGTGTAGACGTACTTGTGGTCGTAGCCCGGCGGCAGGCCGTCGAACTTCCATCCGAACCTCTGGTTGCAGGTGTTGTCCTTGCCCGGAGCACACCAGCAGTCCCGCCCCCAATCCCGGTAGGACTCGACGATGCGCTTGGTGCGCGGGCCGTGATTGATGAGAACGGCCCCGCCCTCGCCCGTTGTGATATGGTGCGCCGGGTAGAAACTCTGGGTGGCGAACATGCCGAAGGACCCCGTGCGCTTGCCGTGGAGCACTGAGCCAAGCGCGTCGCAGTTGTCCTCGATGAGGCCAATCCCATGCTGGCCCGCCAGCCACTCGGAGAGTCCGGCGATGGGGGCCGGGTTGCCCAAGGTGTGCGCCAGAACGACGAAGGCCGTGGCAGGCGTCACCGCTTCCTTGACGGCTTCCAGCGTCGGAACGTAGGTCCCCAGTTCGATGTCCACGAGCACGGGCCTCAGCCCGGCTTGGAGAATGGGGTTGAGCGTGGTTGGAAATCCGCAGGCGGCGGTCACAACCTCGTTGCGGTGCGGCGCGTCGAACATCTCCTTCATGGCGAGCACCGCGAGAAGGTTGGCCGAAGACCCCGAGTTGCAGAAGGAAGCGTGACGCACGCCGACGAACTCGGCCAGCCGCTTCTCGAAGGCGTCCGTGAAGTGGCCCTCGGTGAACCACGCTTCTTCGACGGCCCGCCAGACCAGTTGCTTCTCCGGCAGGCCCACCAGTTTCCCGGACGGCGCTAGATACCTGTCAGCCATAGAGTTGCGTCACTTCCTCGATGGTCAGGTATTGAGCGTCAAGAACGAGGCTCGCCACCATGAGCCGGGCATCGCTCGTCTCCGAAACCAGAAGGGTCTCGGTTGGTAATGCCGCGAACTCCCGCATCACGTCGTCCACCGCTAGGATGACGGGGCCAGCCTCCTTCGGGTCGTCCACGGCGATAGGGCGCTCCACGGTCGGCACGCCGAACCCGTAGTCGTGGGCCTGCGTGTTGTTTGTGAGGATGCAGACGCCCTCGACCCTCCGGTTGGTAGATGCCAGAAACCCGAGGAGGCCCCGTGACTTCTCTGCCGTCGCCTGACGCATGACCAGAAGCATCGTCCCTCCTATCCCGACAGGTGGTAATCCGGGCCAAGGATTTCCGGCCCGATGTCCTTGACTGAGGCCCGCAGGATTTCGTCCTTCGTGTGGCGGTGGCTGGCGGCGTTGCATACGAGAGCATAGCCGCCCCGCCAGCCCTTCGCAATGCGAAAGGCATTCCAGATGCCGGGCGGCACGGTCAGGACCCCGTGGGATTCTCCGCCCTCGGCCAGCCGCCAGACCATCGTGCGGCCGAAGGTCGGGCTGTCAGGCCGGGCATCAGCCAGACCCACCAGCACCACGCCCACGACGCAGGTGTAGCGCAGGGTCATCCGCTTGTGCAGGTGGTAGCCCTTGATAACGCCGGGCCAGACGGACGAGAAGTAGACCTCGCCAATCCTTCCGTTGGCCCCGGCGGTCACGAACTGCCGGACCTCGCCCCGAGCATCGTCGAAGACGGGCTTCGGCTCGAACGTGACGCCTTGGATGAAGAGGTCAGGCGTGCGGTCCACTGAAATACTCCCGATACCAGTCGGCTGTCATCTTCAGGGCATTGGAAAAGTCGGTGGTCGGGTTCCAGCCCGTCGCTTCCCGGAAGGCCAGCGAGTTCAGGGCGAGAAACGCCGACTCGTGCATCGCTCCTCGCTTGTCGATGAACTCCGGCTCCAAGGCGTGCCACTCAGGATAGAGGCTCCCAAGTCTGGCAACAATGTCGATGACCGAGTGGGTGTTCCCGGCGGCGACATTGAAAAAGCCGTAGGGCCGCTGGTCGAGGCAGAGGGCGGCGAGAAGGAAGGCGTCTAGGGCGTCGCCGATGAACAGGTATTCCCGCTTGGCATCCGGCTTCCGAGTGCGGAGAGCCGGGCGCTTGCCCGCGCATAGGTCACGCAGGACCGATGGCATGAGGCGGTCGAGGTTCAGGTCGTAAGGCCCGAAGACGTTGCCGCACCGGAGCACCGCCACGTTCACGCCGTAGCAGTAGGCATAGGCTTGGCAGAAGAGGTCGGCGGCTCCCTTCGACGCTTCGTAGGGATGGCGCGGGCGGAAGGCGTCGCCCTCCCCGAAGCCGAACTGGAAGGCTCGCTCGGCCTCAAGCGACTGGTCGTGGCGGTCCCGCTGGCCGTACACCTTGTCCGTCGTGGACACCACCAGCCGCACTTCCTTTGCCCGGCACTCGTCGAGCACGAGGAGTGTGCCCATCGCGTTGACGTAGGACGACTCGACGGGGTTCTCGAAGCAGTCGCCGACCTGCGAGATTCCGGCCAAATGGAAAACGATGTCGGGCGTGGACCGATTGAAGGCTTCGCGCAGGAGCGGCTGGTAGCCGATGTCTCCAACGATGTAGTCCACGATGAAGTGGGGGTCGCCCGAAGTGATGGGCGGAGGGAAGGGAACGAGGTCAACGCTGTGGACCTCCGCCCCGGACTGGCTGAGGGCGAAGCACAGGTGTCTGCCGATGAAGCCAGAGCCTCCAGTGACGAGGACCGACTTCCCTGCGAAGTCAGGATACATCATCCACTCTCCTGAACCTACGCCACGGCGGGGGCGACTGCGCCGCCGCTTCGTTGGCCGCTTCCAAGTCCCGGAAGGTATCAACGCATTGGAAATAGCCGGGGTGCAGATGCACCGACAGCCTGTTCTGCAAGGCCAGCACGGGGAGCACGTCGTACTCCAAGCGGGTTCCGGGGCCGGGGATGAGGTCCAGCAGGCCCCGCTCGACGACGTAGAACCCGGCGTTTATCCAGCCCTTGTCGATGTTCGGCTTCTCCTCGAAGGCCGACACCATGCCCCCCTGAATGGAAAGGGAGCCGAACCGGGACGGCGGACGGCTGGCCGTCACCGTCATCAAGGCGTCATACTTCTCCCGCATCCGCTCGTGGTGGTCCACCAGCGCCCGGAGGTTCACGTCAGCCATGCCGTCGCCATACGTCAGGAAGAAGGGTCCGGGTTGCAGGCAACCCATGTTCAGCAATGTAAGCAGTCGCCCGCCCGTCTGCGTGTCCTCCCCTGTGTTGATAATCGAGACCTGAGCGGTAGCCCAACCGGGGTTCCAGTCCAAGAACTTGCCCCAGAGGTGTCCGGCGGCGACGATGATGTTCCGCACGCCTTGGTCGTAGTAGATGCCCGCCACCTGCTCAATCATGGGGATACCGCCGACCGGAACCATCGGCTTCGGTATCATGCCGTGGGTTTCCTCGACCAGCCGGGTTCCTCGCCCGCCAGCCAGAATCACCAGTTGCATGTTCTCGATGTCCAGCATCGCCTACTCCCGTTTCGGCTCGGCTCTCTCACAGAGAAACCGGAACTCAACGAAGCCCTCGCGGTGGGGGCGCTCCGGCGGAGCGTTACCGGAGTCCAACACCGACTTGCGCCACGCCTCCATGAACTCGTCGTCGTCGGTCCTCAGATACATCTTCTTCTTGGGCGACCACCCGGACCGCGCCAGCCACCAGAGCAGTTGTTCCTCGGGGGCCATCGAATAGTGATTGCGGCCGACCACTCCCCAGTAGTCAGGAGCCGGGGCCACGAGCAACAGATACTTCGCCACCCGCCGCCATTCCATCAGCGTCAGGATTGGAAATGGGCTGTGCTCAAGGACGTGCCGGGCGAAGATGAGGTCGATATGGTCGTCGGGGAACGGCAGGTTGCTCATGTCGGCTTCGTAGACCTGCAATCCCGCTTCCAGACACACCTTGAAGTCCGGGCCGAGCGTCACGCCCATCCAGTGACGGTTGAGGCCATTGAACACCGCCTTGAAAACCCCTTGGCCGCACCCCACGTCCACCACGTTGCGGACCTCCGGGGCATAGGGCATGAGCGCGTTGATAGCGTGCCTGCCCCAAGCCTTGTGGCCGGGGTCTTCGGGCTGTGGATAGATGTCCTGCTCCAAGTCCGCGAGCCGGGCCTTGAAGCGTTCCACGTTCAGGACCACGGGTGCGCTCCGGTCGTCGTATGCCTGCCGAACCCCTCGGCCCACAGGCTGTAGGTGTAGGCATAGCACACGAGCAGTTGTTCGTTTGGTAATCCGCCCTGCAACACCCCGACATCCGGGTTGACGAAGACGGCCGGGCTTCCGCAGGTACACATGGCGAACCAGCAGTGCTTCTTGGACTCCGGGTTATCGACTTGGTAGAGCGGGTCGATGTAGATGAAGTGCTCGCCGTGGTAGTCGGCGCACTTCATGGTCATCCACTCGCCAGCCTTGAGGTTGCCGACCTGCGCCTCGTCCGGGATGCGGAAATAAACTCGGTCCTCCTTCGTGACGACATCCCCCGTTTCGAGCACGGCGGTCTTGGGGTCGCCCCGGTGCTTGACCCGGTTGAAGCGGTAGTTGGAAAAATCAATCCCCTCCATCGGTAATCTCCCTATTCGAGGCTATCCGCTCTCTCAACTCCGGCAGGGCGTTCACGAACCGCAGGAGATTCTGCTGGCGGAACACCATGACCTCGTAGATTTCTTCGCTCACCGCCGCGAGGCTCTGGGCGCACTTCCCCATCTGCTCGGTCGTCTCGGGGTTCACCGCGGCGATGATTGGCATGACCGTTATCAGGGCATCGTTCATCGCGTGCCAGATTTCGGTCTGCTTCTTGGTCAGGTCGGTCTCCCGCGTCGCATACGTCAGGTCGGCATCTTGGAAATCCCGCACGACCTTCATTAGTGACATCAGAATATCCCGTGCGCTCTCGGTCATTTCACCAGCCCCACCTTGCGCAGAAGGTCATCCATCCGGGAGTCCCAAGTGTGGGGGGCCACGGCGGTCTGAGCCTTGCGCCCCAAGTCGTCGGCCATGAAGGGGTCCTGCGCCAGTTTGAGCGTCGCCATCACCCCTTCCTGCACGGTGTCGAAGCCGTAGAAGTGCTCGCCCTCCTTGAACATCTGCATCAGGTCAGGCGCTCGATTGAAAACGGGGGCTATGCCGAAGGCCATGACCTCGAACACGCGGGCCGTGGTGTCCTTGAGCGACGACTAGTTCAGTCCTACCCGGCTCTGGTGGTAGATGCGCCGGGCGTCCTCATAGGCCGGGCCAGTGTCAAAGTAGACGTGCAGGCCAAGCCCCGTGAGGCGAGTCACGAGGTCGATGCGGTGGCCGTATTGCAGGCCGACAAGCGCCGCGTCGTACTGGCGCTGGCTCGGCGGGACGGGCGACGGCGTGTGCCACTGCGGGTCATAGCCGTAGGGGAGCCAGATGTCGCCGGGTTCCATGTACGGCGTCTGCATGTTGAAAAAGAAGTCAGCCTGCTTCCGGCGCTCGCTGTAGTCAACAACGTGGGGGTCGGTGGCGATGACCGCGTAGGTCTCCGTCGGCCGTCCCCGGACGGGCATGGCGGCGTTCGCCTCAATCCAGAGGTCGGGCTTCCAAGGCAGGGCGTCCAGAAGCCGGGGTTCGCCGTACACGAGCGTCGATGGGGCAACCCCCGGCAACAGGGACAATGGAAAATCCGGGACCTCGATGTAGGACTGGGGCAGGGTCATCCCGCCCTTCCAAGGAATCCAAGTGCCGGAGTAGGGGCCGACCGTGAACAACTCCACGTCCTGACGGCGGCGCAGGGCGTCGAGCATGTAGCGGCCCATCGCCACGGGGTAGAACATTGTTGAAAATACGATGCGGTGCTTGCGCTTGCTCATGGCCTCTCCGGGATGTTGGGCAGGCCCCACTTCAGGGCGAATATCCGGCGCAGTTCGATGGTCTTCTCCATCCGGTCATCAGCGAGGGCGACGTGCCGCACCGGGAGGTCGGGCATCCCAATCAGCGGAAGGCCCTCCTGCTGGATGCGGTAGCCCAAGTCCACGTCCTCGTATCCGGCGGGGACGAAGCGGGGGTCGAAGCCCCCGAACTCCTCCCACGTCTGGCGAGAGCAGGCGAGGAAGTAGCCTTGGGGGTAGGGGAAGGTGGTGTCGCCAAAGACGTTCCACCCGGCTCGCCAGTTCACGATTTCCTTGCAGAGAAAGGCGGTCGGAGATGCCTCCAATTCGTGCGTCAGCCGGGGAATGAAGTCGCCATAGACCTCGACATCATCCGAGAGGAACACGAGGTTCTGGCCCTTCGCGAGGTTGGCGGCGACCCAGTTGAACCCCGGCCCGAAGCCCAAGTTCTCCTCGAAGTGCGCGAGGAGCGTCCGGGGAACGTCCGAGCAGGCCATCGCCAAGTCCACGGGAAGCCCGCTCCGGCTCCCGTTGTCGAACACCACGAGGTCGGTGTCCGGGTGGGCTTGGAGGACGTACCGCTCCAACTCCCCGACGCGCTTGGCGGCTTGCGCGCCGCGGTTGTAAGTCAGAAGCAGAATGGAAATGTAGGGTTCAGGCGTCACCCCATCCTCCGGCGTTGTGGTAGGCGACGAGACCTTCACGCAGGCCGTAGAGCGGAAGACCAAGGCTCTTGGCCCGCTTGACGGACAGCCCACCAAGCCGGGGACGAGGCGCTTCACCCTCTCGACCGGGGCCATTGGTAATCCGAGGTCCGTGCAGGTTCCACACCTGCTGGATGACCTTGGCCCAGTCAAGCATCGAGATAGCGTCCGTGCCCGCCAGATGGAGGATGCCTGTCAAGCGTTCAGGGCGTGCGATGACAGCGGCAATCGCCTCGGCGAGATGCGGAATGTAGGTCGGCGTGCGAATCACCTCAGCGGGCAGGGAAATGTCCTCGCCTTGCTGTAGGCGCTGGATGATGCTGGTAACGAAGTCCCGGCGGGGGTTCCCCCCGTACAACTGCTCGACGCGCACGATGAGCGTCGGAACTCGGATGTTGGCCGCGGCCTCGCCCCCCATCTTGGTCATGCCGTAGAAGTTGATGGGAGCCACGGTCGCCCGCTCATCCCGGCACTGCTTCTTGCCGTTGAACACGAAGGACGTGGACAGGTGGATGAACCACCCGTCGAAGGCCGTGCGGACGTAGCCCGGCCCCATCGTGTTGACTTTCCGGGCCTTCTCGTTGTTCTCCGGGCGCTCGCAGGCATCGACATCGGTGAAGGCCGCGCAGTTGACGATGACATCGGGAGCCATCGCCGCTATGCCATCCGTGAGTGACTCCCGATTGGAAATGTCCTCGGACAGTGGAAGGAACCCGAATTGCTCAACGAGGCACGAGCCAAGCCGTCCTTTCGGGCCGAGCACCGCTACTCTCACAGTTCCCTCCCCTCAGCCCTAGCCTGCATGATGCGGGCAACCTTCACCGAGAACTCGGCTGGCTTGTGCGGGCCGTTGCTTCCGTCTGGGCCTGAACCTACTGTGTCTTCCATGCCAGCAATCCAGATACCCCCGGCGCTAACCGTCTCCATGATGTTCTTGATGAGCCTATCCTTCTTGCGCTCAATGGGAATCCCGTGCGCATCGGCAATCGCTCGCAACTCGACCATCTTCATCAGCCAGAGTTTGCGTTCAACTTCGGCAAGCGCCCGACCTCTCTCGCTCATCATCCCCCCTTGGCCCGCTTCACCCTTTCGGATTCTGTGGGGACCACATCGGTCGGTGGCGTCCACCCGAAAATTACCTTGGGGGTCGGGTCGATGTTGGGCCGTCTTTCCTCGGCGCTCAGGGAGTTGTTAGTTCGGACCGTGCGCCGGATGCGGTTGCCGTGCTCGTCGTACTCAATCTGCCGGGTCGTCTGTGCCCCCGCCGTCATCTGGTAGCGGGTTGTACTCGGCGCTTGGTAATCTCTCCGTGGGTAGCCTTCGGGCCAGCGGCCCTCCGCGTCGAGCCTTGCCAGAATGCCATCGGTCGAGACGACCCACTGCTCAAACTCCCCGCGGTCCTCGATTGGGGCGACGGCCGTGCGCAGGTGATACTGGTGATAGCCCCAGAAGCCCGGCGGCGTGATGTCCCGATAGCCGAACAGATGGCGGTAGTTCAGGAGGTAGAAGTCGATGCTCCCGTGGCCCCTGACGCTCGGCATGTCCGACCAGATGGGGTCGTCCGCCAGCGCCGACCCAACGAACCACTGCGCCATCTGCTCAGGGAGCCACTCCCTGTTCGACCGATTAGACAGTCCTTCCCGGTGATTGCCGAATGGATATAGGGACTCGACCGCCTTCACGTTCGAGTGCCAGTCCACGGTGTCCACCACTTGCTGACAGGCGGCGTCGAAGAAGCCAACGCGCAGGGCGACCCACCGCCGCTTCTGGGTCAGGGGGTCAAGTTCGGGCCGGGAGATGACGTAGTTCAGGGAGCCGGGCGGCGGCTCCTCGAAGTGGAACGCGTGCAGGGCTTCCGCCGCTTCCGGGACCATCAGAATCTCAGGTTGCATGATGGCGATGACTTCGCCTCGCGCCTGACCGAAGACCGCCTTGAATGGGATGGACGGGTCGGCCGTGAAGCCCTCGCGCTCGATGCGCAGGAGGCGCAGGCCGGGGATGTACGGCTCGAACTGCGCCACGGTGTCGGCCGTGCCGTCGGTCGAGCCGTTGTCAACGATGATGACCTCGAACTTTCTCCACGACTGGCGGGCGATGCACTCCAAGGCCTCGGCAACTGCGAGACCCGGTAATTGGAAAACGCCATGATGAACGAGAGCAGGGGCTTGCGGTTGGCCTCGGTCTTCGTCACGCGCTTGAGGTCGTCGAGCCGCAGGGCTGGCGGCATCCGCCACATATCCGGGCCGTCCGGTCGGTAGCGCAAGAACTGCGCGGTTGGGAGCATCAGGTCCTCGCCTTCATGGATTGGTAAACCTCGGCGGAGGTGCGCAGAGGCCTCCGGGGGTAATCCGGGGGCCACCGGCCCTGAGCGTCGAGCGCCGCCAGAATGCCATCCTGCGACACAAGATACTGCTCGCAGTTGTCGGAGTTCTCAAGCGGCGCGATGGCGGTCATCAGGTGGCTCTGGTGGTATCCGTAGAACCCCGGATTGTTGATGTCTCGGTAGCCGTTGACATGGCGGTAGTTGAGAAGCCAGAAGTCTATGCTGGCGTGCCCGCGGAAAACGGGCAGGTCCGACCAGAGCGGGTCGTCCGCCAGAGCCGAGCCGCAGAACCAGAAGGGCATCTCCTCCGTCTTCCATTTCGTATTGCCCCAGTGCGCCAGCCCAAGACCGTGACGGTAGAAGTCGGCAAGCCCCTCGATGTTGCGCGTGCTACTTTGCCAGTCCACGCCGTCTATCGCGTTTTGGCAGGACGGGTCAAGGAAGCCGATGCGCAGAGAGACGTAACGCCGCGGTCGGGTCATGGCGTCCAACTCTGGCCGCTTGAAAACGTAGGAGTTGGTTTCCCGCTGTTCCTCGAAGTGCGCCTCGTACAGGAATCTGGTGGCATCCTCGACCAGCATGATTTCGGGTTGCATAGCGGCAATCACCTTGCCGCGAGCCAGCGGGAGCGCCGCCTTGATGCCAGCCGTCGGGCAGGCGGTAAACCCCTCCCGCTCCAGCCGGATGAGTTTGAGGCCGGGAACGTAGGGCATGAACGGGGGAACGGCGCTCGCCATTCCGTCCGTCGAGCCATTGTCCACGACGATAACCTCGAAGTTGCGCCATGCTTGCCGGGCAAGGCAGTAGAGCGAGCGCATCAGTTGAGAGTAGCGGTAGTTGGAAAAGACAGTGATGAGGGTAAGGAGCGGCGGTTCATCCGCTCCCGGTTCGCCGAAGGTCGGCGTGAGGGCTTCCATCCGCAGGTTCGGCGCGAGGTGCCACGGATTGCTGTTGGCCGGGGCAAAACTCAAGAACTTCTCAGGTGGGAACACTCGCTACCTCCCCAACCCCATCCAGTAGCGAACGTCGAGTTCCCCGGCTGGCTTGATAATCCCCGGCCGCTTCTTGTTGCAACAGCCGCCCTTGACGGCGAGCAGGCACGGAACGTCCTGCGGGGCGACCCACGCCATGCTCACATTATTCCGGTAAATGAAGTCGTATTGGACTTGGGGCGGGCCTTCCTCTCGCTGGCAGAACACCCGGATATGCCCGCCGCTCGCCAGATACCGCATGGCGACCTGTCCCTGCTCATTGGAAATCATGCCATCGGGGAGGAGCGTGTAGGGTTCAGGCATCAGTCGTCTGCGGCTACCGCGGCTTCCATCATAGCCCATTTGTGCGGGTGGCGCAAGCATAGTACCAGCGTACTATTGCCCGGAATCCCGGAGTGCTGTAGCATGATGGTTGAAAGCGGCATCCGACCCTCGCAGACAGTCCGACCCCTCGAACACCAAGGCGGCTGACGGAGACAATCGGAAGGTCCGCAGGGAAAGCGGCATCCGGCCCTCGCAGACAGTCCGACCGGGTAGCAAGAAAGCCCCAAGGGGCACAAGGCGGCTGACGGAGATTACCGGAAGGTCCGCAGAAACCGAAGGAGGCCGGGGTCGCTCCCCGGCCTCCTGATTTTCCGGCCTAGCGCAGTTCCCGCCAGCGGATGCTTGCGGCGGTGTCCGTTGCGCCTCCTGCGATGCTGGTGGCAACAACGGTCAGGATGTCGGATGGCGTTCCGGTCGGGTGAGCGCCAGCAATGTTCAGCGCCAGCGGCAGGCGAGTGATGGCGTCCTTCACCATCGAGCCGATGAGCCGTGCCTGCCCCTGAGTGTTCGCCGGGACGTAGGCATCTGCGAGAACCAAGCCCCCGGTTATCTCCGTGGCCGACTTGTCAACCTCGACCGCCGAGTGCGTGGTATCGAAGTTCGAGAACGACCCGGAGGTAAGAACGCCCCCGTAGACGACCTCGAAGTACGTCGCCACGTCTTCGGCATAGAAGTTGTAGTCCAGCGGAACAATCATCCCGCGGTTGGCCTTCGACCCGTAGGTAAGGCGTGGTCGAATGGAAATCAGAGGACGCCGCGTTGTGACAGAATGCCGCGTGGGTCCATTCCCGGCGGTGAACGTCGGACCGGCTTCTTCTTCCTGACCGCCCTCGCTCATCACGGAACAGCAGATTTGCTTGAGGGTGTAGGTTCCCGTCATCACCGGGCCGCTCTCGATTTCGTAGCGGACGGGCAGGTTGGCGGTCGCCATATAGACGTACTCGGCTTCGTTGGATGCGTTGAAAGTGTGAACGACGTATGCCGTTCCGTCAATGACAAAGCCGACACGCACGCGCCCAACGCCAAGCCACTCAAGGTCAATCATCACGATTTGGACCTTGGTGACATCCAGCGTGACCAACGACGGCAGGGTTCCATTGAGGGGCTGTTCCCAGTTGCTCTGGACGACCCTCTCCTCGCGCACCAGCCCATCGAGCGAGGTGTAGCGCCGAACGAACGCCGGAACTCCGCCATCTACCTCGAAGAAGATGCCGTTCTCGTTGTCGAAGTATCCGACGCGTTGGGCTACATCGACCGGAAACTGCGCGATTCCCGTATCGTCCATGAGGAAGGTGGCGAGGATGAGTTGGGACTTTCCCGGCTGGTAGCGGTGGTATTGCTTCGTCTGCCGGGCGTACATGGCGTTCCCCTGAGAGACGCTGAGGAGAACGGCGGGTTCGTTGACCGAGTATGCGGCTTGGGCGGTCCCCGTAGACCAGTCCTGCCACTGCAAGACCTTCTCGGTGTATTCCAGCGTACTGTCGAAGACGTTTACGGGGGTGGATGTCCGCAAGCGGCCGAAGGCATCCGCCGAGGCAGAATCGGTGTCGAAGGCTATCGCCACCGAACCCGTGATGCCGATGTAGGACCCGCTTCCCATCTTTACCGGCGGAGTAACGATACCGTCAAACCAATCATCAAGTCCTTCAAGCGGATTCATTGGAAATCCTCCCCCAGTTTATAGAAGTTGGGGCTGGTCGGGTTTTCTCCCCCGGCCAGCCCCGGCTTCGCGGTTGTTAGTGCCCGCCGTCAGCGGTCAAACTCACCCGATGACCGGGCAGGTCGTCACGATGCGCCCGGTGAAGAAGCCGCGGTAGCGGCCGTGAGCGCAACAGTGCTTGACGATGAGCGCGGTCTTGGCCCAGACCTCGAAGGCGATGGCCGTACAACCCGGAACCAAGTCCTTGAGAGCCAGCGGGATTTGGGTCAGTTTGTAGACCAGCGGAACTCCGTTGTGGGTCATCCGCAGGGCGAACAGGTCGGACATGAACAGGTTTGCACCTGCCGCCGTCCGGGTGAAGTTGTTATCGGCAACCACACCCAAGCGGCCAACCCCGGTGTTGACGAACCCACCGAAGTTGAAGCCCGGCACGATGCGGTCTCCCGTGTTGAAGTTCACAACCTGCGAGCCTGCGAACCCCAACTGGAAGTAGGCGCTCATCATCTCCTGAACTGCCTGCGGGTGGCCGTAGATGGTCGTCGGCTTGGCGCAGGACTCGCTCAGGAAGCGGTCGAACGTCGCGGCACTGAACGTGCCCGACGCGGTTTCGGCCTTGTAGTGGGCGCAGGTCGTCGCCACCAAGGTCTCGATGCCGGAGAAGGCCAGCGCGTCGCTCACGGCGTTGCCGAGAACGAGCAGGCGGTCCCACCCGTTCATCACGAGGGTCATCGCCAGCCGGATTTCCTTCTCCTTCAGGTCCGCGACGTACTCCTGTTGGAACGTGCCTTCGCTCGACCCGCCGGGAAGACCCTCGCCCGCAGGGGCGGGGCCGACGAGCCGATTGATGCCGTTCCAGTTCGCGGCGGCGACAGCGGCGGAGTGCATGATGTCGCTGATGCCCAAGGACTTCTTCGCGCCGATGTTCTTCAGGGTGATGGTCGTGTTGTCGCCATCGTGCGCGTATTCCTCGGGGCAAGCACCGTCGGCGAACGAGATGTACGCCGAGCCTGAGGTGAACGCGAGTTCGTTCAACTCACGCCAAGTGTGCTCCTTGAGGGAGGTCGTTTCCTCGGGGAGCGCCTGCCAAACCGAGATTTCCTCGCACATGGCGATAATCTCGGTCGGGTCGAGCGGGGTCGGATATTGCGCGGCGAAGTCACCCGGCGTGCTGTACGTCGGGGAAATCACCGGGTCGGTTGCACGGCTGACGAAGGGCTGTCCGCCCCCCATATCCTTGATGACCTCGCCCGCCATGTCGGGAACGATGCGGTCCATTGTCATCTCTCCTAGTTCAGTATTGAGTGTTGGCCGGAAAGGTCGGTCGCTTCACGCGGCGGTCGCCGCACGCAACCTAATCGTCCGACAGGCCAACCGACCGTCGGGCGATTCTGCGAATCCCGCCGCCTTTCTGCGGCTGACTGCGGACGACGACACCCGGCGGCACGGGCGCACCCACCGAACTCCGCACGATTGCCCGGAGAGCACGCCGCTCTGGAACCAGAGGGGCTTGACGCTTCACCGGGGTCAGCGGTTGGTTCGAGCGGGACGCAAGTTCCGTGCGCAGTGCGGCCACGTCCTGCACGAGCGGTGCGACTGCCGCCCGCACAATTTCGGCCAACGCGTCCTCGTCCGATGTTTCTTCTTCCGCCGGGGGCTTGCCCTTCATCGGGGGCTTGCCATCCTTGACGGGGGCTTCCTTCTGCTCAGGGGCCTGCTGTTCGTCCACAGGCGCTTCCAACTCCGCAGGCTCTCCGCCGCCCTCGACGTTCTCCATGATGGCGTCGGCCAGAGCGTTCAGCGCGGGTTGAATCATCTGGAGTCGGGTCGTCCGGTCTCCGCCTGATGCCACGGCCTCGTCGAACGCGGCCTTCAGTGCGGCGTAGGCTTCGTCCAGAAGATGCGCCTCACCTTCCGGCGCTTCCTCAGGCTCCACTTCCTCTTCTTCCATCTCGTCCTCGGCCTCGGCATCGGCCTCGGCCGCTGGCTTCTTGGCGGTCTCCCACGGCTTGCCGCCCTTCTTGGCCGGGGCCTCTGCTTCCTCTTCCTCGCCGAAGGCTCGGCCCCGCAGGGCTTCCTTCACGGCGACGAGAGCATCAACCGCCAGCGAATCAAGGCGGGTTTGGTAATCGGCGATGGTCCGCTCGATGGCCGCGCTCTTTTCGCTGGCCGGGGCCTCGGAGGTTGCGATGTTCTTCAGGATGCCAACCACGAGGGACTGGGCATCCACGAAGGACTCGGAGACGGAACGCGTCAGGAAGGCTTCGGCTTCATCCATGCTCTGCGCTCCACCGAATGACTTTCCAACAGCGGCGGCATCCTGCGCTTCGCCTTCTTCCTCGGCCTTCTCGTCGGCGTCCTCCGGCGGCGTCACGGCTTCTTCTCGAATGACAATCGCCGAGGCGTCCATCGCAGGAACCGATTTGGTAGTCAGGGACTTGCTCCGGCGTTCCAGTTCGTCGGCCAGTTCCTCGCCAACGACGGAAGCCGCGTCATCGCGTCGTGCGCTCATGGACCTTTCCTCCAAGGCAATGCTAGTTTCGACGTAAGCGGGCCTCCGTGTCAAGGCCAAATGCACCAATTGACCGGATTTGTAGACCTTCTCGCCTGCGCCGGAGTCGCAGTGGGGGCATCTATCCAGCAGACTCTTGCGGGTGAACGTGCCCTGTCCTTCGTGGTCGTGCCCCCAATCGACGAAGGCAATCGAGACTCGAACCCGCTGGTCGGTCGGGCGGTTCTGGCGGATGTCTTCCTGAATGGCCCGGAAAGCGGCGTCCGCCAGTGGGCCGTCCGAAAACGTCCCGCGGGCCTTGAAAATGTCCTTGTCAATCCAGACTCGGTCGGTCGTGCCGACAATGGCCTCGCCTTCCATGTCCAAGTAGTGCGCCACTCCCAGATACGGAAGCCCGCCCTGCCACGCCCGGCTTGCGAACGGCTCCGGGGCCTTCTCCCCGGCCTCGATGCGCCGGATGAAGTCCTTGAACAGCGGGACGCTCATCTTCTCGTTGTAGAGGTCACGCTTGGTCCCGCTCGCCGTCGAATACCAGCGGCGCACCCCGGTCTGTGGGTCACGGCTGACCCGATTGATAAACAGGCTCAACTCACCAGTGGACCGACCAATCATCGAGAAGGCTCCTGCCTGCATCGCTGACATGCTCCCGTTGGACGGATGTGGACGGAACAAGCGGCAGATGTCGTCTGCGCTAGGCTCGACGGCAACCGTCACGCACTTCCCGTTCTGGTAGGAGATGCAGTCGCCGCATCGGTGACTGGGCATCCCCATCCCCAGACGGAAGTAGGCTTCTTTGGGTGGCGTGCGAACTTCGGTGTCGGCCATTGTTATCCCAGTTCACGTTCTGCTTCGGCCTCGCGGTCAAGGCCCTTCGAGTATTCAAGGTTCTCCTTGGATGCGGACTCGGTCTCGGAGTGCGGTTCGAGGTCAAAGCCCTCGTCAAGAATCTCGGCGAACGTCTTTGGTTTCCAATAGAGGTCGCGTTCGATTGCGGGCATCCCCATTGGGCCTTCGACGCCTTCCAGTTCGTCCAGCGAGAAGTAGCCAAACTCCTTCTCGAAGCCGTCCACCAGCCCGAAGAACGTCCGGCTTTCCGGGTCGTACTCCGAGGCATACCACGTCCATCCGCTCAGGGGCGAGAAGAACTTGACGAGGGCCGTTGCTTCCTTGCCCTTCTCCTCGTTGGAGTAGAGCGGAGGCAGGTTCTTCTCCAAGTCCTTCGTCAACAGGAGATGGCCGCGTTTCCCGACGCCTTCATGGTAATCTGCGGCTGGCTCGGCAGGCGACCAGTCATCCGGTCCTTCAACGGTCTCGCCCTCTTCGAGGATTGAACCCTCGGGCGCTTCCTGCTCCGGGGCGTTCGGGTTGGTTCCCCCGGTGGCGATGGCCTCGGCATCCACCGGGCCTTGTCCCACCCGGTTGTACTCATCGGCGAGGTTGCGGAGTTCCGTTTCCAGACCCACCCGGCTCTCCGGGTCGGTGATGCGCGAGAGAATGGTGTTCATGCCCTGCATCGCTTCGCTGGCCCTGTCGAGTTTGCCGCTCGCCAGTGCGCCATGAGCGACGAAGTAGAGGTCGTCCCAACGCCCGGCTTCGGCCTTGGTCATCTGCCGCTTGCCCCTCTTGTACTCCCTGTCGAGTTCGCTTGGTGTCAGGCCCTCGCCGTAGGACGGCAGGCTTCCGCCGCGCTCTCCCGGACGGCCTTCGTGACCGAAGTGCCCGGAACCCGGACCGCCGCGCGTGACGCTCGCCGCCGTGCTCTGCATGACGGTCGGACCGGGCCGAGGCCCCGGCTCATCGGGCGGGCCAAAGGGGTTATATCCCCCGTACTCCTCCATCCAGCCCTGCACTTCGTTCGCTCGGTCGTGCCAGTTCGCATCTTCGAGCGCGGCGCGGAACATGGTGGACAGGTGGCCGCTCGTTACGAGCGGACTTCCGGCGAACTTATAGGGGTCCACGTCACTCCGGTCGGCGAAATCGACCAAGAGTTGTCCGACTCCCTTGGCGAACTCGTTGCGCCCGACTGCTTCATTCGAGCGGGCTGACACCTTCTTGTAGAGAGGTCCGGCGTTTTCTGCGGGGTAGGAGTTGGCTTCGGGAGGGAGGGTTTTCTTGCCCTTCTCGTTCTTCAGCCATGTTTCAATCCGCTCGCCCTTCTCCGTTGACCCATTCAAGTAGAAGGCCTCGGCGAACGCCCGCATGACATCGTGGCCGTCCCATCCCGTTTCGTGCGCGACGGCGATGCCGAAAGCCTCGTCTTTCAGGAACTCCCACTCCAGCGGGTCTTCCTTGGCTTTGGCGACAGCATCCTTGTTGAAGGTCTCAACCAGCGACTTCTCGGCGAACTCGTTGAGCCACTTCATGCGTCGCATATCCGCCGTCATCGGTGGCTTTTCGGCTTCCGGTTCTGGAACAGTGATGACGTTCTCGGGCTTGGTTATCCGCTGGCCGTCGCCCGGCGCGGAGCCGCCTCGATGACCGGGGATTCCCTTGTGTCCGTGATGGCCCGACCCCGGACCCCCGCGCAGAATGGAAATGTCGTCAAGGGCCGAGCCTTGGACAAAAGGGCGGTAGCGAACCTCGCCGGGAGCCGAGCGCGCCGCCAGTGAGGAGGCCGCGCCCCGTGAGAGTTCCCGTAGATACCAGTCGCCGCCCTTGACCGGGCGCACGAGCACCGCGCGCACGAGGATTGCACCGTCCGGCGTGTCCACGAAGCGCCGGAAGATGAACTCCTCGGGGACGGTCGGGTTTGGAAATCTCTCCCAACCCTCTTCCAGCGTGGTGTCCGCGGCTTCCTGATACCCGCGCTCGTAGGCCCGAACGTTCAGCATGGCCTTCACCGTGCGCAGTTCAGGGGGAAGCGAGCGCCAGACATCCGACGGCATCTGAGCCGGGCGCAGGGCAGAGGCATCGCCCTTGCCAGCGGCCAGCATCTCAGCGTCGTGCTTGGCCTCGACCTCCCGCTCAAGTCGGCGGACGGCGATGGCGTGGGGGTCATAGTTCATCATGGGCTTTTTCCCTCGCTCAATGCGGGAGCCAGACATCCCAACGTTGTCCACTTCCAACTTCTGCTCCATCTCGGTTCCAGCCTTGGCTGTCTGGTTGGCGTTCTCGACTGCCCACATTGCTTTCTCCCGCGCACAGCCCTCGGGGTCTGGCGCTGTGGCACAGACGCCTTGGAGCGCGGCGTGATACGCTTCTTGGTAAACCTGCCCCATCTCGAAGCCGAAGGAGCCTTCCATCGGCGTCGGGAACTCCGCGGGGATGTCTCCGGTGGACGGAGCCGCACCCATCACGGGGTCAGCGGCCTTCTCGACCCACTCGCCGCTCTCGTTCTTCATGTAAACGTTCTTCACTGCGGACCACGCGATTGATGCGGCGCAGGCGTCTCGGTCGGAGCGGTCCTTGCAGGTTCCGTCGTAGGCCGATGCGAAGGCCGACTGCCAGATGTCGGCGGCGTGGCCGCTGAGGGTCGAAGGGGCTGTGGGTTTTCCGGGCATGGCAAACTCCGCCTTTTCGGGCTTCCTACCCTCTCAGAATAGCCAAAAGCCCTTCCGAATGGAAGGGCAAATGCACCATATCAACTATTCCGATTTCGGCGGCTTTTGGCCTAGTAAACCATGTCCGGGTCAGGCGGCGGGGGGTTGCCCACCTGCTCGAACTCCGCCCCCAAGTCCTTCGCCGCTCGCCGGGCGACAGTCTCGGCGGGGTGCGGGTCATACTGGAACCCGTAGTTGGGGATGAGCAGGGGCAAGTTGGACGGCGTATACAGGGCGTTGAGGTTGTCCCTCAGCACCTCGTCGTCCGAGCGCCAGCCCCCCCCCGGCACGAACTCGGCCGTCCGGCCCGAAGGGAACGTCATGCGGTAGAAGAGGGTGTCGGTCATGGGGTCTCCTTGAGCCAGCCGCCCCCGAGGGCAGTGAGCATGAAGTTGAAAAACTCAGGGTCAGCGGCGGCGAACAGGGCAGGGTTCGAGGTCATCTGCTGGATGCCCGTGCTCAGGACCTCGGACTGATAGGGATGCAGGTCGCCGTAGGAATAGCCGGAGTAGGGGTCAACGAATCGGTCGTAGCGATAGAACCTTCCCAAAGGCGAGACAACGGGCTTGTCGCCACCCCCGCGGTAGCGGTAGAACATCCAGCCGAGATTCCTCAGTTCCTTGCTCCCGTGCTCGATGGAGTGCGTTATCTCGTGCGCCAAGGTGTTGTAGGCAACGTCGTCCTTTGGAACCCCGATGACGGAATCGGTGTCACCCGTTACCGTTTGTCCGGCAGTGAAATGCGGCGGCGTAGTGAGAGCGTCCGCCCCCATTATCTGAACCAGAAGGGTGTCTGGGGCCTTGGATAGCAGTTCGGGAGCCACGACCATTGACAGGAGTGCCTTCGCCGCCGTCAGGTTCGTTTCCAGTTGTGGCCGAATGTCGTCGGATACCACCCGGTACTGCGTTGGTCCGGGGGTGGCGGGCTTGAAGTCAGGTATCGTGACCTTGACGGTTTCCGGTGCTGGCTCCGTGCCCAATACCCCGGCGAGTTCGGTAATGGCTCCCTGTGGGACTGCTCCCTTGTATGCCTCGTTCTCGCTCTCTCTAGCCAACTTCTGTTCAGTCCACAGCGATTGCTCGATGTCCTGAACAATCTTGCCGTTGGGGTCAGCCTTGGCAAGTTCCGTCTCCCTCTCTTGCATGAGTTGAACCATGCGGTCGAACTGCGCTTTCCGCTCTGACGCCGTGGCATTGGAAACCGGATTGCCGAAGGCGACGACGGCCTTCCTCACGGTTTCCGCTCGCCTCATGTTGTCCCTGACCCAATCCCAGTTCCGCCAGTCCTCTTCGGTCAGCGTCCGGTCGAACCACCGTTCCTGCTCGGCGAGAGTGAGGGCGGCGGCGTCGCGCTCAGCCTGTGCCGCTCCAGCAATGATGCGCGAGACAAGCACCTTCTCCTTCGTCTGCGCGAAGAAGTCGCTGTCGTACATGAAGACGCCTTTTGACGTGATTGAGTCCCCGAGGAACGCAGTCTCGTCTCTGGGAACCTCAAGCCTCAAACCCATCCACAGTTGGGCGAGTGCCACCCGCGTTCTGTTCTCCTTGACGAACTCCGTGTCCCCTTCGTTCGCCGCGAGGAAGTGCTTTGCCCTCTCCGCCACTCGACCGTAGAGGTCCGCGTGTTTCCCGCCCGCAAGCGCCAACTTCTCAAAGATGTTGGCGACCTCCGGCAGGATGAGTTCGATGGGAACGGGCTTCTCCATGCCCGACGCGCTCTCGAAGCGGTCGATGTCGGCCCAGTAGTCGATGATGGCGTCAGCCGCCATCATTCTCGATTCGGTGATGTCCGAGAGCCACGAGTCCTCATCTTTGGGCTTCCTGAGTTCCGCGTAAATAGCCTCCTTGCGTTCATGGGCCTCGGCGTCCCAACCCCTGCTGAACGTCCGCTTGCCGTCCGCCATCGTCGTCCCATCGCCCTGCTCGGCGGGTCTTCCCCATGCCTTCTTGCCTTCCGCCGAATGGAAATCGGACGGCTGGCTTCCGCCGACTTCGCCGGGGCGTCCTTCGTGGCCGAAGTGACCGGAACCCGGTCCGCCCCGCCGAACGATGTCCAGATAGGATTTGACGACCAAAGGAGTCGGCTTCATGCTCTGCTCCTAGCAGGGGTCAGGCCCAGTATATCCCATTGTCCGCGCCCAGTTGGTAATCTCCTGCTTCCAGTTGTCCGAGCAGGGTTGCGGCGGCTGTTCCGGCTCCTCCGGCGGAGTCGGCGGATACCAGATGTTCCACGGGTCAACCGTCTTCCAAGCCGTCCACCATGTCTGATTCTTGAGGCCGGAATTGAAGTGCCAGTTGGATTGCCCGATGAGACCGAGTTCCTTGACCCTCGTTGAAAAAGCGAGAATGCCGGGAACGTCACAAGTTCCGCCATCGCCCGTATACAGGCGTCCGGCGGGGACGTAGGGCTTGTCGGTGATTGCCCGATACTGCTCGAACGATGCGTTCAGCCAGAACACGGCCCAGTATGCGCCTTGGTTGGGCCAGTAGACCATCGGGGCGGCGAAGTCCAGCAGGGCCAGCGCCGCCTTCGCCACGGCCACCGGATGCCAGACCTGTCCCTTGTTCGATGCGTAGGGCGACGTGAAGCACGGCCACGAGCACCAGCCCGCGTGCTTGTCGCATCCGGCCTTGTACTCGGTGGCGAGGATGCGCGCACGGTCGGCGGCGCTCGGTTGCTGGTCGAATGCACCCTCGGCGTCGAACTCCCACCCGTCCAAGCCGAGGCGCTTGACCTGCGATGCCGCAATCTGACCCTCGCCCTTGGGGTTGTAGCCCCGGCAGAAGCCCCATCCGTCAATGAAAATCGGCCAGTTGATTTTGGCCGTTTCCTCCCGGAGTTTCGCCACCCACTCCGGCTTCACGTTCTCTCCCCACCCCGGATAGTAGATGGTGGACAACTTGTAAGGAGAGGCTTCCTGAGCGGCCTTCACGACCACGCGCTCGATGCGGCAGTCCTTCAGGGCCAGCGCAAGCGCCGCCGGGTCGCCCTTGAGCACGTCGGGGACGACCCAGTAGAAGATGCTCTTGCCGAAGACCTGAGCGGCCATCTCAGCCTCCCGTGTTCTGCTTGATAAAGTTGAGGACGTAGGGCCTTGCGAACTTCCACTCCCAGTCGCCCCGCTTCATTTCGTGGATTTCGCTGGTCGGTCCCTTGTCCGTCTCGTAATCGAATTGGCTGAACTGGTGCATGGCGAAGTGCCCGGCGGCGAGCGGCCGCACGATGTACCACCAGTTCGGGGACGCCCCCTTCTTGGCCTCGGTGAGGGGCCGAGCGCCGATGTCCCTCAGTATCTTCGTCGAGTTGTCGAGCGAATACCGGCTGGCCTCGGGCACGCTCAACTTCACCAGTTTGTTGCCCTTCACCCAGTCGTAGCCGTGCTTCGTCACTGAGATAGCGAGTTTGGCGGTCAGGGCGTTCTCCGGCGGCTTCCACGATTGGAAAAAGGCATCGACATCGGCCTGCTCGCCCGACACCCTCTGGGCCTTGGCGCTGAAGGCGGCACGGGCTTTGCTGATGTCCTGTTCGATGAAGGCCTCGGGGTCCTTGTCGAAGACCTCCATCAACTCCTTTTCCTTCTTCGCTTCCTTCGTCCAGAACATGCCCGCCAGACCGAAGGGCGTTCCCTCGTGCCCGAACTGCTGGAAGATTTTGTCGGTGATGGCCGCGGCTTCCGCCCAGTCCAACTTGCGCTTCTCCCATCGCTCACGCACGGCATCCGGCCAGTCCTTCGGGTTCAGGCCGTAGGTCGCTTGGAGTTCCTTCCACTCTGTCGCCCCGCTTCTGCCCATGACCTCGATGAGAGTGGCATTGGTAATCGGCTCGCCGGGCTTCGGCAGGTAGAGTTCCTTCACCAGTTCGTCACGGGCGTTGGCGATGCGTTGGGTCGTAGCCACCCACTTCTTATCAGGTTCCGGCATCTTCTTTTCCGGGACGTAGGGAACCTTCTTGTCGCCGCCGCACTCGAAGCACACGCCTTCGGCGACGTGCTGGTAGTGTTCGAGGTATCCCGTGCCGCCGCACCGCGGGCAGTCCACCATGTCGCCGGGCTTCGGGCCTTGTCCCTCGGCCGAATGGAAATCAGAAGGCTGGCTTCCCCCGACCTGTCCGGGACGGCCCTCGTGTCCGAAGTGGCCGCTACCGGGGCCACCGCGCAACGCAAGCCACTGCGGAATAAAGACGCGCAGAGCGGGGAGTGGTCTATCCGGTGTTCGATTGGCGACCCTTTCCATGCGTCGATAACTGGACTTTTCTACGGCCTCCTCTTCGTCGTCGGGAGGAAAATCATCCAGCACCGCATCATCTACGCTCAGGTCCTCGTTGTAGCGGTCGCCAAGTCGGGAAACAACATCAGCGCCGAGGTCGTAGTCCATGCCCTCGCCCCCATTGTGGCGAGCGAAGAAATGGGCCATCCAACGAACTAGGTCGTCTCCATACAGGTAGAGCGATGGACTGACTTTGGCGGTCGTGAAGTAGTCGCCCCTTTCTGGGCCGACGCCCGAAAGTTCCTGCTCGTCGTAACCCACCTCCACTGTTGAATCGTCGGGAAACGATACAGGAACCGCGACGGGCACAGGCTCGTCCGCTTCTTCTGGCTGAGATTCTATGACCACGCGAACATCGGCGTCTTTCAGGTCTGACGCTTTGACGCCGACCAAAAGGCCGTTTTGCCGAATGTCCTCGATTGTTACATCGTCCGGGACCTTATCCATCAGAAACGCGACTTGCGCTTGGATAGCCATGATTGACTTCCACGCGTAGGAGTCGTCCTGAACATCATTCACGCCGGACTCTGGAAATCCATACGAGCCTTCTGGACCAGCGAAGTAGGTCGCCTCAACCTTGGCCTTCCCAATGTTGGTTCCCGGACGGCTATAGGCGCTTGTCACCCACTCGCCCACCTGTGGCAACAAGCCGAACCGGGCAATGTCCTCGACATGCTCTAGCACGGTCCCGTGGTAAAGCACCGGCTCGAAGTCGTCACTCGTCTTTTCGCTCTCCGGGAAATGCCATTCGACGGACTTGGGTATGGCTGTGGACTGCGGGGCCTCATGGAAATCCCCCGGCTGGCTTCCTCCCACCCAACCGGGCCTGCCCTCGTGCCCAAAATGACCGGAGCCGGGGCCACCGCGGAGAACCAACCTACGCACCAGACCGGAGACGCGGAACCCGGAGCCATGACCGCCTCGATGGACCCGCTGTGCCCATGCGGGAAGGTTCGCCAACGACCGGAGCGCCACGGTTTCGCCGTGCAACGCTCGGGTAAAGTCGTTGGACGGCCATTCTCCCACCGTCAAACTGATGCCGTCTTCCTCAACATCCCGCTCAGTTGGATTCCACTGAGATACCACAAAGGCAAGTTGAGCGCCATGTTCATCGGCGGACTTGCCGATGCGGGCGGCAACTTGTTGTTGCCTCGGCGTCAGCCCCGCCTTCCTGTTCCAAGACAGGCCAACTCCGTTTGACCCCTGCATTTTCCTGTCGCCATAAGTGACGCGCAGGAAGCCGTTTGCAAGCAGAGCGTCCTCGTCGTTGATAAGACTACTGAGTTTAGGGAATGCGTTTGGATTGCCTACCTGATGGCGATACAACGCGAGCATCGCGTCAGCCCCGGCGGGGTCGTGTCCACCAAGAGGCTCTACTGGGTACGCTTTACCGGATGGGGCGACAAAACATTCCCCTTCGAGAGGGTCGATTTCACCGCCGCTGTTCTCGTTCAGCCATCCCTCAAGGAACGGGATGTTCTCTGGCTCAACCCTGATTCCTCCGTGAGAGTATTCCGCCAGCATAGACGAGTCGACTCTGCTCGCGCCCTCCGCCTCGTGCAGGTCCGGCGGCTCAAGCCCCTTGCGCGTCTCCATCACCGAGACCTTGATGCTCTGATTGGAAATCTCGCTCGGCTGTCCGATGGCCCGGATGTCGTTGCTTAGTGCGGCGGCGTTCAGGACATGCTTCCCGACATCCCCGCCCCACTGGGGGACCGTCACCAGTTCCATGACCGCATGGCCCTGCTCGTCCCGATACCACGTCCACCCGGCGAAGCCGTGCTTGGCGGCGGCGGTCTGGATGGCGTCGCGCTCCTCCGGCGTCACGTTGTCGCCGAAGACGATGCGGGACATAGGGGCGTCCTCCCCGTCGGTCCCGCCCATGACCAGAACGGCGTCCTGCTCGTACTGCTTCGCGGTTTCTTCGAGGAGTGCCTGCGCCTCGCCGTTGCCCTCGTAGGACACCACCCACGTCGGCTCCCGGATAATCTGGCCGCTGTCATCCTGCCAACCACCAAGGCCCGGCTCAACCTCGGCGTTGGCGACCGTAGGGAGCGCCAGCAGGCGGTCCTTGAACTTCCGCATCTCCTCGAACACTTGTGCGTTCGGCTTGCCGGGCCTGCTCGAAGTGATGCCCACCCGCTTCTTGCTTTCAGCACCCTGCCCCTCGGACGAATGGAAATCGCCGGGCTGTGACCCGCCGACCTTTCCCTCCCGACCTTCGTGCCCGAAATGCCCGCTACCGGGGCCACCGCGCAGGACTGCGGCCAGCGGCGGCGCTTGCATGAACATCGCCGTCTTCTGGTTGGGGCCGGGGACGGCTGGCAGGGCGGGGAGATTGGAAATCCACTCCTGCCCGTCGTCCAGCGCAGGCGTCACGTCCGGCTCCTCGGGCTGGCCGATGACCTTGCGGAGTTCCGGGGCCTTGGCTTCGAGAGCGTCCGCCAGCCGACCGAGCGTTCGGTCGTCGCCGTCGTCGGCGAAGGTCGTCTTGATAATCCGGCTCATGCGTTCCTCTTTCCTTCGCCCACCTTCTTCGGGGCGTCGCCGTCGTTCGTCCAGTGCTCCCAAGCGTCGGCCGCAGACTTCAGGCGCTCGAAGGTGTGCAGGCCCTTGTCGGCGTGCGAGGCGATGTAGGCGGGGCTGACGTAGCGGCCCGTGCCCGAAGTGTACCGCTTGATGGCCCGCTCCATCGCCTGCTCCATCGGGGTATCGACGAAGATGACGCGGGTGCGGTAGCCGTGAGCGCCGAGCGCCTTGACGATGCGCTCCGCCGTGTCCCCGGTCTTGAGCATCGAGTCCAGCACCAGCGGCCGCTTCTCCTTGACCGCCTGCATCATCACTCTCTCAAGCACGTCGTCCGCTTCTTCCGCCAGCAACGGGCTGTTCCACCCCTCGTACCGGGGCATCCGGCTTCGGATGTCGTCGGCGCTCAGGCGGACGTAGTTGCGGAACTCGTGCGCCCGGCTGTTCAGGAGCGTGGTCTTGCCCGACCCCGGCAACCCGGCGAGGAGCACGGCTTCCGGCTGGTCTTCCTTCTGGCCGTAGCGGAGCATCTGACGCTCGATGCGCTTGCGCGCCCGCTTGCGCTCGTCAGCGTCCATGTCCCGGTCGTGCTTGGAAATCTCCCGGTTGGTCAGGTCGGCCTCGGCCTTCGCCAGAGCCTCCCGGACTTCCGGCGTCTGGCGAGCCATCACGTCCTGTGCCAGCCTGCTCGCTTCCTCCGTGGTGTAGGCCGTTCCCCAGATACCGGACCCGTGGAGCGTCGTCGGCAACCGCAGGAGGTCCACCGTGCCTTCCTGCGGGGCTGGAACGGGCTTTCCGGGCGGAGCAGGCTTCTCGGCATCCGGGGCCATCCCGAACGCCTGTGCGAGGCGCTGTGCGGCGTCCAGCCACGTCTGTTGGGCGGCGGCTGGCAGGAGGCGGCGCACGAGCGGGGAGAATGACAATCCACGGGCGACGGCCTCGGCTTTCTCCCAGTCCCCGGCGAGCAGGGCAAGGGTGAAGGCCATGTGCTCCGGGTCGCGCTTGGCGAACTCCGATGCGTTCGTGGCGAGCAACTGCAAACCCATCGAGAAGACTTCCTCGCCGGACACCGGAGCGCCCTTATCCAAGGCATAAAACCGACCCGCGTACTCCGAAATGAAACCGTCGGGCTTGACTTGGATGTTCACGTCGCCCCGGTAGGGCAGGGAACCATCACCCTGCGTCCGATACAGCAGGAACATCTTGGCGAGGTCGCCCACCTTCGGATTGCTGTCGGAGAGAGCGTGCCCGTATTCGTGAATGACCTGCGCTGGCGTGGCGTCGGCCTCGATGGACATATAGTTGTGACTTCGGCTGAACCCCATCCCCTGAAGCGGCTCCGGCGGCTGAACGGAAAACGGCCCGACCGCCTTGAGGAGTTCGGGGTTCGTGAAGCGAGCGAGCACGGCCTTGGCGATAGCGACGGATTCCGCGGCCTTCGCGTATCCGGCATATCCGCCGTTCGCGGCGCGCAGTCGCAAGCGTTCGTCATCTCCCGGAACGCCCTGAATGTCGCCGTCGAACATCGGGGTTCCGGCGTCGGCCAGCGCCTCGGTCATGCTGTCCATGTCCTCGGCGTAGGCATCCATCGCGTCGAAGCCGTAGGATGCAGTCTCCACGATGCGAGCGACGGCCCTCCGTCGGTCATGGAGTACGTCCGGGTCCGGTGATGGTTTCGCCAACTCCTCTTCCAGCGCGTCGTTGGCCTCCTGCAAAGTCTGAACCGCTCGGTCGAACTGTGGGCGGATTGCATCAAGCGCCTTGCCCGATGGCTTGGCCTGCACGTCGTCTACGATGGCCTCATACTTCTCATCCATCGCCTGACGCAGAGCGTCCCACCGCTTCCAGTCGTCGGCGTTCATATTCTGGTCGGTGGCGACCGTGGCCCTGAGAATCTTGTCGTCCATGTATTCTTGGTCGGAACCCACGCTCAGAATCTCGCCGTTCGGCCCGACCCCCGTTTCTCGCTTGGCCTTCGCAATCTCCTGCTCGGAGAGCCAAGAGCGGCGACCGCCCACGATGGCCGAGCCGTCGTCGAACTGCTCGACGGGTTCCGGCTTGTCGTCCTGCTCGCCGATGACCAACTTCGGGGCAATGGAAATCGGGGCCTTGACCGCCTTCGTGCCAGCGGGCTTGAACTCCGGGGCGCTCGTATCCTTCGTGCCCTTGGAGACCTTCTTCCCCTTTCCGGGGTGGAAGTCTCCGGCGTCTGAGCCACCGACCTCGCCCGGCCGTCCCTTGTGTCCAAAGTGCCCGGAACCCGGCCCGCCTCGCAACACGGCCATCCACTCGGTTTCGAGTTCCGTCCGATTGAGGTCCGTGTAGATTTTGCGGAGGTCGGCTGGTAACTTGCGGAACTGCGGGTCCTTCGCCACCCAGAGCCGGAAGCCCTCGGCGTACTGCTCCCGCATGAATCGGCGCTGGACCATCTGCTCCGGCAAGTCAGCGCCGCTGTAGAACGATTCGGGACCGAAGTAGTAATCCTCGTAGGCGGCGGTCGATTGCGTGCGAATCTTCTTGCCGTATCGCTTGAGCATCCTCCACGTTCGGTCCGCTAGGCGTTCGGGAAGGACATCTTGAACGGCGTGCCCGATTTCGTGTGGAAGCGCCAATTCTGCTTGGTGAGCACGGATAGATTCAACCATGACCCTTTTGGGGTCATGCCAAGAATGGTTGCCTTTCGCTTCTTGTTTCTTCTCGTAGTCGAGTTGCGCTTGGGTGAAAATCCGCTTGCCGTCAAGCGCGTCTGCTTCTCCGTCCCTCGAATCTAGCATGTAGTTATCAGCGCCAAGCCAGACCTCCTTGCTTCCGGGAGGGTGGGAGATGCGGTCCCAGTTCCTCTTCCAGATGACCATGCGCACGGCAGGGCGCAGGTGCAATGGGATTTTGTCGATGGCGCGCTTCACGCCATCCACTACGTCATCCGGCATAGCCCCCACGAGTTCGATGCCCCCATACAACTCCTTGCGCCGAGCCGCCGAATGGAAATCTTCGGGCTGACCGTCTCCCGGAAGACTGCCCCCCACCTGACCGGGACGGCCCTCGTGCCCGAAGTGACCGGACCCCGGACCTCCCCGCTCCACCATATCCTCCGGGTCATCGGTGGGGAACGGCGGCTCCTCATCGTCCCAGAGACCGGGCGGCGGGCGCTGAGGGTCGTCCTCCGGGTCAATGGAAACGATGTCGTCAACCAGAAGGTCGCGTTCGTCTATTTCTTGCGCCATGTCCCAACCTCGAAGAGTCTGTCGAATGCCCGCTCGACCCCCTCGAACTCCTCCCACGAGTAGTACAGGGGAGGCTCAAAGCCGCCTTTCTGTGCATCTTCCACGCGCTTGTCCATCGACTCGATGAACCCGGCATTGCGCTTCTGCGCGGTCGGCGACGCCTTCTTCAGCCTGCTGGCCGTATACTGCATGAAGCCACGGGCGAAGACCTCGATGGGCCTTGCAATCTTCCGGGACTCCCGAGGATGCCAGTTCTTCACGCGCTCAAGGTAGCCGGAGTCCTTGACGGCTTGGTGGTAGGACTCCATAGCGTCGTATGTGTCGCCCGGCTCCATCGAAGGAAGGTCGCCCCAGTTGAACGCCAAGTGCTCAATCATGTGTCCGATTTCGTGAACCGTCGTGGTCGATACGTCCGCAGACTGCCGCTGGTCGTAGAGGTTGAGGGCGATGTTCAAGGCCAGCGGCCCCATGTTCATATAGTGCCCCCACTTGCTACCCGCTTTGGTCTCGACGAAGGGAAGCGAGCCATCGGGCTTCGGCTTGCCGAACTGGGCCTTGAAGGACTCCGGCAGGAGCAGGCCGCTGTCCGCTAGAGCCTGCACGCCCTCCCTTGCCCCATCCCACCGCTCGGTTTCGGGAATGAAAAAGAAGCCGTCCTTCGGCGAGAGGAAGGTGGTGGACTGCGCCCATTCCTTCTGTTTGTCGCCGACCTCAGCCCTCTGCGTGCGAGATTTCAGTTCCTTCTTGTAGTAGGCCGCGAACTCGGCGGCGTACATATCTGCCACCGCGTCCTTCACTTCATCCACCGTGGTCCATGCCCCGTTGAAACTGTCGCCCGTCGGAATCAGGTCTCGTGCCGACCAGTACATATACGATGAGTCGCTCCTGCCTTCCAAGTCCTCACGGAAGAAGCGGAACCAATCGCCGTCCTTCCACTGCTGGTCGTCCGGGTGATTGAAGTAGTCGCGGGCAAGAGCGCCGAACTCCTTGCGCATCTTCTTCTTGCCCTCGCGAGTCATGAAGTCCAGCCGCCAGAACTCCGGCCCGTCTTCCTTCGCTCTTGTCCTATCCATCCAGTAGTCGCCCCAGACCCACTGCTTCGGCCGGGGCAGGCGGCGCTTGTAGTCAAATGGCTCGCCGTGTGCTTTGGGCGCAGGAGCCGGGGGCTTCGGCTTCTCCGGCTCCGGCGGAGGCTCGACGTGGCCTCCGGGGTCCGGGCGTGAACCCCCGCGCTTGCCCGGTCGTCCCTTGTGCCCCCGGTGGCCGGAACCCGGACCGCCCCGCTCGACCATCTCCTCGTCTTCGGGCGAATTGCCCACCAGTTCGTCGGTCGGCGGCTCGTCCCGAATGACAATCACGGAGGCTCCGTGGAGTTCGGCCGCGGCATACGCCGGGATGAGTTCCCCGTCCGGCTGGTAGGAGTAGAGCGATGCAGGCGTGAAGCCCGGCGGGTAGTTCCGGTTCAGCGATTCGACCAGCCGCTCGACATCCCCCGACCACCCGGTTTCGGGATTGAAAATCAGGTTGCCGAGTGGGTGGATGAGGATAGCCTTGTTCATCACTTCGCTCCCGCAATCATGGCGAGGGTGTAGTTGAAGTGCTCCGGGTCTTCCACGGCGAAGGCATACGGGTCATCGTAGAGCCACTGCAATCCCATCGACAGGACCTCCGTAGCGCGGTAGTCCCTGCCATACCTCTTCCCGGCGTAGGGGTCACGCCACTTGTCCGCCGCCGCCACTTCTGAAGCCGTGAAGCCTCGTGTGTAGAGGTGGTCGGTGGACAGTCCTTCCGCCGCCCGCCGCTTGAGCGTCCGCTTGCGGGCGGCGCTCATGCGAACGTAGTCCTCACCCTGATTGCGGTAGCGGAGGAAGGCAACGGCCTGAGCGTGGACATCATCATTGTATCGTTCAAGCCAGTGGCCCGACTCGTGCAGGTGGTGGGTGACATCGGCCCCGGAATACATCGTGTAACCGTTCTCCCATGCCGAACCCCGATTGACCCTCTGGTTGTAGTAGTTGAGCGGAGTGCCCAGTCGAATGACATCGCGGGAAACCATCTTCGCCAGCCATCTGCGACACTGCTCGTTTCGCTTGAGGGCGAAGTCAACGTCGCCCTTGCTCATGGGTCGCCTGCCCATGCTTACGACCCTTCCCTCAATCAGCGTCGATGTCGAGCCGAAGCCGTGCTCCTCGATGAACTCGCGAGCGGCCTCGGCCCTCGCCTTCTTCGCATTCTCAAGTTCCTTGCTGGCCTCGTTCAGGTAGTCGCCAGCGGCGGCGTACAGGAACCACTCGTCGGTCTTGTGCTTGGCGTCGTCCAATTCCCGGTCGAGTTTGGAAATCACGAGGTAGGCTTTCCGCTTGGTCTCCATCGCGGCTTCCATATCGGCGGGCGTCATCACAGACGTATCGTACTCCCGGTCAAGTTCTGCCCGCGCCGCTTTGTACTCGGCGCTCGATTCGAGCGCGGCGTTCAGCGCCTCGTTCTTGTCAATATAGGCTCTGCGCGCGGCGTCGTTCTTGGCCTGCTCCTCGGCCACCTTCGCCTTCAGGCCGGGAATGTCGTAACGCTCGTCGGACAACAGCGCCAGAAGCCCCTGCCGCACCTGCTCGCCCTGCGTGTCGGCATAGCCGAAAGCCCGGTCGATGGCATCGGCCCGCTCCATCAGTTTGCGCTCTGTGATTCTTTCGTAGGCGTTCTCGCGGTCCTCTGGGTACTTCCGCGTGGCGTTGATATGCTCCACCCTGCCAGCCGCCTGCTCCTCTGCCCATCTGTCGAAGGCCTCGTCGTAGCCGTGCGCCCCCATGTTGGCCCGGACATAGGATGCCAGTCGGCTCTTGGTGTTGAGCGTGCCGTCCTTGTTGAAAAGGTCTCCGATGCCCGCGTACTGGAAAGAGGAAGCCAACTCGTGCAGGACGTAGAACTGAGCCTCCTCGTCACCCGTAGCGGGTTCTCCGTCGGTCCACGCCTGCTTGTCCGTGAGTTGAGTGAGATACTGGGCAACGGCCTGAAGTTTCTGGGCCTCGAAGTCTCCCCGAACCCCCTGCTGGTTCAGCCCGGCTTCCATCAGGGCCTTAGCCGCCTTCCGGGTGAACTCGAAGGCTGTCATCGCGTGTTTCTCTTGAAGCCACCAGTAGAACTCCTTTATCCTCTGCATTTGGCTGTCGTTCAGGGATGGTCCCATCGCCTCTGCCCCGATACGCCTGCCGAAAGCCGAGAGCCATTCGTGGCCCGTCTTTCCGTCCACCTCATTTCGGAGATTGGTGGACATGGCGTGCGTCTTGATAGCGGGGTTCGTCAGAGGCTTTGGCTCATCGCTTATCTCGTCGTCCGTCAGTGTCCTCCATCTGCGGCTTGACGGCGCGGGCTGGTCACTGGGGGCCATGCCTTCGGGGTAAGTCGGCAGGGAGCCTCCCCGCTGTCCGGGGATACCCTTGTGCCCGCGGTGGCCCGAACCCTTGCCGCCCCGGATGACCAGCCTGCGGGTGAAGCGCGTGATGTCAGCCATTCTTCATCCCCATCAACTCGCGGAGTGCGCCGCCAATCGTGTCGAGAACCCGGTCGAGCACGGTGTCCTGCGAGCGCCGGGCCATCGTCACGTCGTCCGGCCTTGGCTCCTTGGTAATCGGCTGGCGGACCGGATGCCTAGCGGGGTCGGTCTCGTCCAGCCAGTTCAGGGAGAGGGCGTCCGGGCGGATGGTGCGGCCGTCCTCGAAGGCTTCCTCGCCCTTCAGGATGGTGTAGACCGAGGTGACGTGAGCGCCGTCCGGCAGGCTGTCTAGCGCACTTTCGGGAATGGCGCGCCCCCAGACGTTGCCCAATCCGTCGGGGATGCCCACGTCCACCATGCGCTCTGTCGGTGGAGCGGCGCGCAGGGTTGTCGGCATCTCCAAGTTCGGAGCGACGAAGGCATTGGAAATCTTGTCGATGAGGACGCGAGCGTTCTCGTGGTCCTCTTCGCTCATATCAATACTGGCCGTGTCCGTCGGGTTCGTCAGCAGGTCGCTCCCCATCAGTTCGGCGGAGACCACGCGGGCAACGTACTCTTGCTTGAGCAAGTCCTGTGGGTAGTCTGCCTTGAACGCCGACCTGAACGCCCGAGGAACCTCGACTTCCTTCCAGATTTCGTCACGGCCTGAGCCGACGGTCCCCCAGTGGATGTATTCATGCAGGGCTGTCTTCGTCATCGACTCGGTATCAAGCACCCCGCTCGGCTCGATGAACTTCCCCGTGTTCACGAACATCGCCTTGGCGACGTGGTTGTAGGCCCCGTAGAAGCGGCCGTAGTCCTCCCGCAGGCCGTCCTTCACCTGCTGGACGAACTCCGCACCCTTGTCAGCCAAGGACTCCGACCACAACTGCGGGTCGCAGGCCTCGACGTAGGTTGGGGAGTCGTCGTAGATGGTCACGCCCTCGACCTGCCCGCCGAACGCCCGCTTGAACTCGGAAGATGCCCATTCCAGCGCCGAGGACACCTGCGCCCGATACTTGGCGAAGGCCTCGTTCGTCAGATGCACCCGGTAGCCCGGTCCGATGTGCGGGGCCTGAGCGCCCAAGGGTTCGGCCTTCGGCGTCGTCGCTGGCTTCGCCGATTGGAAATCCTTGCGGCGCTTCGCCTCGTCCATCTGCGCCTTGCGGTCCTTGCCCACGGGGGCCTCGACCGTCGCCCGGTCTCCCGGCGCGCTTCCCCCGCGCTTGCC
>Ga0115026_10000010_pt1 | contig 42274 bp, 43 predicted proteins | sample Mud_0915_D1_FD_83878 | JGI IMG/M metagenome (GOLD analysis project Ga0115026, IMG submission 83878) | Wetland microbial communities from Old Woman Creek Reserve in Ohio, USA - Mud_0915_D1 | ecosystem: Environmental > Aquatic > Freshwater > Wetlands > Sediment ...
CGGAGAGCTCGCCGGGCTTGTGGTGCAGGCGATGTTCGAGCCCTACCCGCGCCAGCATCTCGCGCGCGCTCGGCAGCGCCTCGTCGAGCGGCATGCGCCGGATCAGCAGCGGCATGGCGACGTTCTCTTCCGCGGTGAATTCCGGCAACAGGTGATGGAATTGGTAGATGAAGCCGAGCGCGCGATTGCGCAACTGGCCGCGCCGCGCCTCGCTCAGCTGGCTGAAGTCCTGGCCGTCGAGCTCCACCCGGCCGGCGGTGGGCGTGTCGAGGCCGCCGAGCAGGTGCAGCAGCGTGCTCTTGCCGGAACCGGATGGGCCGATGATCGCCACCCGCTCGCCGCGATTGAGCCGCAGGTAGACCGCCTTCAGCACCTCGACGTTGAGATCGGCCTCGCGAAACACCTTCGCCAGACCGGTCACCCGCAGCACCGGATTGTCGCTGGCCGTGGTCATTCGTAGCGCAGCGCCTCGGCCGGCTGGGTCTGGGCGGCGCGCCACGCCGGGTACAGGGTGGCGACGAAACTCATCAGCAGCGCCGCGACCGTGATGCTGGCCACATCCAGCCAGTCGAGCCGCGACGGCAGATCGCTGATGTAGTAGACATCGGCGGCCAGGAACTGGATACCGAACAGCCGCTCCAGCGCCGGCACGATCGACTCGACATTGAGCGACAACAGCACACCCAGCACCACGCCGAGCAGCGTACCGACCACGCCAATGATGCTGCCCTGCACCATGAAGATCGCCATGATGGAGCGCGGGCCGGCGCCGAGGGTGCGCAGGATCGCGATCTCGGCGCGCTTGTCCGCGACCATCATCACCAGCGTCGAGACGATGTTGAACGCCGCCACCGCGACGATGAAGAACATGATGACGAACATCACGGTCTTTTCCATCTTGAGCGCGCGGAAGAAGTTGGCGTGTTCACGCGTCCAGTCACGCACCCGGTAGCCCTCGCCGAGCTCGACCTCGAGCTCGAGCGCGCGCCGCGGCGCCTGGTAGATGTCGTCGAGCTTGACGCGCACACCGCTCACCTGCCCGGTCATCTGGTACAGCCTGGCGGCGTCGTCGAGATGCAGCAGCACCAGGCCGCTGTCGAACTCGTACATGCCGATCTCGAAGATCCCGACCACGGTGAAGCGCTTCAGGCGCGGCAGCAGCCCGGCCGGCGTCAGCTGACCCTCGGGTGTGACCAGGGTCACGGTCGAGCCGGTCTGCACACCGAGCTTCCACGCCAGCTCGCGCCCCAGCACCACACCGAACTCGTCCGCGCGCAAATTCTCGAGCCGCCCCTCCACCATCTTGTCGCCGATCGCGGCCACCTTCGGCTCCTCGCCGGGAAGAATGCCGCGCACGATCACGCCGGCGGCGGCGCGCCCGTGCGTGATCATCGCCTGGCCCTGCACGAACGGCGCACTGGCCACATGGCCGGGGAGTTTGGCGGCCGCGGTCGCAACCCGCTGCCAGTCTTCGAACCGGCCGCGCTCGCCGCTGACGGTTACGTGCGACACCACGCCGAGGATGCGCGCGCGCAGTTCCTCGCCGAAGCCGTTCATGACCGACAGCACCGTGATCAGCACCATCACGCCGAGTGCGATGCCGATCATCGACGTCAGCGAGATGAACGAGATGAAATGGTTGCGACGCTTGGCGCGGGTGTAGCGCAGGCCAACCAGCAACTCGAAGGGACGCGCCATGCGGCAGGGAACTCGGGGTCGTTATCGGGAGGTAGCGTTGTCCGGCGATTAGAACACAATCGGCGCGATCCGAGAACCGCGCGCCGACCGAATCACCGGGCAGTCGTGTTCGCGCTTCCCGGCTGCTGTGCCACGGCGACCGGCAGTCGCACGATCGCCACCCCGGCCTCGTTGGCCACCCGCGTCTGGCGCGCCGCCGACAGCTCAGTCAGCTCCGCCACCACGCGCTCGGCGGCGGCCGGCGGGAGCGGCCGCGGCTGGAACTCGACCTCGAAGTTGTTGACGCTGATCGGGTGCATGCGCAACTCGCCCACCCGGTCGCCGTCGAATACCAGCTCGGCGACCGCGCTTACCTGCGCGCGCCGGCTGTAGGAGCCGAAGGTGAAGTTGCCGAGGCTGTAGAGGATCACCCCGTCCCGGTAGTGTTCGATACCCTGAAGTATGTGCGGGTGGTGGCCGATGACCGCGGCCGCACCGGCGTCGATCGCCAGTCGCCCCAGCCGGACCTGGTACTCGCGCAGCTCGGTCTTGCCCTCCTGACCCCAGTGAAACGACACCAGCACGATGTCGGCCTGCTTGCGCGCCGCCTGAACGTCGGCGCGCACATGGCCTTCGTGGCCGAAGGCGGTACCGGGCTTGCCCGGTGCGGCGTAGAAGTTTTCCGGCAGCGTCAGCGAATAGGCCAGGATCGCCACCCTCTTGCCGCCGGCCTCGAGAATCGCCGGCCGGCGCGCGGCCTTGAGGTCCGGCCCGGCGCCGGCGTAGGCGATACCGGCGGCGTCGAGTGTTTCGATGGTCTGCACCAGGCCGTCGGCACCGTAATCGAGGGTGTGATTGTTGGCCAGCGACACCACGTTGAAACCGGCGCCGGCCAGCGCCTGGCTCACCTTGTCCGGCGGCGAGCGGAACACGTAGGTCTTGTCCTGCTCGGCAGTGCCGCGATCGGTGAGCGGGCCTTCGAGATTGCCGAATATGATCGGCGCGGCGCCGAACAGGTGCTTCACGCCGGCAAAGGCGTAGTCGTAGCCGTTCTGCGCCAGTACGGGACGTGAGGTGCCGTCCAGCATGATGTCGCCGACAGCAATTACGCGCAGCGGCGCGTCTGCAACCGGCACCGCCGGGACCACCCCCTCAAGTGACGCCGCCGGCGGCGTCGCCGGTGCCGGCGGCACGGTGCTGCAGGCACCGAGCAGTGCGACCAGGGCGATTCCAGCGACACGATAAAAAATATGCACAGGTGAAAGTTTCCAGGTAGAAAAATCGAAAATCAGCGACCGGACTTGCGCCCGAGGCGCGCGAGCGCTTCGCGCAGCTGCGGGTCGGCGATATCGGCAGCAACCGACTCGAGCAGGGAACGGGTACTGCTCGACAGGGCACGCGGCTTGCGTCCGGTGGCACGGCGAGCGGCGGCCCGGTCGAGCGGTGCGGCCCGCACCTCGATGCCGATCAGTTCGCGAAACAGCGGTACCTCGCGCAGCTGGGCGGCCAGCGTGTCATGCAGGTGCCGCACCTTGCTGACCCATACCGCCGAATCGGCGCGCAGGATCATGCAGCCGCGGGCGTAGCGGATCGGGTAGACATGCCGGGCCAGCGACTCCCCGACCACCGCGGTCCAGGCATCGCGAATCTCCGGCAGGCGCACCACGTCGGCCGGCATGCCCAGCTCGCGCAGGGTCAGCGGCGTGATCAGGGTACCGATCTTGCGTGCTCCGTGGCTCGACATCCGGCTCGCTCCGTGTATGCCTGAAGTTTACCGTGTTGCGCGGGAATTTGCCGCCCCGACGCTATACTACCGGCCGGATGGAAACGACCGCTCTTCGTGCCACGATCGCCGCCAACCTCGCCCACGTGCGTCAGGCGATTGTCGACGCCGCTGTCGCCAGCGGTCGCCGCGCTGACGAAGTCCGGCTGATCGCGGTATCCAAGACCCATCCTGCCGAGGCGATTGCCGCCGCGATTGCCGCCGGTCAGCGGGTGTTCGGCGAGAACACCGCGCAGGAAGCGCTGCCGAAAATCGCCCGGTTCCCGGACGAACCACTCGAGTGGCACTTCATCGGCCACCTGCAATCGAACAAGGCCAAGCTCGTCCCCGGCAACTTCGGCTGGCTGCACTCGCTCGACAACCTCAAGCTGGCCGAGCGCCTGGCGCGCTTTGCCCGCGAGCGGGGCGCTATCCTCAACATCCTGATCGAGGTCAACATTACCCGCGATCCGGCCAGGCATGGTGTCGCACCGGAGGCCGTGGCGCCGCTGCTCGACGATCTGCTGCGCGCCGATCTCGCCGGCCTGCACCTGCGCGGCCTGATGGCGATCGGCCCGTACCCGGCCGGGGCGGCCGAGCAACAGGCCGCCTTCGCTGCGGTTCGTGAACTCCACGACGCCTGTCGCACGCGATTTGCCCTCGCTGAATTCACCGAACTGTCGATGGGCATGAGTGGTGATTACCGGGCTGCAATCTCCGAGGGGGCGACCCTGGTGCGCGTCGGCAGTGCAATCTTCGGTGAGCGTGACTACGGTCGGTCGCGCGGCTGACACCGGCCAAGTCCGGAGTCGCGACGCGGTGATGCAGCAAGGCTTTGCGAGGGGCGGTGCAGTCGGCCGGGGTGAGTGCGGCACGTTCCGACGCCGACCCGGGTTTGCGTGATGTACCTGAAGCGGATTCTATTCCCTACGTTTCCACCCGATTATCGCCAACCCGCTGCCGATTGTCGGAAATTCGGCATGTTCCTTGCAAACCACTGTGACCCGAGGAGCCGTGGCCGTTCATCCGCCAGCCGGGTTGGAGGGCCTTCGGGGTTCGCCGTTAACTAACAACAAGAGTCGACTTCCATGGAAAATGAAAGCAAATCCGTGGACTTGGGACAGTCTCGGAAGTTGGTGGACGAGTATCGGCAAATCAAGGAAGGAGTCATGTCACTGCTGGCGACCGGCGTTCCGGAAACGCTGTTGCCGGCGCAAAAGGACGCGCTGCGGCAGGCGATACTTGCCGTGGCACGTCAGGCCTGCGCCTTCAACCCGGGCGACACGGCCACCCTCGATCGACTTCGCGCCTGCTACGCCTCGCTCTCCGGCTTTCTGCCCCCCGAGCAGGCCCTGGCCGCTGCCGAGCTGATGCGGGCCTCGCGTGTGGGTGACCGTTCCTACCTGAACTCTCCGGACGCGCTGCGCGCCATGACCCGCGCCCGGCAGATCGAACTCGAAGCCGCGCATCTGGGACGCGAGTTCGACCGTTTCGTCTGCAAGCAGCAGTGCGCCGAGTTCGCCGAACTCGACGCCTACCTCGACAGTTTGTCGCGCAAATACGGGTCCGCGGACGGTCGGGCCCGGCGGTCACCGTCAGCACCGTTCGCGGCATCGAGGGTGGCGCGCGCGGTCAGATAGGCACCGATCAAGATGAGCGCCCCGCCCGCCCATTCGGGCGCGCTCACCACCTCGTCGGTGAGCAACTGCTGCGACACGGCTCCGGCGACCAGCTCGACCAGCGCCAGCACCGCCGAACGGTGCACCGGCAGGTGCGTGACTCCGTACTGTACCAGCACGGTCATGAACAGGATCCCGAACAGGCCGAGCGCCACGGTCCCGGCCAGGGTCGCGTGCGTGAAGCGCGGGACCTCGCTCGGCATGAACGGCAGCAGCAGCATTGCCAGCACCACGACCCCGGCCCACACGCCGAGCGACTTGGCGGCCACCGACACATCCGACATCTTGCGCACCAGCACGTTCGACAGCGCGAATGCGAATCCGGCCGACAGCGCCAGCCAGTCGGCCGTGTCGCGCGGCCACGGCAGCCCGATGTCGCGGTCCCACAGCATGATCAGCGCACCGCTCATGGCCACCAGCAGGCTCACGAGCGCGGTGCGCGAGAGGATTTCGCGCAGCAGCAACCGTCCCAGCAGCACCGTCCACAGCGGCGACAGGTAAAACAGCAACAGCACCCGCAGAATGTTGCCGTGCAGCACCGCCTCGACGAAGGCGATGTTGGTCCAGCCGGCGGCCAGCATCAGCAGCGGCATCAGCCCGGGGCGGCGGCGAAACTCCGCCAGCGCGTACCAGGTGAACGGCAGGCTGGCGAGAAAGGCCGTGAGATACAGGCTTAACGTCAGCCCCACGCCCGCCACGCCGCCGGACTCGATTATCCGCAGCGGATACCAGATCACGCCCCACAGGCTGGCCCCGAGCATGATGCTCGCGGCCGGCAGCAGGCGCGGCGGCGTTGCGTTGGCTGGCATGCGGGGGATTCCGTTATAATTCGCGCTTTCCGACCCGATCCGGACCGATGAATTCCAGGCTTGCAGCCCTGCAGCCCTACCCTTTCGAGAAGCTCGCCGGGCTGATCCGCGGAGTCACGCCGCCGTCAGACCGCGCGCCGATCCGGCTTTCCATGGGCGAGCCGCAGCATGCCGCACCGCGCCTGGCATTGGAAGCCTTGACGTCGGGCCTTGGCGGCCTGTCCAACTACCCGCTCACCAAAGGCAGCGTCGAACTGCGCCGGGCGATCAGCGGCTGGGCCAATCGCCGCTTCCGGCTCGAACGCATGCCGCTCGATCCCGAGCGCCATGTACTGCCGTGCGCCGGTACCCGCGAAGCGCTGTTCTCGATCGCTCAGGCGGTGGTCGACCGGCGCGCGCACGCGCAGCAGCCGGTCGTGATCATGCCGAACCCGTTCTACCAGATCTACGAAGGTGCGGCCCTGCTCGCCGGCGCCCGGCCGTACTTTCTCAACACCGTAGCCGGCAACGACTACCGCATGGACTTCGCGCGCGTGCCGGGCGAGGTCTGGGAGCAGGTGCAGCTGGTCTATGTCTGCTCGCCCGGCAACCCGACCGGCACAGTGCTGAAGCACGACGACTTTGCCCGGCTGCTGGAACTGGCCGCGCGGCACGACTTCGTGATCGCGTCCGATGAATGCTATTCGGAGATCTACGGCGACGAGGATTCACCGCCGCCCGGGCTGCTGCAGGTCGCGCACGATCTCGGTGTCACCGACTATCGCCGCTGCCTGGTGTTCCATTCGCTGTCGAAGCGCTCCAACCTGCCGGGCCTGCGCTCCGGGTTCGTGGCCGGCGACAGCGACGTGATCGCACAATATTTCCAGTACCGCACCTACCAGGGCTGCGCCCTGCCGCCGCCAACCCAGGCCGCCAGCATCGCCGCCTGGAACGACGAGGCCCATGTGCGCGCCAACCGCGACCAGTACCGTGCCAAGTTCGATGCGGTGCTCGAGATCCTCGCGCCAGTGCTGAAGCTCGAACGCCCCGCGGCCGGATTTTACCTGTGGCCGGAACTGCCGCAGGATGACGAAACCTTCACCCGTGAACTGTACGCGCGCGAGAACGTGCTGGTGCTGCCGGGCAGCTACCTGTCGCGCCCGGCGCAGGGCACCAACCCCGGCGCCAGCCGCGTGCGGCTGGCGCTGGTGGCCCCGCTCGCCGAGTGCGTCGAGGCTGCGCGGCGCATTCGCCGCTATGTCGAGTCGTTGCGCTAGCTCTCCGGAAGACAGCGCGGAGTACGCAGAGGCGCAGAGATCGCAGAGTTATTTGTGAAATGCGGATCTTTGCGTCCTCTGCGCCTCTGCGTCCTTTGCGTTACTATCGCGGGCTGAACTGAACAGATTGCAATTTTACGGAGCAATGCCATGAGTGACATCCAGTCCATCATCACCGAGGCCTTCGAGCGCCGCGCCCAGATCACGCCGCGCAAGGTCGAGACCCACGTCCGCGATGCCGTGCACGACGCCATCAACCTGCTCGATTCCGGCAAGGCGCGCGTGGCCGAGAAAAAGAACGGCCAGTGGGTGGTGAACGAGTGGCTGAAGAAGGCGGTGCTGCTGTACTTCCGCATCGAGGACAACCAGCTGATCCGCGGCGGCTACACCAACTACTGGGACAAGGTCCCGGCCAAGTTCGCCGACTACAGCTCCAAGCAGTTCCGTGACGGCGGCTTCCGCGTGGTGCCGCCGGCGGCGGTGCGCAAGGGCTCGTACATCGCCCCGAGCGCGGTGTTGATGCCGAGCTACGTCAACATCGGCGGTTACGTCGACGAAGGCACCATGGTCGACACCTGGGCCACGGTCGGCTCCTGCGCCCAGATCGGCAAGAACGTGCACCTCTCGGGCGGCGTCGGCATCGGCGGCGTGCTCGAGCCGGTGCAGGCGGCGCCCACCATCATCGAGGACAACTGCTTCATCGGCGCCCGCTCCGAGGTGGTCGAGGGCGTGATCGTCGAGCACGGCTCTGTGATCTCGATGGGCGTGTACATCGGCCAGAGCACCAAGATCTACGACCGCGAAACCGGCGAGGTGACCTACGGCCGCGTGCCGGCCGGCTCGGTGGTGGTATCCGGCAACCTGCCGTCGAAGGACGGCAGGTATTCGCTGTACTGCGCGGTGATCGTGAAGAAGGTCGACGAGAAGACGCGCTCGAAGGTCGGTATCAACGAACTGTTGAGGGATATCTGAGAGGCAGCAATTAGCGGTTGGCGATTGGCGGTTAGCTAACAGCCAACCGCTAACAGCCAATAGCTAATAGCTGATAGCCAACACTCGTCGACTACCCATGACCGACAAGACCCTCGAACTCGCCAAGCAGCTCATCGCCCGCCCGTCGGTGACGCCGGACGACGCCGGCTGCCAGGAACTGATGATCAGCCGGCTCGAACCGCTCGGCTTCGAGATACACCGGCTGCGCTTCGGCACGGTGGACAACTTCTGGGCGCGGCGCGGCGGTGCCAGGCCGCTGGTGGTGTTTGCCGGCCACACCGACGTGGTGCCGACCGGGCCGCTCGAGAAGTGGACCAGTCCGCCGTTCGAGCCCACGGTGCGCGACGGCTATCTCTATGGCCGTGGCGCCGCCGACATGAAGGGTTCGCTGGCCGCCTTCATCACCGCGATCGAGGACTTTATCGCCCGCCACCCGGACCACAATGGTTCGATCGGGCTGCTGATCACCTCCGACGAGGAGGGACCGTCGGTGGACGGCACGGTCAAGGTGGTCGAGTGGCTGAAAGCGCGCGGCGAGCAGATCGACTTCTGCCTGGTCGGCGAGCCGTCATGCGTGAACTGCCTCGGCGACACCATGAAGAACGGCCGGCGTGGTTCGCTCAACGGCCAGCTCACCGTGCACGGCAAGCAGGGCCACGTCGCCTACCCGCACCTGGTGCGCAACCCGATCCACCTGGCGGCACCGGCCCTCGCCGACCTGGCGCGCACCGAATGGGACCGCGGCAACGAATTCTTTCCGCCCACCAGCTTCCAGATCTCCAATATCCAGGCCGGCACCGGGGCCGAGAACGTCGTGCCCGGGCATCTGGACCTCAAGTTCAACTTCCGCTTCTCCACGGCCGTGACCGAGGACGAACTCAAGGCCCGGGTCGAGGAGACGCTGCGCCGGCACATGCTCGACTACGAGGCCCGCTGGCAGCTCTCCGGCAAGCCATTCCTGACTCAGCCCGGGGCGCTGGTCGAGGCGCTGCGCGCCGCCGTGCAGGGCGAGCTCGGCGTCGACAGCACCCTGTCCACGACCGGCGGCACATCGGACGGGCGCTTCATCGCCCCGACCGGCGCCCAGGTGGTCGAGCTTGGGCCGGTCAATGCCACCATCCACCAGATCGACGAGCGCGTCCTGGTGGCCGATCTGGCACGCCTGGCACGGGTCTACGCCCGCACCCTGGACCACCTGCTGGTCTGACCGGCCGGCGCTTCCGTCGGCCAGGATTTTGCCCGAACCCGCTTTATGTACTATGTATTAGTTATTGATTAGTATTAATTTTTTATAAAAATCTCGGGGGGCACATGGCAACCGGCGCGGTGCTGAGGAGAGATTGGTTTGTCGCCCTCGTATTCGCGCTGCTGTTTATTGTCGCGTCCATCAATGGCGTCGACTTCCTGCAACGCCTCGAATACCGCGCCTATGACGCCGGCCTGCGCGCCGCCCGTCCCAACCTCGGTGCCGTCGAGCGCATTGCGCTCGTCACCATCGACGACGAAAGCATCCGTCGTATCGGTCCCTGGCCGTGGCCACGCAACATCCTCGGCGAAGTGATCGTACGCCTTGCCGCGGCCCGACCGGCGGCGATCGCGCTGCAACTGCCCCTGAGCGATCCCCAAACCGACGCCGGTCTCGATTACATCCGCCGCCTCGGCACCCTGCTCGACCGTCGCACGCTGCGCGGCCCGGCGGGCGCGCTGATTCGCCAGGCCGAAGGCGAGCTCGACACCGACCGCCGCCTCGGTGAGGTGATTGCCTCCACCCGCCGGGTGTGGCTGCCGATGGACTTCGTGCTCGGCCCGCCGGACACCGGTGCGCGCACGCCGCTGCCGGACTACGTGCAGCGCAATGAATTGTCGCGGGTGTTCACCCGCGCCCGCACCGGCCACGACCGGATACCGACCGCCCGCACAGCAACCGTGCCACGCCCCGAGTTCGGTGAGCCGAGTATCGGGATCGGCCATGCCAGCACGATTCCGGACAGCGACGGTGCCATCCGGCGCGCGCCGCTGGTGGTGAACCACTACGGCGACTATTACCCCTCGCTCGCCCTGCTGCTGGCGGCGCGCGGGCTCAATCTCCGCCCCGGCGACATCACGGTCAATCTCGGCGAGTCGCTGCGCCTCGGCGAGCGCTCGATCGCCACCGACCGGGCCATGCAGATCTACCCGAGCTTCTACCGGCGCGCCGACGGCAGCTCGCCGTTCGCCAGTTACTCGTTCAGCGCCGTGCGCGACGGCCAGGTTCCGCGCGCGCGCTTCGAGAACCGCATCGTGCTGATCGGCGCCAGTGCCGACCGGGTTGCCGCCCGCAGCGCCACGCCGGTCGTGGCCGCCATGAGCGGCCCGGAGCTGACCGCCAACATGGTCGCCAGCCTGCTCAACCAGGATTTCTACTCCCGGCCGCGCTGGGCGCTCGCGACCGAGGGGCTGATCTACCTCGCGATCCTCGGCTATCTCATGTTCCTGCTGCCGCCGCTGCCGACCGGTACCGCCACCGTGCTGTCGCTGGTGCTGGCGGTGCTGCTGCTGGCCAGCGGCCATTACCTGCTGCTGCGCGAGCAGGTATGGCTCAAGACCGCCTCGCCGGCGGCGATGCTGGTCCTGGGCCACCTGGTGCTGGCCGCCAAGGGCATGATCTTCGGCGGGCGCAGCATGCGCTGGGGGCGTTCGGATTCGGCTCAGACCAATCGCCTGCTCGGACTGGCGTTCCAGAACCAGGGTCAGCTCGACATGGCGCTCGACAAGTTCCGCGCCCTGCCGATCGACAATTCGGTGCTCGACCTGATCTACAACCTGGCGCTCGATTTCGAACGCAAGCGCCAGTTCAGCAAGGCCGCGGCCGCCTACGACTACATCCTCGATCACAACGCACAGTACCGCGATGCTGCCGAACGCCGCAGCCGCGCGCGTCAGGTCGACAGCACCATGGTGCTCGGCGGCGGGCGCGCCGGCCCCGGCGGCACGCTGGTGCTCGAGGGCATCGACCAGAAGCCGACCCTCGGCCGCTACCAGATCGAACGCGAGCTCGGCAAGGGCGCCATGGGCGCGGTCTATCTGGGGCGCGACCCGCGCATCAACCGGGTGGTGGCAATCAAGACCCTGGCACTGTCGACCGAGTTCGAGGGCACCGACCTCGCCGAGGCGCGCGAGCGCTTCTTCCGCGAGGCCGAGACCGCCGGCCGCCTCAAGCATCCGAACATCGTCACCATCTACGATGCCGGCGAGGAACACGATCTCGCCTATATCGCCATGGAATTTCTCGAGGGTCGGGATCTCACCGCCTACACCCGCCCGGAGAAACTGCTGCCGGTCGAGGAGGTGCTGGAGATCGTCGCGCAGGTGGCCGAGGCGCTCGCCTACGCCCACGCCCAGGGCGTGGTGCATCGCGACATCAAGCCGGCCAACATCATGTACGATCCGGCCAGCCACAGCATCAAGGTCACCGACTTCGGGATTGCCCGCGTCGCCGACACCCGCCAGACCCGCACCGGCGTGGTCATGGGCAGCCCGTCATACATGTCCCCGGAACATCTCGCCGGCCAGCGCGTCGACGGCCGCTCCGATTTGTTCGCACTCGGCGTCACCGCGTTCGAGCTGCTCACCGGTCGCCAGCCCTTCGATGGCGAGACGCTTGCGGCGCTGACTTACCAGATCGCCAACGCCCCGCACCCGGATCCGGTCAAGCTCCGGCGCGAGCTGCCCGGCTGTCTGCGCGCGGTCTTCGACAAGGCACTTGCCAAAGACCCCGAACAGCGGTATCAGACAGGAACCGAATTCAGCGAAGGGCTGCGGGATTGCCTGACAACCAGAACCAACAAGAAAAGAAGATCCTCGGGGGTGGCATGAACGGCCTCATCATGACCGGGCGCACCGACACCGGCATGGTGCGCGAACACAATGAGGATTGCTTCCTGATCATCCCGGAGAGCGGCATCGCCATGCTGGCCGACGGCATGGGTGGGCATCTGGCCGGTGAGGTGGCGTCGGCCCTGGCGGTCGACAAGATCACCCATCACCTGCTCAAGGCATTCGCCGAGCACCGCAAGGCCCGTCCGGCCAACAGCGAGAGCTTCGAAGCGCAGGTCCTCGTGAACGCCATCAAGGGCGCCAACACCGCCATCCACCAGGCGTCGCTCAGCAAGGCCGAGCAGTCCGGCATGGGCACGACGATCGTGGTGGCCAGCTTCCACGACAACCGCCTGACCGTCGCCCACGTGGGCGATTCGCGCCTCTACCGCTATCGCCGCCAGGTGCTGAGCCAGTTGACCGAGGACCACTCGATGGTGCAGGAACTGTTGCGCCGCGGCCTGATTTCGGCCGACGAGGCGCGCACCTCGGTCAACCGCAACCTCGTGACCCGCGCGCTCGGTGTCGATCCGGTCGTCGAGGTTGACGTTAATGAGGAAACCGTCGAGAAAGGCGACCTGTACCTGTTGTGCTCGGACGGACTCAACGATGTCCTGTCCGACGAGGAGATTGGCACCATGCTTGCACAGCATGGCTCCAATCTCGAAGCCGCCGCCCAGCAGCTGATCACCGAGGTCAACGCACGCGGTGGTCCGGACAACGTATCAATCGTTCTGATTCAGGCTAATGGACGCTTCACCCGCGCCAAGGGTCATTAGCCGTTCGGCTCGACCGGGCACCGACCACCGACCACCGACATCGACAACAATTTACAGTTGAAACGCAGCGAATCAGACAGCATGACGGACAACAAGCCTATGGCCAAACTCATCATCAAGTTCAATGACGTCGTGATCGACCAGGTGCTTATCCGCGCGGGAGATATGAACATTGGACGGCGCCCGGGCAGCGATGTCCTGCTCGACAATCTCGCCGTCAGCGGCAGTCATGCCACCCTTTTCACCATCGGCGAAGACACCTTCGTGCAGGATCTCAACAGCACCAACGGCACCTTCGTCAACAACAAGCGGATCAGCAAGCATCATCTTCAGGATGGCGACACCATCACCATCGGCAACCACACGCTGACCTACGTAAACGAAAATGCCGTCAAGGCCAACCCCAACCTGGCCAAGACGGTCATCATCAACCCGCAGAAGCAGGAAGCGATGCTGGCCGATGCCGGCAAGGCCACACCCGCTCCGCCTCCGCCACCCGCGCCCGCCAAACCGGCTCCGGCGGCGGAACCTGCCCGGGTCGCCTCGCTGTTCATTCTGAGCGGCGCCAACCCGGGCAAGCGCATCGACATAACCATGCCGGTCACTAACCTCGGCCGCGCCGGCCGCCGCGCCGGTGTCATCTCGCGTGCCGGCCAGCGCTTTATGCTGTTGCCCGGCGATGAAGGCCAGACCCCGCGTCTCAACGGCGTCAAGGTCGGCACCGCCGGAGAGGAACTCAGGCACGGCGACATCATTGAGATCGCCGACTCGCGGATGCGCTTTCACTTGCAGTAAGGATTTCAAGACTCAACGCGGAGGCGCGACAAAGAAAGTTTCGGGTTACGGGTTAGAGGCGACGCCCGATACCGACTGGTCGTCGGTAGGGTGCAATAGGCGCAGCGAATTGCACCGCCACCCGCGTGCCACCTGCGCCGACTCCAAGCAACAAGTCCAGACCTTCGCGTACCGAACTCGAGACTCGCAACCCGAAGCCCGAAACCGGTTCGGTGAGTCCGCCTAGGAAAGAATCACCGCCAGCGCCTCATCCAGTCGCCGCACCGGGTGCAGTTCGATGCCGGCCTCGCCCTTCTTCGGCATGTTGGCGGCCGGCAGCACCGCGCGCTTGAAGCCGAGCTTGGCGGCCTCGCGGATGCGTTCCTGGCCGCGCTGCACCGGGCGCACCTCACCGGCCAGGCCGATCTCGCCGAACACCACCAGGTCCTTGCCGAGCGGCCGGCTGCGCAGGCTCGAAACCGCGGCGCACAGCACCGCCAGATCGGCAGCCGGCTCCAGCACCCGCACCCCGCCGGCGACATTCACGAATACGTCTTGGTCGTACATGGCAATGCCGGCATGCCGATGCAACACCGCGAGCAGCATCGCCAACCGGTTGGTGTCGAGGCCGATGCACACCCGGCGCGGATTGGGCGCGCGGCTCTCGTCGACCAGCGCCTGCACCTCGACCAGCAGCGGGCGGGTGCCTTCCTGGGTGGCAAGCACCACGCTGCCCGGCACGCTGTCGCCGAGCCGGCTGACGAACATCGCCGACGGGTTGTCGACCTCGCGCAGCCCGGTCTCGGTCATTACGAACACGCCGATCTCGTTGACCGCGCCGAAGCGGTTTTTGATGGCGCGCACGATCCGGTACTGACTGGCGCTCTCGCCCTCGAAATACAGCACCGTGTCGACCATGTGCTCGAGCACCCGTGGCCCGGCCAGCGTGCCTTCCTTGGTCACATGCCCGACCAGGAACAGTCCCATGCCCGACTGCTTGGCGAAGCGCACCAGCTGCGCCGCCGACTCGCGCACCTGGGCAACGCTGCCGGGGGCGGACTGCAGGATCTCGGTATAGATGGTCTGAATCGAGTCGATCACCATGACCGCCGGCTTCTCGCTCTGGGCGGTGGCCAGGATCTGCTCGATGCGGTTCTCGGTGAACAGCCGCACCTTGCCGGCGGACAGACCCAGCCGGCGTGCGCGCAGCGCCACCTGCTGGCCCGATTCCTCGCCGGTCACGTACAGCACGGGTGCGCTCTGACTCACGGCCGCCAGCGCCTGCAACAGCAGCGTCGACTTGCCGATGCCGGGGTCGCCACCGATCAGCACCACCGAGCCGGTAACCAGGCCGCCGCCCAGCACCCGGTCGAATTCCGCCAGTCCGCTCGGTATGCGCTCGATCCGCTCCGAGGGAATCGCATCCAGCGACTGCACCGTCGGAGCCTCGGCCGGCACGCCAAAGCGCCAGCCGCGCTCGGGCCCGGCCTTGGCGGCCACGGCGCTCTCGATCATCGAGTTCCACGCCCCGCAAGCCGGACACTGTCCGGCCCACTTCGGCGACTGGGCCCCGCAATCGTTGCAGCTGTAAACCGACTTGATTTTGGACATTAGCGAAGAGAAACCAAAGACCTGCCGCACAGGCGCAAAGACGCGAAGAAAAACTGATATGACTTCTTCAGTCCCTTTGCGCCTTGGCGCCTTTGTGACGGATGTTTTTTATTCTCCCGACGCATTCCGCTCAACGCGCGGCACCCGGGCCGTCACCTGGCACAGCAGCTCGTAGGAAACGGTGCCGGCGAGCGCGGCGATTTCATCGACCGGCAGGCCCTCGCCCCACAGCACCACCCGGTCACCGACCCGCGCCTCGGGCTGGGTGCGCAGATCCACCGTGATCATGTCCATCGACACCCGCCCCACGATCGGCACGCGCTTGCCGTTGAGCAGTACCGGCGTGCCCGGCGGCACGTGACGCGGGTAGCCGTCGCCGTAACCGATCGCGACCACGCCGACCGGCATGTCTTCCGGGCAGATGAAATCGCCGCCGTAACCGATGGTGTCGCCCTTGCGGCGCGCATTGATCGCGATCAGCTCGCTTGCGAGTGTCATCACCGGGCGCAGATCGAGCTCCTTGGCGGTGAAACCGATCATGGGTGATGCGCCGTACAGCATGATGCCGGGCCGCACCCATTCGAAGTGGCTGGACGGCCAGTTGACCACACCGGCCGAGTTGGCCAGCGAGCGCTCCACGTTGAGGTTCTGGCTCAACTCCTCGAACTGCCGGACCTGGTAGGGTGCGGTGGTGTCGAAGCGGTTGTCGGCCGAGGGAAAATGCGACATTACCCGCACCCGCCCGGCGGCCATGCAGGTCTTGAGCCGGCGGACCACCTCCGGGACGATATCGGGATTGAACCCGATGCGATGCATGCCGGTGTCGATCTTGAGCCAGACGTCAACCGGCTCATCAAGGGGCGGGGCGTGCTCCAGGTCCCACAGCTGGCTTTCGTGGTGCACGACCGCATCGAGGCGGAACCGGACCAGCGCCGGCAGCTCCTCGGGGTGAAAAAACCCCTCCAGCAGCACCACCGGCTGGCGGATGCCGGCATCGCGCAGTGCCGCGCCCTCTTCCACGCTCGCCACCCCGAAGGCATCCGCCTCGCGCAGGGTACGCGCGGTCCAGCTCAGGCCATGGCCGTAGCCGTTGGCCTTGACCACCGCCATCACCTGCGCCAGCGGCGCGAAGCTGCGCACGCGCGCGAAGTTGTGGCGCAGGGCGTCGGCGCTCAGCAGCACGCGTGCCGGCCTCATGGCCTGCCCTTCCCCACGTGGCCGGGTTGCGGCATGCGCTCAGCTGTCCTCGTAACCGGTGTTGATATAGTTCTCGAAACGCGTGTATTCGCCGAGGAAGGTCAGCTTCACCTTGCCGGTCGGTCCGTTGCGCTGCTTGCCGATGATGATCTCGGCCGTACCCTTGTCGGGGCTGTCCTCGTTGTAGACCTCATCGCGGTAGATGAAGAAGATCACGTCCGCGTCCTGCTCGATGGCGCCGGACTCGCGCAGGTCCGACATCACCGGGCGCTTGTTGGGGCGCTGTTCGAGCGAGCGGTTGAGCTGCGACAGGGCGATCAGCGGTACGTGCAGCTCCTTGGCCAGACCCTTGAGCGAGCGGGTCACGGCCGAGATCTCCGTGGCGCGGTTCTCACCGGTCTCAGGGGCCTGCATCAGCTGCAGGTAGTCGACCACGATCATGCCGAGGCCGTGCTCGCGCTTCAGGCGCCGCGCGCGGGCGCGCAGCTCGAGCGGCGTCAGCGCCGGGGTGTCGTCGATGTACATCGGCGCCTCGGCCAAGAGGCCGATGGCGTGGGTAAGCCGCGGCCAGTCGTCGTCGTCGAGCTTGCCGGTACGGACCTTGTGGGCGTTGATGCGCCCGAGCGAGGCCATCATGCGCATCGCCAGCTGTTCGCCCGGCATTTCCATGGAGAAGATCGCCACCGGCTGCTTCGATCCGACCGCGGCGTTCTCGGCGATGTTCATGGCCAGCGAGGTCTTGCCCATGCTCGGGCGGCCGGCCACGATGACGAGATCTCCGGGCTGCAGGCCCGAGGTCATGTCGTCGAGATCGCGGTAGCCGGTCGATATGCCGGTGATCGCCGAGTCCGAGCGGAACAGTTCGTCGATGCGGTCGACCGCCTTGGTGAGCAGGGCCTTGAGCGGGGTGAAGCCGCCGCGCCGGTGCGCGCCCTGCTCGCTGACGTCGAAAACGCTCTTCTCGGCGAAGTCGAGGATATCGCCGGCGCTGCGCCCTTCCGGGTGGTAGGCGCTGTGGGCGATGCGGTTGGAGACGTGAATCAGGTTACGCAACAGCGCGCGCTCGCGCACGATGTCGGCGTAATTGGTGATGTTGGCCGCGCTCGGGGTGTTGTTGGCGAGCTCGGCCAGGTAGCTCAAGCCCCCGACGTTGCCGAGCTCGTGGTTCTTCTCCAGCCACTCGGAGACCGTCACCACGTCCGCCGGCTGGCCTTCCTCGGCCAGCGCGGCGATCGCCCGGTAGATGAGCTGGTGCTGCTTGCGGTAGAAATCGGCCTCGGTGACCTTGTCGGCGACCCGGTCCCAGGCCTGGGTGTCGAGCATCAGCCCGCCGAGCACCGACTGCTCGGCCTGCACCGACTGCGGCGGCATACGCAGCTCGCCGGCTACCGGCTCGTGGACGCCGAGCGCAACGGCGCGATCCTCCATCAAACCTCCGCTGCCATCGTTATGCAGAGGCGGCCGGATCGGCCGCCGTTGCCGGCGGTCTCATGCCGCCGAACCCTTCGCGACCAATTTACTGCAATTACTTCTCGGCAACCACCGAGACGTGGATATTGAAGTTGACCTCGGTGTGCAGGCTGACCGGGATCTCGAAATCGCCGATCTGCTTGAGCGGACCGGCCGGCAGGTGGATCTCGGCGCGCTCCAGCGGGAAGCCGGCCTGGGTCATGGCCTCGGCGATGTCGGCGGTGCCGATCGAGCCGAACAGCTTGCCCTCTTCACCGGCCTTGGCCAGGATCTGGACCGTGGCACCGCCCATCTTCTCGGCGCGCGCCCGGGCCTTGCCGAGCGCGTCAGCCTGGTGCATCTCGAGCTCGGCGCGACGCGCCTCGAACGCGGCCTTGTTCTTTTCGTTGGCGATCACGGCCTTGCCCTGGGGGATCAGGTAGTTGCGGCCGAAGCCGGCGCGCACCTTCACCTGGTCGCCGAGATTGCCGAGGTTGCGCACCTTCTCAAGCAGAATAACGTCCATCGTCTGTTCCTCGTGTTCGTTCGGATCTCAACCGGCCCGCATTACTGGTGCGAGTCGGAGTACGGCATCAGCGCGAGGTAGCGCGCCAGCTTCACGGCGCGCGTCAGCTGGCGCTGATAGCGGGCCTTGGTGCCGGTGTTGCGGCTCGGGATCAGCTTGCCGGTCTCGGTGACGTACTGCTTGAGGGTGTTGAGGTCCTTGTAGTCGATCTCGACCACGCCTTCGGCGGTGAAGCGGCAATACTTCTTGCGACGGAAGAAACGGGACATGGAATGGTGCTCCTGGAATCGGTTGTCGGAAAGAGTCGGGCGCGGCGCTCAGAGCGGCGCGGACTCCGCGGGCTCGACGCCCTCATCGGCGCGCTCCACCGGGGCGGCACGGGTCTCTTCCTCTTTCTCCTTCACCAGCGGCGACGGCGCGGTAACGGCGGTCTTGCGGGCGAGCGTCAGCGAGCGGATCACGGCGTCGTTGAAGCGGAACGCGGTCTCGATCTCGTTGAGCGTGTCCTGGCCGCACTCGATGTTCATGAGCACGTAGTGGGCCTTGTGGATCTTGTTAATCGGGTAGGCGAGCTGGCGGCGGCCCCAGTCCTCGAGGCGGTGGATCTTGCCGCTGGCGCCTTCGATCATCGAGCGGTAGCGCTCGATCATCGCCGGGACCTGCTCGCTCTGGTCCGGATGGACCATGAACACGATTTCATAATGACGCATGCAATGCTCCTTGTGGCTGTAAAGCCTCCCGTAACCGGGGCTGCCGGGACGTGGTCAGGGCAACCCTATTGTGACGGCCGGTGAGGCAAGGAAGCCCGGGCGGAGCCGGGCTAAGGGCGCGAATTTTAATGGCTTTCCGTAATCGAGGCAAGGCGAGAATCAGCGCCGGCGCTGACGCACAGCCTCGAACAGGAAAATCCCGGCGGCCACCGAGACATTGAGGCTTTCGACGGTCCCGGCCATGGGGATGCGGGCCAGGTGATCGCATTTCTCGCGCGTCAGGCGCCGCAGGCCCGCCCCCTCGGCCCCCAGAACCAGCGCCACTGGGCCGCGCAGGTCAACGTCGTACACGGTCTGCTCGGCCTCCCCGGCCGCGCCCACCAGCCACACCCCGGCCTCCTTGAGCTCATCGAGGGCACGGGCCAGATTGGTCACCTGGAACACCGGCAGGGCCTCAGCGGCGCCACTGGCGACCTTGCGCACCACCGGGGTGATCGGGGCGGCATTGTCCTTCGGCAGGATCACGGCCTGGACCCCCGCGCCGTCGGCCGAACGAAGACAGGCGCCGAGATTGTGCGGGTCCTGCACCCCGTCCAGCACCAGCAGCAGCGCCGGCGCCGGCAGGCCGGCCAGGAACCCCGGCAGCTCGCCTTCGGTGCGCTCGGCCGCCGCCCGGCACTGGGCCAGCACCCCCTGGTGATTGGCGTGCCCGGCCTCGCGGTCGAGCGCCTCGCCGGTGGTCATTTCCACCGCGACCCCGGCAGTGCGCGCCGCGTCCAGGAGCTGCTTGCTGCGCGGACCCTTGCGTGCCCGGTCGAGGCGGATCGACAGTACCCGCTCCGGGGCCTGCTTGAGCACGGCCAGCACCGCGTGCCAGCCGACCACGGTCTCGGCGCGCATGCCCTACTTCTTTTTGTCCGCCTTGCCGCGGCGGCGTGGGCCCGACCGGCTGCGGCCGCGCTTGGGCTTGCGCTCCTCGCGCTCGGTGCGCGGCGGCGGTCCGGCCGCCAGCTCGAAGTCGAGCTTGGCCTCGTCCAGGTTCACGGCCGCGACCTTGACCCGCACCCGGTCGCCGAGCCGGAAGCTCTGACGGGTGCGCTCGCCGAGCAGCCGGTGCTTGCCCGGATCGAAGTGGAAATAATCGTTGCCAAGCGCAGTCACGTGCACCAGGCCGTCGACATAGACCTCGGCCAGCTCGACGAAGATGCCGAAGTTGGTGACACCGCTGATGATGCCGTCGAACTCCTCGCCGATCTTGTCCGTCATGTACTCGGCCTTGAGCCAGCGCACCACCTCGCGGGTGGCGTCGTCGGCACGGCGCTCGGTCATGGACAGGTGATCGGTCAGGGTCTTGACCGCCTCGATGGTGTCGCCGATCGGCTCCTTGCGCACGATGCCCTTGATGGCACGGTGCACCAGCAGGTCCGGGTAGCGGCGGATCGGCGAGGTGAAGTGGGTGTAGTTCTCGAAACCGAGCGCGAAATGGCCGATGTTGTCCGGGCTGTAGATCGCCTGGCTCAGGGATCGCAGCAACACGGTGTGGATCAGGCGCGCGTCCGGGCGCTCGCCGATCGAGGACAGCAGTTTGGCGTAGTCCCCGGCCTTCGGCTCGTCGCCGCCGCCGAGCTGCACGCCGAGCTCGAACAGGAATTCACGCAGGACGGTGAGCTTCTCGGCCGGCGGCCCGGCATGGATGCGGAACGGCGCCGGCACCTTCTTCTTCACCAGGAACTCGGCGGCGCATACGTTGGCCGCCAGCATGCACTCCTCGATCAGCTTGTGGGCGTCGTTGCGCTGCAGCGGCACGATGCGGTCGATCTTGCGCTGCGCGTCGTAGATGATCTTGGTCTCGGGGATCTCGAAGTCGACCGCGCCGCGCGCCTGGCGCGCCTTGTTGAGGATCTTGTAGAGCGCATACAGGGCCTCGAGGTGCGGCACCAGCGGCGCGTATTCCTTGCGCAGCGCCGCGTCGCCGTCGACCAGCATGGCCGCGACCTGGGTGTAGGTGAGGCGCGCCTGCGAGCGCATCACCGCCTCGAAGAACCGGAACTTCTCGATCTTGCCGCGCGAGCTGATGTGCATCTCGCAGGCCATGCACAGCCGGTCGACCTGCGGGTTGAGCGAGCACAGGCCGTTCGACAGGATCTCCGGCAGCATCGGGATCACGTTCTGCGGGAAGTACACCGAGTTGCCGCGCGCCACCGCCTCGCGGTCGAGCCCGGTGCCGGGCTTGACGTAGTGCGAGACGTCGGCGATCGCCACGATCAGCCGGTAGCCGCCCCGCCACCCCTTTTTCTCGGCGAACACCGCGTCGTCGAAGTCGCGCGCGTCCTCGCCGTCGATGGTCACGAGCGGAATCTTGCGCAGGTCTTCGCGACCGCGCTTGGCCTCCTCCGGCACCTGCGGCGCGAGCCCCGAGACCTCGCCGAGCACCGCGTCCGGCCACACGTGCGGCAGGTCGTAGGCGCGGATCGCCACCTCGATTTCCATGCCTGGCGCCATGTGGTCGCCCAGCACTTCGACGATGCGCCCGACCGGCTGGCTGCGCCGGGTCGGGTGCTCGATGACCTCGGCGACCACGATCTGCCCGGGCTTGGCGGCACCGACGCCGTCCTGCGGGATCAGCACGTCCTGATTGATGCGCTTGTCGCTCGCGACCACGATGCCGACCTGGTTCTCGGCCACGTAGCGGCCGACGATGGTCTTGTGGGCGCGCTCCAGCACCTCGATGATCACGCCCTCCTTGCGCCCGCGCTGATCGAGCCCGGAGACCCGCGCCACGGCGCGGTCGCCGTTCAGCACCAGGCGCATCTCGCGCGGGCTCAGGAACAGGTCATCACCGCCCTGGTCCGGGACCAGGAAGCCGAAGCCCTCGGGATGACCGATCACCCGGCCGGTGATCATGTCCATGCGTTCGATGAGCGCGTAGTGGCCGCGGCGGTTGCGCAGCAGCTGGCCGTCGCGCTCCATGGCCCGCAGCCGGCGCCCGAAGGCATCGAGGTCGCGCTCGCCGGACACCTCCAGCCCCTCGGCCAGCCACTTGAGCGACAGCGGTTCGCCGCGCTTGGCCAGGTAGGCGAGAATCGCTTCGCGGCTCGGTACCGGGTGTTCGTACTTTTGGGCCTCGCGCTCGGCCATGGGATCCTGCAGCATCAAGGATTGCTCGCTGCCCGGACCGGGTTTTCGCGTTGACATGTTTTTGTTCTCTCGGTAAAGTGCCGCGGCCTGTAGAGCCCGCATTGTATACGGGCTCTGCGCCGGGGTGGCGGAATTGGTAGACGCGCTAGCTTCAGGTGTTAGTGGGGGTGACCCCGTGGAGGTTCAAGTCCTCTCCTCGGTACCAACTACAAGCCGTCAGCGTTTCGCTGACGGCTTTTTTGTTTTTGCTGCGTTTCTGTCCCGCCGCCATCAAACCCGGTCTGCTCAGTCGAACGGATGCCGCAGGATGATGGTCTCGGCACGGTCGGCGCCGGTCGAGATGATGTCGATGCGGGTGCCGGTCACCTCTTCCAGGCGCTTCAGATAGGCGCGCGCGTTGGCCGGCAGCTTGTTGTAGTCCTTGACGCCGACGGTCGATTCGCTCCAGCCCGGCATGTCCTCGTACACCGGTTCGCAGCGCTCGAGCGCGTCCGCGCCGCTCGGCGCGAACTCGAGCGTCTTGCCGTCGCAGCGATAGGCGGTGCACAGGCGGATCCTGTCCAGGCCGTCGAGTACGTCGAGCTTGGTGATGCACAGCCCGGTGAAGCCGTTGATCTGGTGGGCACGGCGCAGCGCCGGGGCGTCGAACCAGCCGCAGCGGCGTTTGCGGCCGGTGGTAGCGCCGAATTCCTTGCCGCGGGTTCCAATCTGTTCACCGACCGCATCAAACAGCTCGGTCGGGAACGGGCCGGCGCCGACGCGCGTGGTGTAGGCCTTGGTGATGCCGAGCACGTAATGCAGCTGCGACGGTCCGATGCCGGTGCCGCACGAGGCACCGCCGGCCGTGGTGTTGGACGAAGTCACGTACGGATAGGTGCCGTGGTCGATGTCGAGCAGCGTGCCCTGCGCGCCCTCGAACATGATCGACTTGCCGGCCTTCACCAGCCCGGCAAGGATCGACGGAACATCGGCGACCATCGGGCGCAGGCGCTCGGCCAGCTTGAGCCCGTCGTCCAGCACCCTGTGGTAGTCGACCATGTCGGTCTCGAAATAGTGCTTGAGCGCGAAGTTGTGATACTCCATCACCTCCGCCAGCCGCGTCTTGAAGCGCTCGGCATGCAGCATGTCGGCCACGCGCAGACCACGCCGCGAGACCTTGTCCTCGTAGGCCGGGCCGATGCCGCGCCCGGTGGTCCCGATCGCGGCCTTGCCGCGCTTCTTTTCGCGCGCCGCGTCGAGCGCCACGTGATACGGCAGGATCAGGGGGCAGGAGTCGCTCACCCGCAGGCGCTCGGTGACCGGCACGCCGGTGGCCTCGAGCTCGTCGGCCTCCTTGAACAGCGCATCCGGTGCCAGCACCACGCCGTTGCCGATCAGGCACTGCACGTTGCTGCGCAGGATGCCGGACGGGATCAGGTGCAGGACGGTCTTCTTGCCGTCGATCACCAGCGTGTGGCCGGCGTTGTGCCCGCCCTGGAAGCGCGCCACCGCATGGGCGCGGTCGGTGAGCAGATCGACGATCTTGCCCTTGCCTTCATCGCCCCACTGCGAACCGATTACGACAACGTTCTTGCCCAAAGCCGTAGCTCCTCGGAAATCAGATCGGAATAAACAAGTTCAGGCCGGCTGCACGACCCAGCGACCGCCCTGTTTGGCGAGCGCACGGTCGCAGCCCAGCGCCGCGGCCGCGGCGCTGCTGCCCGGCAGCTGTACGATTACGCGTTCGCCGGCGGCGCGCAGGCGCGCGATCGCGGCGCTGAGCTCCGCGTCGCTGTCATACGGCGCCAGGATGGCGCTGCGGCCGGTGGCCTCGGCTGCACCGAGCCGCAACAGCCGCCGCAGGTCGGTACCGAATCCGGTGGCCGCGCGCGCCCGGCCGAAGGCCTTGCCGATGCCATCATAGCGGCCGCCCTGCGCCACCGCCTGGCCCTGCCCCGGCATGAAGGCCGAGAACACCACCCCGGTGTAATAACGGTAACCGCGCAGCTCGGCGAGATCGAAATTGACCGGCCGGCCGCTCCCCGCGACACCCTTGGCGACCTGGTCGAGGTTGTCGAGCGCATCGTGCACGCTCTTCGGCGCACTCTTGAGCTGGGTACGTGCCCGCGTCAGCGTCTCGGCGCCGCCGTTCAAATCGATCAGCGCCGCCAGCATCGCCTTGAGTCCGCCGCCGGCATCGAGCGTCGCCAGCAGGCTGTCGACCTTGGAGCGCGCCTTGCGCTGCAGGGCCTCGAACAGCTCCCCTTCGAAAGCATCCGCCAGCCGCGCCTCGGCCGCCAGTCCGCGGAACACGCCGACATGGCCGAGATCGAGGTGCGGGTCGGCGACCCCGGCCGCGTCCAGCGCCGCCAGCATCAGCCGCAGGATTTCAATGTCGCTTTCCGGTCCGGGATGCCCGAACAGCTCGGCACCGAGCTGCAGCAACTCGCGCGAGCCGGCGAACGCGTCGGGGCGGGTGTGCAGCACGCTGCCGACGTAGCACAGCCGCACCGGGCATTCGCGCTTGAGGTAGTGGGCATCGATGCGCGCCGCCTGCGGGGTCATGTCGGCGCGCACGCCCATCAACCGGCCGGTCAGCTGGTCGGTGAGCTTGAAGGTTTGCAGATCGAGGTCGCGCCCGGTGCCGGTGAGCAGTGCATCCAGGTATTCGATGAGCGGCGGCATCACCAGCTCGTAACCCCAGCCCTCGAACAGGTCGAGCAGCCGCCGGCGCATACGCTCCAGGCGGCGCGCCTCTTCCGGCAGCACCTCTTCGATGCCCTCCGGCAGCAGCCAGCGCTCTTGATTGCTCATTGCAGCGGGGACGGATTACGCCGTCAGAACCGGATGACGTACAACAGCACCAGCCCAAGCAGCATGCTGGTGAGCCCGGCGAAGCGCAGCTGCGCCTCCGGCATCGACGCGATCAACTCGAGCATGCGGCGCACGCCCTGCGGGTTGATGAAGGGCAGGATACCCTCCAGCACCAGGAACAGCGCAATGGCCGCACCGAGGTCCTGCCAGTTCATGGGGCCGGCGCAGAGCCACGGCGCGGATTCCGGAAATACTTGAAGAAATCGGCGCTCGGATCGACCACCAGGATGTCGTCCCGGCTCTTGAAGCTCTCCCTGTACGCGCTCAGGCTGCGGTAGAAGGAGTAGAACTCGGGGTTGGCGCTGTAGGCGCGGCCGTAGATCGCCGTGGCGCGGCCGTCGCCCTCGCCGCGGATACGCTCGGCGTCGCGATAGGCCTCGGCCAGCAGCACATCGCGCTGACGCTCGGCATCGGCGCGGATCTTCTCGGCCGCCTCCGCGCCCTTGGCGCGCAACTCCTTGCCGATGCGGGTGCGTTCCGCCTCCATGCGCCGGTACACCGACTGGCTCACCTCCGGCGGCAGGTCGACGCGCTGGATGCGTACGTCCACCACTTCGATGCCGTACTCGCTGGCGTCCTTGTCGGCGTTGGTGCTGAGAATCTCCATGATCTTGCGCCGGTCGCCGGAGATGACCTCCTGCACGCTGCGTTTGCCGAACTCGTCACGCAGGCCGCTGCTGATCACCGGCGACAGCCGCTGGCGGGCGCGGTACTCGTCACCGCCTACGGCCACGTAGAACTTGAGCACGTCGACGATCCGCCACTTCACGTATGAATCGACGATAACGTTCTTCTTTTCCTTGGTCAGGAACGGCTGCGGCTCGAAGTCGAGCGTCAGCACGCGCGAGTCGAAGAACCGCACGCTGTCGAGAAACGGCGTCTTCACGTGCAGCCCGGGCTTGTCGTCGTAGCGGATCACCTGGCCGAAGCGGACCACCACGGTCTTCTCGCGCTCATCCACCGTGTAGATGGTACTGGCGACGATGATGACGCCGAGCAGTACCAGGCCGGCCACGGCCAGCAGTTTGGTCTGGTTCATCAGCGTAGCCCCCGGTCACGCAGGTCGCGCACCCGCTCACGGCCGGCGGGCTGAGCCCCGCCGGTCTCGGCCGGTTCCGGCAGCGGCTGCAGGGTGGCCACCGGGCCGGTGCTCGGCGCGCCGAGCTGTGGTACCAGCCGGTCGAGCGGCAGATACAGGATGTTGTTGCCGCCCTTCTGGTCGACAAAGATCTTGGTGGTGTTCGACAGCACCTGCTCCATGGTCTCGATGTACAGGCGATCGCGGGTCACGGTCGGCGCCTTGGCGTATTCGCTCACCACCGAGGTGAAGCGGCGCGCATCGCCCTCAGCGCGCGCGATCACGCTTGCCCGGTAGCCCTGCGCCTCCTGCAGCAGGCGCGCGGCACCACCACGGGCACGCGGGATGATGTCATTGGCATAGGCCTCGGCCTCGTTCTTGAGGCGCTGCTCGTCCTCGCGCGCCTTGACCGCGTCGTCGAACGCAGCCTTGACCTCATCCGGCGGCGACGCCTTCTGCATCTGCACGGTCACGATCTGGATACCGCTCTTGTAGCGGTCGAGGATCTCCTGCAGCAGCGCCCGGGTCTTCTCCTGGATGTCGCTGCGACCCTCGGTGATGATGAAATCGAGCGTGCTCTTGCCGACGATCTCGCGCACCGCCGACTCGGTGACCTGAACGATGGTGTTCTCCACGTCGCGCACGTTGAACAGGAAGTCGGACGGATCCTTCACCCGGTACTGGATCGTGAACTCGATATCGATGATGTTCTCGTCCTGGGTGAGCATGAGCGCCTCTTTCGGCACCTTGGCGGTGGTGCCGGCGCGCTCATTGCGGCGATAGCCGATCTCGAGCGGCAGCACCTGCTCGACGTTGACCTTCTCGACCCGTTCGACCGGATACGGCCAGCGCCAGTGCAGGCCCGGGCCGGTGACCTCGTTCTTCTTGCCGAACTTGAGCTCGACGCCGCGCTCGCCCTGCTGGACGATGTACAGCCCGGACAGCAGCCACAGCACCAGCGCCACGCCGACGATCAGGCCGAGACCGATCCGGTTGACGTTCTCGCTGCCGCGGCCGCCACCACCGCCACCGCCGCCGAACAGGCCGGCGAGCTTGTCGCGGACATTTTTCAGTATCTGGTCCAGATCGGGCGGACCCTGTTCTCTGCGGCGTCCCCAGGGATCTTTTCCCCCGCCGCCGGGTTCGTTCCAAGCCACGGTCGCTCCTGCCAGAAAAATGAGTTATTTGAATGCAGCGGGCATTCTAGTGGTTAGGAACCAGTGCGGGCAAGGACACGCGCGGGTTCGGGCAACAACATGGCCGCGTCGAAATCCGCCTGGTGCTGCAGCCAGGCCAGATCGGCGTCACTGAGCTCGATGGTCAAGCGCCAGCGGCCGTCCTCACCGACCTGCTCGGACACGACGTGCAAGTGCTCATAGAGCGCGGCCCGCAACCGCCCGGCGTGCGGCGGCAACAGCAATTCCCGCACGATCCGTGCGCGGCGGAAATGATTCGCGATCGCCTCGAGCAGCAGCTCGACCCCGGCGCCGGTACGGGCGGAGAGAAACACCCGCGCCACGCGCCCCTGGTCGTCGAGCTCGATGCGCGGCGACTCACCCGTGAGGTCGATCTTGTTGAACACGGTAATCTGTCCGATGTGCTCGGCCCCGATCTCGGCCAGCACCTCCTGCACCTGCCCGATCTGGGCATGGCGCTCGGCGCTGGCGCCGTCGACCACGTGCAGCAGCAGGTCGGCCTGCGACACCTCTTCGAGCGTGGACTTGAACGCCTCGACCAGATGATGCGGCAGGTGGCGGATGAAGCCGACGGTGTCGGCGACGATGACATCGGTGTTGCCCGACAGCGTCAGCCGTCGCATGGTCGGGTCGAGCGTCGCGAACAGCTGGTCGGCGGCGTAGACGCCGGCACCGGTCAGGCGGTTGAACAGCGTCGACTTGCCGGCGTTGGTGTAGCCGACCAGCGACACGGTCGGCACCGGGATCTTGTGCCGCGCCTTGCGCCGGCTCTCGCGCTGGGCGCGAACCTTCTCGAGGCGCTGGATCAGATGCTTGACGCGCTCGCGGATCAGGCGCCGGTCGACCTCGAGTTGGGTTTCGCCCGGGCCGCGCAGGCCGATGCCGCCGCGCTGGCGCTCGAGATGGGTCCAGCCGCGCACCAGGCGCGTCGCCAGGTGCTCGAGCTGGGCCAGCTCCACCTGCAGCTTGCCTTCGTGCGAACGGGCGCGCTGCGCGAAGATATCGAGGATCAGGCCGCTGCGGTCGAGCACCCGGCAGCCGATGATGCGCTCCAGGTTGCGTTCCTGGGCCGGACTGAGGTCGTGATTGACGATCGCGAGATCGGCCTGCGTGGCCGCGGCCAGGTCGCGCAACTCCTCGGCCTTGCCCTTGCCCAGATAGGTGGCGACGTCGGGGCGATCGCGCCGACCGGTCAGCTCACCGGCGATCTCGGCGCCGGCCGACTGCGCCAGCAGCCGCAACTCTTCGAGCTCGGCCTCGAGATCGAGGCCGGGGAACCGCAACTGCACCAGCAGCGCCCGCTCGCGCGCGCGCCGCGTGCGCTGGCCTGGCGCTGCCGCGAGGTCACTCGTTGCCGGGGGTCTTTTCAGGTTCGTCGGCGTGCTCAAAAGATACTTTGATCGGTCGGCTCGGCACGACCGTGGAGATGGCGTGCTTGTAGATCATCTGGCTGACCGAATTCTTGAGCAGCACGACGAACTGATCGAAGGATTCGATTTGGCCCTGGAGCTTGATCCCGTTGACCAGGAAGATCGACACCGGGACACGCTCCTTGCGCAGCGTGTTGAGATAAGGGTCTTGTAGCGCTTGCCCTCTTTGCTGACTCATCGCCATTCTCCTCGTTGTTATCGTCATGTCGGCTTCCACCGACGAGTGCTCGAGATCCGTCTGCACGTGATCCATGTTTGAAGTTAGGAACCGCTGCCGGCTCCCGGTTCAGAGTATAACCATTACACCGGCAGCATGGCGAACAGATGTCGCGTCACGGCGGTGGCGAGATCGGGATCGCCGCTGCAGTCGAACCGCCGGGCGTCCGGATCGGCCCGCAGCCAGGTCATTTGCCGCTTGGCCAGCTGCCGGGTGGCAATGACCGCACGTTCGACCATGGCATCGTAGTTGATCTCTCCACTCAAGTATAGGCCGGCCTGCCGGTAGCCCACCGTCCGCAGCACCGGGTGCCCGGCCGGCAGGTCGGTGCGGGCAAACAGGCCGCGCGCCTCGTCGAGAAATCCCTCTGCCAGCATCTGCCGGAAGCGCGCCGCGATCCGGTCGTGCAGCCAGACGCGGTCCTCCGGATAGAGCGCCAGCTTGACGACCCGGTACGGCAGCGGCGCCGGGCCACGGATCCCGTAGGCGCTGGCCGCCTGCCCGGTGAGGGCGATGATCTCCAGCGCCCGCAGGGTGCGCTGCGGATCATTGGGATGAATCCGGGCCGCCCGGTCCGGGTCGAGACTGCGGAGCCGTTCGTGCAACGCCGCCCAGCCGTCGCGCTCCGCTTCGGCCAGCAGCTGTGCGCGCAGCCCGGGATCGGCACTGGGAAGATCCGGCAACCCGTGCTCGAGCGCGCGGAAATAGAACATGGTACCGCCGGCCAGCAACGGAATGCGGCCGCGCGCACTGATCGCCTCCATGGCGGCCAGCGCGTCGATCCGGAAGTCGGCCGCCGAATACACCTCGGCGGGATCGCGGATATCGATCAGGTGGTGCGGCACCCGGGCCCGTTCCGCGGCGGTCGGCTTGGCGGTGCCGATGTCGAGGCCGCGGTACACCTGGGCGGCATCGACGCTGACGATCTCGACCGGCAACACCGCGGCCAGGGCCAGGGCCAGGGCGGTCTTGCCGGCCGCGGTCGGACCCATGAGGAAAACGGCCGGCGGAAGGTCGCGCGCGTGCATGCTGAGCCGGTGCCGGAAGACGCCGCGGACGCGACCGGAGCGGAGCTACCCGCCGGATTCCGGGCGCATGTGCGGAAACAGGATCACGTCGCGGATCGACGGCGAGTCGGTGAGCAGCATCACCAGCCGGTCGATGCCGATGCCCTCGCCGGCGGTCGGGGGCATGCCATGTTCGAGCGCGCGCACGTAGTCGGCATCGAAGTGCATGGCCTCCTCATCGCCCGCCTCCTTGTCCTGCACCTGCTTGCGGAAACGCTCGGCCTGGTCCTCGGCGTCGTTGAGCTCGGAGAACCCGTTGGCGATCTCGCGCCCGCCGACGAAGAACTCGAAGCGATCGGTGACGAACGGGTCGTGGTCGTTGCGCCGCGCCAGCGGCGAGACCTCGGTCGGATAGGCGGTGATGAAGGTCGGGTCCTTGAGCCGCCCTTCCACGGTCTTCTCGAAGATCTCGGTCTGCACCTTGCCGAGCCCGTAACCGGACTTGAGCGGGATGCCGAGCCGGCCGGCGACGGCGCGCGCGCCCTCGAGCGAGTCGAGCTCGGCCGCGCGGATGTCGGGGTTGAAGTGGCTGATCGACTCCTTGAGCGTGTAGCGCGCGAACGGCTTGCCGAAGTCGTAGCTCTCGCCCTGATAGGTGATCACGGTACTGCCGAGCACCTGCCGCATCAGCCCGCGCAGCATCTCCTCGGTCAGGTTCATCAGGTCGCGGTAGTCGGCGTAGGCCTCGTAGAACTCGAGCATGGTGAACTCGGGGTTGTGGCGCGTCGACAGCCCCTCGTTGCGGAAGTTGCGGTTGATCTCGAATACCTTCTCGAAACCGCCGACCACCAGCCGCTTGAGGTAGAGCTCGGGCGCGATGCGCAGGAACAGCTGCATGTCGAGGGTGTGGTGGTGGGTCACGAACGGCCGCGCCGTGGCCCCGCCGGGGATCGCCTGCATCATCGGCGTCTCGACCTCGAGGTAGCCGCGCTCGATCAGGAACCGGCGGATGTAGCTGACCACCTCGGAGCGGATCCGGAAGGTGTTGCGCGTGACCTCGTTCATGATCAGGTCGACATAGCGCTGCCGGTAGCGGGTCTCGGTATCGCTCAACCCGTGCCACTTGTCCGGCAACGGCCGCAGCGACTTGGTCAGCAGCCGGATTTCGTCGACCTTCACCGACAGCTCGCCGGTCTTGGTCTTGAACAGTGAGCCCTCGGCGCCGACGATGTCACCGAGGTCCCACTGCTTGAACTCGCTGTAATGCACCTCGCCGACCGCATCGCGCTGCACGTACAGCTGAATGCGCCCGGACATGTCCTGCAGATGCGCGAAGCTCGCCTTGCCCATCACGCGCATGGCCATCATGCGCCCGGCGACCCGCACCCGCACCGGGTTGGCCTCGAGCATGGTGTTGTCCTTGTCGCCGTACTCGGCATGCAGCTCGCCGGCGATCACGTTGCGGCGGAAGTCGTTCGGAAACGGGATGCCGCGCTCGCGCAAGGCCAAGAGCTTGGCGCGGCGCAGCGCGATGATGGCGTTTTCGTCCAGCTGCTCGGGCTTGTCGTTGTCGGTCATTAGTGAGAATCGCTTTTTCAATATTTCAACCGTAGATGGGCGCAGATGGATCAGATGCTGGCGTTTAGCGTTTAGCGGTTGGCTTTTAGCTAACAGCCAATCGCCAACTGCTAACAGCTATCATCCGCGTCCATCTGCAGCCACAGATCATCACAACCCGCTCTTCAAGCTGGCTTCAATGAACTTGTCGAGGTCGCCGTCCAGCACCCGCTGGGTGTCGGCCACTTCGATATTGGTGCGCAGGTCCTTGATCCGCGACTGGTCGAGCACGTAGGAGCGGATCTGGCTGCCCCAGCCGATGTCGGCCTTGCTGTCCTCGAGCTTCTGCTTCTCCACATTGCGCTTCAGCATCTCCATCTCGTACAGCTTGGCCTTGAGCATCTTCATGGCCGTGGAGCGGTTCTTGTGCTGCGAGCGGTCGCTCTGGCAGGCGACGATGATGCCACTCGGCACGTGGGTGATGCGGATCGCCGATTCGGTGCGGTTGACGTGCTGGCCGCCGGCGCCGCTGGCGCGGTAGGTGTCGACCTTGAGGTCGGCCGGGTTGACCTCGATGGCGAAGTCCTCGTCGACTTCGGGCGAGATGAACACCGCGGCGAACGAGGTGTGGCGGCGGTTGCCGGAGTCGAACGGGCTCTTGCGCACCAGCCGGTGCACCCCGGTCTCGGTGCGCAGCCAGCCGAAGGCGTACGGCCCCTCGACACGGATGGTGGCGCTCTTGATGCCGGCCACCTCGCCGTCCGACTGCTCGATGAGCTCGGTCTTGAAACCGCGGCGCTCGGCCCAGCGCAGGTACATGCGCAGCAGCATCGCTGCCCAGTCCTGGGCCTCGGTGCCGCCGGTGCCGGACTGGATTTCGACGAACGCGTTCGAAGGATCCATCTCGCCGGCGAACATGCGCCGGAACTCGAGCTCGCCGAGCTCGTGGTCGATCTTGCCGAGGTCGGCGGCGATCGCCGGCACCATGCCGGCGTCATCGTCGGCACGCGCCAGGTCGATCAGCTCGCTGGAGTCGGCCAGGTGGGCGTCGATGCGGCGGATGGTATCGACCACGGCCTCCAGCTTGGCACGCTCGCGGCCCAGTTCCTGGGCGCGGGCCGGATTGTCCCAGACGTTCGGCTGCTCGAGCTCGCGGTTGACCTCGGTCAGGCGCTCGGCCTTGACGTCGTAGTCAAAGATACCCCCTCAGGACCTGCGCGCGGTCGCGCAGTTCCTTGAGCTGGTTTTGCAGGGGATTGAGCTCTTCGATGGCCATGAACAGGGTGCCGGGTGCGGTAAAGCCGGTGATTATACAACGTGACGCGACGATGCCGGTCAGTCGAGCCTGATCCCGAGCACCTCGTGCACCAGCCGGCGGATGGTCTTGACCGCCTCCGGAGCCTCGATCTCGATCACCTGTTCGATCACCCACTTGCTGTCGGTGCCGGCCATGGCCTCGGCCATCTTGTCGCCGAGGTAGCGCAGCGCCGCATAACTCGGCGCGCCGCCCGGGAACTCGAACTCGGCGTAGTCGGCGCCGCGCGCGTTGAGCGTGTCGATCAGCGACTTGCGGTACTCGCCGGGGCCGAACAGGTCGAACATGTTGTTCTCGACGGTCGCGGCGAGGTGTCCGCCGAGCGCGTTGATGAACCGGGCCCGCTCCGCCTCGTCCAGCTGGCCGTACACCATGCGGTCGGCGATCTGGACCAGGAACGCCACCATCTCCATCACCAGGGCGACGACCTGCTGGTCGCCGCCGACCCGGAAGCCTTCCTTCTCCATGCGCTTCCACGCCTCGTTGGCGATCTTCCAGATGTTGAAGCCAATGACGCCGGCGCGGTCCTCGATCGACTTCGGGCCGCGGGTGTGCCACTGGGTGCGCATGCGAATGGCCATCGGTACTCAATCCCGGAAATTGCGAAGCCGCAGATCATAGACCAACGGGCCGCGACCCGCATCCGGCGCCAGCCGATTCACGCGGCCGCGTCGGGGTTTTGGTGGAGTGTGTGGCACCGCTCTGTCAGAATCCCGGGATTCATCGCCCACGGAGTCACCCATGCCCGAGATCAATGACAGCACCCAGGAATACGCCAGCGGCATGGCCGCCTTCGAGGCCAAGGAGTTCAGCAACGCCTGGAACCTGCTGATGCCATTTGCCGAACAGGGCGACGCCCAGGCCCAGCACCGCCTCGCCATCATGTGCCAGAACGGCCTTGGCCGGGTGCGCAACGACCTGATGGCCTACAAGTGGATGCGGGCCGCGGCCGAGGCCGGGTTCGCCATGGCCCAGCACGGGCTCGGTTTCATGTACCTGTACGGCGAGTGCACCGAGAAGAACGAGCCGGAAGCGGCCAAGTGGTTCGAGCGGGCCGCCGACCAGGGGCTGGCCGGCTCGGCCATGACGCTCGGCATGATGTACGAGCAGGGACTCGGCATCCCCAAGGACGAGGCCGCGGCGAAGAAGTGGTACGCGCGCGCCGAGACCGGCACCTAGACCGCGCCGGCAACCGGCCGAAACAAAAACGGGCGCCCGCAGGGCGCCCGTTTTTCGTTCGGCCGGATCGGTTTACTTCTTGACCCAGCTCTTGAACCCGTCGGTCTTCTTGGCCGAGCCGTCGTTGTAGCCAGCCTCGTAAGCCTCGGTGATGCGCTGTTCCTCGCGCTTCGGGTTGTGCAGGAAGCCGCCCGCCCAACCGTTGATGTATTCCTTGTCAACGCCGCCTTTTTCCATCTTGTCGATGGTTTCGTAGTACACGTTGCTCATGAAGACCACTCCTAAGAAGTTTGTGTGCTGCCGGAGACCCAGCCCAAAATGCGGGGCTTATTCTTACCCGAAGCCTGCCGCATTTCAACATCCCCTAATGGAGCGGTACTCTATCCCTTGCGGCATATCCGTGCGCACCGTCGGGCATTTACAGTGTGTCGCTACCGAAGCGCGCCGCCCGACCGCATAGACCCCACAAAACTGACCATTTTCGTCAGATACCGCCCGCCTATACTATATGCCCATAGCCGACCCGCAGCGGATCCGCTTCATGCTCAACTTCGGCCAGCTCGTCGCCACCGTCCAGCAGAACTGCCACATCTCGGACGCGCAGTTCGCCGGCGACTATACCCTGTGTGTATTTCTGCTCAAGATGCGCGAGTTCTATCGCTGGGAGAACCAGATCCCCTATGGCGGGGCGCTGCCGCGCGAGGACGTCGGCCGCTGGATGCAGGAACGCGAACAGATGTGGGAACGGCTCGAGGCCAGTCCGTTCGAGACTGTCGCGCTCGCCGACCACCAGATCGACCCGTTCGACGCCGAGGCGGTCAATCGCAACCTGGTGCCGCGCGGTTATGTCTACAGTGCCGGCTACGGGCGCTTCAACAAACCGCACTTCTTCCTCGGCGAGCTGCTGCGCGCCGAGCAGCGTGACGGCTTCCAGGTGTACGTGTCGAGCTGCGAATACGCCCGCGACCTGGTCGCGCCGCCGGCGATGTCGCAGAACGGGATCATCTTCCTGCGCCAGGAGTCGCTGCGCCGCTTCCTGTGGGAGCGGGTCGAGGAGTGGCAATGGAACCGCGGTAACGACGCCATGGCCGAGGCCGTGGCCGGCTACGATTTCGATACCGATGTCGAGGCCGCGCTCGACCGCATGACCGAGGCCGAAACCGAATCGGCGATCCTGCATGAACTCGGCGAGACCCGCGCCGGCCGCGTGCTCGGACCGGCCTGGCAGGCGATGATTGCCGCGCTGGCCCGCACCAAGGCTGAAATCCTGGCTCGCGCGGTGCGCGACTTGCTGGCCGACTGCACGGTCACCTTGCCCGGACTGATCGAGCGCGGCGAGCCGGCTGCGATCCACTTCTTCTTCGCCAATTTCACCGGCATGCGCCGCCACCTGTATCCCGAGGCGCTCGACGCCTATCGGCGCTGGACCGCCGGCGACCGCGCGGCCCTCGGCGCGCTGGCGCGCAGCGGCGCGCAGCGCTGGCTCGATACCGCCCACGAACTGCTCAGCCTGCACGCCGGCCGCGGTACCGAGGCCGGGGTCGCAATCGAGAACCTGCTCGAGAACCCGCCGGGCTGTCAGATTCTGTCGGCACCGCACTGAGCGCCGCCGCCCCACCCTTTCACGCCGTTCGTTACCGAGGACCCCATGAAGCTCGACGCTGTCATTGACGACCAGACCCACCGCATCGACATCCCGGCCGAGATGCTGGACGAGGGCGAGGAATTCTTCGCCAGGATGGACCGTGACATGGACCGCGGCTGGCAGATGGGCCCGGAGTTCGTCGAGCACCCGGACACCGTGCAGCGCTGCCAGATCGTCGCCAACAAACTGCTCACCTCGCATGCGGTCGAGAATCGGCTGATGGTGCAGCTGATGGCGGCCTACATCGTCAAGCGCCTGCCGAACGTGAAGGCCGTCAATATCGACACCGACGGCGAGATGCTCAACACCGAGTTCCGCTACGCGCAAGGCACACCGGCCGCGGCCGCGCCGCGGCGCGCACTGAGCGACGACGAGGCCCGCAGCCAGGTCGAGAAAGACGTGAGCCAGGTCTACAAGGTCGGCAAGGCGTGGCGGTTCGCGATGTTCGACCGCGGCAGCGGCCAGTGGACCGAGTCGCCGTTCCTGCCGACCGAGGAGGAGGCACAGCGCATGCGCACCGAGGCCTGCAACCGCCTGCTCGCCAGCCTGCAACGCGCCTGAGCACCGCGGCTCGCCGGCGGTTTGACGCACCCGCCGCGCACCACGGATAATTCCCCAAACCTGCCGGGCCCCGCGCCGCCGATGCACGAAGTCAAACCGCTGAGTTTCATCTACGAAATCCCGCAGGCACTGCCCGGCGACGTGTGCCGCGAGATGATCCGCCGTTTCGAGGCCAACGCCGACCAGCAGTACGCCGGCCGCATCGGCCAGGCCGGCATGGAAGAGAGTTCGATCAAGAAGACCACCGACCTGCGCATCAGCGGGCGCACCGACTGGAAGGACATCGACGCGATCCTGATGCAGTCGCTGAGCAAGCATTTCAGCGCCATTGCCCAGGCGTTCCCGTTCTTCACCGCCAACCGCTTCAAGGAACCCGGCTACAACATGCAGCGTTACCGCCCGGGCGAGTACTACCACTGGCACGCCGCCGGTGGCCCGGGCGAATTCAGCCAGCGCCAGCTGGTGGCGCTGTGGTACCTCAACGACGTCGCCGGTCCGGGCGGCGAGACCGAGTTTCCGCTGCAGGAGATTCTGGTCCGCCCCGAGGAAGGCAAGCTGGCGCTGTTCCCGCCGTTCTGGACCCACCCGCACCGCGCGGTCACGGTCGAGAATGGCGTGAAGTACATCGCCACGACGTGGATTTGTTTTGCATAAAATTCAGTAGCAAGTATCAAGTGGCAAGTAGCAAGGCGGGGCCAAACCTTGAAGCTTGCTACTTGGTTCTTGTTCCTGACGCCTCCGCGCCTAGGGCTACTACCCGATGTCTCTGGTCTTCCTTACCCTAGTCGCGGTCCTCACCTACACCTTCGAAATCGTGTTCGGGCTGGCCGGCACTATTCTGCTGCTGACCGCGCTCACCTGGCTGTACGACGCCAAAACGCTGGTGATCTACTCCACCCTGCCGCAGATCCTGGTGGCGACCATCGGCCTGTGGCGCTCGCCGCGCACCGTGCGGCTCGAGGTGCTGGCAGGGATGCTCGGGTTCGCCATGGTCGGCGGGATCGTGGGTCTGGTGCTGTTCGAGCTGTTTTCGGTCACGATGTTCCAGCTGTTGCTGGCCGCCACCGTGACCCTGTCTGGTGTCTACATGGTGGCCGCGCCCGGCCGGCTGCGGCTCACGCCGCGACTCGCGCGTTCACTCGACACCCTGGCCGGGTTCTCGCAGGCGCTGTTCGGCATCAGCGGGCCGGTGGCCATGACCCGGATCATGGCCACGTTCGACGACAAGACCACGGTGCGCAACTATGCGCTGGCGTTCTTTCTGGCGCTCAACCTGTTCCGCGCTGGCGGCTACGTGGTCAACGGCACGTTCACGCCGGCAATCCTGGAGATGATGCTGTGGTCAGCCCCGTTCCTGGTCGCGGCCCTGTGGTTCGGCAATCACCTGCACTTCCGCGTGAACGAACTGTGGTTCCGGCGCGTGGTCGCGTGGGTGATCCTGCTCGGCGGCCTGTCGCTCTTCTTCCGCTGACGGTCGCGGCTATAATGGCTTCGACCTGAATCTGCTACCCCCGGTACCGCCCATGCTGCTGCGCATCCCCTCGGTCCTTGATCGCAACGAAGTCGAACTGGCGCGCCGCATGCTCGGCGCCATCCCGTTCGTCGACGGCAAGCTCTCGGCCGGCCAGGCCGCGCAGCGCGTCAAGAGCAACCTCGAGGCCGACCGGCGCGCGGTGCGCGAGCTCGAACAGCTCAACAACCTGGTGATGGGCAAGCTGGTACAGCACCCGGTGTACCGCAGCGGCGCCCTGCCGCTGCGGGTGGCCGCGCCCTACTACGCGCGCTACACACCCGGCATGCGCTACGGCGACCACGTTGACGACCCGATCATGGGGTCCGACGGCGCCCTGTACCGCTCCGACCTGTCGATCACCGTGTTTCTCAACGAACCCTCGGCCTACGACGGCGGCGAGCTGGTCGTCAACACCCCGTTCGGCGAGCAGCTGGTGAAACTTCCGGCCGGGGACGCGGTCATGTATCCATCGTCGAGCCTGCACCGGGTGGCCGAGGTGACGCGCGGCGAACGGCTGGTGGCGGTAACCTGGCTGCAGAGTCTGGTACGCGACCCGGCAAGGCGCGAACTGCTGCACGAACTCAACTCGGTGCGCGAACGCCTGCTGGCCGCAGCCCCGGAATCCGAGGACGCCCGGCTGATCAACAAAACCTACGTCAACCTGGTGCGGATGTGGGGAGACCTGTAGGTCCGGCCCAATTCGACCGAGCGAACCCACATGAACACTGACAACTCTCGCGACCTCGGCATGTGGTGGTGGGCGGGCATTCCTGCCTCCATGCTGATTCTCACGGTCTACGCCTATCTCGCCTCGCCGGAGCTGATGACGCTGCTGATCCGCCGCGATGAATCGCCGGCGGGCGGCGGCATCGCCGAAAATGGCACGGTGCTGGTACTGCTGCCCGGCATTGCTGCCGGCGTCGCGGTACTGCTCCGACAGCGCACGCGCCTGCCGTGGTGGCTCACGGTGTGGCTGCTCGGCTGGACGCTGGCCTGTGTCTATTTCGCCGGCGAAGAGGCCAGTTGGGGGCAGCACTATTTTCGCTGGGGGACGCCGGAGACTCTCATTGATCTGAATGATCAGCGCGAAACCAACCTGCACAACATCAGCCACTGGCTCGACCAGAAGCCGCGCACGCTGGTCGAGATCTGGGCGGTGCTGGCCGGTCTGCTGCTGCCGGCGTGGTGGCGGCTGCGTCGCAAGCCGCCGTTCGGCGCCGCGGCCTGGCGCCACTGGTTCTGGCCGACACAAGTTGTCATGCCGGCGGTGGCGATCTTTCTGGCCACTGACATCGTCGGCATGGTCTCCAAGGCCAACGACTGGCCGGCGTGGTACACCCTCGGCTCGAATGAACTGCGCGAGTTCTACATTGCCTTTTTCCTGTCGACGTATCTGCTGTCGCTCTGGCAGCGGTTGCGTCAGGAGGCGCCCTGAAGATGAAACCGCCCGTCGCCAAGACCGAGCAGGAGTGGCGCGAGACGCTCACTCCCGAACAGTACCGCATCACCCGCGAACGCGGCACCGAGCGCGCGTTCACCGGTCAGTACTGGGACTGTCATGATGCCGGCACCTACCGCTGCGTGGCCTGCGGCGCGGAGCTGTTCAGCTCCGAGACCAAGTACGACTCGGGCAGCGGCTGGCCGAGCTTCTGGAAGCCGCTCGAACCGGACAACATCGGCGAACAGGAAGACACGGGGCATGGCATGCGCCGCATCGAGGTGCACTGCCGCCGGTGCGGCGCGCACCTCGGGCACGTGTTCCCGGATGGACCGGCGCCGACCGGGCTGCGCTACTGCATCAACTCGGCATCGCTCAAGCTGGACAAGAAATGACAACGGCCCAACGCAGAGGCGCAGAGGCGCGGAGAATGGCACAACTGAAAGTAATCGATTTGGCCTTTCTCTGCGCCTCTGCGCCTCTGCGTTGAGTTGTCGATTCCGGAACTATGCACCCCTTCCACCTCGCGTTCCCGGTCCACGATCTCTCTGCCGCGCGCGCCTTCTACGGCGGGCTGCTCGGCTGCCGCGAGGGCCGCTCGTCGGACACCTGGGTGGACTTCGATCTCTACGGCCACCAGATCGTCGCCCACCTCGCGCCGGCGCGGACCGGCATCGCAGCCCACAATCCGGTCGACGAGCACGACGTGCCGGTACCGCACTTCGGCGTGATCCTGGCGATGCCCGAGTGGGAGGCGCTGGCCGCGCGGCTGAAGGATGCGGGGACCCGGTTCGTGATCGAGCCGACCATCCGCTTCCGCGGCCAGGTCGGCGAGCAGGCCACCCTGTTCCTGCTCGACCCGAGCGGCAATGCCCTCGAGTTCAAGGCGTTCGCCGACCCCGGCCGGATCTTCGCCAAATAACCCTCAGGCCTCGCGTCGCCGGGTCGAGGTCACGGTTACCGCCTCGAACGCGTCACGCAGGTTATACATCGCCTTGGTGGCGCTGATGCCCTCGACCTCTTCGAGGCGCCGCTGTTTGTCGAGCGTCGCCAGCGTGAGCTCGATGCGCACCACGTTGGGAAAGTAATGGCGCGCCAGCTCCTGCACCGCGTCGGCGCGCGCCGGGGTGAGGCGCGGCAGCGTGAACGCCACCGACACCGCGCGCTCGATCTGGACGCTGGAGAAGATCGGCCACAGCCGCGTCTGGACATCGCGCTTGGCGCGCTTGCGGATGGTGGCGGCCAGCTGCTTGAGCGCGTCCAGTTCCTCGGCGCTGACCACGCCCTCGTCGGCCAGGAACTCGAGTGCCGGGTAATAGCCGAGCTTGCGGCTGCGCACCCAGGTATCGACGCGCGCGGCGAGCGTCTCCGACAGCGCGCGGTCTTCGCTGCGCAACAGCGCCTCGATCTGCTCCGCGGCGACCGTGACCTGCAGGGTCAGGGCAACGCGCGCGATGCCGAGGCTGCTCGGGTCATCCATGGCCGGCGCCCCGCAGCACGGCAATCTGGTCGAGCACCGGGCGGATCACCGGCTCGATCTTGCGGCGCATGAGCGAACCGCTGGCCGAGCTGCGCGCGAAGATCGGCGTGACGATCGCCTCATCCATGCGCGCCAGCGCATACACCGCCACGACCTCGTGCTGCAGCGTGGGCAATGCCGTCAGCAGTTCCTGTGCCTGCGGCTCACGGGTCGCTGCCGCCTGGGCGTCCTCGACCATGGCGGCAACATCCTGACTGGCGGCCTCGGTATGACGCACCGGGCGAAAATAGCCACTCAGGGTATTGAGCAGCGCCACCACCGCATCCTGCTCGGTCGGCTTCTGCAGCACCCGCTCGCAGCTGGCGAGAAAGCTCTGGCCGCCGGTACCAAGCGCACGCCGCAGCAGCGCCGCCAGCACATTGCCCCGCTCGCCCAGCGCCGCCAATTCGGCGTCCATCACTGCAGCATCGGCGCGTGCCGGCAGCGGATCTGGCAGGCTGTCCGGCTCGGCCTGCAGAAAGCCGATTCGGTACGCACCGTCGGTCGCACCCTTGTGCCACAGGCGCTGGCGGGTCTCCGCGCTCACCAGTCCGGGCTGCAGCACCAGCCGCACGGTGTCGATCATCACACGCGCCTCGGTTTCAAACGGCAGGTGCTCGACCAGAAAATCGGCCAGCACCTTGCCCATGCTGCCATCGACCACGCACTCACGCGCCAGCATCCGGCGCGCGGTCTCCGACACCGGGTCCGCCCACCACGCCCGCCGCGCCAGATCGTCGGTCAGGCCGGGGGCGCACACCACCGCAGTGATCGCCTCGGGCTCGCCAAGCATCAACAGCTTGGCGAGGTTGGTGTCGCGCGCCTGCCCCATGCGGGTCCAGCGGTTGAGGTGCACCGGGTAACCGCTCGCGGAACCGAGTGCCGCGCTCGACAGGAATTCGCGCACCGCTTTCAGATACACCGCCGGGCGGCCGGTGGGATTGAGCTGCACCTTGGCCTCGCCACGCGCCGACAGGCCGTACACCGTCATGGTGCGCTCGTCGATGCGCACCGCCTCGACGTTCATCACCAGGACGTTGAGGCGCAGCATGTCCTCGTGGGAGAGTTCCAGCATGGTTCAGGTTTCTCTCGAAATAATCCAAATCTCACCGCGGAGACGCAGAGGCGCGGAGAAAGGCAATCCAGGGGATGATCGCAAAACATCTCTGCGTCCTCTGCGTCTCTGCGCCTCCCCGGTGAGCGGAAGGCACCTCAAAAACACCTGAAACGCAGACAACGAACAGAGATGAACGCCGATTCATTGCCAGACGAGGTGTTCATCTGTGTTCATCGTCATGGGCCAATCGGCGTTAATCCGCGTTTCAAAGTATTTTTGAGATAGGTTCTAAATCAATTCGTACTTCAGTTAAGCTGAATGCGCTGGCCCCAGGGCACCGGGGTCTTGCCCTTGACCAGCCACAGCACCGGATAGCCCGGTTCGCCTGCCGGGAACTCGCCCTCGGCATCGGTAAAATACACCAGCAGGTCCGGCGCGCGATCCTGGTTCGCCGCCCACGCGAACGGCGGGCGGAAATCCGTGCCCCCGCCGCC
>Ga0115026_10000011_pt1 | contig 41405 bp, 56 predicted proteins | sample Mud_0915_D1_FD_83878 | JGI IMG/M metagenome (GOLD analysis project Ga0115026, IMG submission 83878) | Wetland microbial communities from Old Woman Creek Reserve in Ohio, USA - Mud_0915_D1 | ecosystem: Environmental > Aquatic > Freshwater > Wetlands > Sediment ...
CCGTTCTGATGAAGGATTATCACTGCCAGTAATAAAACGGCTGAAAGAGGCGGGATATAATGTTCGCATTTGCGAACTTGATCCGAATAACTTTGTCTATTCCTACCAGCTGGTGGATTTCCTTTGCGCAGGAAACGACACGGTTGAGGTGAAAACAAGAGGCAAGCCGGACTTGGTTGTTATTGTGGGTGACAGGGTAGAGATGACTGCGGCTGCGGCAGCTGCCTTCCACAATCGTATTCCAATCTGTCACGTGTACGCAGGAGTAACAAATATTCCAATAACCACGTTCGATGATATAGACCGCCACTGCATAACCCTATGGGCTGACATGCATCTCTGTGAGAATAAAGAAGCTTGCCAAATGGTGGAAAGTATCTGCTCTGGAATTAAAGCCTGTTACCCGGAGGTTGTGGGTATCACGCATCTGGATGATATGGAGATTGATGAATCTTTAGTGCCTTATCACACAAATCCAGAACCAATGATGTATTTTCCAAAATTTGTTTTTCCAACAGATTATGACCTAATCCTCTACAACACTCCAACTACAACCGATTACAGGCCGGAAGTCTATGCAATGGAGGAAATAATTGCACGGGAAGGAAATTACAGGATTCTCATAGGCGGAAACCCGGACGGGGAGGCAGAAACAGAAACAAAATTAATTGAAATGATGAACCAGTTTTATCCCAGCCTCCCGCGTGCACAGTTCTTGGGACTTCTTAAAAACTGCAAGAGGTTCATAACAAATAGCTCCAGCGCTATCTACGAAGCTCCATACTTCTTAAAACCAGAACAGATAATCATGATTGGCCAGAGGAACAGGAACAGGCCGAAAGTAGACTGTCAGCCGGGCGGGAGTGACCGGATAGTTAAGGCAATTCAAGAGTATCTGGAGGCATTTGATGATACGAAGATGTAAAACCTGTGGGAAGGAAGCTCCTGAAATGTTCTCTCCTGCATGGAACAAGGAAAAATGGCATGCCAATATGTCAGGGGTGAATGTTATTGCCGTCTGGTGTCCCAAGCATGAAAAAGAGTGCCATCAGTTTTGGGAAGATCATTGTGCAGGAAGAGGAATAATTGAGTACAGGTCGGGAGAATGAAACACAACTGGGTTTTTGTCAAGGCAGAGGATGACGAATTTTTTGATGTTGAAAATGAGGACGTTGTAAAAGGGATATCTCTGTTATACCTATGTGCAAATCCGGGATGTGATAAATATTTATCATTTATAGTACGGCGCGAAGGGATACCCATGTTATTACGTTTTGTTACAGAATCACAACGGAAAGTGGATGTGGAATGTACTATACGAGGGTGTGAATGTCATGGAGTATAAGCGTACTGACTGGATACTGGTAGATACGACAACCAGTACGAACGGGACAGACATAATCTACGTCAGAGAATGTAACGATCATGAACACAGATACGCACTGGCCAAAGTAACCGTCCGGGAGAGAAAAGATGGAACAACGCGATTGGGTAAAACCAAGGGTGTATCATGGCACGATGACACAATGGTACTGGGTAGTAAACCACCCGGAGCATTTTGTCTTGGGTGAGAGGGTGGACATAGGTATGTTCACGTTCATAAATGCCAAGCAGGGAGTGATTATCGAGGATGATGTTCAGATAGGTGCACACTGTGCTATCTATTCAGTGTCTACAATAGACGGGAAACAAGGCCCGGTCATTCTGAAGAAGAACTGTAAAATCGGGACACATTCAACTATCATGCCGAATGTGACCGTAGGTGAGAATACCATTGTAGGTGCCTATTCATTCGTGGACAGGAGTATAGGAGCAAATCAGGTGGTGAGGTGCGTGCCTAAAAACTTCAGGAGAATGTTGTGAGATATAGAACATCTGATTTGAAATGCCCTGTGTCACTGTGTGAATTCAGGGAAAAGGGTGGAGAATGTAATGCACCGATAGAAGAAAAAGTTAAAAGATACTGTCCAATGTTTGTTAAGAGGGAAAAATGAGCTGCGAATGTGATGATTGCAAGAATTATGTCCCAAAAAGTGGGAAACGGGATTGCTATAAGAACAACTGTGATGGGTGCAGGTGTAAGGACTGCCCGGACTACCATAACTGCGATAATCACGCCTGTTATGGAAGCTGTAAATTCCATCCGAAGTATTATTATCAGTGTCCTCAATGGACGTATACCTATCCGTATTACTATCAACCGCAATACACGTACTACAGTGGAACAGAGATGTGAGGTGAAATAAAATGCCATTGAAAACGGGAAAGTCAAAAAAAGTTATCAGCCAGAACATTGCAACTGAAATGAAGGCGGGCCGTCCACAGAAACAGGCCATTGCCATTGCCATGTCAAAGGCTGGGAAGTCACGAAAGGGACGAAAGAAAAAGAAATGAGAAAATCTGACTGGAGATACCCGGCCATGATACAGATACGTAAAGTACTCTCTGATATATCCGGGTTGTCAGAGGACGAAGTGGAAAAAACCTTCGCAGAAGTGCCTATGTTGAGGAAAAATGATAGAGAATAACGTATGTGCAACCTGTAGGAAGTGTTGCACTGGGGAAATATCGGGGAATGGGATGTGTACATTTTACACATCTACCGGGTGCAGTGCCCTGTGGGAGAACAGAAACGAAGGATGCAGGTTCTACCCGTTTATCGTGGTCAGGGATATGACGTTCGCAAATGCGAACCAGATTCGTGTTCTTCTGGATACCGCCTGTCCTCACTACAAAGAGTTTGAGATTCTTCTGAACATTGTTTTAGAAAAACCAGTCCCATCTATGGAGATACATAAATGACAGATGAAAATTTTATAATCAAAGACGATATCTGCAAAGAATGTGGCGGAATATGTTGTCAGGGAAAAGTTTCTGGATATGCACCATGCGGGTGGCTCACTCCTACCGGGTGTAATATGTGTGATGCGCATAGAAATCCTACCTGCAACATCTGGCCGTATGTCATAGTGGATGACAGGAGATTCCCGAATTCACGGAGGATATTCTTGGATACTGGGTGTCCACACTGGAGGGAGTTTGTCAAACACTACGACAAGTTACCAAAAGAGGAACGTTTACAGGACTACTCTCTGGTCATCATGAAATTATCCGTGCATGATATAGAGGATGCAGATCCACGGAGAGAAGAATGATAGTCTACTGTCTGGAAAACTGTCCTCACTGTGAGGAAATCAAGGAAAAACTGGATGCGATTGGGTACGATTACGAAGTCCGGGACATGTCGTTAGCAGAAAATCTGACGGAACTGAAGATGTTGAACTGTTTTGCGATGGAAGCGCCTGTCCTACAGGTGGATGATCGGTGTTTTGAGTATGCAGACTGCCAGAAAGAAGGATTTTTCACAGAGTTATTGAAAATGTGTCCTGACCAGAGGGAAATTCCCGATATTGCCGAAACCCACTCCAAATTAAAGTCTGATAGGTAGATAGGTTTAATATCTTACAACGCCTACAGGTACATGGTGATAGCACCATGAAAACAAAAACCAAGACTACCAAAAAGTCCACCAGTAAAACGGACTTTATCCCAGCCGTTGCAACTGGGATATACCGGATTCCGAAAAAGAGCTGGTTCAACAAGAAACAGGTGAACGGAGATCCGAAGTGGAAGGACATCTACGGAAAGAAAAAGTGCTTCGTCTGCAAGGAACATTTCCAAGAGAACGAGGCATACCGGGTGACGAACAACCACAAATACCATCACGTGGATTGTGTGGTGAAATCATGAGCATTGCCCGGCAACGTGCACAGATGAAACCCGATTACCCTTTTTACTGTGCTGACTGCAAGTGCAAGGTAAGGACTGATCAATCACCGTGCCGAAGGTGTGGACGGACTAACATCCAGCCACGGGTGTGCAATACCTGTCACTGGGGAAGGACAGATTCAGATAAAATATACTGCATCTACCGTCACATACGAAAAGAATTGGGTGACTGGTGCGGCAACTGGTCACATCTTACTTAACTTTTTCCGTTACCTTTATATACTATTACCAACATATACTACCTCACTGTAGTTCTGCTTTTTAAGGACTGCAAGCTTTTTTTATAAATTTTATAAAAAAGTGTGAGGATTAACATGGGATTTGAACTTGGGGGTAAGGTGCAAGGTGTAACACCTGCCCGTAGGAATTTCTACGAAAGAAACCTTTTTTACGTGGGATTTTCCAGCACACACGCCGGAGTAGGGACTGATGCCTCAACTGGTGTAAACTCTACTACACCATGCCTTTTGTTAAGGGATGCCGCATCCTCATATAATACCATTAAAAATTATTCAACCCGTTTGGATTGGATTCACGTGTGGTATTTCGGGAGCGGAGCATCAAGTAATTTTAACATAATTTATTGTAATGTGGACACTACTACACAATCACAGACGGTGAAAGTTTCAACTGCAAATTTGAATAATAACATGGCGTATAACTGGGTAGTCCCGTTACCGCCACGTACAGAGATGCACTTTGCGATAACAACCGCATCCAGCTTAGGAACGTTTACATTACAGACTGCCGAGGCATTCGGTGATATGCCATTTGGAAATCCGTAAATAAGGAGAGAGGATTAACATGGGAACATTTGGTGAATATTTAGAAATTAAGGTCTTGGATCTCATATGGGGTTCAACAGGATTTGTGCCTTCAACCAAGATTTATTTTGGTCTAACGAGTGCAACACTCACCTCGACTGGTGAGGAATATAGTGGTGCCGAACCTTCAACTCTGACAGGGTACGCACGTGTGTACGTAGGGAATACTTCTGCGAATTTCACAGGAGCTGAAACATCCGGCACTGTGGCCGTTAAGTACAACAGTACTTCGATTACGTTTCCCACAGTCACGGGAAGTTCATGGCCTACCGTTAATTACGCCTTCTGTACAAATGCATCCTGTTCATCAGGATATATGCTCTGTTGGGGTGCATTAACTACTCCGAAGAGCCTTGCAGTTGGTGACACAGCCAGCTTCTCCAGTGGTGCGTTCAAGATAACACTCGACTAAACGAGGGCAACAATGGCGATTGTTGAACTGGAGTGTACGGCATCGGCGCATGGTTCGATGCCTAACTCTAAAGAGATAGCGGAAGCTCAACTCAAAGAGAGAATTGAGCTTCTGAAAAAGAAACTGGAACAGCTAAAAGAACAGGAAAAATAAATTTTTTTGGTAGGTAGTGGAACATGGCAACAACGTTATACTTGCGTGGTATAGATGCTACAGGCGTAGTCCCGAACGCAAAGCAATCTGCCGATACCATAACAGATGATTTGGCAAGTACGTGGGGTGAATACGCTACTCCAGCACAGATGACCACTACTGCCGGGTCTGCGAACCAGACAAATAGCGGGACTGTAGCGGCCAGTCCTAACCCACGGTATGAACACTACGGGACGTGGGTATCTCCTGCAATGGCGGGAGGGCAACAGTTATCCGGTACTGTCACAATCGGCCTGTCAATGAACGAGGCGCGGGTAAAACAGAATGTCCTTCCACGTGTCTACATATACCTCTGGAACGCTGATGATACCATCGGCTCCGATGTACTGGCAGTGGTAGATTCAGCAACAGAGGTAGGCGTGGCGTATGCACTTGCCACGTATTTCTCTGGAACGGCTATCAGTACGGTAGACGTTGCTGAAGGTGACAGGATTGTTATTGAAATTGAAGGAAACTGTGATCCTACGGAATCCGTTTCGTGTGATCATGGTATCCAGTTTGACGGTGCAGCTGCCGGGACATATGGTTCATATGTTACCTTTTCTGATGACATTTTGTGGTATAGTGTTGGTGGCGTGGCCACTACTGATGTCAATGCAGTCACTACCGATACATTCAATCTGAAAAACCGTGCGGCTCTGAATACAACCATAGATGCACTTACAACCACCACGATGTCTGCCGGTCAAAGACATGCAACCTCGTGTACTTCGGCCAATGCAGTCACTACCACAACCTTTGGTGTAGGACAAACAGCTGCTCTGGCCTTCACGGTTGATGCCTTATCCACAGTCACAGATTTACTTGGGATACGTCATTCTGTAGCTACAGAAGTTAATTCAGTAACGACAACCTCATTCACATCTGGTATATCACAGGCGCTGGCATTTATTGTTAATGCACTTTCATCGATTACAGACCTTGACTTACATCAGGCTCTATTGCACGCATTAGGATGTCAGGTAGATGCACTTTCTATCACTGATATATCGTTAAGTGTAACAGCCGGGGAAACAGAAGTTGCGTGTGAGGTAAATGCAGTATCAGCTACAGAGATTGAACTTACAAAGGTAGGTGCGGCTACACTTGTCCTGACAGCCGTCCAGCACGAAACACACATTGATTTAACGTGGGTGGCCGCATGAGGGTGATTACATGGTCTTAACTACAGAACAGGCCACACGCCTGATAAAAAGTATCTGGAGAAGCGAGCTGGAATACAAGGAAACCGTGGATTTGGCAGAGGAATTACAGGCACTCCCTTCCCGTACTCCAGAACAGGAAATAACGCTGACGCATTACCTCAATAAAATCCAGCACGACAGGGATGTTATACAGATATGGGTGCAGAAAATAAAGGCGGCTGGGATATCGAACCTGAAAACACAGGCAAATCTCATCATCCGCACACAAATCATGGACGAACTTAAATCCATGATACAAGAAGAAATAGAAAGGCTTGATACCCAATGGAACGATTTTGTAGTTGAATATGGGGCACGAAACCCTGAAGATCAGAATCAGGAAGAATACGACAACTCCTATGCAAAATATATAAAACGTAAAACACGACTACAAAAACAGGCTACGATTCTCGATAATCTGAAACTATCGACAACGGTGTTTACAGTATGACAGCTATAGTCAGTGGTGGGGATGGAAACTGGTCATCGACTACAGAGGATGCGCCTTGGGATGGAGGTGTCGTACCCGGAGAGAACGACACAGTAATTATTCTCTCTGGACATACAGTAACAATAAACCAGAATGTAATTGTAGGTGCTGATTCGACTTCAGGACTTGTAATAAACTCTGGCGGGAAATTACAGGTTCTTCATGATGTAGCTGGTAGTTATTCTCTCACGGTAAAAGGAGATTTCACAATAAACGGTACGTTTGAAGTAGGTACTGTTGCCGAACCGTTAGCTGCTGCGACTACATTTACAGTAATGCTTAATTATTCCGCCTCCCTCGCAGAAGGGGAGTATGGAATGAAGATAGGTGTATCTTCTGCTGCTACAGTAACGTTACAGGGGGCTGTCCCGTGGGGTACGTCATATTACGCCACCACATTGGACGTGGATGCAGTTGCAACGGATACTCATGTTCATACAGCTGTCAATACCGGGTGGAAGGATAACAACGTGTTAGTAGTTGCAGCTACAAGACGTACATATACAGAACACGAAGCATTAGTGATGAATGGGGATGCCGCTGATGATGTGGTCAGTTTTGATGCTCCTGCAAGTTTGGCATATCCACATTCCGGGACATCTCCAACAGCTGCCGAAATTATAAATCTTACACGAAATATCAAAATAACGTCGTATAATGCTTCATATAACGGTTTTGTTTCAATAGCTAATGCGAGTACTGCAATAAACTGGGACTGGGTAGAATTTTCAGAATTGGGGAATAACGCAACAGGAGAGTATGGTGTTGATTTTATTACTAATGCACTATCAACAGCTGCCAATATTAAGTACTGTTCTTTTTATAATAATAATGTACATATCAGAAATAGTATTGCAAGTAATAATCTTGATATCCAAGATTGCGTTTTTTATAATTCGGCCAGTTATCCTATATATCTCCAATCCAGTTGTGCTACATTAACTCTTTCTAATATACACATTATATATGGCCTTGCATATCTGATATATGTCTATGGTGCAGTATCTTCTGGAACATTTTCGTATTGTTATTTATCAGGTGGTATTACCAATGCACTTCATTTTTACGATGGTAATTGGTCTGGATTAACGATATCAAATATTGTAGCTCATTCGTGTGGTACTTGTGGTTTTTATCTTGATGGAATGAATTTGACAGCATCAAATATTACTGCATGGAGAAATGCCAATTATGGTATTAGTGTTTCAGGACAGAGAAATTTTGTTTTAACCGATGTTACAACATTTGGAAATACAAACGAAGGTATAATGACAAGCGGATATGGGGTTAGCGGGAGAATTACAAATTGGACTTCAAATTCAGAAGCTAGTTATGCATCTGTATACGCGCTATATGTGGGTGATGGTCACGTAGATTTTGTAATTGAAAACGCATCTCTTGGAGAAACCACAACCTATACCAATGGTTCTTGTTATCTGCAATATGCCACCGGAAAAATAACTTTTGTAAAATCGGTATTAACTGGTACTAACGAAACGCATTTTTATTATTTAATGCAACCAAATGCAACAATTTACTCTCATGACCACGATGATAATGTAGGAACACATAAATGCTGGAAACGAGAGGGTATTATTGAAACGGATACAACCGCTGATGAATATCATACAACCGCTCCTTCTGAAAAATTAACTCCTTATTATGCGGCATATAAATTAGAATCTCATCCGAAATATATTACCTGTGCATCTGCCGCTACTCCGACTGTAAAGGTATGGGTAAGAAAATCCGCATTATACGATGGTGACGAACCAAGACTGGTTCTGAAGAGGAATTATGCGGCTGGGGTAACAACGGATACTGTTCTGGATACAATGACAGCTGCCGTGGAAACATGGGAGCAGTTATCAGGGGCAGTAACCGCGCCTTCGGAGGACACGGTATATGAGCTGGTAGTAGATTGTGCAGATGCAACGGTATCAACACATTATATCAATGTAGATGACTGGACTGTAGAGTATTGATTTCTAATTTAACATGGGTAGTTATGAGTATGCATCTGGTGGCATCCCATTTGGCGGGATAAGTGAAGCTCAGGGTGGAGATACTTATTGGTCAGACGGTATCCCCTATGGTTTTCTTATTGAAGCTGAAGGCGGAGCAATAGCTGTTGAAGCTACCATTGATGCGGTAACGACAGTAACAGATTTACTGTCACAAAGACATGCAATTTCCGCTGAGATAGATGCATTAACTACTACATTATTCAATCTGGAATCTGGATTCCCGCTGGCAACAGAAATATCTTCAGTAACCACAGTTACGTTTGGACTGGGTGTAAGATACGCATTATCAACGAAGATTAATGCAAAAACCTCAAAGAATTTTGTTGCAAGAAACGTAGCTGACGGGACGGAGAACGGGACTACAACCGGATTCTCAGCGCGTGGGGCATCGACATTATCTTCAGACGATACAACGAGCTGGGAAGGAGATCATAGTTTAAAAGTTGTAACTCCCGGTACACTACCAACAGAGGGGTGTCTTACCCATAACACTCTGAACGTTCTGGCAACCGGAGATTCAATCACCCATTCGGTGTATGTGAAAGGTTCTGGTGATATAAACGTTGATATTGCTGAGTATACCGATGAAACATATCTTGGCCATACCGCAACGTGGGTGCGTTTAACAGATAGTTTTGTCAGGAAAGAAGTCACCAGAACCATCACAACAGGTAATCATTTCTATTGTTATGTATTTACGGATGGGACAGCTGCAATCACCTTCTATGTGGATGGCGTACAGGTAGAATACGGGACTACCGCAACCACGTGGGAATTGCCAAGTAACACGTATGATCTCACCGTAGTGCTTGCCGGGGCTGAAATTCCCCTTGGGTGTGAGGTAAACGCGGTTACTACTGTAACTCCAGATGCAAGACAGACACAGAAACTTGCGTCACAGGTAGATTCTCTTACCACAACCACATTTAATGCAGGACAGAGAACCGCACTTCAGGCGCAGATAGACGCGCTTACCACAGATATTTTTACCCTGTATATCCGTCAGACTTTTGCGGATACGATAGATGCGGTTACTACAAACACGTTTAACCTTCGGTATAGTGCAGCTCTGGCCGTTACTCCAGCGGCTGTTACAACCACTGAATTTACCCTGCACACACACCCAGCCGTTGCGTTTACTCCAGCTTCGGTAACGACTACAACCTTTGATTTACACGTCCATCAGGCGGTTGCATGTACCGTAGCGGCTGTAACGTCTACCACAATAAATGCAGTGGAAAGAGCAACACTTTCCACACAGGTGGACGCACTCACCACAGATATATTCAACCTTCATTACCACCCGGTTCTGGCCCTCCAGTCAGACGCAGTAACTACAACTGCCTTTGATTTATCTACCGTAACGTTAGCATCCGTGGGTACACAGGTGGATTCTGTTACCACAGATGCCTTTACCCTCCGTGTCCGGCAGGCCGTAGCTGCAACCATAGATGCCTTGACAGCTGCAACATTCAACCTTAAACAGAGTAACAGTTTATCCATAACTCCGGCTGCCCTTACCGCATCCACATTTAATTTAACATATCGTGCGTATCTGGCGGATACAATAGATGCCCTGACAGCTGCAACGTTCAATTTATCCAACAGGAACACACTCTCCACGCAGGTAGACGCAGTAACGTCCACTGTCTTTGGTCTTGAAAGTAGTGCCAGTGCATATGTCACAATCAATGCCCTTACCGCAACCACGTTCAATCTTCGGTATCTCGCGGATGTGCGTGCGCAGATAGACGCATTAACGGCTACTGTTCTTAACCTGACCACACGGGCATATTTATCTACACAGACAGATTCCGTAACAACCACATCTTTTACCCTGAATACTGATTTCATAGAAATACAGAGAAATGATAATGGCGGTGCGTGGGAATTAATTGACACCGTGCCATGGGATCAGTGGTCAGGATATCGGGACGATGGGCCGTTCACGGATGGTCACGAATACTGTTACCGTGTGCGTTCCAATATCAACGGGGATTATTCTGACTGGTCTAATATAGATTGTGTGGTCTACGAAGTAGCCGGGTTAGTACAACTGGAATCAATAGAGAATAATGCAGTAACTACTACATCGTATAATTTATCAGTTGCCCGTTCTCTTGCAATAGAGATAAACGCACTGACAGCCGCAACCTATGACCTGATACAAAGAGCCGCAGTTGCAACACAGGTGGATGCGGTATCCTCTTCCACGTTTACCCTGTCACATAGACATGCGTTAAGTATTCAGATAGACGCACTTACGTCTGTACTTGACACGCTGAAATCATCCCTGTACTTACAGGCAGAGATAAACGCACTGACCGCCTCTACGTTCAATGCACACACGCACGCGGCTTTGGCCACACAGATTGACGCAGTAACAGCCGCAACCTTTGAGGTGAAATCCCTATCTTCTCTTGCAACACAGGTTGATGCCGTTACCTCAACAGAGTTCATACTTAAATCTTTAAGCTCCTTGTCTGTACAGATAGATGCGGTCACTTCGGCTCTCTTTACCCTGTCACACAGGCATGCCCTTTCCACACAGATAGATGCACTTACGACAGTGACCAGTGCCCTGACAAGTGCATGCATACTGGCCACACAGGTAGACGCACTGACAACTACGAGCATTACTGCTCAAATGCGTGCGTCATTGAGCATAACAATCAATGCATTGACAACTGTCCTGTCAGAGATTACCAACAGCCAGTATCTATCCATACAGGTTGATGCCACAACATCTACTTCATTCCTGTTAAGTCAGTTGAAAATGCTGGAAATCCAGATTGACGCACTGACAGATGCAACCTATAATTTAAAATCTTCACTGTCATTACAGGTTCAGGTAGATGCCCTGACCACAGTTCTGGATACATTAAAATCGTCATTGTCCCTCCAGACACAATCGGATGCCGTATCCACTGCAACGTTCAATGCGTCCATGCGTGCGAGCCTACAGGCGCAGGTGGACGCGCTTACAACAGTTTCCTACGAGCTGGTGAATGTTGTTCGTCTGGCAACAGAGATAAACGCACTTACAGACACATCCTTTACCCTGCGGGCATTAAAGGGACTGGAAACTACAATCGAGGCGGTTACTTCGGTTCTGGCCACCCTGTCCCATTCCCAGTCCCTCCAGACACAGGTAGATGCATTAACCACTGTGCTTGATGATCTGACAGCTGTCTACAGTCTGGTAACGGAGATAAATGCCCTGACCGTGGCAACCTTCGGGATGTCCGGGGGCAACCAGTTAGAAACACAGGTAGACGCGGTATCCAGTACAACCTTTAATCTGGTGGTTGCAGCTGCACTGGCAACAGAGGTATCTTCCACTACAACGGTCACAGAATCGTTGTACGCCTCACAGACACTTGCCGCAACCATTCAGTCAAGCACAACTACAGCCTTTAATGTAACGTTAAGGCAGGCCGTTTCTGTTGATATTAATGCACTTACTTATGTTCTTGCTATGGCCGGGGCCAGATATTCAATAGCTGCACAGGTAGATGCCCTGACCGATACTTCTTTCACGATTAACACCGATTTCGTTGAGATAGAGAGGAACGATAACGGTGCAGGATGGGTACTGATTGCAACCGTCCCGTATGATTCATGGACATACGCAGATCCGGGGCCGTTCACAGACGGACACGAATACTGCTACAGGATTAGGTCTAACATAGACGGGAGCTACTCCGGGTATTCAAACACTTCGTGCGTAACCTATCAGGCGGCACTTAAATTCCTCTACGCAGAGGTAAACGCCTTAACAAGTGTAGAGCCTACACTGATAGTTTCGTGGTATCTGGCTGCACAGGTGGATGCAGTTTCAACAGTCACTCCGGCCTTATCAGGTGCAATAACTCTCCAGTCAGAGGTGGATGCCCTTACAAGTGTCATAGCTTCGTTAGAATCGGAGTTATCCCTTGCCACAGAGATTCTGTCCACTACAAGTACAACCTTCTCCCTAACAACGGTAAGGGCTGTTTCTGTTGATATTAATGCACTTACCACAGTTTCGTTTGAGCTTGCCGGAGCTGGTGGACTTACCGTACTGGTTGAGGCATTGTCATATGTTGAGGCTGCACTTATCCAGTTACATGCCCTGTCCCTCCAGACCGATGCAGTAACCAGCGTCGAGGCGGATTTACACCGGGCAGAATTGAATAATCTTGGCACAGAGGTAAATGCAGTAACCTCTACGATATTCAATTCTGTAGCTGCGTATTCCCTGTCCACAGAGATAAACGCAGTTACTTCATCAACCTTTGACCTATCCGTTCAGGGATGGATGAATCTGGAGGCTGAGATAACTGCACTTTCTCAAATCGTGGCTTCTCTTATCCAGAGGCATGGGTTATCCACTACAATCAATGCCCTGTCAAGTGTCGAGGCGGATTTACACCGGGCAGAACTGCATCAGTTATCCACAGAGATAAATGCCCTGACAAGTGTTGAGGCCGGTTTGTGGCAGGCTGAAACAAAATACTGTGCGGCTGAGATAGATGCCATCACACAGATACTTGCTGAGATAACCACACAGATGGGACTTGGGTTTACTCCAGAGGCGGTATCTTCGGTCACTGCCAATCTTGGTGTCAATATAGCTTTCAGTGTAGAATCCAATGCCCTGTCCGGTGCCACCTTTGAGTTAATGACAGGTTCTCTCCAGTACCTCGAAACACAGGTGGATGCGGTAACAACAGTAACCTTCACACCACACGAAGTGGAATATCCGCTGACTGTAACACTGCACACAGACAAGAGGGATTCCTATGACCATGACACGTCCAGAACCTCTGGATTATCTACAAGCAGGAGATCATCAAAGAAACATGACCAGAAGAGAACATCAGTACACTCCACGTCTGGAAGAGATGTAGAGTTACGAGTAGACAGGTGAAAAATGACACATGTAACAAAAGGAGATACAATCAGGCTAAATTCGGCGTTCCATACGTATGACGGTGTTGGAACGGATCCGGCCACATGCACGTTATACGTTTATGATGGTGATCATAACACACTCACGTCTGCAACTACGACAAGCAGTGTTATGAATGGGAGTACGACAGGAGAATATTACTATGACTATACCACAGTCAATGTAGGCGCTCATTTCTATGAATTCAGAGGTTCGTTGGAAGGGTTTACAATTTCAGACAGGGGCACGTTCTATGTAACGTGGGCATAAAATGATGAAGAAAATGATAATGTTAAATGAAGGTGAGTAAAAAATGGCATGGGATGACACACGAACAGATGGGGAAACGCTCTATGCGTCAGAATGGAACGCGGTTATTACACAGCTTGTAGGATCGCAGTCCGACTGGTCAGTTTTAATTTATCGTGACGGTTCAAATACCGTTGCCGTTAATGCGGCTGGGACAGTGATATCTTCGCAAATGGCGGCTACGTCAGAAGTTGTATTTCAGGCGGCACACGATTATCTGACAACAGGCGGAAAAATAGTAGTTTTAGCTGGTACGTATACATTTGCAGATGCAGTTAATATCACGTATCATAATATCAGTGTACAAGGAACTACACCGTTTTTCTTTGAATTCTCTACAAAAAGAACACAAATAACTGGTTCTTCGGGTAAAAAAATCTTCAATATTAATGCTGCCGGATTTTCAACGTATGGGATTTATTATTACGGAGGGACAACCGCGTTATATTTTGACTTACCCGTAGTTCATTATGATATCTTCAGTCTGGCTGTATCACACTGTGGTTTCAACTATCAGACTGCTAAGACAATCTGGTTTGATGATACGCAGGATAACGGTCATGGGTATATCGGTAATATGTATATCTGTGATAATTACTTTGGATACAATAGTCCAGCACCGTATAATATCTATATTGACGTTTTAAGGTATGTCACGGCGTTTAGGATTGACCATAATATCTTCCAAGGTAGTGCCACTACAGATGCCATTTACATTCATACTGGATATCAGTTTGAAATTCATTCTATAGGGTATAATTATTGTGAATTAACAGGAGCTGGATATTCCTTTATTCATATAGATATTGATACTGACGAAGATATAAAACCAACTTTAACCACAGAGTATAAGATGAATGAAGGTATACACGGCAACATTTTCAATACAACATATGGTGCCACACATGCCATGTTTTTGAATTTAGACCTTGTAGACGGGTATCTATGGTATCTTCCAATTCATCATAACACTATAAACAAAGGAGAAATATCTATTGTTAATAGTGTGGCTGCCGGTGGTAATGCCGGAGTTATTTGTGATATTTCAAATAACATGTGTCTTGCGGCTACATTCACTTTAACCGGAAAAGAGTGTACTGGAGCTGGAGCTGGGTATCCGTGGAACGATACGTTTTTAATTCATCATAATTACATTTCAGCGGTAAGTTCAATAACAATTACTGACGTTCACTCACTTAACTTTTGTGATAATGCATTAGGAAACAACGTGACTGTAACCGTTGATGGATATGTAGATGCAAAGATCACAGGAAACTATCCGAATCAATCTGCGGCTAATTATACTCTTGCACTTTCAAATTACATAGGAACTGGGCATGAAAAACAGTATGTTCATGATAACATAGGATATGTTACAGAAAATCATGGCAGAACGTCTGTTGCTGATGGAGGCACAATCGCACACGGATTAACTGCTGCACCAACATGGGCTATTGTTACTCCTATAACCGCAGGAGAGATGGCAAGTGTGACCACGATGGATGCAACGAACCTGACCGTGGCAATTAAGAAACACGATAATTCGGCAGGAACAACCCAGTATGTAAACTGGTGGTGCGGAGTATATTAAAATAATGAAGGGGAATTATGGCAGTTTGGAGTGAATTGTGTAAAAAATGCGGGAGGTGTTGTACTGGATGTAAGTACTTCAATGAATCTGTTGGATGTGCTGTAAAATACGAGGAACGCCAACTGTCCTGTAGATTATATCCCTTCATACATTTTCTGCTTGAAGATAGACTACTTCTCGATCCGGAGTGTCCGGCATGGGATGATTTTGGAAAACAGTATGAGAACGCAAAAGAGATTTTGAGAGATTCGAGGGGAGGCAAGTAAATGGTAAGTGCAAAAATCACGGAGGTGTATAACTGGCTTTCTGATGGTAACGAGATCACAGGCCAACAGATAGGCGAACTTATACAGGATGCCAGACCACGTGCGTATGAGATGAAAAAACTGTATGGGAGATACGAGGGGAAAACAGATGATGTCCCTATTCTCACCAGAAAGTATGAGATAGATAATATCTCGAAGATTAACAACAAAATCGCAAATGATTTCTTCGGGGATATTGTGAACACGAAGGTAGGTTACTTCGCTGGAAAACCTATCGTCTATAAGTATCCTGATGTAAAGGATGCTGACGAGGAGCTATTGGACGGTTTCCTGAAACGAAATGCTTACGAGGACTTGGATTCCGAAACCGCAAAGATGGCAGCTATCTGTGGTTCTGGCGCACGGTACTTATTCATAAATCTGGATGGCGAGGCCAGCGTGATAAACGTGCCTCCGTGGGAGTGCATATTCATATACGATGAGATAGGTGTAACCGATGCTCCGTATGCAATCCGTTACTACCAGATTTACGTGGGAGATAAAACCTTTACAAAGGCAGAATTCTTTGACGAAGATAAAATAACCTACTGGATACGCGAGGGTGACATGACTTCTGAAGGTTCGTTTATCTTGGATTCTTCAGAAGAGGCCAATCCGATTGCGCATCTCATGGACGGGTGTCCGTTAATCTGCTTCCCTAACAACGAAGAGATGCAGGGTGACTGTGAAAAAGTCCTTACCCTCATAGATGGGTATGACCGCACACTTTCAGACATGAATTCTGAAATTGAACAATTCCGTTTGGCATACATGGCGTTCCACGGGATGGTGCCCGATGATACGACACTTAAAAAGGCACTCCAGACAGGTGCGTTCGGATTCCCGGAAAAAGATTCCAGAATGGAATTCGTTACCAAGAATATCAATGCACAGGCCGTAGAAAACCACCTCCAGATGCTGGAGAAGAACATTATCTACTTCGCACAGTCTGTCAGGTTTACGGATGAGGCGTTCGGTGGTGCAAGTGGCGTGGCCATGAAGTTCAAAATCTTCAATCTGGAAGCCAAGTGTATGGTCTGTGAACGTAAATTCACACGTGCACTGCGCAGGATGCTGACCGTTCTTAACGGATACTTCAGCCGTAAACTTGCAGCTGGCGTGTATGAACCGTATGACTGGGAATTTGTATTCACACGTAACTTCCCGCTGAACCTTATGGAAGAGGCACAGACACTCTCAACCCTGAAGGGACTTGTCAGTGACGAAACTGCACTGGGACTTATGTCATTCATCGAAGATCCACAGGAAGAAATGGAGAAGATGAAGAAGGAACAGGAAGATTACATGAAGTACCAGAAAAAGCTCATGGAGGAACAAGGGCCGATGCCCGGTGAGGAAGCACCTCCAGAAGAGGGTGAAGAGGAAGCTCCAGAAGGCGAAGAGAAAGCTCCTGAAGAGGATGCCATGAGCATGTTCAAGAAAATGACAGGCGGATAACCAGACATGCCGGACTTTGATGAATCAGAAGGCCGATGGGTGACGATTAACGGCACACATATTTTTATCACGAAAGGGGATACTGTAGGTTCATCTATCAACAAAATGAAACTTGGTAGTAAAACCTCTGGCCGTCATCCAACATTCGTCAAAGTAGCTCCAAAAGGAGCGGCACCTATGACACAGGTACACAAAGACGTTGTGGGTGTCTTTAACAAATATAAAGACAAATACGACACTGGTCACAAAGAGCTTAAAGAACTGCATAAAAAACAGATGGATTTTGAAGGTAAAAGAGATGCGGCATGGAAGGCTCATCAAGCCGCTACCGATCCAAAAGAAAAAGATAAGCTCCTGAAAGAATATAGGGAGCTAACCGAAAGAGTAACAGAGGCCAGATGGGAATGTGTACAAAAAACAAAAGAAATCGGGGCCATAACCACAAATATCCGTGAAGATGCACGTAAGGTATTATTTCCTACCACATCTACTCCTACTGGAAATTTAAAATACACGGCTCAGGATGCCGATTTACCGCAAGGCACACGGATTGTCTGTGATATAGCACAGGCTAATCTTAACAGTTTTTTTGTTTCAAACAACTTACCAGATGTCCCGGTCTGGAGGTACAGAGATGCTGACCAGAGAAGCTGTGGTGGAAGCGTGGGGATATGGCTTGCTGATATAGCTACCACAGAAGTTGCGATGCATGAAATGGCACATTGTATCGAGGGCAGGGATAAGGGGCTTTTCGCACGTATAATAAAATTCTATAACGACAGGACATCCGGGGATAAAATAGAATGGCTGGCACAAAAATATCCGAATTCCGGGTACAGACCAGATGAAAGAGTTAAAGCAGATAAATGGCCGGATGAATATTGCGGGAAATATTATGACGATCAATCGACAGAAATTCTGGCTATGGGGTTTACGATGTTGTGGAGAAGCCCGGTAAAATTTGCAATGAAAGATCCGGAATACTTCAATTTCATGGTAGATATCTGTAAAACACCTGTAAAGAAAATGCGTAGTCCACGCACACGGAAACCTAAAGCTCCAAAACCCTCTACACCAAGAAGGAGAAAGAAATGACAGACGTAACGATTGAGATTGATGAAACGTTCGCTGTAACTGACGGGAAGAAATGGTTATCTCCGAATAAAAAAACAGAAGAATTCCTGAATGTAGTTGCCTCACCGGATGCCGTTCTGGACAGGACAGTGTATGTCCCTGACATGGCAAAAGCTATGGCCAATCTCGCACTTGAATTCAGTAAGAGTGCCAGAATAGAGAAAATCGAGAATGATAAAACTATGGAATTACCGAAAGGGGCGAAATACTAATGGGTGGGCCGGGAAGTGGATGGACGGCAGCTGGCGGTCACGTACCCGGCAGTCAGGGTGGCAAGCTCACGCCTACGGAGAAGGCCGTTTACCAGAGGGTTTTTGATGTTCATTCAACTCATTATGAACCGGGTACAATTCCATATGAACATAGAACACAATTTGCAGAAGAGGAAAAGAAATTCTCTCCTGAAGCCCTGAAATACGGTGAGAATCTAATGAAAAAACGGAGTACTTATTATGATTATGTCCATACGGATTTTGGCCCTATAAACAGGTATCTTCGTGGGCAGGAGCACGGGTTCAAAGGAGATATAGGAGTGCTTGAAAATCGTGTTTCTATGCTGGATAATTACATCAAAGAAGCTCCTCCACTTGCAAAAGACGTGGTTATGTTTCGTGGTGTAGGAGAAGAAATAGGAGAGGCGTTCGCAAATGCGAACGAAGGAGATATAATCCGGGATAAGGCATTCCAGTCACATTCACTTTACTTGGGAAAGGCTCTCAGCTTCGCAGAACACTGGGCAGGCAAAACAAATAAAGAAGGCAGGATACCTGTAATTGGTGGTAAGAAACTAACCATTATCCGTGCATTAACTGGCGGTAAGACGAAGGGAATCTATCAGGACAACTATGGGGAGATGGAAGTTACGGTGGCACGTGGAACACCATGGGTGGTCTTGGGTAAGGAAGTTTTCCGGGATGCAACCAACACCGAAATCCACCTCATAACAGTAGGTGAAATAAATGACTGAAGAAGAGTTCGCAAATGCGAACGATGATGAAATTGTCAAAGAAGCTGTCGAAGAAACTATCAAAGAAAATCCCAAGCCGGTAAAGGAGAAGAGCAGGTTTACAGGCGTATATGAGATATTCAAACCCGAAGAGTGGGAGGAAAAATCCATCCTTGAAAAGATAGAGGTAGTAAAACCAGCTGATCTTGTCTACGAGAAGGACGGCGTGCAGATATATAAATCAGACGAGGCCACGGTTATGATAAAAATTCTCCAGTATAAACCTCTGAAGTTTGAGGCCATTTACTCCATGCACGGGGATGAAGAACCAGAGGAGCTGGAAGAAGAAATGGATGAAGAGGTTGAGGAAGCTCCTAACCCGGAAGAAGTGTCAGACATAGAGCGTGCTGAAAACCCGGAGGAAACCACGGAGCCTGTTCCACCAAAACCGTCAGAAGTGTCAGACAAGCGTCTTGCTGAAATCCCGGAGGAAGATCATGCCGGAGTATGACGAATCTGAAGGGACGTGGGTAACTATCAATGGAAACCACATCTTCATCCGTGAAGGTCAATCGGTGGGTTCAGCCATCAAAGAAAGGTTTGGTACTGGTGGTGGAGGTAGAGGTGGAAAAGGCGGAAAGGGTGGAGGTAAAATTGCATTAGAGGACGATAAGAAAAAGCTTGTAGAATCGCGGGTATTCAATAAGGAAGAATACGAGAAGATGGACATGCAGGCACGCAGGGAAGCATGGGAGAAGATGGATGTGGACGAACGGGATGAAATAACCAATGCCCGTGAATCTGTCCCTGCACGCGAGAAAGACTTACTTAAACCTCTTGGCAAGTGGCAGAATACGGGAGATATGGAGGCCGATATTGACAACAGGTTAGAGAAAGCTGCACTTCATATGTCTGATGATTCACTTGCCATTATAAAGGGTGATATAGGCGGGTATCAGGGTGTTTTGCGTGACGCTGGTATTGATGAAGAAAAAATAGGTTTTCTTATGTGTGCGGCTACAGATGCCCTGATTGCGCAGGAATTGGAGGCGCAGAACAGGCAGCTGGGTGATCATGGTGCACATCACGTATCGGGGAATATAGACAGGGCATTTGACATCTTCTCAATCACACCTATGTTGGAAACACCTCAGCAACAGGCAGAACTTATCACGGCCATGATATTCCATGACATGGGATATATGACAGAACCTTCAAGGACGTTTCTGGATGAGGGGCATCCACGATGGGCTGAGCAGTATTTCAACGAAGAACTCTACAGTGAAGTATCACACGTATTGGGCAAGGAATCGGCTATAAACATCGCACATCTCATAAGCACGCACGATGGCACGGAGTTGGACTGGGATCACGATCCTGTGGGAAGTGCACTACGTCTGGCCGATAATACGGCACTCTTTGAGTATGATAAACTCCCTCCCATGTTTCGTGAAGTCCCGGAAAATCTTGACCTTCTTGAACTGGTAAACAAGGGCATGGTTGATGTGGATGTTGCACGTGCACAAATGCTTATCAATATCACCCACTCCACGTCTATAACTCCGGCTGAAAAATTAAGATTTAATAATGCAGCTAATGAAATGACGGCATTTACTACTAAAACAACACTTGGTATGTTAGGTGCTGATATAGATGAAATCAAGTGGATGGATGGCCACCCGGTGTTCATACTTGTACAAAACGATGAATCCAAAAGATACCAAGAAACTCTCGACTTGGGACAGGACAAGTTTATGAAATTTAAGAAGGCGTATGGTGATACTTCACCCGACCTGACCTTTACATTGAGAAATCCAAAAACAGGAAAGGTTGTTCTGGAAGGCAAATATCTGACGACTGACCAATATAATAGTGAATATTTGGGAGTGGGGTGAAATGGGAGGCCCGGGTTCAGGGTGGTTCGCATCGGCGGGGCACGTCAGTCATAAACCAAAGTATGCCATAGGACGGCAGGCAGCCGAAGAGTACGTAGGGGAAACGTATCTTGGGAGGGACATACGGAAACAGCCGGAGAAGTTGCCGGGTGCATATAAATACAAACCTCCAGCCGGGAAGAAAACACGTCCACCGAAGAATCCCATTAAAAAATACTACAAGGACGTACCGGGGGCAAAGGATGATAATGATGCCGTAACACGGTTAAAGACATACTTAAACCCTGCATTTGCAAATACACCGGATTGCCAGAAACAGTTGCAGGCAATATGTGATTTGCCCGATATACAAAGGGACGAGTTGCTTAGAGGGATGGCGATTCTGGATGGCACAGGAGTGACAATAAACGGGATTGTCATTGCACCTCCACCCAATTCTCCGGATTCAATGGGGATGTATCGTGGACACGAAAACGAGATTTATATTCATCCAAATACTGTTACTGAAACAGGCCCGCGTCCGGGAGCTGCTCAACGTCTGGAACTGAAAAGACAAGAGGCGATAGCGAGTGTTGAAGGCAATCCGGGTCTAACACGTGAGAGAAAGGACGAAATGATTAAAATATTCAAGTCAATTAAAAGAAACAATGTTGGAGATGATAAGAATTTTCTGGCCGCGTGTATAGCTCATGAAAACAACCATGCGAAACATGCCGTAAAAGCAAAAGATCCGTGGAAGTGTATGACTGCAATGATGAGAACGATGAGGAAACATAAAGTAACAGACGCTGATTGCGCACAGGTGAGTGCATATACATTTACAAGTTTCGGTGCCGGTGATGCCAGAGAAGTGTATGCAGAGGTAGGAGCTGCCCTGTTTACCGGGGAAACATATGTTCCTCAAAGTCTGATTAACGCCTATTATGACAGGAAGTGGTATCTGTGAGTTACGGAATCTGTTTCGACTGCAAGCACTTCAAGATAATAAGCTGCACCGCCTATCCGAAGATAAACAGTATACCCATCGAGATTCTGAACGGGGAGGTAGACCATCACAGACCATACAAGGGAGATCATGGCATCCAGTTTGAACCAATGCAAGAGGGACAAGATGAGGTGAAAACAGAGCCAGAAGTAGAATCGACAGAAGAACAACCCATTCCAGAAGCAGAACAAATCAACCAAGAACCAGAACAGACAGAGGTATCCGATGAACAAGCGATTCAAGAAGGCAAAGAAGGAATTGAGGAAGTTACCGAAACTGATATTGAAAAGCCTGAAGGTGAGGAAGAGGCTGTAGAGAAACTGGATGATTTTAAGGTTGCAAGAATTGTATACGACATGAACGGCGTGCAGATTTACGAGAACGAGAACGCCGTCATAATGGTCAAGGTAGTTAATAAAAACCCGTTGAAGTTCGTGGTAAACTATGCAGAGAAAATTGAGGATACAACGAAGGACGATGGTTCAGACCAGACAACAGGGCTGGGTAAGAGGATGATGGACTACGAGGGAGTTACATTTGATTGAGGTGAAATAAATGGGTGGTCAGGGTAGTGGATGGTTCGCATCGGCTGGTCATGTCCCACGTATCAAGAGGGATAGTATAACCGTCCCGAAGTATAACCCGAAGGCGTATAAGGATCATTATGCGCTTATGAAAGAGAAGAAGATAAATGACGATGAATATGAATCCATCCGTCAGTATATCGGACTTGATGGTAGTCATAGGGGTATAAACAAAGCTCTTCGCGCAGGGGATGATACGAACCAGTGGATAAACAACGAGGTTAAAAGAATTAGAAGTGCTATGAATAACAATCCTCTTGAAAAAGACGTAGTGGTTTATCGTGGTGTCCCGGACAGGATTGCACAAAAAGCTATAAATGCGGGAAAAATTCACGATGAGGGATTCTGGTCTACATCAGCCGATTTTGAAATATCATCTGACCATTTTGCAGCTCCTTCCTCGTTGGATAATAAATCAAAATACATTAATTTTTTCCGTATCGTTGCAAAGAAAGGAGAACCGGGCCTGTATATCACTTCACATCAGGAAGAGGAATTCCTTTTGTCTGGAGGGAGATTCCGTGTGAAACAGGTTGTGCTTACTCCGGTTGTAAAGATAGAAGGGCACCCGGTTATGAGCTATGGAAAAACGAACCGTATCATTGAACTGGAGAGGATTACAAAATCTACAACACCAAGACCACGCACGCAGTCAGGAACGAAATTCAGGAGAGATTACTAATGGTAGGGAATGAAAACAGTGGGGATAAGGTAGGACATCCATATTACGGCAACCAGCATGGGCCGGGACGTGCAATAAAAACTTCAAAGGGAAAAACTCCGGGATGCAAGCAGTGGTCAGGGAAAATAAATAAACAGTTCGCAAAAAAAGTTGAATTTACCAACAAAACACCACAGGAAATTAAGGATGATGTTTATAAGCAAATGTCAGAACTGACCGAAATTACAGGTATACAACCTGAGCATTATATCGTATATACACGTGATGAATCCAGTTTTGGCAGGTACGCATCTCTTGGAGAAACAGCTACATGGGATTCCTCTAATCGTTATTTGGGAATGGCAGACCACGCCACAAAGGAATGGATTAAAAACAATATCCCTATAAAATATGAGGAAAATAAAAAGAATTTGACTGAACAGGTTGAGAAAGCCCGGTCAGAAGGGAATTATTCGTATGCCCGTGACTTGCAGGAAAAACTTGATAATCTGGAAGAAAGGGCTGGATATGAGGGCAAGACGTACGTAGGTAACGGAAAAAGAAACCCTATTATTGACCATGAGTTTTTCCACGAAATGACAATCCAGAGGATGCATCCAAAGGAAAAGCCGGATAAAGTACCAACAAATGTCAGGGAGATGTCTACTATAACGTCTAAGCTAAGAGATAAATTATCAAACTGCTCTCTTGATTGCCGGGTTTTCATGCAGAAAGTCAAGGTTTCTCATTATGGAGCAGAAAGGACATCAAATGCTGAAATTCCATGGGAAGAGGCATCCGCTGAAACTTACGCCTACTGGAAAGCTGGAAACGAGATTCCAAAAAGTATTGAAACGATATTTTTAAGTCTTGAATCCGGAGATATATATTCAGAGGTATTTAAATGATTCCGCAATGCATTTATTGTAAACATTACATGCCCTACGGGGAAGAGCCGTGGTGTCTGGCCTATCCGAAAGGAATTCCTGACGTAATATTCAACAATGAGGTAAGTCACACAAAACATTATGCAGGAGATCATGGTCTTTTGTTCGAGCTGAATAACAACCTCTCTCCGAAGGAACAGGAACTATATGACTACGTGAAGAAGGCACGTGAAAAATACGAGTGAGATACCATGCCAGAATATCCCGGTATAGATGCACCAATCAACCAGTATACGAGCTACATAGAGCAGACAGACGAGCTCCAGACTGCATGGGAGGATATTGTAGGTGCGAATAATGATGCCGTAGCTGCAATGCAGGACAAGCCGGAAAAGGATTACAAGAGGATGCTGGGTGTATTGCAGGATACGTTAAAAACGGCAGATATGAAGTATTCCAAGTACGGGAAGCTGAACTATCAGGAGCTTGTCAGGCACGATTTCATTCATAAGCTGGATAAGGCCGTTGCTATGGCCGTGAAGGAAGGGTACTCCAATATAACCAAGCGTGCAATCAATGACCAGAGAATCCTTGCGGAGAGGACGTATGGTTCAGCTGTCATGACAATAAATCAGGCCACCGGGATAAGTGCCAGTCCGAAGATAAGTGGGAAGGCAATAACAGAAATCCTGCAAAAGCCGTGGGATGGGATAAGTCTTAATGAACGTCTATACCTCCGGCAACAGGCTCTTGGGGTTACACTTCGTGCACAGATTGTCCGGGATACCATGGGCACAGGCGCAACCTACAGGGAGATAATGGAACACGTCCAGAAGGTCATGGTTCGGGACTATGCATCTCTTGGGAAAATGATGGAAGAGGCGGCACACCAGTTCCAGTCAGATGCAGAGCAACAGGCATTAAATGATCTTAAAGAAGAGGACATCCAGATTACCAAGACGTGGGTAACGGCAGGTGATAACCGGGTGCGGGAGGCGCATGAATATCTGGATGGGATGACTGTGGATGCACAGGAAATGTTTGAAGTCCCGGAGGGTGACTACCGGGGATACAAGGCGGATGGGCCGGGACTGTTTGGTGAGCCTGCACTGGATTTCAACTGTAGGTGCTATGTGGTAGCGGGTGTCAGACCGCGTGAAAAAGAATAAGTTCCAGTGGAAGTATAGGTATACTTTTTTGCATGGTGGTTCGCATTTGCGAACACAAAAAACGTGATTTTTGTCCGGGGTAATATTCGTTCTATTGACCGATAGGTAGGTCACTGGTATGTTCGTATGCGGAATTGAAAGAAACGCAATGGTACGGGTTTCTGTTCATTCCAGTGGAAACACACCCACAAGGTTTAAATACTGTCTTTTTTCTTACGGTGGGCATCGTAATATGATTCCAGAACACGGGCATCATTTATGATCGGGCAGGGATTATTGATTTCGTTCATGTGTGGGCAACAGGACATATCCGATTTCAGGACTTTTTCATAGGTTACAAAGGCTGGGTTATCTCCATCCGGTTTTGGCTTTCTGGTTATGGCCGTTACAGTACAGGTATACATACAAAATACCTTACCGCTATCACCAATCCGTTCCATGTATCCACCATCGGTTTTAATGTAGTATCCTGAACGAAGTAACCACTTGCAGTCCTCTACAGGTTCTCCCTCTTTTCTCTCTCCAACGTTTTGTGGGACGTTCAACTTATGCAATAGGGGCATAGGTGAAATGTTGTCTGCGAATCCATTTATACATTGCCAATGTAAATAGTTTTGAGGTAGGTAGATAGTTTTATAAACTCTCCCTGCGTATAGAACTGTGCCAAGAATGGCAGGAGAATAAAAACGAAATACGAAGTGTGGGACTACTTCCCCACTGAAAACGAGGCGTGGAACGAGGTGAAAACCTTGTGGGCAACAGGACTATTAGCTACCGCGCCTGTTCTGTATGGGGATGTCTGGCAGGTTCTTACACCTGTCGAGAGTGTTGAGGGATAAATTATGGAAGTAACTGACATTAGGAATCTTGGATGGTATGGTCAAGAGGCCATGTTATTCACCGGGACACCATCTACCGGCACGCACTATTTCCGTGCAATCGTTCTAGCGGGAAACCTGAAGGAACTGAAGATGACAATGCCGGACGGAGGGACGACTGCATTATGAAGTTCAACCGTAAAAACGTCATACATGTCTTGCAGGAACACATTGACTGCATTGACTTTTTGCTTGGCGAAACACAAATGATGCCAGCTACATTGGAGGCATGTATGTCCAAGCGTGAGGCATATGCACAGGCGATCAATGACATTAAGGAACTGGAGTGAAGTGAAATGAAAGTCTACCGTTGTAAACTTACATGTGAGGTAAAGACTGCACCACGCAAGGGATGTGTCTTTGCAAGTTCAGAGAGTATCTCATTTTGCAGGAATGATGACTGTGAGAAATCAGTAAATGACATTGCGGCATGTCTGAAAGAAGAGGACACCGAAATGGAAGAGCTCATGCAAGAGGACAGAGAGGACAGGAAATATATGAAGGAGAAGGGATACCTGTGAAACTAGCATGTGAAAACTGCGACAGCAAGCATTTCCGAATCCTCACAAAAAACGGGAAATGGTATGCACAGTGTGTGTCACCTGACTGTAACTGGGTGTATACCTTCCACATGGAGGTAACACTGAAGGGACGCGAACCAGACGAATTTGATGACTTGGGTGAGTGAAATGTCAGACGATAACATGATGACACCCATTCTCTGGAGGGAATTAAGCACCAGTGAAGAGAAGAAGTTTCGTGCAGCTGCACGTGCCTGCTACACACCGGGAACGAAGGTTGATCTCCTGTGGCATCCAGTATACCTGCATGAGTGCTACAGGATGAACAAAGAGGCAGGGATATTAAAGAAGAAGTAGGGAGGTGAAATCAAATGGCAAAGGTACTCATATCGGAAACGGTGGTTAAACCCGTAAACGTCTATCCCGAATGTCCATATGCGGGCAAGTATATGGATGGCGGGAATGGGTGGAACATAGTTCCATGCATGCATCCTCGTAAGACACAGGAATTCTGCTCATCCTGTCACATACCACCCGTTAATTGTCCATTCTAACCTTTTTTAGACAGGTAGATAGTTATATAAACCAATACTGCGTATAGTTATTCTGGTGATGTAAAATGACCATGCCTACCGTAGTATTCGGCAATGCACCTATGGGATACAAGTTCGTAACCACTGGCAATACACCTGCCAATGCCCTGAACTGGTATCACAATGCCATGTCTGTTGCAGGCAATCTGCACCGGAATCCCGGCACATACATTGTGACCGTGAACCGTGGCATGTTCTCCCTTTTCCTGAAGGGTACTCATAAGGGCAAGCTGGGTGAGAAGGTAGTGGTGGTGGGCTAATCCCACCCGTCACTTTTGAGGGATTTATGAAACTTGGAAGAGTTGAAGTATCCGGTATCCAGCGGATAGTAGAGAACCGCAAGGTTGTGTGGGAGAGATACCGCAACCGCTGGGTGAAGTTCATCAACGGGGAAGATTTCCCACGTGGTGGAATGTCTGTAGAAGAGATGCATCGATACCTCCAGCGTCGTATCTATGACGAGAGATGCCGGGTGTGGCTGCACAACGAGAGTATCAACATTGAGAGGAACAAGAAATGACTGAAAAAAAGGAAACGGTATTCGATGCACTGGGTGTTGAAAATCCCAGTAAGGAATTGAAAGATGAATTTCAGGCTATTGCCTTCAAGTGTACCACTATGCCGGGATACACCCGAAGTGATGCGGTGCTTGACATAATCAAGACCGTAGGTGTAGAGGACACTCCTGACACACGCAGATTGTGTGCACATGCAATGTCCTTTGGTGAGGGTATGCAGAACCTCCAGCAAAAGCTTGGTATGCTTGCCCGATCAATGGGACTTGATGCAGACGAGGACTAACCGATGTCTGAAACCAACAAACACATACAAACACCCTGTGAAGCTTTGGGTGTAAAAAATATTACTGACAAGGAAAAAGACGAGATATATCGCGTTGCAGAAAAATCACTTATGGAGCCAGACTACTGTAAGAGTGATGCGATAGTAGATATAATCAAAGCTTTGGGAGAAAAGGATACTCCGGGCACGCGCAGGTGTATGGCCTGCTTATACTCCTTTGTTGAAACTGTGTGTGAAATGGACACGAAGATGAAGGAGTTTATAGATTCTATGTCTGGTGGAGAGCACAAGAAATGACCAGAATGAAATGCCCTCGATGTTCTGGCCGTGTAATTAAATGTGGCGGAGCACTCCGTAAGGGCGGGAAGAAACAGAGATACCAGTGTACAGTATGCGGGTATCCGTTTGTTCCAGAGGATAAGGACGAGATATTCATTCCCGATCCTGATCCTACCATAACCGCACAGGACATCGAGGATGCAGCTGAACTGATAGAGAACCGTAGAAGAGAGCACAGACTTCCTGTTGTGGATTGAAATAATCCGCATCTCTTTTTATTACCAGTATTCATAATTTTCCGTAACCTTTATATACTATAACTGCGTATACCTATGTAACCTCTCCAATAGGGGCAATCTTTTTTCTGGACTATTTATTTAGGACAGGTTTTTTGCAACTCTTGGGGATTAGAGGATACTTATGGTAGATGAACCCAAAGCACCAGACAACGTGGAAACTCCGAAGAAAGAAGAGGCTCCTCCTGTCGAACCGAAAGCTGAACCGAAAGAACAAAAGCATCCAGACGAAAACGATGAGGACTGGAAGGCTAGAGTAGAGAAAATCGCTCAATCAGCCGCAGACAAAGTACGGACAGAATACGCAAAGAAGCTGAAAGACGCTCAGCGTGAAATTGAACTGCTCAAAACCGAAAAGATGTCGGAAGGCGAGAAGAGGGAATTTGAAGCTCAAAAACTGAAAGAAGCTCTGGAATCCAAAGAGAGGGATTTGACCAGACGAGAGATGGAACTTCTGGCGATTAAGACGTTAGAAGAGAAGAAACTTCCAGCGGGATTCTTGGATTTTGTTATCGGGGAGAACGCAGAGGATACCAATAAACGCATTGCGCAACTGGAAAAAACGTTCGGTGCGGAGTTAAAGTCTGCCGTTGATGCAAGAATGAAGGCGCACGGTATTGTACCGGGTAAGGGACGATCAACCGATGGTAGTACTTCATATGAAGGCATGACACCAAAAGAAATCGAGAAGAAAGCCAGAGATGATCCTGAATGGTTCAGGAAGAATGAGAAGGGCATACTCGAATTCTATAGAAGCGGATACAAAAAGTAGGATTTTTTAACAGATATCCAATTAATTTTAAATCACTTTTCTCAATAAAAAAAGTAAAGGATAGATAATATGGCGATAGGAAATTTTACTCCTGAAATATGGAGCGCTAAAATTTTCTCTGATTATGACAAGCAATTCGTATTCGGAAATGTTGTAAACAGGGAATACGAAGGTGAAATACGTGCCTTTGGTGACACCGTGCGCATCAATTCGCTTGGCCCTGTAACCATTGGTTCATATACCAAAGATTCAACCAGCATGACAGTCCAGCCTCTTACCGGGCTTGACCAGACGTTGAACATCGACAAGGCAGATTATTTTCACTTCTTCGTAGATGACATCGACAAGGCGCAGAATTCTCCAAAGGTAATGGGAGAGGCCATGAGGAAGGCAGCCGTAGGTCTTGCAGAAACCGCAGACGCACGCATTGCCGGACTTTACACTGAAGCAGGGATTGTTATGTCCACTGCCGAAGTTGGCCCTACTGTGGTTGTCGAGAAGCTTGCACAGATTCATCAGAAACTTGATGAGAACAACGTACCCTATGATGGCCGGTGGATTGTAGTCCCTCCGTGGTTCTACAGTAACATGCTCCTCGCAGGACTTGGATTCCAGCCGTCTACTAACATGGGTATACGGAATATCGACGCAACCGCCAGCTATGAGGCAGGCCGGATTGGACGTGTCATGGGATTCACTATCTATATGTCAAACAACCTGACAGAAGGCCCGTCACATGTATCAACCACTCCTGAGCACTACGTCATGGCAGGCCACCGGGATGCAATCACGTTCGCAGACCAGATTACGTCTGTCGAGGCATACCGTCCAGAACTCCAATTTGCGGACGCGGTCAAGGGGCTCCACGTCTACGGCATGAAGGTCGTCCAGCCAAAGGCACTGGCATATATGGTGTCTGAATATTCGACGGTGTGATGAAAAATGACTTCAATGATTACTCCTACAGCATACCGGGCGAAGATTGTACCTGATTCAACCCTCTACGGTATAAAAGTATCAACAAATCTGAACGCAACCGGAGTTCCCGGTTTCTACCAGACATCAGCAAATACATATATTGAATTCCCGGTCAGGCGCACGTCTGGCGGGAAATCATATCAGGACGTGTTCTTCAACATTATCTTTGCAGAACCCTGTACCGGATCAACAGCCAACTATGCGGCAGTTGCAGTCCAGTACCGGCCCTCTTCAGAAGGTGGATTCAACCTTTCGAGCGGTGGTTCTACAAAGGAATCAGCGTTCAAGACATTCCTTTCAACAGGATGCTTCGTGGCAACCTCAACAGAAGGACAGATGTTTACATTCGGCCCTGTGGACACACAGACGTTCGGCTGTATTGCATCCGCAACCTCCAGCAACTATGACAAGGGCGATGTGTACATCCGTATGATGGTAGGTTACTCAACCGCAACCACTGTCACCCTCGATGCACTCTCAACCAACGCGCCTGTTGGCTGTTATTTCATCCGTCCACTTAACCGTGGGCTGTAAATAATCTCATAAATTTTTTGGACTAAATGGAATTGGATTAAAGGGAGAAAGTATGGTAAAGAGAGTTACTAAACCGAAAATTGATGTAGCAGAGCTTGAAAAGAAAACGGCTGAAATCCTCCAGAACGCAGATAAAGTTCTCGCACAGCCAATCGCTGAACCTGTCAAAGAACAACCTTACATAAATCCGCCACCGATGGGAAGCGTGGCATCGTTCGTATGCAGGACACCAGAAGATTTGGAGAAACACAAAGACAAACCCGAATTCATAAAATTGGTTACTGATGAAAAAGGAAACCTCTTGCCTGAATGGGTACAGATAGGACGTATGTTCAATCGTCCTCATAAAAAAGTGTGCATTGTAGGATTTGCGGATACGAGGACGGAAACACCATTCCAAGATCCAACACAGGAGATTTGGGGATTAAACGATTTACACGGTTCTCTTCCACGATACGACAGATGGTTTGACATTCATACGAGAGAGAATATCGATGAAGATGTCAGACTGGGCAGAGTACCACCCGGACATAAATGTGGACTTGACGGGCTGCGTGGGTTGAATGTCCCTATATACATGCAGGAAAGATATCCTGACATTCCTAATTCGGTTAAATTTCCCTTAAAGGAGATTGTGGACAGATACGGTAATTACTTTACCAATTCTATCTCCTATATGACGGCACTTGCAATTTTTGAGGGATACCACGAAATTTCTATCTATGGGGTAGACATGGCCGTGGGATCGGAGTACGTTAATCAGAGGCCGTCGTGTGAGTATTTCATCGGGCTTGCCAGAGGTGCGGGTATAAAAGTGTATATTCCGCCTGCATCTGACCTATGCAAAACGAGGTTTATGTATGCGTTTGAGGCAGAACGCCAGCACCAGTACAAAGAGAAAATTGAGAACATGATAAAGAACATGCAACAGAGGGACGGTCAAATTCAGGAACAGATGCGTCAGATGGAACGTTCTCACTACCAGTACGAAGGTGCGATAGGCGCTACCCGTGAAATCGATAAAATCTGGGCCAATCTCGATGACAAGCTGTAAATCGTGAACAAAAAGTTCGCATTTGCGAACCATGGAGGTAACAGAAATGGGAGGGCCGGGTTCAGGGCCACGTCCGGGACAAAGGAATCGTGCCGGGACGGGTAAAGGAACAAACAGATTCTATACAGGAAAAGCCAAGACGAAAGTGGGTATTAAAAAGGATATACGTGCCGGAAAACTTGGTAAAAACAGAAAATACAATTATTCGACATCCGAATATTCCAAAGGAGATCCACGTGGACAGCATGCCATATCAAAATATAATCTGAAAGGAAATTCCCGTAAAGGTCGTGTAGCTTCTATTGGAAAAGGCATGGGTAGACGATTCAAAGCAAGGCGGTAGGTACTTACCATGTCACTAACAGTAGCAGAGGTAAAAGACCTGATGGAAATTACTTCCACGTCACATGATACTGTCATAGCCGCACTCCTACCGTTAGTTACACTGGGAATAAATGAATATTGTGGCGGATGTTTCTCTCATCAGGTGAAAGAGGAATCCGTCACATTCACAGCTTCTGGAGCTACAGGATACCAGTCATTGGCACATAATCCGGTGGTTAGGAATACCGTAGTGGTTACGTCTACTGACAGGGGCACTCAATTTTACGGGGATGCCTTCATGTCCGATGTGCCACAGGTAACATATCCCATTCCCAGCACATACGTAGAGGATTACGTCTTGGATTACGAGGGTGGACGGATACACGTTCCAAGCACATTTTCACAAATACTGGATACAACCACAGACACAGGCACAGTTCTTGTAACGTATGCCTACGTAGATTTACACGGCTCTGCGAAGATTGCAGCTGCACGTGTCCTGCAACAGCACTATACCATGCCTTCGGGGATAGGTTCAGAAAGTGTTGGCTCACTCTCCCGTTCTTATACCGGAGGCGGAGGATATAGCGGGTACGATGGGTACGTATCTGCGTTACTTGCACCATACAAAAGGCCACGGTTGATATAATGTCACACATGGCAGACCTACTTACAAAGTGGTCACACCAGACAATTACAGTGTTACATGCAACCACGGCATTTGATTCTAATGGAATGGCTGTCACCAGCACATCTGTATCGTATACTGCACTCTGTCAGTACAACACCCGTGCGGCACTGGGGAGGGACGGAAAATCCATGGTGAGTAACTGTCAGATTCTTTTCTCTCATGACACCACCATTGGAATTGACGATATTTTAACCCTGCCGGACGGGACATCACCTACTATCATCTCCATAGAAAAAACCGTTGATTTTGACGGAAACACCGAATACATTAAAGTTTACACATAAGGGTGATTTTTTTGGAAATAGATCCTGTAGCATGGATAGGAGTTACAATAGCTTGTATGGGGTTGTTAGTAGAACATTTCTATTTTCAAGCCAAGTTACAGGAAAGAATCGCAGTACTGGAAACCAGACATCAGTGCTTACAGGGAATGGAAGGAGATGTCCGGGAAATTAAAACAAAAGTTAATCTGTTCTGGAACGCACTTGAAGAGAAAATACCTGATTTGTTATTGAAAGGGAATCCCATTCCTCCCGATAGTGACCTGTTCCATTTATTACAAAAGTATATGTCAAAACAAATTTCCTGCATAGAGTTATCAAAATTACTAATAGAGCTGGACAAAGAAGCAAAAAACAAAGATCATTCAGCCGGAGAAATCCTTGCGATTACAATGATATCTGCTATAGTTCGTTCTAAACTCGAAGCTGGAAGTCCTCCAGAAAACGTGATTTCTAATGCCGTCTAAAATAACGCTTGGCCCGACAGGAACGCGATACGGCGCAACCATGAGTGTAGATATTCGTGGGTTTGACAAGGTGCGTGCGAATCTTAAAACACTGGTGGAACAATATCCCAAAGAATTGGGACGAGCCATGGGTGAAGAGTGTCAGGCTATCATGACGGAATCCATGAGAATCTGCCCGTATGACCAGAACAATGATCATGAGGACGGTTCACTTCACCTCGTAGAAACCGCTGACATAACTGGCCCGGTAGAGCGAGGTGAAAACGATATTGTATATATCCTGTCATATGATACTCCGTATGCAGTCCTCCAGCACGAAGTACAGGAGTACCACCACGATGCACCTGAACAATGGAAGTATCTGGAACATCCTACAAATGCACGTGTCAAGGTTCTTGCAACCAATCTCATACGTGGTGTGGATATGGAGAGGATGCTTGCAGGTTCGTATAAGGCACAGTCATGGCAGGAGATAAATGCTGACATGAAAAAGTGGGTTAATCTGGCCAGAATCAACAGGAGAATGGGTGGACAGATAACGGGGAGATTTGCATGAACATGTTAAATGATCTGGCAACGTGGCTTGGTTCATCATCCACAGGATTTAAACAGATAGGGCCGGGTTCTTCGTATACAATATATAAATACCAAAGACCTGCTAGCACGGCAAATATGCACGTATTGTATCAGTACGGAGGCCCGGGGCCGGATGTAACATTATTGTATCTGGATAATCCAAGCCTGCAAGTGATAACATTATCAGCCGCAACCTCTGATTTGGGATATAATCAGGCATTAATTGTCCAGAACCGATTACGGTTTGTATCGAGTATGAATTTACCTACGTCCACAGGTAGTTATTACGTTTTTATCCAGCCAGTCCAGTCACCCATTGCAATGGGACTGGATTCTGACAGGCGTATGCAGTGGTCACAAAATTTCCAAATTAAAATGTCTTATTAAGGAGTGTAAAGATGGCACAACCAATTTTAACATCAACGAATGTAAATAGCGGGTATGGAACGGTTTTATCCTTTTCAACAGCTGGGAGTACTGGCACATTTACTCCGATAGCAGGTATTCAGAACCTTGCCGTACCCACAAAGAGCGTAAGTATGATAGATGTTACATACTACGGAAGTACAGAAGATTATGACCAGACCTTGCCCGGTGGGATATTCAAGCATGAAGATATGACCATGACCGGGTGTATGATTACCTGTTCGTCTTTCTTCTCCGGCACAGGCACGTTTGAAATGTGGGACATGAAAACATGGCTTGAAGATGGGCAAAGGATAGGATGGAAGATTGAAATAGGTACTACGGCATCAACAATGAATGTCTATTATGGCAATGGGTATATAACTGCCTTTGCACTTAAAACACCTCTCGATGGTGTGGCAACATTTGATGCAACGCTGAGTATTACCGGAAAACCATCCTTCGGGGATTCAACGTAGGTGAAATAAAATGGCAACGTTAAGTGCAAGAAATTCGTTCGGGACATATATCTCATTTGCAGGTACTACAGCTGGAACACCAGTGGGAATTGCGGGCATACTCAATGTATCTCCTCCAAGCTTCTCAAAGGATGTTTTGGATATAACAAATCACGGGACAACCGATGGGTATACCGTAGTTATCCCTTCAAAAATGGGGAAAACCGGGCCGGTTCAGCTTCAGTGTATCTATCTTACGTCATCTTCAATGATGTCTGATACAATTCTGGATGCATTTGAAGGCAGAACGAAAGGGACTATGTACCTTGTAGTTGGTGGAAGCACGGTTATGGCACAGATTTCCATGGAAGGATACGTTATAAAATACGGTCTGACCGCTCCTCTCAATGATAAGGTTACGTTTGAGATGACATTCAAGCCTACGGGCACTCCGACAGTAGCAACCGCAACCACTGGATACTAACCCGGAGGTTAAAATGCCGTCCGGCACATGGACAATATAATTTTTTGTTATGCATACCTGTGGATAGAAATGTATTCTACACTCTTGATTATGGATAAACCGCGTCACCTGCGATTCACATTTGATATCATGTCAGAGCTGGAGCAGGCTATACCCGGTGGATTTATGAGCATATTCCAATTCCCGTCTACCGGGGAAAGTGGTCTTTTAGTATTACGTGACATTTTATATGCTGGGTTGAGGTGGGAAGATCCATACCTCACCCAATCCAGAATAGGCGAAATGTTACTGTATGACGGATACGATACAATGTTTATCTGGAAAAAGGTGTATGATGCCCTCGTCTATGATCAGTGGATTACACAACAGTCTGAAGAAAAACAAACAGGACAATCAGGACAAAAACAGGACAATCCGATAACAATACTCGAAATGCTTGATAATATTGAGGTTATTGCATACGGGACGATGAGGCTCACTCCCGCTGAACTCTACGCGCTCACTCCGCGAGAGTTTAATATAATGTTAGAAAATTTTGGTGAAGTAGAAAATCAACGAGTGGGACTTATCTGCGCAACCATCCTGAATTCACAGGGTGGTAAGAAAGGCGGAGAGCCGTTTACTCCTGACGATTTCTTTAAGCCTAAAAAGCCAAAGATTATGTCAGACAAAGAAATTATCGATGTATTATCTGTGCTGGTAGGGAGGAAGCTATAATGGTAGATGCTGGTAAAGTTGAAGTAGAAGTTGGAATGGATGCCACTCCGTATGAGCAGGGTGGACAAAAGGTTATACGAACCAATGAGGGCATCCTTCGCAGTTACGAAGATTTCAAAAAAACAGTTGAAGATGCCGGATTATCTATTGATGAAACCACCGGCAAGGTAGTAGAATCTACCAAAGCTACGAAAGAAGCTGACAAGGCTACTGGTGGATTAAACACCGCAATGATCAACCTCTCCTCCGGGTTGTATGTAGCTGAGAAAGGATACGATTACCTTACCAAAATCTACAACCAGTTTATCGGCTCTACCATGGCACAGGTATCCGCTCTGGAATCTCTCCAAAGACAGACGGGGATGACGTGGCAGGAAACGCAGAGGTGGAAGGAAGTTACTGAAGATTTAGGCGTGGATATGGGATATCTCGCTTACTCAATGCGTAACTTCTCTATCCACATGTCACAGGCCACTGTAAAAACGTCTGAAGCTGGTAAAACTTTCAAAGACCTTGGTGTTGAGGTGAAAAACTCCAATGGCACGATGCGCAATACAAATGAGGTATTCATAGATACCCTGTCAGCACTCCAGAAGATGCCAAATGAAACCCGGCGCAACCAGATAGCTATGCAGCTCTATGGACGTTCGTGGTTCGAGCTGTCAAAGCTGATGCAGGAAAATGTAGATATCAAGAAAAGACTTGCTGAAGCCGATCCTGTAATGACAGAGGCGGAAAAAAATCAGGTAAAAGCTGCAACACAGGCATTTCGTGACTGGAATAACTCAATGGATAGATTGACCACCACCATTGGTGTCCGTCTTATGCCGATGTTTACGGCACTGATGAATTTCCTGAATAACAGCCTCCTGCCAGCAATAATAGGAGCTCTTGACAGGGTTGAATACTTGGGATACAAATTTGCTCATATAAGTGAAAAAATATCCTTCAAAGAATACGTGACAGGACGGGATGCGTACCGTGCCAGTCAATTAGCAGGAGAGGCGGCCATAGATACACAAAATGAATTAAACGATTCTATGGAAGAAGGCAATAGGATTCGTGACGAGGCACTTGAAAAAGATAATGCGTGGCTGACTTCCTTCTTAAATAAATCCAGAGGATATACACCGGAAGGTGAAGTATTAGCCGCTGGAGAGAAAGGAGAATCTGTCCAGAAACAGGCAACAGATATACTGGGACTTCTTAAAGACTTAAATCTTGGCGTTGAAGCTAATGAACAAATAACTGGAAAGTTATTGGCAAACGCAAGAGAGAGGATGGTCTTACTCTACAAGGATATTCACGGTATTAGTTATAAGCAGTTTACTGAACAGACGAAACTTATCAACGAGGCTGAAATTGCTGAAATAAATTCCCATGCAACTGCTCTGGCATCCTTAATGACACATCTCAAAGATAAGACAAAACTCAATGAAGATTATGTCGATGACATGAGAAACTTGCAGGAAGAAGCTGCACAATACGAAGAATTGATTTTTGCCACCAAGAACCAGAAACTCATGGATATGTGGAATGACCTGAAGAGCAAAATTGAAGCCGGGGATATCGATGCTCTTATTACTATTTCACAGAAATATCAGGAAGTCAAGGGAGGAGCGCCAGCTGGTGGATGGCCAGCTGGTGGTATAACAAAGTTTGGGCCAATGGGATGGGAAGGCTCTGAAATGGCATCTTTCTTCAAGACTGCCATGAAAGTCTTTGCTGATCAGGGCATTGAAATAACACAGGAGATTTACAACCAGATACTACAGGCATGGGGTACTGGTCAGTTAATACCCGGTCAAAGTCTTGCAAATCAGGGGCCAGAAGAAAGCTTGGCAAATACAAAAAAGCCTGTTGTAGTGGATATTGAAAAACAGGAAGCTAAAATAGAAAATGCAACTGTTACTGGAACTGGATGGAAATTCACAGGCGAGATTCAGACAATAGAATCATTGAAAGATACTAATATCACGTCAGAAAGTGCCATTATCAATCCGTTAGAGGCATCCATCACCAATGAAAAGGATACTACTATCACAGGGCAGGGAGATGTTATTTTACCCGGACTTAACCTCACTGTTCAGATGCCACAGGGTAAAGAAACAACTGCACGTGGTGGCGGATGGTTCGGTTCTGGAACACAGGAACAGGTAAGTAATCAGGGGCTTATTGATGCCAAAGGAAGGTTTTTCAACTGGGTTACGGGTACATACCAGACAACACAGGAGAGAGCTGCATGGGAGAAAGAACATCCCGGTATGTTAGCTCCGCTAGAGCCGAAAGCATCTGGTGGGCCTACACAGACCGGGAAACCGTATCTGGTAGGTGAAAAAGGGGCAGAGTTGTTCGTCCCGTCACAAAATGGAACAGTAGTCCCGCAAGAAATGGATTTGGTTTCTTCCCTCGAAAATATTAATGAAACACTTGTAGATGAAGGAGTGAAAGACAGGGAAAAACTAACCGATATTAAGGGGATGTTTGAAGAGAACGGGGAGAAAGACAGGAAAAAACAGGACAATCTCTTTGGGACGTTGCAGGATGCTGTTGCAAAAGTTGCTGACGTAATTTTTGGTAAGAAAGAACCTTTAACAGATATTGGAGGGATGTTCTCTCCTATAGAGAAACGGGCAAAAGGTGGGCCTACAGAGGAAGGCAAACCATATGTCGTAGGTGAAAAAGGGGCAGAGTTATTTGTTCCCGGTGAGAACGGCACGATTGTCCCATTTGCCTCTAACAATAATAACTGGATATATACTCCCGGAGCTGGCGGCATAGAAGCTGGCGAGTGGACAGCTAAAATGCTGGAGGGCATGGACTATCTGGATATAAAAGATGCAGCTTCATACTGGAAGAAATATGAGGAGTATCTGACAAGCTTGGGAATATCGCCAAAAACGGTTCTGAAGAAGAACCTGCGTACCAACGAAAAAACTACTTTTTCGGATACTGGTGCATGGAAATTAACTGACTTTTATGAGATGGATGAATCTGTAGGTATTTCAGGAAATGTACCTTCTATTTATCCGACAGAATTTACTAACCTGTGGGGAGAGAGATTAAAAATCGATGAAAGTAAGCCATGGGGAATCCAGAATCCGTTAAAAGGAAGTATGTGGGATTTGAGTGTTGATAAGGGGAAACGATATACTGACATGGCACTGAATACCCTTGGATTCAGATATCCCAAGCTCGTTCAGAAATATCCATTTTTCCGTGATACTGATTCCAACGCACAGGCGTTTGATACTGCGTGGTATATGAATAATCCGGGTAAAGGCATGCCTCCAGATGTCGAAAAGGCACGAATGGAGATGCAAGAGGAAAATAAAATCAGATCACTTTCAAATCAGACGTTAGGGCCAGCCGGAATTGAACAACAGGGAGCCGATTTTGCAAGACTTCATCCGGGTATGGAAAATCCATATGAACGCGGGGCTACAAGTTCAAATATTGGTGTATGGGATGATGCCACAGTAAAAAAACTGGAAGAAGAGAGAAGGTCACAATTATCTCCTGAAGTATTAGATTCATTGAAGGAAACCAGTGATGAATCAGTAGACGCGGTTGCTATTGCAATAGAAGCTGAAAAGGGAGGATATGAGATAGATCCATCCGTAACTGAAAAAGCTCTTAAAGCTGGATGGATTCCAGCTACTGACTGGTTTAAACCACAGAAAAAGACGCAGGGTGGATTTACTTTTAAACCCATGCAATTTGGAGGGCCGGTTCTGAAAGATAACAGATACCTCGTAGGTGAACAAGGGCCGGAGTTGTTTGTCCCATCAAGTACTTCAATTAGTAATGTTTCATCTTCAGAAAAGGTGGTTAATATCATTATAGAACTGGACGGGGAAGTAATTGCCAAGAAAATTGCAGCTCCATTAGTAGGTGAAATCCGTGTTCGCACAGGAGTGAAATTTTAATGGGTGGAATAGTTTTTGGTGTATATACATTCGGTTCTCTTCTTGGGCCTGCAACATCTACCGGGACGGGTTCTACCGAAGAAGAATCAACCGGGGGTTCTACGTTTACAGGCGGATTGTATCCGATAGAGGAAACGTATACCATTCTTGGAGGGGAAATTTTTTACCCGTTAGTAAACTCAATTTCATTCGATAATGCGATTGGACAGAGAGGCACGTGCAATTTTCAGGTATACGATACATTATCAACGTATTCTTTTTTGATAGGAGAGAACATTGAACTTTATAATTCCACTAACCTGTTATGGTCTGGCGTTATCAACGGGTTGCGCAGGCGGGCACTTACCTCTACTGGTGTACACTGGGAAATATCCGGAATTTCATGGAACTATGGCGCTGATAAACGAAGAATAGTCAATACCTATGTTGCAGATCACAGCTCTGGTTATTTCCACGAAGGAGCTGTGCAACAGGGTGTTATTATTGAATCACCGGATTCAAATTACACTACGGATTCTCCAATCATCTTCTACGGAAATGTTCCTACCAGTGTAGTAAATGTTGGCCAGAC
>Ga0115026_10000012_pt1 | contig 38902 bp, 56 predicted proteins | sample Mud_0915_D1_FD_83878 | JGI IMG/M metagenome (GOLD analysis project Ga0115026, IMG submission 83878) | Wetland microbial communities from Old Woman Creek Reserve in Ohio, USA - Mud_0915_D1 | ecosystem: Environmental > Aquatic > Freshwater > Wetlands > Sediment ...
GCCAGCGGGTTCAGAATGTCGTAAAAATCTTTCCAATCCCCTTGCAATTCACCCTGCCTGCCGGTCCTAAGCATGTCGATATACTTCACAAACTCATCCGGAGTGGCGGATCTAAGGCGTTTTCCCGTCTTGGCTAAACGTAATTCAAGGGTGGTGATCAGTTTGTCTTTCTGTCCCTTCATGCGATAAAGGGCAACCTTGCTTTCTCCCGTTACCCCATGTTCGGGATAGAAGATAAAATCCATTATCCGGTTGTAATCCTTGACCGGTTTGGATTCCTTCAGGTCCGAAATGTATTGCTTAACCTCCTTACGGGTAGGGGGGGCAGGCTGGGTAATGCCCTCCGCCGTGACGATGGGGGGTCTCTCTGGGGGGGCCAGGGGTGTTTCCTTGCCTTTTGGGGAGATAGGTCTGCCAAAGGCGTCATACTGGTCGAATTTGGAAATAACCCCGAGGTTTTCAGCAGCAGTAAATATCCTGTCTTTTTCCTCCGGTGACATATTTGGATCGTCGCGGATGCCATCCCTAAAAGACTTGTTCGCCAGATCCATGGGGACAAAGGGCCAATTTTCATCCCAGCCTGCATCCTGCTGTTCTTTTAGCGATAGATCACGAACAGAGGGGATTGCTTCGGCTGACTTACCTGACGAGATAATCTCAGCCGCCTCGTCAGGTTTCATTTTATTGATCGCGGCCTGATCATAACCAAGACCCCTTAAAGCAATCTCGTCAGCCTTGGTGATCATCATCTTTACGCTGGCTTCTTGACCTTTACCTATTTGGGAGTCTTCTTTTGGAAAGGGAAGCTCTTCTTGCCTTTCTGTGGTCCCTTCTGGGGCAACACTTGGGGCAACATTGGATTTTTCGAATCCAGGGAGAAGGGGTTGACGTTCTTCGAGGCTTTGGGTTTCATCGGCATTTTGGAAGTTTTGGGTTTCATATCTTTCTCCTGGTTTTGGTTTGTTAACTGCTCTTTTGACCTGTTCTTCTACAGCCGTTGCGTGGTCAATACCGGTTTCTTTTGAAGGCATAACGTTTTCTGTCTGCGGCTGTTCTCCTCCAACCGGGGGTGCCGGTTTCGGACCAGGCACCTTAATTCCCTTAATCAGACCCGTTATGCCATGAGCGGCACCGAACGCTCCCGCGCCGGTCAGTACATTCGTCAACCGTTCTTGCCAGTTTTCAGCGGGTTCGGTTGCGCCAGCCCCCGCCCCCAAGGCGGCGCTGCGTCCATATTCAAATCTGTTAAGGATCTTCTTTTCGTAGCTATTCAGCGGAGTATTGCCCTTGATCTTGTCGAAGATAAGCTTGACAGTAGGATTCATCTTGGATGCCAAAGCTTCTATTGCTCCACCGGCACCCTCAAACATGCTGAACATGGCAGCGTCTTTCAAAGCATTACTACCACGGGTTTCGCCTTCTTCAGGTTTACGGAGTCCGCCCCACAACCCGCCGATTTCCGCGCCCCGCGCCATCCCACCAATGATCGAGGCAGCTCTGGGCACCAAACCGACCGCCTGAAGCCCTTTTGCCACCGGGGCTATAGCAAGACCCATGCCGACCAAATGAGCGCTGTTAGCGGCGATCTTGTGCCCCATACCGGCATTTTTTGGAGTCTCAATGGTATCGTCAGCATACCCCCCGGTGATACCCTTCATAAGTTTCGAGGGGATGTCCCCATACTGGGGCATTTCCTGTTTCAAAACGGTATTGACTTGTCCCGTAAAGGTAGGGTGTTGCTCAACAAACTGCTCTCCCTCCCGGCCAGCTTCCTCAAGGGCCTTGTTGCCGATAAGCTTTCCTAGCCCGGTAATCCCTTTTTGGGCGTACTTGGAAACAAAGCCATAGGGGTTGAAACCCATGCCTTGAGATTTCTGCGAAAGATGCCTGATAATATCCTGATCCTGGTAGCCCTCTTTCCGCGCCCCCTCTATATCAAACTTGCGGGACTTGGCGAGATAGTTGGCTATATCGGCATCTCCATAACCTTCTTTTCGTGCTGCTTCAATATCAAAGGCCATATCTCTTACCTACTTATCAAAAGCAGACAAAGGTTTTACTGGTTGCTTCCGATTTTGAGGGACTACCGCCTCCGGTCTTCCACCAGTAAATTCATTATATTCAGCTACTGCTTTATCATACTTTGCTTGCAAAGCTGGTTTTTCAGCCCTAGTAGCCTTACCAAGTTGAGTACTTAAGTTATTTACCTTCCTGGTTAAGTATCTTTCTCTTTTTGACGGTTTATCCTCTTTCAAATACTTAGCTTGTTCCCGTTTTAACCCAGCACCAGCAATAGATTCTGTTGCACTAGCTCCTGCTTCTCCAGCCTGTGCATTCGCAAGCCGTGTTTTGGGTCCAGTAATAAAACCTCTCTCATCCAGTATCTTGCCAATTTCCGCCTCTTCCTTCCTTGCAGACCAATTTTCCCTGTTAGCCTTTGCCTTTATCTCATATATTTCCGCCTTAAGCTTCGCCAGCTTACCTTCCGCTTCCGTAGTAGGAGCCAACCCTTCCATTGCTCGATAAAATTCAGGCATAGTCAACCCAGCAGGGATTGTTTTGTATGCAGGCATCTTACCTGTTGCTTCATCCGGATAGATCCACTCGACGGTTTTTGAAGTCCCATCGCGTGAGGTAATCGGTACGCCCATATTATGCGTTGAGAGTACATCTCTTGAAATAAGTCCTTTTCGTTCCAATCCCTGTAATTGACGTTCCCAATCCTGCAATCCTTTTTTTGCTTTGTTTTCACGTATTAAATCGTCTCTCATGCCACCGATCTTCCCGGTCACCTCGGCATCCTGTCTCTCGTCCAGTAATGCCGCAAGCCGAGGATCGTTGTCGTCAAGAGGGATATATTTACCGGTTGCGGTATCAATCGCCGTATGTTCAGCTACGATACCTCTGCCGGGTTTCCACGAAGCAACCCTGCCGTAATATTTCAAGCCTTCAGCTTCAGGATGAGGGTAGGTGTAAGCTGACTCGTCGTCATTCTGAAGGGGTTTGTAGTACGGCTTAAAAAAATCACTATCGGGATTGTAGAAAGTATTTTTTTGTTTTGCCGCCAAGGCATCAATGGTCTGTTGAAACGCTGCCGCTTCGTCAGGCGTTGTAGCAGAAGTTGCACTAGAAGCTGCGCCAGACACACCGGCAGAATAACTTCTTCGGTTCGATTTCTTCCGTGACGCTTTACCTTGGACCCCTCCCGTGGTTCGACGGGGAGCGGGGGTGGAAGAGCCAGCCTGTACCCCAGACGGTGTTGGCTGAACAGGACTGACACCAGGAGCAGGAGCGGGAGCAGCGGGAGCCGGGTTCATGACAGGAGCCGACGAAGAAGTAGGGGTATCAGTAATGAAATCAAGAAACTTATTAAATTTCTGTATCCCTCTGGCATAATCCTGCTTCGTTTCCTGTACCCAATTAGGGTTATAGTGAGACTGCTCTTGGGTAACCGGACGAGCAGACTGCTCTATAGCAGTGGGGTTCAACCCAATCCCCCGTATGGCATCCATCTGCTTCTGTTTCCAGTCGAGGTCGAATTGGACTTCTCCACCACCCGCATAGCCTTGAGGGCTAACGCCTGTTGTCAACCCCTTTCCCGGTCCAGTAGTAGGCCGCTCCTGTGAACGATCAGCTAGTCCTCCGTTCCGCCGTGCAATAGCCTTCCCGGCATCAATCACCCCCAAGAAGTAATCAGAACCGAACACGTTCACAACTTCATTCGGGATTACGATCTCTCCCGGCTCTGCCATGATCGGGATCTTGTCGCCCACTCCTTGGCCGGGGACAACTTCGCCGCCATCCTGGTAGCCCGGATAGGAGTCCGTGGTATCTTCACTTTTGAATTGCGGTGTCGTAGTCGAAGATATACCCGGATTGGCCCTGAACGTATTGGTCATAGGGTTCGATGAGGGCAGCTTTACCCCGCTGCTGTACTCATGCATCGCCTCTTGTATAAATGATTGCCAATCGGAAGTCATGGGGGCCATCATCGTTTCTCCTCACGTTAGCTGTTATACTCGGTAAATACGTTGGTAAGTTTGGCGTTCTTGAGTTCATCAGCCATATCCACCCTTGCTTGGTCCAACGTCCTCTCCATCTCTTGATACCTAATCTGTTCCATCACTATCCCATGTAAAACGCGCCGGGATTGCTCAATATCCCGATATTCACCAGCTAGAATGGCCGCAATATAATCTGCTACGGCTTGTGCCGGTTTTGCATTGGAGATAGCGAGTTCCGCCTGAACTTCAGCCAGCCTTGCCCGTTCCCGTTCCTCTATATTGGTCACCTGGGCGTCAATAAGCGCTCCTTGGGATTCAGCCTGCATTTCCAGGGCAGGCGGGTAGGACTGCATCATGGTATTATGAGAGGCAACAATCTTTAACTCGGTGCTGTATTTATTTTTCAATGCGTCAAGCTCTACCTGCAAAGATGCTGCCTTGATCCGGACATCTGCGGCATACAATTGCGCTTCCTCGGTCTTTGCCATAATAGTAGCCGTCTGGGCGCTAAGTACTTGCTGGTGAGCTAGCTCAACAATATTTTTAACACCAAGGATAAATGCTTCAACAGAGACCCTAAATGTATCTATGTTAAGAGCTATTGCTTCCGCTTCTTTTTTTGCAAGCTGCATTTGGGCATTATAAAGACTGATCAGATCTTCATTCGCCTTCACTTCTGCCATATACCGAGCAAGTATCGACCTAGCTAGTTTCGCTTTAACCTTTTCAGCAGCTATCAACGCTTCTATCATCTGAATACGTTTTCCAGCCAAATCGACTTCCGCCACATACAAATCAGACATAACACGATAGGCATTGATGTATGCCTCATACTGTTTCAAGAGAAGGTTGTAGTGCTCTATGGACTTTTTAATCGCATCCTTTGCAAAAACCAGCTCCAAGTCCTTCTGCATGGAATACTGGGTTCTCTTTTGCTTTTCAATCTCCAAAACGATAGAAAGGTAAGTCTCCAGATTCCTGACTCGGATTGCTTCTTTTAAAGAATCTCGTGCCCCTGCATAGAGCGATTTGTTGTATGCCAACTCTTTGTTCCGGTACGAAGACAGGACATCGGTATAACCAAAAACCTCAATGGCGTTATAAGTGCCATCCCATGTAGCGTTGTTGATCCTCTCGAAGTTTGCCCACACAGAATCCGTGGCATTATCCAAGGTGGCAACCTGGAGAGCGATGGTGTCCAGGATAAGGTTGAGATAGGCGGTATAAGCCCAGTTCACCGAAGCATCAGGTATGACAACGGACATTTCGGGAACGGTCATGGTGAACTGCGAAAACGTAATACTGGGAGGTGTCGGAATATGGATGACTGCCTTGTCCGGTGGAGTGGCGGTAGGGTAGGTATACTCGGGTGGAGGTAAAGTCAGTTCGGTAAATTCAGGAGGAGTGCCGGTGTCCACATCCCCGAGCCCCGGATAATTGAATACGGGTAACGGAGGGACAGAATAGCTCACGCTCGGCCATACTACCGACCCAAGAGTGACATTCGGGATTGTTGGCATTTGAAAATTTACCGGCATAACATTTTCCCTTAAGGTGGCGCTTTCTGACCACCATCCACCTTATAAAAATCAGATCTAACTAGGGCATTCGCCGCGTTCACAGCCGCTTCGATCATTAGCGCTTTTCTCTCCATGGCTACTAAAGACATTTGCGTCCGATACAAACTTTCGGCGTCAGTAAGAGCCGCCTCTGTTTCTTCCTTGGAGTTCTGGGCAACGTCTACTTCAGCCTTTCGTCTCTCCTCCCTCTCGAAGGCATCGTTGTAGATTTTTTGCAGTGCATTTGCTATGGCCGTGTTGGCAATCACTCCGGATACGGCTGTTTCAGCCCTTGCAATCGCAATTCTGGCCTCATCTATTGCAGCCGCCAGATTCTCCCTTGCCAGCGTAACGATATTCCTTTGTCCCTCATATTCCGCGTCAGCCAGTTCGATAGCAGAGCTTAATTCCGATTTTGCTTTTTGCACCAAAACAGCATTCTCTTCCAAATTACTCTTCGCAACTTCAACCGCAATTTTATATTTTTCGAGTTCAGCAAGGTTGATTTCAGCTTTTGCCTTCTGGACTTCGTACTGCGCTGTTACCGCATTAGTCAGAGACAAAGTAAGTTCGGCGCGGGACACCTCTGTTTGAGCTTCCAGCTTCTCTATTTCCAACTGGATTATATAGACTTCGTAAGAGAGTAACGCCAGCTTCGCCTTATCAACCTCAAATTGGATCGCTGCGCTATACACTTCAAGCATAAGGATTTCGATCTCAATTTGCAGTTCAGGTATCTGTAGTTGTGATATATAGGCTTCAAGCTCCTTAATCTTTGCCTCATTCTCGGCTACAACCTGCCTGATCTGCTGTTCAACAGCGGACAAACTCTTGTTGTAAGCTTCTATTTTCAGAGCTGCACCTTGCAAACCCGCCTCTATGACGGTTGACGCGGCTTCGAAAGTAGCTGATTGTAGCCTGTGATGGGAATCAAACTGGATAGCATTGTCATCCAACCCCAGTTTTAAAGCCTTTTCTATGGCATCGAGGGAGAAGATAACTCCATTCTCGGTAAGCTTTAATGCTTCCTCGGAGAGGGTCCGTCGCTCCTCCATGGTCAGGTCTTTCATTGCCGACATGATGTGCCCAGGCATCTGCACATAATTTTTCTTGCCAGCGTCCTGAAGTAACTGTCTCCTCGCTTGGTCGTATTTCCGCAGAACCTGATCTTTTGCCAAAAGCCAGTTCGCAATCAAGGAGCTATTCGGGATCACATAAGAAGTCAGATCAACTATTTTGCTATCAAGATCGGATTGAAGAATGGATGCATAGGCTTGATAAACAAAGGGAATTGTCCCCATTACCGTGCTCTCCGGCTCCAGGGGGAGAATCCCGGTGAAGGTAGGGAGCACCAACGGTTCTGGCAAGATCGTGTCAAAAGTCGGCAGTTCGCCAAGAACCGGAGTTGTTAATACAGGAGGTATAGGTAAAGGTATGTTCATCTCAACATCACCAGTGCTGTCAACTCGACAAAATCAACAGCATCCACTTGAGTAAGGTTAAACGTCCATTCACGTCCTTCATGACCTTTAACAACCTTGATTCTTCCGTCAAAGATGTAGTACTGGACTTCACCTAATTCCGTTATCATCTTTACCGCAGGAGTTTCGCCAACTACTCCGAAATACCCCCTATACAGACGTTTTTTATAATGAAACCCCATGTTGTAGAGATTGATCTTTACGCCTGTCTGGATCTCTTCAGAGTCATCATCTGTGCCCTCCACCAAAGTATAAATTCCACCACTATCGGCAGCATAAACAGTGCTGTCCAACTCCACAAAAGAGTTAAAATTGAAGTTTGTGTATATCGAGGGGGCCAAAGATTCCGTGTTTAACACCCAACATTGATAGATCTGTCCGTCCAGAACCAACCTGAAATCAATATCAATCTCATCCAGCAGACTGTTGCTGAAAGAAGCCGTGCTGATACCCGCGTCAACAGCACTCAAGGCGCTGATTACCACGGCATTTCTGGTAAGGGATTGCCCGACTGTTTCTGTCGTGCCCACGATCTCATGGATCGCGCAACCGAGGACAAACAGAGCAAGCCCACTGTCAGACCCGGACAAAACCTCTGCCAGTGTTTTCCCAAAACCCTTCACGGCAGTACCGGTAATGCTGCATGCGTCCAATATCCTGTCAGTGCCTTTTCGATTGATAATCACGGTATCCAACGTATTCAAATACTCTTGGATAACCAACATCATCCGGCTGTCAAAGCTTTCGGCCAGGGCCAGTGCTTCGGCCAAAGTCAAGCGGAGCACCTTGGCCAAATCAGCGTGATCGTAAATCATCACTGCGTCTTGCGCGATTTGAGTCCCCCTGTATTTGGGGGTCAAAACATCTTCCAGGGAAAGATTGTCGTAGGCAAGAATGGCACGAATACCAATCACCGTCATAACCGCAGCGAAAGAATCGCTGATCTGTCTTCCCCAGCCAAAAACCAATGATGGCGAAGTGAGATTGAACGAATCCGAATTCGTCGCGGTATTAGCCCAAGCATTCTGGTCTATCGTGGTACAGGCAAACGTGTCCTGAATCCTCATGCCAACGCCACTTACGTCCGCTTCGGTAATATTGGTGGTTTCGGCTATGGTTTCATTGTAGTCACTCATGCCTGCCTCTAAAATTCAGGTTTAACTCCAGCCGAACAGTAGCCAACAGTATGTTCCGCATCAGCCCATCTCCAGTAAGAAGCGCATTGACTGGCGCAACAGGCAATCAGTCTTGGGCCAGGCCCTGCGAACACCAAACAATTCTTGGTTCTTGCTTCGTCTTCTGTGAACATATCTTCCCCCTTAAGGACGAACTGGGTTTGCAACCATCTTTAAGTCCGGAACATAATAAGCAAAATATTGGTAAGTAGCCATGGAGCCATCCTCTTTTACCGTAAACTTTGCTGCTTCGTCGGTTACATCATGATATCTCATTACCATACTGTATGTCTTTTGCTTGGTTACCGGATCGGTACTTCTGACAAACAAGCATGCTCCTTGGTATCCTTCTCCTGCAAAATCATTGGTATGGATTAGCCATGAAAAAGTAATGTACTTGCCATGATCATACATCAATATATTATAGCTCCATAGTTGCATGTTTTCCGGCCAATCCAGTTCCCACGATTGGCTACCTATGTGAGCGGTATATGAAAAATGAGTTTCCGTAGGTAACTGGATAGGAGAAGTATAGTAAGTATACATTTGATACCCATTCATTAAAACATATAGCACAACTTCTTCATAGCTTTTGGCCGGGTCTGGACTATCTCCAGGATAATCGTTCGCTGCCACCACGGAATCGAAATACTCTTCCAATTCACCAACAATATATCGGCCAGTTGATCCTCCATCCGTATGATAGGGGACATCAACCATGAGAACAGTACTCGTCCCCGGCTCCAGAATTTCATCCATCGCAAATACAGTGTTCCTGAAGTTTTCAGCAGGAATTTCTTCGATATGCATTATCGGCACCGAAGACGTATCCCCACCTGCCTCCCAATAAGGCGTCGAATACACGGCAGAGATAAGCCCGTCGTTCTCCCGTACCAAGAGGTTCTGTGTAAAATATCTTTCATGTACTCTTGTACTGGTTCCGAGGGTGGTATCATATTCACGACGGGTTTCCGTGATATAGCCAAGCTCCCCTGAGAAACCAGCCTGCGAAAGGTAGCCGTGCAGTCTCCCGTCCGCATGCTCCAGTCCCGACAAGAGCACCGTTACGTCAAGATCATCAGCGATTGTTTCATAAACATCCAAGGGCCAGAAACTTGTCCAAGTCATCCCGGCCCACGCGATTATTGTTCCTGCGGGTCCATAAACAAAAACACATGACCAATGCTGACGGGTGATGATAAGAGGGTTATAACCAAACAAAGGACCATAACTGGCTGTCTCGTTAAGAGTGGTAACGTAATCCCAGTTCCACGCCCCCATTTCCGTTAATTCATCATACGTCTGGGCGCAAAACAGATCCTTTAGCTGGAAGGTATCGACAATCACGCCAAGGTGACCGGATGTCTCACCCTCAACCAAAGAGACTTCGCCGCCAGAGCGTCCATAATATGACCAACTAAAGGTGTATATCCTCCCCAAGTCGTAAATCTGGAAAGCAGGATAAACGTTTGCCGGAATGGCGAGAGCATTCCAGACAACATCACCGTCTACCCCAGGAACTGAATAACCTCCGGAAGAAGTCCCCGGTATCGGCATCGGGGATGGGTAGTCCATCCCCGCCATAGTCCAGCGCCGATTTGCCAAGTCCTGAAAAGACCTGCCAACAGGATCGCCCTGCATAAGCCTTTGTGTCGGCACCCAGAAATCTGGTATGTAGTTCGGTTTTTGAGCCATTTTATGTCGAAGTAGCAGTAATCTGGTACGTCACATAAAGAATGTCACCATTAAGTACTGCCCGAGAGCTATCAAACTTTTTCCCTGCCAGAAGTTTGCCCGTGGTAGCGGTCTTTGCTTGGGAGGACGCAACAAACGCGCCATACACAGTAATCCCGGCAACAATGTCGAACTCGGCCTTAGAAGCGGAATTGGTAATAACCCCGCCTGACGCCCCTACGATGGTATATGTTGGGCGATTGGTAGCCGGGGTATAGTCGGCATCCTGGCATTCCCCGTAATAACCGGCCACGCCCAATGAGTTTGCGGCTGTATTGGTGTTTATCGGAGTGTAATTGGTCTTGAAAATCCCAACATACCAAGTAGTAATCTGCGCTGCTCCGCCTATTGACGTATCAAGGATTGAGTTCAGTCCCTCGGTAGGGATGATGTTCTTACCCTGATATTGCTCAAAACAAAGATAATGACCATCTCGTTTGTGGTCCAAAAATACTTCGCCTGTAACTTGTATTCTGGCATCTCTCTCTTGAGTTGCTAACTTGAGATCGTCCAGACTGTAAATATTAACCTTCCCCATGTCTCTCTCCTTTTTAAGTGATCACCCCATTACGGATGATTTCACAGGTTGCGCTATCACCAAACCCCACCTCACCCGGCAAACCAAACCTTGACAGGTATTGAGGTGCCCCATCTTTCATGCGATATAACGAGCTTGCCGGTCCAGAGGCGTCGAACCTGATCCGCTCCTTGGTCAGGGGGACAAGCCGTCCACCCACCCCAGCATAAATGCCGTCCCGAGCAGTCCAGATCGGTACGTCACTCAACCCCCTGAACGTGGTGGCATACTGCAAACTCCCGGATAATGCCCCGTTTCCTATCTCGGTAAACGGCATATCCGTAGGGTCAAAACCGATACCAAACCACGTTCTGGAAGCGGAAGCGAAATACATCCCTTCCGGGGTCTGGGCGATCATCGTCAATGATTCCGAGAATTCGAGGAAGCTTTCCGGCCTATACAATTCATAGGCTAGGGGAGGGTCGTTATAGTAAACCCGGTTTCCCACGGTTCCCCATATCCGGCTCCCGCATCGGCACAGATTCTCCATGCAGGGGGCCGGGATGGCGTTAAGGGTCAGCATCATTTCAGAGGTGTAGTAATCGCTAAGATCTGACGGATCGTCGCTATACATGGCTCCCCATGGACGCAACACGGTATAGTCGTAGACGCCATTCCAGATCCGCGAGGACAGATAGATACGCCCAGGCAAGACAACACTGGAAACCGGATACCCCCCGCCCCTGATAGGACCGATTTCAGTCAATGCCTTATCCACGGTTATCTTCCACAGGCTTTCCAAGGATGCGGTCCCTGTTGCTATGCAAAACAAATCAAGGCCGTCAGTGAAAACAGAATGCGCCCCCGGCAGAGCAAGCCATTGATCGAAACCGGGGCGCTTAACAAGCTTCTGGTCGTCGGTCACATCCATATTGAGGATTGCTTTGTAGGGAGACTGGCGAGATACGTTGTCCATGCCGGGAAACAAATCAATGGTGATCTGTTTCGATCTCAATCCAGCAGCCGCATCAACGCCTAATGACTGTCTTGCTCTCATAGGAAAGCTCCACGCGGTCTATTGGTATGAATCCCTGACAACCTGCGGTGTGTTTCGATTTTGATCTCGTCGATACGCGCCAAAAACTTTTTGGCGTAGTAGTCCGCAAGATCGGGGCGGTCGGTTTCGGCGTCTTTCTTGAGAAAAGCAAGGTGAAGTATCCAAGGGATCAGATCCTCTCCGTACTCTTCCCGGATTCCCAAGGCTTCCGATTTAGCGGTACAGGTAAGTTGAGACAAGGGAAGTCGATAAACCGTGAGAGAGGCGGTGTCGTTCGTGTCCGGGGTCGGAATCAGCCGGATCTTGTCTGTGTCCAGATCGGGGCAATATGCCCATGGTGGCCCGGCGTCGGCTCCTTCCCAGTCGTAGCAATAGGTGTCAAGTTCGTCTGCATAGACCCTTGAAAGAGGCACCGATTGTGAGGCAAGCTTAACCCTGACGATTTCCAAAATCTTCGGACTAAGAGCGTAAGAAGCGGTGTTTGCAACAACCGTTAACTGGCAAAGAGGTAAATTGGCCGCGTCGAGATGGGAGGTGGAGTCCACAACAAGCCTGCGGCACAGGATAAAAAGTTTGTTCCTGGCGGCGTTAGCGTAGTCGTCGATCAATTCGGCGTCTTCCCACAAACGCTGTTCAGACGTTCCAAGTTCGTCCCGCAGTCGATGCCTGACAGATCTTAACAAGTCCTGGACGAGCATATCACTTCACCTTTGACTTCAACTTCTTCAGGAAAATGTCCAATTGCTGCTTTGTGTTTTCCAGCCCCCGAATCCGGGGGCCGATTGGTTTGTCATTCTGGTCAACAATCCCGTACCATCCGTTAAGGTGCTCCACTATCCGTAATGATGCCGTCGCTTCTCCTTGGAGATTTTCAACCGGTATCTCGGGCTCAACGGTTTTCAGGGGATAAAACGGGACCATATCCCCCCTCTCCGCAAGCAATGGAGTCCAGATGTGGTAATCCCATACGGGCGCATTCGGAAGCTTCAGAAATTCGGGATGAGTCATTACTTGTCCCCCTATTCAGGTTCGATATAGCCCACAACCGTCACGTTGCCGCCTGTTCCGCCAGCCGCGCCAGATAGAACAACTTTGATCTGATAATCATAATCAAAGGGAACAAGACCAAATGCCGGTGTAGTGAGAGAGTCAATCCGGTTAGTAGTATTTTTCGTGAGAGCACTACTTGACCACACAACATAACCGTCAACATCAAGGATGCTGACCGTAGCGGTAACGCTATTGGTAAAGTCAGCTACCAGAACGATCAACATGTGGCAAAAACCGTTCTCCTGTACCTTTTGAGTCAAAGTGGTAACAGTACCGTCAAATGCCAATATATTTTTAATCCTAGTCATTGGTTCCCCCAAGGCAAGGGAGGGGAGCTTTCCCCTCCCTTCCTATAATCAAGCGGTTCTCACGATATAAAGCGTCACAACCATTGAACCAGCGGAGATCGACGTGAAGTCCGCGCCGCCCGTTACGGTAACCCGAGCAGTCGTAGCCGCCGCACAATAGCTGGTTGCTACCGCTGAAGCGCTACCCACTTCAGTGGAACTCGTCAAAACAGAGTTGGCTGTATTGGCCGAAAAATTCGCCACTCCTCCCGAGATCCCAACTTCAATGGTTGCAGTCGTATCTCCGGAGAAACCGGTCGTTACCACGGCTTTCCAACCAAGAACGATGGAATGAGCCGGGATCTGGGTCGTGATGTCGATATAGCCAGTGGCGTTCGTATTGTCAGTGAAAGCCGAGAACAGCAGCGCTTGGGAAGTAATGGCGGCGACCTTCGGATAAGCCAGAGTAACAACCCCGGCGTTTGTCATCGTTGCATCACCACTCAAAACGTGAGCCGCACACGTAGTCGCCGCGCCCTGACCGATAACAATTGATCCTGACGTGCTATTGTCGATAGCGGTGACATCACCAGAGGTTGTCGTGCCCCCGAGAACTGTCCCGGCAGCGGCGGCGATCATGGTATTCACAACCTTTTTCGCGCCTATAGTCACGGCACCAGCGTTAGACATAGTGACATCGCCGGAAACCGCGACTGACGTTATGGTCGTGCCATTGCCGACCAAGATCTGGCCATCGGTTTTCGCGCTCAAAGCCGCAGCAACACCAGAGCTGTTGCCAACCAAAACGCTCCCCTCGGCTAAGGTTATTTCCCCGGCAGTTACGGTCCCAAGCAGACTGAATGTGCAGGAAGTCGTGGACCCGGTGTTCTCATACAGCCCACTCGCGCTGGCATCGGTCTTGATAAAAATACATCCCTTCGCATACCCAGCCGCAGCAGACGGTGCGGAAGTGCCGGAACATTGAAGGATATTCCCGCTTGCATCCTTTGAAAGAACTGTAACAGCGCCATTGCTAGCGCCTTCCATTGTCAGTTCGCCTACGGAAAACCATTGTTTCCTTGCCATGTTGAACTCCTCTCCGCTCCTTATGCGGAATAGACTTGAGGGAGGGCGATAACACCCTCCCTCCCTAGATTAATTGCAGTCAATACAGACGGCAGAGATCCTGAACTTCGGGCCTGCCGTAATTGCCGTAGCAACCGTATACGCAACATCAATAGAATCCGCCGTGGCGTAATAAGTGCCCATGGTTTCTCCGACTGCGTAGGTATCAGTCCCGACAAGCGAGGTATAGATGGTACCAGCCGCGCCTTTATGATCTTCTGAAGCATCCCAACCAGTCGTTGCGCTACCATCGCCAACCGTTGCCGTAAGAGTAGTGCCTACAGCGGCGGTCAGCATGTGGACTCGCACTTGCGAAACCACGGTGCCAGCCGGAATCGCAAGGCATTGGTAGGTGTCGGTTGACATTGCTTGAGCAGTCAGATCGACAGTATTGGAAATTACATACGTTTTATTGAGCCCGGCATACGGGATCTTTCCGTAGGTAGGTCCGCATCCGGTCTTGTCAATTGTTGCCATTTTCAGCCTCCTGGGTAAGGGGGGTCTGTCGGGATTCCGGTAGACCCCTGTTATGGTTTAGGACTTGTAGCAGTACAGGACGCCCAAGGATTCAGGCTTGATGGTTTTCCAGTCATAAACCTGGAGACCTTTCATGCCCTTACCGAAGGTTGTTTCCAGCTTTTCGAAGTACTCGGTTTCGACGAGCTGGCTGACAAAGCAGATCCCCGACTTATGGCCGAACAGCACGTTGTATGCGCTATGACCGGTATCACTGACTGCGGTGTAGAGGTTGGTGCCGTAGAGAGTCCAACGGTCGAGCATGCCAAGGCGTCCGGTACGGAGAGTTGATTTCCCGTCGCCGGTCATGCTGGCATCCTTAAGGTCAGACTGCTTGAGGAGGACGGAAGCCCAGGTCGGAAGCACGATGTAGCGGTCGCTTTCCGGCCAGTTCTGTTCGTCGGCAACACCACCGAGATTGATGATCAGGTCGATGATGTTGGTCTTGGTGATCGCCACGGGAGTAGTTGTGGTGCCGAGGTTGTAGGAAGAGGTCTTCCGACCTGCGGTTGATCCCTTATTGGCAGCGGCAGCGTCGGCATAGACCGAACCGAGGAATTCGGTGTCGATGTAAATCTTCTGCTGTTCGGCGGCATCCTGAGCACAAATATCCATGTAGTTCTTGAGGAGGAACTGTTTGATATCAATCTTGTCCATTTTGAATGCAAACTGAATGGCGCGATTGACAACCAGTTCAACAGCCGGAGATTCGGCTAGTTGCCAATTGGTTGTTGAGCCTTTGGTGTACTTGGTGACGGAAATATCAGGGATTGTGTTGATTATTACTTTGTCTCCCTGACCTGTAACATCACCTTCATAGTCAGTATTGGTGATGTTGGGGACGATACTGGAGTCATAAAACTTCAGGATAGTCTTTTTACTGAACGCCCAAGGGATGTTCTTATTGGTCCCTGCTTGGGTATAATCGGGATATCCCGGAACAGTGGCGACGGACATGGTAACTCTCCTTATGTAACCCTGCCCTCAATAATGGCTTTATTGTATTCCGCATCCATGGCGGTTTTTTCCTCAAGAGTTCCTTTGAAGGTTCCCTTGACTACTGCATCATAAAAGCGGTTTACTTCAGCCTGAGAGTAGGTCTTTGGTTGGGTTGAGTCGGGTAAGGAACTTCCCTTACCCGTCTTATTCGGGTCGATGTACTGATTGATGTCGGCTGGCTTTTGGGCGGGAGCCGGAGCAGCGGGTTTAGGTAGAGAAGCTTTGAACAGGTTGAAGATCTCAACTATCTTTCTGGCGTTTCCTGTTTGCTGATACTGCTGAATCAGGTCGTCATAGGTGTAGTCGGTCCCCGGTATTGCCTGCTCAATGAAGGCGGTGAAGGCTGGGTTCTGCGGGATGTTTTCAGCAGCCCATCCATTGATCTGTTTCCAGTCAGGGCACCCCATGGTGATCGTATTGAAGAACTGTTCCCCAGCGGTTTGAGCCTGGGCTTGTTCTACTTTTGCGATCCGCTCTGCATAAGGCTTCAAATGTTCCTGCAACTTGCCTTCCGAACCTGCCTGTCGCTCAATCAACGATTTCACGACATCGGCTACTTCCTTGCCTACATCATCAACCAACAATTTGTAGGTATCGGAGGTCATTAACGGTTCGGGAGTTACTGCGGGTTCATTGTTAGCTGGTGCCTGTCTTAACTCCTCTTTCAACTCCTTCATTTCTCGGTTGAGCTGGTTGAACATGCCCTGCAAAGTTGCATATTTGGCTTTCCAAGTAGGATTGTTCTCGTCCGCAAGCTGTGCTTTCAATCTGTCGCTTTCAGCTTTAAGGATGTCGATATCCGGTGCTGGTGCCTGCTGGTCTTCAGGGGGGGCACTTCCCTCCGGGACTACTCCTGTATCAGGTGTCCCTTCTGGAGGGGGCGGAGCCATTAATCCATCCAAAAACTCATCCGCTTCCGCTGCTGCTGTTGTCATTCTGTTCAAACTCATTGATGCCTCCCGGCTCGGCTTTACGGTCGCCATGTTTTGGTCGGGTCTCCACAGAGTATCCCGTTACTTATCCACAGAGTGTCTGTGTTAAAAGGTAAAAAAATTAACGCTTTACGGCGTTGTACTCCTTTCTGGCGTTATCAATACTGTTCAGAAATGTCTCTAGGGCTTGCGCCATTCCCTGTCCCCACCTTAGCCTGACCTCATCTTGGAGCATGGTGTTGGTATGAAGCTGGTCGTTATACCCCTGACGGACCCACTTGATCACAATTTGAAAATCAGGTGAGGTTTCCAGGTTAATAACAGCCCTTAAAAACATTTCATATTCGCTGTTTATCAACGTCGCTCCTGTTGAAACAGATTGCTTTCCCCGCCACCAGCGGGGTTACCCGCCGCATCCGTTGCTGTTGGGGCCTCGCCTTGCTGGGGAGGTCCAGGCGGGGGCAGCATGGATTCAGGTGGCATCTTCTCGATCTCGGCCAGATTCGGCAGCGCACGGGCGGGGTCCATCTCAAGCGATTTTATGTTTTCGCCCAAAATGTAAGCCCGGCCTTTGATCCCCATGATCTGCTGATCTATCGGGTTCATCGTCTCTGCCAAGAATTCCTTACGCCGCATGGCAAGCTGATCCTTGACAACCAAAGTGCTGGAACCACGGGGCTTGACAGTCAGAGATCCCTTGATCGAATCATCGTCAACAAAGCGCATGTTGTGCGTAAACAGCCGCTCAATCACCGGGATCGTTATATCCTGGTCAACGTTCGCAACCGCCAGCTTGATATTCCTGCTTGCGGCTGACATAAGCATCGCCAGTCCGGATGAAGTGTTGCCAGCGCCTTGGACATTGGCGTCACCATGCCCGTAAGCGGGGACAACCAGATCGTCCGCCTCCCGTTTGAACTTTTCGTAGACCAGGAGGAGATCCTTGGCCAAAAGGTTCGCCTGATAGAACCGGACAGCCGGTCCCTCCTGCATTCTTTTGTTGGTTGTCTGGATTACTTTGTGCGGCCAGATGTCAGGAGTCTCGCCTGCTGCCAGACGCTCGATGTCGATCTCTGTCAAGGGTCCGGAAGAGGTCGCTACGTTGTTGACTAGGGCGCGGACAGTGGCGTTACAGATAGATTGGATGTCTTCCATGAACTCGGCAGGGCATTCACCGAACTGAGAATCGTTGGATTTGCTGAAAGAGGTCACCCCATAGGGTTTTCTGCCCAGCGGGTCGGGGTTTAACACTGCTTTTATGACGTGCCTGCCAACCATTTTGCCATTGATCTGGTAATCCAGATCCGGGTCGGGCACCTCTTCAGGGGTCATACCCCATTCCAGCAGCATTTTGCCCTGAACCTGTCCCCAGTAGTTCAAAAGGTCTATTTTGTCGGTTTTTTTGTCGAAAAAGCCGGTATTATTGTCTTTTTCGAGCTGAAAACGCTCCTGATCTATGGGTGTTGTCTCATGATAACCTTGCGAATATTCGTTAAGAGCAGCCCTAATTTCGTCATCTTTGTAGCCAGGAACGCCCAAAAGCTTGCTAAAATCGCTCCTCGTGAGGTGTTCAACCTCGACTGCATCACCGTCGTCCACGCCAATACTATTTGCTGCTGGATACCAGTCAAACGGCGAAACTCTTTCGAACTCAAGGCGTACCTCCTCTACCACTTGCGCCTCAAATTTCCCGGTTGTTTGGTGCGGAACGTACTTCAACGTCTTTGCCATGCGGAAAATCGGGCCTTTCATGACGCAAATCTTCATCCTGGACAGATCGCAGATACATGCCTTGAACGCCTGATGCCATCCGCCCTGGTCGAGTTGTTTGAGGATCAGTTGCTCCATGTTGGTGGACCGCTCCTCGGCCAGTTGTTGAGCCCGGAGGAGCACCGACTTCTTGATTTCTTCCTCCATACCCTGCATTACGGAGGTCAGCATCTCGGTACTCGGCGGGAGTCCGGATTGTTGGGCTTGAGCAACAACCTGCTGGACTGCCGCCTGCCTGACCTGCTGCTGTATGATCGCCAAAACATCGGGAGGGATGTCGGCAATAGGCTCCGGCTCGATATCCCAAGTGCGATCACCCCACGGGTTAAGCACGTCGGTGATCTGCGCCTCACAATCCCGGACTTTATGCATCGTCAAGCGGATGAAATCGTCTGATCCGCCCATTTCCTGGATAGCGCTCAACTTATCAGGCTCGTATTCACCCTTGATCTGGCGCAAGGTGGAGATCATTTCCTGCTCGATCTGGAGTTTTGCGGTTTTGGCTGACTGAAAAAAGTCCTGAATATGGGAAGCGAGGCTGATTAAAGGTTGAGTTGCGGGACGTGCGGCGAGTATCTGGTCGTCATGCATCTTATCCAGTTGATCATTGGATAACCATTTTACGACACCATTTGGATCTAATCCGGCCATCGTTGCTCCAAAATGGTGAAAGCCCAGTCTTAACAGCAGGGGGGAACCTCTGTTAACGACTGGGCTTTCTAGTACGTCCCCCGGCGAGTAGGGACGGTAAAAGGGAACCAGCTATCTATATTGAGTTGTGAATTCTATTGCACCAATTGTTCTTTCGGGAGTGATGTAGATTGTCAGTTTACCTTCCCTAATTGGTAACAGTTTAATGCTTTCCAAGGTTTTAGCAAGTATTTTTTTATCATCTTTTGTCAATGGATGCAATCTCATGTCCACCCCGCAGAAGATGGTTTCTTTCTACCAAACAATCCGGTTTTGTTTACCCTAGTGTTAAACCCTGCTGATACCGCATAAGGCAAATTCTTTGCCACGTAAAATCCAATAGCAATACTGATAACCCTGTCGTCAAAAGTTCCGGGGTCAGCTCCACGCTTTCCATCTTGCTGGACCTTGAAGTTAAGCATTTCGTCGAATGTTTCAGAGCATCTGACTCCGCAACCTTCTTGGGAAACCATTTCCACCAGATTATCCAAGATTAAGTCCCGGCTTTTCTTACTTGTTACCCATCCGAAACGCTTCCTCGGTTTATTCGGGAAGTCGGGAACGGTTTCAACATAAATGTAGGGATATTCCATCTCGATCAACCGCTCGATCACCGTTTGTCCATGGTTGTTCTTTTCCGGAACAATCCAGCCGTTGTTGTATCTCATGCCGACGTGGAAGAGCAGGGTGGCAAACTGCGATGGGGACATCTTCCCGTGGAAGTGAGCCACCTGAACATTGGTTGTATGGTCGATAACGTCGATGCTATCGAAGTCCCCATGGGACAAACCCTCCGCCACGTCGGCGGAAATGACGTATGGTCGGCCTGCAACCGGTTCTTCCCACACCTTGAACGGTCCGTCCGCATTAGCGGTGAACTGGCCGATCTCCAACAGGCAGTCATACCGCGCCAATGGCTTAACGCAACGGTCCTTGAGAAACATAACCCGCCCGATGTCGAACGCGGGGGTTCCAGATCCGATAAAAGCGGCTTTGGCGTTCGGCGGATACTCCTGGTCCCGCTTGTTTTTGTCGCCATTGCACTTGTTCGCCAGCACCCAGCGATACCAGTAGAGCTGATCGTCTTCCAGATTGTACGTCAGGACCAGCTTTTCCTCCTCTTCCGTCCGCTTAAATCCATCCGGAGGGGTCATTTTGTACCGCTTGAATACAAACCAAGGGATGAAGACCGCCGAATATTCGTTGTTCTCGTCAGCGTTTTCATTGATCTTCACGCGCCACTTAGCCTCGTGGTGCTCGTCCAGATAGATCTCATACACATAGCGGGAGTTGTAAAAACCGTTGTAGAACTCCCCGCCCAAACCCTTGGCCGTGCTCTCGATGATAACGGCGGTGTTCTTCTCCCTCGGCACCGGCTGGGCCAGGGAGATGAAGAGATCCTTCTGGTTTTCCATGGGGAATTTAGCGAACTCGGACAGGTGGAGGAAGTGGATACCCTGTCCGGAACCGAAGTCCTTGACGCCAGCAGTGCCGACGCGGATGGCGGAATCCAGACCGGTCCCCTCCTCGTTGTTGAACTGAATCATCTTGGCGTTGTTCTTTTTGGTGACAGGTTTGAATTCGCTGGGAAGGTGCTGGTAATACCGCTTTTGCATCTCAAAGAGAAATTCCGTCGCGGCGGGTTCGTGTGTAACGAGGACAGCGTTCTTGTTCGGCCAGACAGAGGTTCGATGGAAGATCTTGCCGGTAGCCCAGGTGGATATTCCCTCCCGCCTTGCCTTCAAGACATACATCCTGACGACACGTCCGGAGTCGGTGATGTCTTTCCAGATCTCCTCAAGGAGGAGCTGGACTTCGTTCAGTTTGAAGGGGATAAGTCGGCTGTCTTCAGTCTGGACCTTCAGACAGTGTTCGGCGTAATAGGGGAATTCCTTGGCGCATCGTTCGTAATGCAACTCAAGTTCGTTGAGCTGTTCCTGTGTTAAGGCGGCTTTAGCCACGGGTTTCTCCTGATTGCAGGTATCCCCCCTCCTTGTAGCCTCGCCGCCTTAAGGTGAGTTATCCGGAAATTCCGGATAACTGATAGTGCCGGTCTGTTCCCGGCTGTCAAGTACCCACTGTTACACCCGTATCTCTGAACACATGGGGGTCCATAGGACTTGGGCCATGTGCAGTTCCCTAATTACTAGGCCACCGGTTAAGGGAGGGACACTACTCACCCGTCAATCCCTTCGTTGAGCGGACCGGACTCGATACCGGCTAGGGGGTTCTCACCCTGACTCTAACCCCCGGCTTCGCCACGCTGCGTTCAGGTTTAGCGCGTGATCTACTCTACTTCACCGCCTGCGTGTCCTTCCACGCCGCCGCTCAACCGTCAACAACCCTTCTTTCCTCTGGTAACAATGCCGCCCTTCTTGTATCCCTTGACCGGTTGCGGTTTCGGTGGTGGCGGTTTGTTCCCGCCGACGGCAGACTTTACCTTGTCCACAACCTTCGCCCCAAAAGTCTTGGCGGCCTGGACTGGCGGACTTGGTGGTGATGACGGTTTGCTCCCGCCCAACGTGCTGTTAAGTTTGTCCAATGGATTTGCGAGTCCCATAATCTTCTCCTTCTTCATCCAGCCACTTGATATCTTTCTCTTCTACTCCTGCCTCAACCCCCGAGGAAAGCCCGAACCTGCCACCGGCAAAGGTACACAGCCTACCGATCCTCGGGATTTCCTTTTTGTTGGTAGTCTTCAACAGGATGCCGTAATATTCATACCTTCCTCGCCAGCTTTCATGAAAGTCCACGATCTCAACCAACCGATAATCCCTAGCCTTATAGCCAACCGTGATGACCACCTTGTCACCGGGGGCATGTTTGGGCACCTGTACTGTCTTGTCCTTCTTGCTCCTGTGTTTCAACTCCTGCCGCTCTTCTTGCGCTCTGTGACGTACCGACCGGAACTTGTCGTCTCCAATCCCCCACTGGCTATGTCCTATGCCTATCGACCTGTCCACGACTGGGGCCTGCATTCAGTACCCCCTCCGCTTCTTCGACGCCTGCCGCGTTGTGATACCGTGCTGCTGGGCGTATTCCTTGTTGGTGGGTTTCCTGTTGCGGACCTTGACTATACCAGATGGCTTGCCAATAACATTGCCCCTCTGGCCATCCGGGATAATATCGCCTGCCGTATAGACGCCTGCATTCGGTTCGAATCTCATTTTTTGGTTTTCCTCTCGGGCAGCTTCTTCTTGCTGCCAGTATCGGCTTTGTTGAACTCCTTGGCCACCTTGACCGGGATGCCCAGCTTCTTGGCGAAGGCTGGATTGTGCGCTGCTGCGCCCATGGTACGTTTTTGTGCTTTAGATACTGACGGCATAACGTGCTCCTTTATCTGTGTCCAATCTCTCCAATCCCCTATGGCTCATCCATTCAGCCATCTTAACTTTACTTCCCCAACATCCTAGAGGCATATTCTTGCGGATATGCCGTACCAGCTCCATCAAACACGCCTGATGATCGGAGTCCGCACGGTCGAAAGCGCCCAGCAGATCGTTGCAGAGGACTGCTTCCAGAAAGCCGCCCACCGGCTGGCCGTGTTCGACGTACATCTTAAGCGAGTGTATCGTGTGTTCTGGGATCATAGTGCCCCCCCCTATATGACCGCGTATTGTTTGTGGATGGTCCCTTTATTCGGGTCTCCAACCACGCAGGGTTGTATCCAGATATTGTCTTTTGGCAATCTCCTGATATGTCCCCGCCTCAAGTGCTGACGGGGTGAGGCGTGTGTACCGCCGAGATAAACCCCTTTACTACTTACCATCGCCCGTGTGTCCACAACCAGCATCTTTGTTTCATAGAAAGGGAGTTTGCCTTCGCTAATTCGTTTGCCGTTTTTGGTCGAGGCATCCTGGTAGTTGGTTGTCGAGACATTACGGCAAGAGAGAGCTTCCAAGAGTTCTATTACGGCTGAAATATACACCGTAGCCATACCCGCTACATCAGTTTTCTTCTCGACTATTTTTTTGATAGTCGGAAACAATATTGCATAGGAATCTGTTTTCACCATGCCTACTTTTGTTATGCCCTCTGTTATCCATGCCGCGATTGGACATGGTAGCCATAAATTGCAATCATCCTTCCAGTATGATGCGCCTGTTACTGTAACTCCACCAGCAGTCTCATTCTGGTAAGCTAATGCAACATACTTTGCTTGGTATCTATCTGACCAGTATTCCACGGTAATTTTAGGGTAGGGCAAATTAAAGTCCTTGCCCAGGAGCCCGGCACCGCCACCCCCTAACAAAGAGCATCCATCAGGCACAACGAAATGCACCGAATCCCTTATTAAGTCCGCAACACCATTGAAATTTTTTATTTCTCTTGGATCAAATTGGAGTTTAGGAGACATCTCTACCGCCTTCCTGAGTGAAGCCTCCGCCTGCGCCGCATAATTCTTCGCCGTTATCATGATGCATCCCCTATCAACGCCAGATCTGGTTCCCTCCCGTAAAACAACGCCAATCTTGCCAAACCTTTTGGGGTGAGCCGTACCTGCTCACTAATCGCCTCGCTTCCATCCGGAAGCTGGTATGTGCCAACCTTGTGCTCCACCCACCCTTGAGTTACTTTTTCGGAGCGCCCCAGCCAATTTTTGTTTCCCTGTCGCCTGTAGATACAACGGAGGGTCGTTGACAGATCCCTGATCAATTTTTTCCGTGTTATCTGAAGCGCCTTAGAAGTTTCGGTAAGATTCAGGGAACCATCAGCTAGGGAGATCCGCCGCAAAGCTTCCGCTTGCGGAACAAGCGCTGCATTCTCGGCTTGAAGCGTTATGACCTTCTCCGAGTATGTCAAAAGCAGACCACGCATCGCCACCGGATCATTAAGGGCCTGCATAGGGTCAATAGCGGCTTGCTTCGCTCTCCGCTCGCAGGCGATGAAGTATATCCGCGCCTTTTTGCCTTGGTCGTTCCGCTCAACCATGGAGATTTCTTTCGCCATGTCGAGGGCGAGAGCGTATTCAATTGATGGCCGACCCCCAGCAGAGTTTTCCATAATTTTATGGAAAACTATAAAGTCCTGATTTTCCACGAAACCGTATTGAGCGATACGATCTTTAATCCAGGTCGAGAAATCCTGCTTGCTCCCTAAAAACTCATGCAGCTTTCGAGCGTCCACCGTCTGAACACCCTCATCCCCAATCCTCCGCGTTTCCACAGGGATCAGCTCGTGGCTTTCCGTGCTCTCCTGCCTGTTGAACTCTATCTCTGTCTGCGGGTTTTCATCCATGTTCAACCACTTCATAGCTTCCCCCCTTTACAGTGTTGACTTCGCCCTCGCCTTTACTCCTCCTCTTTCCATCCCTCCGGGTCCATCTTGGTAATCGGCAACCACGGCACTCCATCCAAAAGCCCAGGTTGTTCGTCGCCCAAATCAATCCGCTGCTTCGCCTTCCACAGTTCACGCCTCTTGACGATCACCGGCAGGGTCGTAATCCCTTTCAGGCTCAACAGGCTGTTCAGGTGACTTTCGTTTCTGGACAGATATGGACCGAATCTGATCTGGCCGTCCACAACCAGATAGAACGCCGGGACCATCTCGTCCCCTCGCGGCTTCTTATACGTCCTGACTCTCGACATCTTCGCTCCTCAATAATTCGAACAGTAAGCCATGGGCATTGAAGACGATTGCGCAGAGAGAGTCATGTATGCTCTCCGTCATTTCCTCCTGGTAGCCCTGATTCCACAGCCACACGTCCATGTAGTGCCGGTGAAGGGAGCCCACATAGCTATCAACCGGTATCCCCTTCTTCCAGTTGTCCGGATCTCGCACACTTCCGTCCGGGCAAAGGCGGTGCGTTTGCAAATATTCGGCGCATCTCTTCATCACCCGTGAGTCGAAGAAACGGTCGAAAGCCATTTTCTCCCCACTCGCGGACCTGATCGCGCCAGTAGAGAAAGTCTTCATCAACTCGCTCGGGCTTGACGGGTTTGGGTCGTTTCTTTTCGTATCTGGCATCGCTGACCCGCTTACAGATCCGGCAGAATCCGAATGGCGTTGTGTTTTCTGGCGTTCGTTCATGACCTCTCCTGCAAAACTGTCTTCTGGGCATGGGTTTCTTGGCGAGGCGTCGTTCCGTTTGGCAGAGAGCGCACAGTCCTCCCCCGGTCGAACTCTTCTTGGTCGTATTCTCCTTGGTCGCCGGATGGAGGTCGGGATGATCGCAGAGCCGAGGGTTGACAGCTTTCAGCGCCGCGTATTCCGCTATCCGCTGTTCTTTGGATTTCCCCGTCCGCTTTCTCTTCCGTACCCTCTTGAGCAGCATTTCCTTTTTGGCCTGCATGTCGATCTCGTTGCAGATCGCGCATCGTGCAAACTGTAAGTTGTCCGGAGTCAGGGGGTGTCCCCTGTCACAGTGGGTCCGGTTATGTAAATGCTTCTCTCCGGGCTTGGTTTTCCTCATATCTCATCTCCGCCCAGTCCTGTCTAAGTCCGGACAGGATACGGACCTCTATCTCGTGGAAGTCTCGGGAGGACATGATCTGGGTGATCTCGGTCTCGTTGTGGCAATCGCAAACCAGATAGATCTCGTTGATCTGGATGTCCTCCGGCTCGTCCGGATCAAGGAGGAGTCCATGCTCCCTGGTCCCCCTGTGCGAACGCAGGTAGTCGTAATCGACCAGCAGCGTCAATCCCTTGTAGATAACTCCGCTACGCGCCATTACAGTTTCTCCAGCCACGTAGAGGGTTCTCCCTCGTCATGCCTGCCGACACGCCAGAAGTACACATCTGCTAGGGCGAACGTTCGTCCGCAGCAATCGCAGGTGACGGTCTTCCCGCTCGGGCGGCCATCATGGATGCCGAGGAAGCAGGCTATCTTCCGAAGTATCGTGTTCATAACCCCTCGCTGGTGTTCCTCATTTTGTTCACTGCGAACGCGATTACCGTGAAAGCACATGCGGCCAGCTCCTTCTTTTCGTCCCTCCGGACCATGTACAGGGCACACATCGGCGTACATCCGCCTGCCTGGAAGGGGCAGGCCATCATCTCTGTCGTGTTCTTGTTGAAAGCGATGTCGAAATATTCCATGGGGCTATCCTTTCAGTTGGAAGTGCATCGGATCTGGGGTGTGCCACGTCCCTCCCCAGTCGAAGCCTGCATCGGTAAAGCATCTGACGAGTTCAGGCGGCTGGGCAGAGGGCTCTCCCATCGGGTTGAGAGCGGCGTTGATATCTACTGCGACTCCCCACGAGTGGAGGGACATGCTGTTGCCGTGTCTCATTTTGCGAATATTGGTGCAGCCGTCGTAAGTCTTGAGCTGGTGGGAGAGTCCTCTGTCGAGGATGTTGTGCAGGGCGGTATTAAGCGGTATCGCCATATCTATGTTGCAGTAGATGGAGGAGGGGAGCCGTAGGGACTTGAGTTCGGGTGGTACGTGGTACACTGTCCGGTTGAGAGCGGCGTAGGGATCGCCGTAGCGCTTGAAACATTCGTCGGAAGTGAGCATTCGTTGTCCTTTCTGTGAAAAATCGGGAGAAAAAATTTTGACGGAAAGAAAAAAATTGGATCACGGAAAAATGGGTTCGGCGTCAGTCTCCTGTTACGATAAGATATAGTTGCTACGGCACCACCCTCTTGTAGCAGGGGTAGGGGGGGGTGGCATCCAGGGACCAGGGACCAGGGCAGGGCCAGGAGCTGGGAGCTGGGAGCTGGGAGCCGGGGCAACTGTGAGCGCTACGCTTGCCGGGCAACTCCTTGACAATGATGTGACCACGAAATATAAAGAACAGTGAATCCAAGTACTTAAAACAATTATTAACTACTTACAATCATCACAGTCACATATCAATCACAATCAGATCCGCGCAACCTTGCCATTCTTTGTTCATGAGTTTCGACCAACATAGTACTTTCGTCCTTTAGCACGTCCAAAACCTTGTATGCCAGCTCCAACATCTTCCCCTGAGTAGCGTTATCTGGGACTTCAATCGTTCCGGTTGCTGTATTTATGATTTTCTTGGCATCAATTAGCTGTTTGTGCTTATGGAATAACAGGTCTTTTGTTAGTCCATGGAGAGCCGCTTGCTCGATTTTATTCACTACTTCCCTGACTTTAGGCTCGTTTCCAGCCGAAACCACGGTAGAAATGCCGTAAGGAAGTGCAAAACCGACTTGCTCTGCTATAGCTTTTCTGGACATTCCTTTAGCCAGACCAAGCGCAATCCTACGTCTGACGGGGCTTAGCGGTTTCAGAGCCTCGATAACTCCCCTCATTAGTTCTTGCTCCACCTCGGACACCATACTACTTGCTCCTCATAACTAGCATATTTTCACTACTTACCCTATCCCTAATAATCTTAATGAAAGACATTAACTAGATTATACTCATTACCAAATACTTGTCAAGCGTCTCTGTGAAAATAAAACAGACTCTCTGTTATTATTAAAAATAAATAATGCCGGCCGACAGCTAAGTCACCGAAATCACAGCCATAAAAAAGTTCTTGACTTTTCATCATCTTGAAGAGTAATGTTTTAATTGAAAGCGGAGAAATCCACTTTCCCTCCCCCGACGGGGGGAGCCCATAGCCGGGCAAGCTGACGCGGTAACGGCCAGGGGAAAAACCCCCGGTGCATATCCGCGCAACGGCCAAACGAACGGCACCACAGCGAAAGTCCACCAACCGCGACCTATGGTGATAGGTATCCAGCGGGAACGGACAGAACGCTGGCGACTAGGCACGTAACGGACGATAATGTCCCCCCGAGGGGCTGGACAGCCTAGACCGCATAAGTCCCAGAGCCGAGACTAAAACTCCGGGGGCACTGTTATTTTGACGCTTTCAGCAGGTTAAGCGAACGAAAGCTCGTTGTTTTGTGGCTTTTTCAGAGCATGCGGCATCAGTCCGCATGTTGTGGCACAAGGCCACAAATGCAATGGATTGCATAGGAGGTATCACTCCAAGGCCAGAAACGGCAGACAAAGGGGCACACCATGGCAACAACAAAAAACGGCAAAGGGAACGGCAAACTTGCAATGGCGGACTTTGTAACCACGGCTATCCTGAAACTGCGGAACGTGGAAAAGTCCAAAGGTATCCACAGCGTATTCTCGGGCTTTAATGAGGCATTCCGCGAGTATTACGGTCTGGACAAAGACCACGCCATCGCGGCAGTCAAGGAGCTGGAAGCTAAAGGGATCATTAAAAGCCATTTCGCAAGGGGTGGCGTTATGCTTTACATCCCTGCGGACTTCCCAACAAAAACCAACGGACACAACGCAACGGCCACGCTTAATAAAATCTTAGGTTAACAATCGGCAATGGATTCAAGGGGGGTGGCAACATCCCCCTTACCCTTTCCAGAGAGGAGAGCAACCATGGAAGCGGTTAAAGCCAAGACAAAAAGCGGCAAAGAAGTCTTCCGTCCGAAAATGGACGATTGCGAGTATGTCCAACTGTCAGACGATTACACCGGTTTTTGCATCTCATGCGGCGAAACCCAAGAGGGATGCGAACCGGACGCAAGGGGCTATGAGTGCGAAAGCTGCGGACAGCATAAGGTCTATGGTTTGGAAGAGTTAATGATGATGGGCTATATCATCCTGGTTTGAACATCGGTACACCATGCCTTAACAAGATCCACCAAACAGTTAAGACATGGTAACGGGTGGTCAACGCACACCAGAAAGGAGGTAAGCAGCCATGTTGACAAAATACACACCGGACTATGAATGCCGAGTCCTTAACCGTCTTGCCGATATGGCATACAAGCACGGTGGCACGGCTAAGGTAAGGGAAACATTGGACAGGGCTATGGTTCACATCTGGGAGCTATAGCCGCAACAAACATGGTAAGGGGGTGAACGAAATGAGATGCCCAAGGTGTAACAAGGTCATTGCCCCTAATGAGTATACAAGGGGTCATTGCACAAACTGCGGTAAGGCAATTGAACGTGAAAAGCGGTATGAAATCGAAATTCACGTTCCTTTCGAGGAGACAACCTGAAAAAGAGCGAAATCAACCCGAAAATAGCTCGTTCTCTCTTTCACTATAGATATGTATGTATCTATGACATGCTATCCTTATAAGTATAGAGAATGATTATTATATCTCTATCTATCTATGGTGATACGCATGATGATACGCTTGATACGCTTGATACGCTAATCATAGAGAGCTATCTATACCCAGCGTGTCAGTCCGCTATAAGAAATGCACACACACCAAAAAAACAGCACACTTCCAAGCTGGCAGAAAAAGCGATTAGCTCGCTTTAACACTAAGCCGGTGAGCCTGTTGTGGTAACGGTTAGCACGGCACACACCCGAACCAAACGAACATGGCAAGTGACACGCTGAAAAAAAAGAAGCAATGATTCCAACACGTTGAAAAAAGGAGTGTCACGGGCGTTCATAGGCGTGTCATTACCCATGTGACACGCTCAAATGCACGCAGGAGGTGCAAAATGAAACTCAATTCAAAGGTCAAAAAGGTCTTGGCAAGCGACCGCTTCCACAACTGCGCTTACGTCTATACAGACGGCATAGTCATTAATGAAAAAGCGCAAGGGGTGGCAAGGGGTCTGGCATTCGAGACGGAAATCATCCACATCATACCCTTTACGGAAGAGGTAAAATTCCGCATATCAGGGAAGTCACACGACGACAATCAGCGGATCTTCAAAGGCCGTTATGTTTTCCACAACCCGACACTGTTAATCGACGGCATCACGCGCCTGGAAATCTATCTCGGCAATACCAGCGATAAGATGAAAGAGATGGGTATTTCCTGCGATACCATCACGTTGACAACGGACAGCGGCATGAAAATCAGTGAAGATTGCTTCACGTTCATATCTTCGGACATAGCGTTCCAGAACGACAGGGCGCTGTCCATTATGGACTGGGACACCTGGGAGTATAAAGACCGGATCATCTGGCATGGGGCCAAACCGGAGCACAAAGAGGCGGCATAACAAAAGGGGGACATCATGAAAAAGCACTTAACACGGGACGACTTCCAGCACATCGGGAGCCTGATAACCTATCAGGCAGACGATAAACAGTATTGCCTTGGTTACCTGATCGACTTCAAAGGTCATGGCGTTTTCGAGCCTAACCTTGGCAAGGTGGACATAACACCGGAAGAGGCGGACATACACAACGCCTGCCTGGACACTGCCATGCTTGAGGGTCTGGACAAAAACTGTGAGGTTGGCATGGGCGGCACGTTTTACCTCCTAGACGGCAAGGTTAAAACGTTCACAGGAAAAATAGTCAGCGAAGATGTTGCAATCACAGGCAAGCACATCGTTTTTATCAGGGGCGGCATGACATTTAAGGGAACGCTACAGAAGGATGCGGACTGCTTTAACTTCAGGCGCACGGATTGAACGCTCATACACGTAGCGCCACGTCAAAGATGGCGCTGCGGAATGGGTAGTCAAGCCCAAGGGGGAGGTGATAACAATGCCGACAACAGGAAAGTACACGGTTAAACCGTACAAATGTTCTAAATGCCAGACCGAAAAGCTGATCGGCACGAACCACTGGGGAGACATTTACCCCTACTGCAAAAAGTGCTGCAAAATCACGGTTTGGAACTGCCTGGAACCATTGCCCGAAGGGTACGAAAAACCAGAGCCCTGGAAACTGGTGACTTTGGGCGAGATATGCGAGATCAACATCGACAGAAGGAGGTAACCATCATGTCAGCATACATCTGCGAAGACAAGACCATCAACCGCATAGTCACATATTTACAAAACAGTGACGATATGGGCTATGCACGGGAAAGAGTACTTGGCAAGCTGGGCTACACCGGCAAGTTTGCAGGGGAGCTTGGCAGGGCAATGTTTGAGCTTAACTGCCAGAGCATCGAGGAGCGCTACGGGAAAGGGCAAGCCAAGGAGTTCAGGAGTCTGGATTACAAATACAAACCTGTCCCGTTAATATCTGCAATCCAGGTGTACAAGTCCCTTCTATGCTACCTGTACCAAAGCTGCGAAGGAAAATGCGACAAGACCGAACTGTATACAGCCCTTGACGAAATCAGCAACCTGATGGCCGCTGAAATCGTTAGGGGACTACCGGCCTACGAGCAGGCCATCTGGGGGTAATACCCCAAGGGGGGGTGAAAGCAATGAGGTTGTTAATCGAGCTTAACAGAGACGAGTTAGACGCCTTGCAATATCCGGTTATGGTTGAAGGGTGGCACAAGGTGAAAGACCAGGGCAGCAAGCGCCGAAAGTGGCTTGCGGAATTTGACGAGAAGGAACGGGCTCTCCTGGGGAAATACTACAACCTGTTTTACGACTGGCATTTACACAGGGGAACGCCTGAACACTTGGCATTCAGGAAAATGGAGACCATCGACCTGATAAAAAGGGCAGTCGAGTTTTTCGCCACGGTATGAACGGGGAGTGAGGTCATGAAAATTCCACCATTAACAGAAGTCAATTGCAAATACGGTGCTCCCATGGGACGTGCGGACGCAATCGAAGAACCAGACGAACCGATTAAATTCAATCTGGTCAGACTTCCGTGGGTTGATTACGACTATGACCCCGGCGGCGCTTACTGGGGGTATGTCCAAGGCGACCACATCTACCGCGCCGTAGGGGAGGGGCCGGAGTTTGTCAATGAAATGTTTGTACGGGCAAAAAGCAGGGGGGAAGCAAAGATGAAAGTCAAGGAGACTTTCAAGCTGGCAACGTTTTACAGGTGAGGGGGTAAGGTCATGATAACCACGCAATACGAAATCCGTCTGGATCTGAAGGGTGAAGTCACTTACCGGAAAGCCGATGAACGCTTAACGAAATGTCATGAAGCGTTATATACCGAAAACACAGTCAGCGTCGAAAGCATGAGCGGCAACGGCGTATGCGCTCCATACATCAAGGTTATTGTCGAAGATCTGGAGCAAGCAAGGCAAATCGAAGCCAGACTTCAGAAGATACTGGGGCGCTGGCTGGACAGGGGGTGAGAGCATGAGACAAGTCAGCAAATGGCACACATTAGCGGACGGTACAAAGTGCGCTAAATGGCTCGGTAATGGCGATGTTCGCGGATTCAGACCTGTTCCAGATGGCTATGGATGCAAGGCGGATCTGGTAGAGATCCATCCCGTCACCGGCAAGCGCATGAAAAACAGCGAATGGTGGATCTTCCTGACACCGGAGAGATAGGGGGTGGGGTTATGACAGCGGAAGAGAAGTTTGGCGTCGAAATGATTCAGGCGCTGCAAAAAGTAAGCGGCATCGACGAAAGCGACAGCGATGCTCTCAACGGTTGGCGGTCTATGTCAGAAGGCGAACGCGAAACCACTAGGATGGTCTACGGTTTATTGTTCGCAAAGAGGGAGGGGGCGAGAGTATGAAGAAAGAAAAGGCAACCTGCAACGTAATAGACCCAACTACCGGGAAAGTTTGCGGTGAACCGGGATTAATAGACGGGTGCTGTTACGACCACGCCAAAATGTGTACCGAATGCCAGGAACCGGCACACCCTGACACCAAAATTTGTGCAAGGTGCCAAAAATACCACGCAACAAACCTGCAAGCCCTAGCCAAGGGCTTGCGCTGCGAACTGTTTGCAGACCGGCCAACAATCAAAGAGGCGCACGAATATGCTTCCAAGATTGCCAAGGCTTGCGGCAAGGAGCAAGAGATCTACGTCCTGACAGCCTTGCATGTCATGATGAACACCATAGCGAACGAAATCGAGAGGGTAGCTGGCAACGAGCGGAAGCTTATAGCCAAGTTGTTTGAGATCTGCGAGGGAGAATACCCCGAGGATCAATGGGACATTGACTATAAGCCTGTCAGAGAAGCGCAACGGTTTCTCAAAGGGGTAAGTCATGAAAGCGGCGAAACGGAAACACACAATGGGAACCCTGACAGCAACGCTGATTGCTGAAGGGGTGGAAAAAACCGACGAAGAGACCACATTGGAAGCATGGCAGGTGTTAGTTGACACCGGCCTATGCTGGCAATTACAGGGGTACTTCGGACGGACGGCAGAGGTGCTGATCGAGCACGGACTGATCAAAGCTGCGGACAAGTGAGGGGGGTGGAATTTGAGCCGATTTGAGCGTTTGATTTTAAAACCAATAGTCAGATAAGGGGGGCGCTTTTAAAACGCCCCCACGGGCTCCACAGAGCGTCTGACGGCACAAAACAGAAACTCTGCGATAGGGAAAGCGAGGTTGAACCATGAAAAATTTTATTGAACTTCACGAAACAATGGATCGCTATGTGGACGGGCGAACCCTAACCAAGATGGTCACCCACACCTACCTGATTCAGGTCAAATACATCACCAGCGTTCAGAATCTCAACACCAGTTGCCATGTGGAATTTGAGGGAGACGCCGGTTACCGAACGCATAAAATTAAAACCGATGAATCCTATGAAACCGTTAAGCGTTTGATAGCGGAAAGCGAGGCCAACGCCAACCTGATAGCCGCCGTTCCCGAACTGTTGGAAACGCTGGAGGGGCTACACAAGGCTCTCTCTCGGATGATTGACAAACACGATCCTGACAGCATCGAGGCTGAATGGCTTTCACACTCTCACGAGGTTATCACCAAAACGAAAAGAGGTGAGACAAAATGAAAATCTTCACGGTTGAACTGTCTGGCGGTTACGGCGATAACCATTATTGGAACCTGATCTATGCAGGCAACGATTATGCAACCGCCAAAACACTGGCGACAACAGCACCATTTCAGGACGATTACAACAACTGGGCAGTTATCAAGACCTGGGAAAACGGGATAACCACGGCAGCCGAAGAGGTCAACCGTTGAGAGGAGAACAACCATGAAACCAATGCTAACCGCCGAAGACTGGCAGCTCTACACAGACATGCTCGGTTGCGAGATCGTCGCCCGTGCTATGACCGATGAACTCAACAGACTATTAAAGATTGCCAAGTATGAGATCATCGAAAACGACAAAGATCAAACCTTGGCGGCAAAAGAAGTCAGAGACGAAATGCTCCGCTTCATGGAGAAATACGCCAAGTACGGAGCAAGGGACACCGAGCCTGAATGGGCTTTGGTGGATGCCATCAACAGAGCGCTGAAAACGGAAATCAGGAGGTAAGCCATGAGAACCAAAACGAGAGGATACAGCGACAAGTCCTATGTCACATTGGAGCAAAAACAGTGCATCGTATGCGGATGCACGTATGACAGCGGGGCGCTCCTGCTGGACATGAAGCTGCGGGACACGTTCGATCATTACACCGTCACCGGCAACGGCTTGTGTCCTGAGCACGACAAGCTGTTCAAGGACGGATTCCTTGCGCTTGTCGAGTGCGATGAAAAGAAAAGCACTATCCACGGCAGCACAATCAAACCCGAGAACGCTTACCGTACCGGCAAGATCACACATATCAAGCGGACGGTGGCCAGGAAGATCTTCAACGTAGAGATCCCCGACAAACTGCCGATGATGTTCTGCAACGAAGAAACCACAGCCTTGCTGGAAAGCATGAGACCGAAAGGAGAGGACGAAAATGGGAAACATTAACGAAAAGAACTTTGGGAGATTCAAAGCGCTCTACGATGAGGCGGTCGAACAGGACAAGAAGTCCTTTATGTTTGAGGGGGACGAGATCCTGACCGCGTATGCAAAATACGTGATCGAGTACTTCAACCTATCGCGGGGCTACATCTGCGGACAGTGCGGTTATGGCCCCTGGAAATCCCGCGTAGAAGGGGGGCCGAAGTTCTGCCCGTCCTGCCATAGCAAGGACTATGACAAACCAAAGAAGGCCAAGAAAGGGGTATAGGGATGGAATACCTAGAAGAGCGTTTAGCGGAATTGCTGGAACTTAGCAAGGGCTTCCTTGAAAAACAGGGAAGCCTTTCAACCATGGCAATCTTTGAAAAACTGGGACTTCCGCCGGTTGTCGAATGGCTTGATATGAGCGAAGAGGGCGCGGAAAAAAGCCACAAAAAAGTCCAGCAGGTAATACTCCGCGCCCTGCCTGATGCGGTCTTTGTCGTGTCCGACGCCTGGATGGTGCAAAGCAAGAGCCCGAAAATACCCAAAGACTACAAACGTGGCTGGGTGGAACAGCAACCCAACAAGACAGAAGCCATAGTGATAACTGCGGGGTCTGTCAACGATGGGGTCAAGGCTATCATCCAGCCCTACAAGCGGAAGGGCAAAAAGATCATCTATGGCGAGGTGCTCAAACAAGGAACAATCGAATCGGCTTTCTTCGGGAACACCTGGAAGATCCGGCGCAACGCCGAGATCAAACAGGCCCAGAGGGAAGCCGAGAAGTCAGTGATTCATTAGAAGGGAGGTGATTGAATCATGAGAGAACAGAAACTAGCATGGGGACTCAACGCCGAGATCCCCGAAGAGGTTGAGGTTTGCTGGGGGGCACGATGGATCTACCCCGACGACATGGTACACGACCGGCAGGACTTCAAGGGTATCGACACCCCAGAAGGCAAGAGGTTGAAGGAATGGCTGAACAACGGCGCTATCAGGAGAGCGCAAAAGAAAGCTAGGGAATGCAATATGCTCCCGAATGAGGACAGAACAATCGTCCTCTATGAAGACAAAACCGGTATCGTCAAGGGGAACTGCAACGGGTCATACGGCTACCTGTATGTCTGCGCTTACCTGAAGAAGAGGGGGCCAGCCGTTGAACCCGAACCGAAAGAGCGAGTCAAGAAAGAGACGCAACCGAGATTTTAAGGGGAGGTGAGACCAATGTTAAAAGAAATCAAGCCGGTATTGGAACTCGGTCAAGTGTTGACGACCGCAGGGGTAGCCGCCGACATGGAGAAAGACGACAGGTTTGCGGCGCTTGTCCAAGTATCCCTATCCAGGCACCAGAGAGGGGACTGGGGAACGATATGCAACGCGGACAAGAAGACCAATGACGAGGGACTGAAGAATGGCGGCAGGGTTATGTCCGCCTACACCATCGACGAATCCAAAGGTATATCCAAGGGATTCGGTGAGAATACGATCTGGATCATAACCGAGTGGGACCGCTCGGTGACGACCATTCTGTATCCGAACGAGTATTAGAGGGGGGGGTACTATGACAATACAAAAACTGCTTGAACTGTTTTGGGGTCTCTTGCCGACAAAGATATTGAGGCTGGAAAGCGGAAGCTGTATCAACGAGATCCGGGCTTATATCCGAGAAGTAGAAAACAACGTATGGCTGTATAAAGACGCGGGAGGATACCAACTGTTTAACGATCTTCCTCCCGCGCCCAAGGGATTCCAATGGAAGGAACATCCGAACGAGTATTAGAAGAGGGGGTGATTTTGTGAGAACGAGAAAGAGGCTCTTCAGGCTCCATGCGGGTCCATTCGACGGGAAGAAGGTTTTTCTATCGGAAGACTCCAACACTACGCTAACCTTCGGACTCCATGGGTTTTATGGCCGGTATGTCCTGACAGGCGGAAGCTTCGACATGAGCTGGCATGAACAGCAGAGCACGATAGCTAGAAAGCCTGTCAAGACGATAATCGGAAAACCTGTCCGCAAGACAAGCAGAGCAAGGCGGACGCTTGACGTGATACTTGCGAAAGCAGCATGATTGTTATCAATCGGGACATCGGGGACGCGAGAGATTTTTTAATCTTCCGCGTCCCCCCTTTTTTTGTGCTTAAAATTCTGCTCATGATTTTTTTAAAATATAAATTCATTTTTTTCTTGACAGTTCCCCAGTGTTAGTGCGACAGAATGGTAAAATAATCTTAAAGGGGGGAGCTTGAATTGGAAGAAGACCTGGACAGGACAAAGTACATTTTCTATGATCCAAATCGTAGTTTTTACTTGGCGAAGATCCATGACGGAGAGGGCAACATTTACGTCTTCAATTGTCCCCACGACATAACGCTCAAGATGAAAGATGTGCTCAAGAGGGGGGAGTTGATTTCCTTCCGCTTGAAGGGCAAGACAAGCAAGAAGATGGATAGCAGTTCCGACCTCTTTGCCCGAAGCTACAACAAGATCCTGCCATTAGAGTTCAAGGACTCCAAAATGGAGCAAGACGAGTTTGTAGAATTGCTGACGGAAAGCAAGAAACACGCCCCGATCCCCGGCAGGGAAACAAAACACGCCCCCCCGGTTTTTGTCGCTCCCGAAATCACCGATATTCCGACCCCCGCAACAAACGAACACGGCAAGATCATCGGCAGGTTTCGCGGCCAAGATCTCTACAGACCAAACCCCAGATATTCCCCCTACGCCCTCATTGACAAGGAATGCAGGGGCTGTCAAGCCCCCATCCACGGCAAGCTTACCGTGTCAAGCAATACCAATGGCAGTTATAGCCGGTTCCAAGCGTTCACCCCTTTCGAAGCGGCAAAGCAGGAAAAACCTGGGGGCCATCACTGGCTATGCGTCAAATGCGCCAACCAACCGCCTGAACAAGCCCAGCCCGAAACCGCGTCAACACCTGATGTTGAGACACCGGCAATTGAAACGCTTCAACCTCCCACCAGCGCTCCTGACGAAATCATCTTGGGACCGAACTATTTCAAGTTTGAGCGGTACGGTGAAGATTTTTTCTACAAAGGGGCCAAGATCTTCAAGACCTCCACCGGCTATCATACGCGACGAACGGTAGCATGCAGTGAATGCGGCGGTCCTATCGAGCTTGACGCGACAGCAACATTCAAGGACGGTAAACCACATTGCATGTCGGCACAAAAAGCTGTTGTTAAGGGATTTGCTGTCCCCATAAAGCCAAAATCCAAATACTGGAAGCATGTCGATTGTCAGGACAATATCCCAGAGCCTGCACCACCCGAAACCCCGCAACCCCCCCCGGCGCTGAAAACGCTTAAAATCCCCATGAAAACATCCCAACCTCCTGATATAACTAGACTGGACAGTAGCGCTGTCCTGCTCGGATTAATAAACCGATTAGAAGAAATGTCAAAAGACGAATCGCTGGAAGACAAGGCGTTCAGAGGAGCTGCCTGGATGCTTTGCCGTTATGCTACGACGAGAGGAGAATCAGCATGACTAGCATGATGAATATCGGCGGAAGTGATAGCCCCGAAATAGTCCGTGAATGCAAGCGCAAGAAACCCTATCCAACCGAAGCGTCTGCCAAGGAAGCAGCAGCACAGGCGTCAAAAGATGAAGGAATCCCCTTTAACCATTTCAAATGCCGCCACGGGAATCATTTCCATATCGGTAAAACACTGGTCTACACCGTAGATCCAAACTACAAATTTATGGTGAGGTTCGACAATGTGCTTTGGGCTAAGATCAGGATTCAGGCGGATCAATGGCTTTTCATGTGTCCCCCTGGGACGCCCGAAATCGAGGAAGAAATCCTTGTAAACGGTCACCTAGTAGCGCACAAAGAACTGATGGATTGCTTCAAAACTGTCGGCGGATTAAGAGCACGGCACTCCCACATCTTCAACCAGATGCCGACGATCTACCCCGCCAATCCTACACAAATCAAAGAAGATATCCTGAAGATGCAGATGATTACACAGGACAGCGCAATGGAAAAGATAGCCAAGAACGGCTACGCCGCTACGAACGGGGGACCAAAGAGGATCATCATTACACCCCCCGAGATCCAAAAGGAAAAAGAGCTATACAAAGGGAAGGAAGTGTTCCGGACACCGGAAGGCAGACCATTCTTGCAAGACAGGGCCACCTGTTCTGTTGAAGGCTGTTCAAACGTGATCGAGTTGAGAGCCTACATCACAACGGGGAAAGAAGGTCAGCTTAATTACGTCTATGGCCGCGTCCCTCTTGACGGGAAAGCAATCAGAAAAGAGGGATCAAGCAAGCAATTCCCGTTATGGATCTGCAAGGAGTGCGTTAAAAAAGAAAGGCAACAACAACCCGTAAGTGAACCGCAAGAGGTTCCGATCAGGATTGATGGCTCTATTATCGAGGAACAGCCGGTGAAAAGGGAGACGCCTGCCTATGTCCCCCCAGCCGAAACAGCACCAGCACTCGGTAAAAATCACGTCCTTCTCGACCTGCAAAGGATCGCCAGCGATCAGTCCATTGACCCGCTCTTTGTCAAGGGTGCAA